>NBJMR02800__coassemble_1602_pt1 | contig 28950 bp, 23 predicted proteins | sample NBJMR02800__metabat2_high_PE_046 | metagenome-assembled genome bin NBJMR02800
AGCTGGTCATCAATCTGGTGCTCAGCACCGTGATCGTCCGCGTCATTGGCGCGCGGATGCTCCACTGACAAGAAGCCCACAGACGGCGTCCATCCGGTTCGGATGGACGCCGTTTTGCATTTTGCCAAGAAAAATCATTCATAATTGGCGAGAATTTTTGGATAAGGGCTTGCAATTTTGCAAGTTGAGGCATATAATAGGGCAGAATTTGATAAGACAAGGGAGAGATTCCATTGAAAGAGCTGTCCAGGATCGCCACGGAGGTTCGCGCTTCCACCACCATGGCCATTGACGCCATGTTCAAGCAGATGAAGGCTGACGGCATCGACGTCATCGGTTTCGGCGCCGGTGAGCCCGACTTCAATACCCCCGACGAGATCAAGGCGGCGGGCATCGCCGCCATCGAGCAGAACGCGACCCGCTATACCCCCGCCGCCGGCACGGTGGAGCTGCGCCAGGCGGTGTGCGGCCGCATGAAGGCGGACTACGGCCTGGAGTACAAGCCCAGCCAGGTGGTGGTGAGCAGCGGCGCCAAGCACCTGGTGTACCTGGCCCTGCGGGCCCTGGTCAACCCCGGTGACGAGGTGATCCTGCCCGCGCCCTACTGGGTCAGCTACTATGAGCTCATCAAGATGGTGGGCGGCGTGCCCGTGGTGGTCACCGCCACGGAGGCCGAGCACTTCAAGCTCACCGCGGAGAAGCTCTCCGCCGCCATCACTCCCAAAACCAAGGCCATCATGCTCAACAACCCCTCCAACCCCACCGGCATGATGTACAGCAGGGAGGAGCTGGAGGCCCTGGCCGCCGTGTGCACCGAGGCGGACATCTATGTCATCTCCGACGAGATCTACGCCTGCCTGGTCTATGACGGCGGGGAATTCACCAGCTTTGCCGCCCTCAGCGAGGACGCCAAGGAGCGCACCATCCTCATCAACGGCGTGTCCAAGGCCTACGCCATGACCGGCTGGCGCATCGGCTACGCCTGTGCCAACGACCAGATCGCCAAGGTCATGGCCAACTATGTCAGCCACTCTACCGGCTCCCCGGTGGCCATATCCCAGAAGGCCTCCGTGGCCGCCCTCACCGGCTCCCAGAAGAAGGTGGAGACCATGCGCCAGGCTTTTGAGGAGCGCCGCAACTATATCGTGGAGCGGATGAACGCCATCCCCGGCGTCAGCTGCATCAAGCCCGAGGGCGCCTTCTACGTGATGATGAACCTGGAGAAGCTCATCGGCAAGACCATCCACGGCGTGGAGATCACCGACGACGACGTGTTTGCCGACGCCTTCCTGAAATACGGCCTGGTGGCCGTGGTGCCCGGCTCCGGCTTCGGCGCGCCCAATTTTGTCCGCTGGTCTTACGCCACCTCCATGGACAACATCAAGGAGGGGCTGAACCGCCTGGAGAAGTTCCTGCAGGGCTGATTTCCCGGAAAACTGACAGCACCCCCGCGGGCCGCGGCCCGCGGGGGTGCTTTGTGGATTGGACGGATTACGCCATGCCCCGCAGCAGATTGACCATCTCAATGGCTCCCTGGGCGCACTCAGCGCCCTTGTTGCCCGCCTTGGTGCCGGCCCGCTCGATGGCCTGCTCAATGGTGTCGGTGGTGAGCACGCCGAAGAGCACCGGCACGCCGGTGTTCAGGGACACATTGGCTACCCCCTTGGACACCTCGGCGCACACATAGTCGTAGTGGCTGGTGGCCCCCCGGATCACTGCCCCCAGGGTGATGACCGCGTCGTATTTCCCGCTCTTGGCCATGGTCTGGGCCGCCAGGGGGATCTCAAACGCGCCGGGCACCCAGGCCACGGCGATGTCCTCACTCCGCACCCCATGGCGGAGCAGGCCGTCCTCACAGCCGCTGAGCAGCTTGGAGACGATGAACTCGTTGAACCGGGCCGCCACGATGCCCACGCGGATGCCCTCAGATACCAGTTTGCCCTCATAGATTTTCATAGCAAAGCGCTCCTTTCCGTTTCTCAGTAATTCAAAATATGTCCCATGCGGTGCTGCTTGGTCTCCAGATAGAAGCGGTCTTCCTCGGTGGCCTCCATCTGGATGGGTACCCGCTCCACGATGGTCAGGCCGAAGTCGGCGAGCTGGTACACCTTGTCCGGGTTGTTGGTGAGCAGGCGCATGGTCTTCACCCCCAGATCGCGGAGGATCTGGGCGCCGATGTAGTACTCCCGGAGATCTCCGGCAAAGCCTAGGGCCAGGTTGGCCTCCAGGGTGTCCATGCCCTGATCCTGGAGGGCGTAGGCCTTCAGCTTGTTCAGCAGGCCGATGCCCCGGCCCTCCTGCCGCATGTAGAGGAGTACGCCCCGGCCCTCCCGCTCAATCTGGGTCATGGCGGCGGCCAGCTGCTGGCCGCAGTCGCACCGCAGGGAGCCGAAGCAGTCGCCGGTGAGGCACTCGGAGTGAACCCGGCACAGCACATTTCTGCCGTCCCCGATGTCCCCCTTTACCAGGGCCACGTGGTGCTCCCCGTTGAGCCGGTTTCGGTAGCCGTAGGCGGTGAACTGGCCGTACCTGGTGGGCAGGCGGGTGACCGCCACCTGCTCCACCAGCTTCTCGTGCCGCTTGCGGTAGGCCTGAAGATCCCGGATGGTGATGAATTTCAGCCCCCACTCCTTCGCCTTCTCCTGGAGCTGGGAGGCGCGCATCATGGTGCCGTCGTCCCCCATGATCTCGCAGCACAGGCCGCAGGGCTTCAGCCTCGCCAGCCGCAGGAGATCCACCGTGGCCTCGGTGTGGCCCGCCCGCTCCAGCACGCCGTGCTCCCGGGCCAGCAGGGGGAACATGTGGCCGGGCCGCCGGAAGTCCTCCGGCCGGGCGGCATCATCGGCGCAGGCCCGGGCGGTGACCGCCCGCTCCTGGGCCGAGATGCCGGTGGTGGTGGACACGTGGTCGATGGAGACGGTGAAGGCCGTCTCGTGGTTGTCCGTGTTGTGGGACACCATCTGGGGAAACCGGAGCCTCTGGATGAACTCCAGGGACATGGGCATGCAGATGAGCCCCTTGCCGTGGGTAGCCATGAAGTTGACCTGCTCGGTGGTGACGGACTGGGCCGCGCAGATCAGATCCCCCTCGTTCTCCCGATCCGGGTCGTCGGTACACAGGATCATGCGGCCCTGCCGCAGCTCCTCCAGGGCCTCTTCAATGGTGCTGTATGGAAACATAGGAATACCTCCTCAATCAAAAGCCGTTCTGCGCCAGAAACTCCAGGGTGAGGCCACCGGCTGGGGCGGCCTGCGCATCCCGGGGGCGCAGCAGCTTTTCCACGTATTTGCCGATGATATCGGTCTCCAGGTTGACCACATCCCCCGGCCCCTTGCCGCCCAGAATGGTGACAGCGGCGGTGTGGGGGATGACCGAGACGGAGAAGTCCCGCTCCGTCACCCCGGCCACCGTCAGGCTGATGCCGTCCATGGCGATGGAGCCCTTCTCCACGATGTACCGCAGCAGGGAGGGGGAGGCTGCCACCGTGTACCATACGGCGTTGTCGTCCCGCCGCCTGGCGGTGATGGTTCCGGTGCCGTCGATGTGGCCGGAGACGATGTGCCCGCCCAGGCGGCCGCCCGCCGGCAGGGCCCGCTCCAGATTGACCCTGCCGCCCGCCGTGAGGGCGGACAGGGAGGAGCGGTTCAGGGTCTCGTGCATCACGTCGGCGGTGAAGCCGCCGGAGTCGATCGCTGTGGCGGTGAGGCACACGCCGTTGACCGCCACGCTGTCCCCGATTTTCAGGCCGTCCAGAATCTCCCTGGCACCGATGGAGAGCACCGATGAGTGGGCCCCCCGGCGGACGGAGCGAAGGACGCCCACCTCCTCAACCAGCCCGGTGAACATGCGCATCCACCTCGCCTTCCAGCAGGATGTCGTCCCCCAGCCGGGTGACGGTAAGGCCGCTGAGTTGGAGCGCCCCGTTCGGCAGGGCCACCCCCAGGCCGCCCACGGGGGAGGGGGCGTCCACCCCGCCGAAGAGCTTGGGGGCGATGTAGGCCTGTACCTTCTGCACCAGCCCGGTGTCCAGGAAGGCCCCGGCCATGGCCGCGCCGCCCTCCACCAGGAGGCTGTCGATCTCCTCTTTTCCCAGCCGGTTCAGCAGAGCGGGCAGCTCTACCCGCCCGTCCGGGCCGGGCAGCTCCCACACCCGGCACCCCGCGGCCTCCAGCGCGGCCCGGCGGGCCGGATCGGCCTGGGCGGCGGCCACCACCGTGGGCACCTCCCGGGCGGTTTTGACCAGGCTGGAGTCCAGGGGGAGCCGCAGGGCGGAGTCGCAGATCACCCGCAGGGGGTTGCGGCCGCCCTCAAGACGGCAGGTGAGCATGGGGTCGTCCGCCAGGGCGGTGCCGATGCCCACCAGAATGGCGGAGCATCGGTGGCGATCCCGGTGCACCCGGCGGCGGGCCTGCTCGCCGGTGATCCACCGGGATGCCCCGGTTCGGGTGGCGGTCTTGCCGTCCAGGGTCATGGCGTATTTCAGCACCACATAGGGCCGCCGAGTCTGGATGTAGTGGAAGAACACCCGGTTGAGGGCGTCGCACGCCCCCTGGAGCACGCCGGTGTCCACCCGGACGCCGTGGGCCCGCAGGATGTCCAGCCCCCTGCCCGCCACCAGGGGGTTGGGGTCGCCGGAGCCCACCACCACCCGTGCAATCCCGGCCTCCAGGATGGCGTCGGTGCAGGGGGGCTGCCGCCCCTGGTGGCAGCAGGGCTCCAGGGTGACGTAGAGGGTGGCTCCGGCGGGGGAGCAGGTGCAGTCCGCCAGTGCCTCCCGCTCTGCGTGGAGCCCGCCGCATCTGCGGTGCCATCCCCGGCCGATGACCGCCCCGTCCTTCACCAGGACAGCCCCCACCATGGGGTTGGGGGAAGTCCAGCCCGCGCCCCGCTCCGCCAGCTCCAGGGCCATGGCCATGTAGTCCTCGTCTGTTTTTCTCGTATGCCTCGCCTCCGAAAAGAAAAGATGCCTTGAACCAGAGTCCAAGGCATCACGGCCGGGCATCCGCCCGCGCGGCAAACAAAAAAGCCCTGGAATCTGCAAATTCCAGAGCACTCTTTCCAAACACGCGCGAGGACAGCAAACAGACGCTGCGGCACACGATCTTCTTCCATCCAGACTGTACTGTCGGCCCCGGAGTCACACCGGGTCATGCCTTTCGGCTCGCGGGCTATACCGCCGGTGGGGAATTGCACCCCGCCCTGAAGATCCTGATTCAATTGAGGCAAGTATACTACCCGACGGGATGCCTGTCAACTCCCTTTTTTCCATTTTCCACAAAGGAAGGGCCGGAGGGAACAGGTTCTTTTGCGGGATTTTTTCTTGCCCCCGCACGGTTTTTGTGATAGGATAAACCCGCTTGAATCGGCGGCGGAATCCGCCTGCAAATTTTTCCTTGTGAGCCGACCAGTTTTATAGTATACTAGTCCCGTTGTATTTTGACGGAACTGGAAAAGAGGTTATGCCTGTGCGTCACGACCGATATGAGAGTCCGCTGTCCTCCCGCTATGCCAGCGATGAGATGCAGTATGTGTTCTCTCCGGATAAGAAGTTCACCACTTGGCGCCGCCTGTGGGTGGCCCTGGCCCGGGCCGAGATGGAGCTGGGCCTGCCCGTCACCCAGGAGCAGGTAGACGAACTGTCCGCCCATATTGACGACATTGACTACGACAAGGCGGCGGAATATGAGAAAAAGCTCCGCCACGACGTGATGGCCCATGTCCATACCTACGGAGATGCCTGCCCCAAGGCCATGCCCATCATCCATCTGGGCGCCACCAGCTGCTATGTAGGGGATAACACCGACATCATTCTGATGCGGGAGGCCCTGGAGCTGGTGCGCGACAAGCTGGTGCGGGTGCTGAACCACCTGGCCGGGTTTGCCCGGCAGTACAAGGCCCTGCCCACCCTGGGCTTCACCCACTTTCAGCCGGCCCAGCTGGTGACGGTGGGCAAGCGGGCCACCCTGTGGATGAACGAGCTGCTGATGGATCTGGAGGAGGTGGAGCACCGCATTGCCTCCCTGAAGCTGCTGGGCAGCAAGGGTACCACCGGCACCCAGGCCTCCTTCCTGGAGCTGTTCGAGGGCGACCACGAGAAGTGTCGGGAGCTGGAGCGGAAGATCGCCGCTGAGATGGGCTTTGACGGGGTGGTTCCCGTGTCCGGGCAGACCTACTCCCGGAAGATGGACTACTATGTGGTGTCCACCCTGTCCGGCATCGCCCAGTCGGCCAGCAAGTTCGCCACTGATATGCGCCTGCTCTGCCACCTGAAGGAGGTGGAGGAGCCCTTCGAGAAGAACCAGATCGGCTCCTCGGCCATGCCCTACAAGCGCAACCCCATGCGGTGCGAGCGCATCTGCGCCCTGGCCCGGTACGTCATGGCCGACGCGGTGAACCCCGCCGTCACCGCCTCCAGCCAGTGGTTTGAGCGCACCCTGGACGACTCTGCCAATAAGCGCCTCTCCGTGCCTGAGGCATTCCTGGCTGTGGACGCCATTCTGAACATCTATGCCAATGTGGCCGGCGGACTGGTGGTTCACGAGAAGGTCATCGAAAAGCACGTGCTGGAGGAGCTGCCCTTCATGGCCAGCGAGAACATCATGATGGATGCGGTGAAGCGGGGCGGCAACCGCCAGGAACTCCACGAGCGCATCCGGGTGCTGAGCCAGGAGGCGGGTGCCAATGTGAAGGACCGGGGCCTGTCCAACAACCTCATCGACCTGATCGCCGCCGATCCGGCCTTCTCCATGCTGAGCCGGGAGGAGCTGACCGCCCATCTGGAGCCCGCCCGCTACATTGGCCGGTGTCCGGAGCAGGTGGAGGAGTTCCTGTCCGCCGATGTGGATCCGGTGCTGGAGAAGTATGCCGGTGCCCTGGCGGGCCGTGAAACAGAACTGAAGGTTTGACCGACTGATACAGAAAGGGAGATTCTACATGGAAAAAGCAGTGCGCCGCATCGGCGTGTTTACCAGCGGGGGAGACGCCCCCGGCATGAATGCCGCTATCCGTGCTGTGGCCCGTACCTGCCAGCACATGGGTATTGAGTGCGTGGGCATCCGGCGGGGCTATCACGGTCTGATCAACGGCGATTTTACCAAGCTGGATTTTGAGAGCGTCAGCGATCTGTCCCGCCGGGGCGGTACCATGCTCTACTCCGCCCGCAGCGAGGAGTTCAAGACCCCCGCCGGCCAGGAGCGTGCCGTGGCCACCTGCAAGATGCTGGGCCTGGATGCGCTCATCGGCATCGGTGGCGACGGCACCTTCCAGGGCCTGCTCCGCCTGGCGGAGCGGGGCCTATCCGTGGTGGGCATCCCCGGCACCATCGACAACGACATCGCCTGCTCCAGCTACACCATCGGCTACGACACCGCCTGCAACACCGCCCTGGAGTCCATCGACAAGCTGCGGGACACCATGCAGTCCCACGAGCGCTGCTCCGTGGTGGAGGTGATGGGCCACCGGGCGGGCCACCTGGCCCTCAACGTGGGCGTGGCCTGCGGCGCCACCGCCGTGATCGTCCCCGAGCACCCCGTGGACATTGAGAACGACCTGCTGGAGCCCATCCGCCGGGCACGCCTGGGCGGCCGCACCCATTTCATGGTCATCGTGGCCGAGGGCGTGGATGGTGGCGCCTATTCCGTCGGCAAGGTCATTGAGGACGCCACCGCCCTGGATACCCGGGTCACCGTGCTGGGCCACATCCAGCGCGGCGGTTCCCCCTCCTCCCGCGACCGGATCACCGCCACCTACATGGGCTTCGAGGCGGTGCGGCTGCTGGCCGAGGGCAAGACCTGCCGCGTGGTGGCCCTCCAGGGCGAGAACTACGTGGATTACGACATCACCGAGGCTCTGCAGATGAGCAAGAGCCTGGATCAGCACACCTACGAGGTCATGCGCGCCCTGACCGGCGTACAGTAAGCACCGGATCCATACGGCAAGGAGGCCGCCGCCCGCAGACAGCGGGCGGCGGCCTCCTGTTATGAAACACCGCTCACACGAAAACCGGGTGCAGAGTCCTTTATCCTCTACCGCGTGGCCAGCACCTTTTTCAGGTGGGCGAAGCGGGGAAGGGAATTCTCCAGCCGGTAATCGGCCTGCCCCTGGATGAGGGGGAGGGCGTAGTCGAGGAAGGGCTGCTCCACGCCGTTGCCGGCGGCGTTGATCCATCCGCGGGGAACCTTTTTCTCGAAGTTCGCCACGATATCCAGCGGCTCCAGCGTGGTCTCGCAGCGATAGCCGCCCTCCCGGGTGCAGCGGAAGGCCACCATCTTTCCGGTATTTCCGGCCACAGCGGCCTCCACCGCCGCCTTGCCAGCCAGATAGGCCTCGTCAATGTCAGTCTGGGAGGCGATGTGGGTGCTGCACCGCTGGAGCAGAGAGAGCTCAATGCCCCGAACCTTTGCGCCGGTGTGCAGCTTGATGATGTGGGCCAGACGGGTGGCCAGGCCGCCCAGTTGGACATGCCCGAACCCGTCGGTGGCGGAGATCTCCGCCTCGGACACATAACGGCCGTCGGCATAGTGGATTCCCTCGGACACGGCCACCATACACTTGCCCGTCTTCCCGTAGATCTCCTTGACGTCATGAATGAACCGATCCATATCAAAGTCGACCTCCGGCAGATAGAGCAGGTCGGGGCCGCAGCCGGTGAGCCCGGCCAGGGCGGCGGAGCCGGCCAGCCAGCCGGCGTGGCGCCCCATGATCTCGATGATGGTAATCGTGCCGGTATCATATACGTGGGCATCATGCCACACCTCAGCGCAGGAGGTGGCGATGTATTTGGCGGCGGAGCCGTAGCCGGGGCAGTGGTCGGTGCCGTTGAGATCGTTGTCGATGGTCTTGGGCACGCCGATGATGCGGCACTCATAGCCCTGAGCCCGCATATACCTGGAGATTTTGTTGCAGGTATCCATGGAGTCGTTGCCGCCGTTATAGAAAAAGTACCGCACGTCATAGCGCTGGAAGATCTCTAGAATACGGCGGTAATCGGTGTCGTCTCCCTCCGGATCTGCCAGCTTGTAGCGGCAGGAGCCCAGCACAGAGGCCGGCGTGCTGCGCAGCAGCTCCAGCTCGCCGGGATCCTCCTGTCCCATGTCGTACAGCTTGTCCTCCAGCACGCCCTTGATGCCGTAGGCGGCGCCGAGCACCCGGGTAATGCAGTCGGTGTCCAGCGCGGTGCGGATCACGCCCAGGGCGCTGGCGTTGATGACGGCGGTTGGGCCGCCGGACTGCGCGATGATACAGGCCCCTCTCAATTCACTCATGTCTGACCCTCCTGAATCCAAAATTGGAATCTGTAGTTCGGGGTGATTTCTGCCAAATATCATAGCACGTCCCCTTGAAATTTTCAATGAGAACTGATAAAATCTAAGATGGATTTCGATAAAGGAGATGACTGCTATGCCTCTCGTTACAACCAAGGAAATGTTCCAGAAGGCTTATCACGGCGGTTATGCCATCGGCGCCTTCAATGTCAATAACATGGAGATCGTCCAGGGCATCACCGAAGCCGCCAAAGAGGTCAACGCCCCTCTGATCCTCCAGGTGTCCAAGGGCGCCCGCGCCTATGCCAACCACACCTATCTGATCAAGCTGGTGGAGGCCGCCATCATTGAGACCGGCCTGCCCATCTGCCTCCATCTGGATCACGGCGACAGCTTCGACATCTGCAAGAGCTGCATCGACGGCGGCTTTACCTCCGTGATGATCGACGCCTCCTCCAAGCCCTTCGAGGAGAACATCGAGCTCACCCGCAAGGTGGTGGAGTATGCCCACGACCACGGCGTGGTGGTGGAGGCCGAGTTGGGCGCCCTGGCCGGCATTGAGGACGACGTGCAGGTGTCCGCCGAGGAGTCCCACTACACCCGCCCCGAGGAGGTGGAGGAGTTCGTCTCCAAGACCGGCTGCGACTCCCTGGCCATTGCCATCGGCACCAGCCACGGCGCTTACAAGTTCACCGCCGCCCAGTGCACCCGCAACGAGAAGGGCGAGCTGGTTCCCCCGCCCCTGCGCTTCGACATCCTGGACGAGGTGTCCAAGCGCCTGCCTGGCTTCCCCATTGTGCTCCACGGCTCCTCCAGCGTACCTCAGGAGTATGTGAAGATGATCAACGAGAACGGCGGTAAGATGCCCGACGCCGTGGGCATCCCCGAGGCGGAGCTGCGTCAGGCCGCCCTCGGCGCGGTCTGCAAGATCAACATCGACTCCGATCTGCGCCTGGCCATGACCGGCACCATCCGCAAGTTCTTTGCCGAGCACCCCGACAAGTTTGATCCCCGGGAGTATCTGAAGCCTGCCCGGGCCAACATCAAGGAGCTGGTCAAGCACAAGCTCATCGACGTGCTGGGCTGCGACGGCAAGGCATAATCGTTAAAAAGCCGAAAAAGCAGGGAGGGGCGGATGCCTCTCTCTGCTTTTTTACAAAAATATTTGCGCGCGCAATTTTATAATTGCGCGCGCAAATATTTTTGGCTATAATATTGTCGAATTCACGGGACGGACTTCCACTGTGCTCCGCCCGAACTGCTGAGAGGAAGGAAAAATGGAGTTTATCCGGTGGTGTTCCATCCTTGACCGCCAAAACAAGCGGTATCTGGACAAAAAGCTGGCGCCCTTCGGGCTGAACAGCAGCCAGCACATGTACCTCATCCGGGTATGCCGGGAGCCGGGCATCACCCAGGACAGCCTGTTCTCCCGCTTCTATATTCATCCCAGCAACATCACCCGGGCCCTGGCCGCTTTGGAGCAGGGGGGCTTCCTCCGCAAGGAGCTCCATCCACAGGATCGGCGTACCTGCCGCCTCTATCCCACGGAGCGGGGGCGGGAGGTCTACCAGCAGATCCTGGATATCTGCGACAGCTGGGAGGCCACGGTGATGGAGGGCCTCCCGCAGGAGGAGCGGGAGCGCCTGGAGAAGCTGCTGCAGCGTCTGGGCCGCCGGGCGGTGGCCCTGCTGGAGCAGCAGGAGAAAGAGAGGGAAACAACTTGAATCAGGAGCCGGAGATACGGACGGAAAATCCGCTGGGCTATGCGCCGCTGCCCACCCTGCTCAGGCGCTTTGCCGTGCCCAGCATCATCGCCATGCTGGTCAGCTCGCTGTACAACATCGTGGATCAGTTTTTCATCGGCCAGGGGGTCGGCTATCTGGGCAACGCGGCCACCAACGTGGCCTATCCGCTGACCACCATCTGCCTGGCCATTGCCCTGCTCATCGGCATCGGCAGCGCCTCCCGCTTCTCCCTGTCCCTGGGGGAGGGGAACCCGGAGCGGGCGGCCGAGGCCGTGGGCAACGCCATCGGCATGATGGTGCTCTTCGGGCTGGCCTACGCGGTGGTGATCCAGTTCTTTCTGGAGCCTCTGCTCACCGCCTTCGGGGCCACGGAGGACGTCATGCCCTATGCCGTCAGCTATACCCGCATCACCGGCCTGGGCATGCCCCTGCTCATCATTACCAATGCCATGAGCAATCTGGCCCGGGCGGATGGAAGCCCCAAATATTCCATGGCCTGCATGCTGGTGGGGGCGGTCATCAACACCATTCTGGATCCCATCTGCATTTTCCTCCTCAACTGGGGAGTGGCGGGGGCGGCCTGGGCCACCGTGGCCGGACAGTTCGTGTCCTTCCTCATGGCCGTCCGCTATGCCCGGCACTTCCACCGCATCCAGCTCCAGAGAAGGCACTTTCGCCTGCGCCCGGACACCTGCCTGCAGACCGTCTCCCTGGGCCTGAGCGCCAGTCTCAATCAGCTGGCCATCACCTTTGTGCAGATCGTGCTCAACAACTCCCTGACCTACTATGGCTCCATGTCCCCCTACGGAAAGGAGATCCCTCTGGCCGCCTGCGGGATTGTGATGAAGGTCAACGCCATCATGCTGGCCGTCATCATCGGCATCAATCAGGGTTCCCAGCCCATCATCGGCTTTAACTACGGAGCCAGGCAGTTCCGGCGGGTGCGGGACATCTACCGCCTGTCCATCACCTATAACCTGGCCGTATCGGTCACTGCCTTTCTGCTCTTCCAGCTGTTTCCCGCCCAGATTGTGGGCCTGTTCGGGGACAGCGGCAACGCCCTGTACATGGAATTCGCCGTGAAATTCATGCGGATTTTCCTGTTCATGGCCTGTGTCAACGGGGTGCAGATGTTCTCCTCCAGCTTTTTCTCCGCCATCGGCAAGCCGATCCGGGGCGCGGTGCTCTCCCTGACCCGGCAGGTGATTTTCCTGGTTCCGCTGCTGCTCCTCCTGCCGCTGGTGTTCCCGGTGCCCATTGACGGCATCCTGTTCGCCGGCCCTATCGCCGACGGGGCCGCCTTCCTCACCTCGGTGCTCCTGGTTCGCCATGAGATGGCACGCATCCGGCAGCAGGAGCTGGCCCAGACGCAATAGAACACCGCAGCCCGCCGGGTTTCCCCGGCGGGCTGCTTGGCATCTGGAGCTGTTATGAGAGATAGGGCAGCTTGACAGGGACGCCGTCCGCCACCATGGGAACGCCCCGGGCCAGGACGGTATGGACGTTCCAGTCCCGATCCAGCAGCAGCACATCCCCGTCCGCCCCCACGGTGAGGCGGCCCTTCCGGGAGAGGTACAGCCCGTCGGCCACATTGCGGGTGACCAGACAGACGGCGGTCTCCAGGGGGACATGGTGCTCCGTCACCAGGCAGCGGAGGACAGGGAGGAGGGTGCTCATGCTCCCCACGCCCATGCCCACCATGGTACGGCGGTCCTCCGACCAGCGGGGCAGGCTGCCCCCCGCGTCGGAGCTGATGGTAATCCGCTCCGGCGGGACCTCCTCCAGGGTGCGCAGTACGGGCAGGGCACACTTCTCCGGCTCCTCACCGGCGGTGAAGTCCACCATGCCGCCCTTTCGGGCGAATTTGACGGCCTCCTCCTGCCAGCGGCCCATGTGGGTGGGGCGGAAGTGCCAGATGGGCAGATCCGTGGCCTCCAGCAGGTCGTAGACCAGCCCCAAGCCACGCTTTCCGGCCCCCATATGGATATGTACCACCCCGGGCTTCCCGGCGGTGAGGGCCCCCAGGCGTACCTGGCTGGCCATGTGAATGAGCTGCTCCAGGGAGGGATGGCCGCTTCTGTGGTCGGACAGGGCCACCTTGACCCCCAGGATCTCCGAAATAAAGGCCACGTCGTCCTTGAGAGAGCCGGTAACCGTGGGAGACGGCACGTCATAGGCGCCGGTGAGGCAGTAGGCGGTGATACCCTCCTCATTCAGGGCCTTGGTCTTGGCCAGCAGGCTCTTCGGGCTGCGGGTGGCGCTGTCGGTGCCCAGCAGCCCCACCGCCGTGGTGACTCCGGCAGTGGTGAAGTCGGTGAGGGAGAGCTCGGGAACCCGGCTGCGGAAGCCGCACTCTCCGCCGCCGCCGGTGAAGTGGACGTGCTGATCCACCAGACCTGGCAGGGCGGTAAGCCCGCTGCCGTCCACCACCTCCACATCGGGCAGGGCGGGAGACAGGTTCTTTCCCACGGCGGCCACGATGCCGCCGCACAGGAACAGATCACAGACGCCCTTTGGCTCCGGATCAAACAGATTGACAGATTTCAGCAGGATGGGGTGCATGGGAAGCCTCCTTCTCAGGAATGTTTATCAGGACGGGAGAATCACCTGGTCGTCGGGGGAGAGCCCGGAGAGGATCTCGGTGTACCCGCCGCCGGTGAGGCCTGTCTCCACCTCCACGGTCACCGGCTGGCCGTCCCGCAGCACCTGGACGGTGCCGCCGCTCACCGCAGAGGAGGGAACCGCCATGCAGCCCTCGCTGCGGCCCGTGAAGATCTCCACGGTGACGTTCATGCCGCTCTGGAGGGCCTGGGTGTCCGTCAGGCTGATCTCCACAGTGTACTCCGTCACACCGCCGGAGGTGATGCCGGTCTCGTCCTTCCGGCTCACGGTGCCGTCATAGACCAGCTCCTCGCCCTGGTCGGTGGTGAAGGTGACCCGGGCCGACTGGCCCACGCCCACCTCGTTGATGTACAGCTCGTCGATGTCCGTGTGGACGCACAGATCCTCCGGCTGGGCCAGGGTGGCCAGGGGAGTGGCGGCGGAGGCGAAGTCGCCGGTCTTGAAGGTGCGCGTCAGCACGGTGCCGTCCACCGGCGCCGTCACCGTATAGTCGTCCAGGCTGTCCTCCAGCTGGGTCAGGCTGACCCGGGCCGACTCCACCGACAGGGCGGCGTTGGTCACCGCGTTGGTCAGGCTGGCGTTTTCAATGGTCATTACCGTCTGGCCGGCGGTGACGGCGGTGCCCGCCTGGATGGGGAGGGAGGCCACCTGGCCGGACTGGGTGGCGTAGATGGACTGCTCCGTGGCGTTTGCCACAGTGCCCGACTCCATGCAGGCCGCCCCGCCCACCGACGCCATGGCGGTGTCTCCGCTGCTCACCGCGCCCGGGTTGGCAAAGGAGAGCTCCACATACACCCCCTGCCGGCCGCCGGACAGGGTGGTGGGCGTGTCGTACACCCGGGTCACCGTGCCGCTGACGGTTCCGGCCTTGCCGGGAAAGCTGATCACCGCGGCGCTGCCCGCGGCAAAAGCCGCCGCGTCGTCCGCCGCAAAGGGCACCGTCAGGGTCAGGCTCCCGCTGTCCACCAGGGCGGCGATGGCGGTGCCGGTATTCACGTAGTCGCCCACGTGGACATAGACCTCGGTGACAGTCCCGGAGGCGTAGGCTGTCACGGTCAGATCATCACAGGCGGCCGCCGCCTGGCTGTAGGACGCCTGGGCGCTGGACAGGGAGAGCTGCGCCTGGGTGATCTGATCCTCCAGCTCACCGGAGTCGATGACATAGAGCACCTGTCCCGCCGTCACCGTATCCCCCTCCTCCACGGAGCAGGAGAGGATTTTCCCGCTGACCGTCGGGATGACGGAGTACTCCTCATGATAGCCTACCGTGCCGGTGGCTTCCACCGTGCGCTCCACCACCGCGTCGGTCTCCGGCGCCACGGTGTTGTAGGAGTCCTGCCCGCCGGAGCAGCCTGCCAGCAGAGCGGTCAGCCCGGCCAGGGCCGCCGCCCCCCATCTGCGTACCTTCATCTCTGACACCTCCAGGTTATTCCACGCTCTTGAGAGCGCCCAGCATATCAATATCCCGCATCTTCCGCCCGATCACCACATTCACCGCCAGCGCGAACAGAAGGGTTATTGCGCCGGAAAGCAGCAGGGAGACGGGCCGCGTGGCCTCCACCAGATCCATGGTGGTGATGGCCTGAAGGATCATCCGGTTGAGGGCGACACCCAGAGGGATGCCCAGAATGATCCCGCAGACGGCGAAGATGATGTTCTCGCTGAGCTGGAGCGTTTTGATCTCCTTATCGTGAAAGCCCAGCACCATCAGGGTGGCCAGGCTGCGGATCTGCTCAAAGAAGCTCATGATGCCAAGGTTGTAGATGACGATGCAGGCCAGGCCGCCGCCGAACAGGATCAGGATGTAGACCACCATGGACATGCTGTTCATCTGATCCACCGCCGCCTGGGTGGCCACCTCACGGGTCTGCCAGGCATCCACAAAGTCATAGTCCGCCAGCCGGGCTGCCAGGGCATCGGGATCTTTCGCCGTCACATAGGCCGCCGTCGGGGTGTAGGCCAGGCCCAGGCTCCGCCACAGGCTGCGGCTGATGTAGACTCCGCTGACGCTCCGGTTGAGCTCCGCCACCTTCACCGGGTAGTAGGCGCTGCTGCCGGTAAAGCGGAGCGTCACCGTGCCGCCGGCCTCCACGCCCAGCTCCTCCGCCAGGCTCTCCTCCAGCACCACCCCGTCCGCCGGCAGGCTCAGGACACCCTCGGCATAGGGGTCATACCGCTTGAGGGAGAGCTGATCCTCCGCCACGGTGATGGTGGCGGTGGCCTGCCGGCTGTCGGTGTAGAGCCACCCGGCGGTGGTCATCTCCAGCTCCGCCCCGGTGACCCCCACGTCCTGGGTGATCCGTCGGTACTGCCCCTCGGTTACGGAGGTGCTGAAATCCACCATGAGGTCGTAGCGGTTCTGCCCCTCAGACAGGGCGGCGGAGTAGTGGTCGATGGAGTCCCGCAGGGCAAAGGCCAGAAAGACCAGGGCCATGCAGAAGGCGATGCCGAAGATGCAGGTAAACATGCGCACCTTGTTGCGGAAGGTGTTGCGGATGATGTACTTCTGGTTGAAGCCCAGGCGGCGCCACAGGAGAGGAAACCGCTCCAGCAGGACGGCCTTGGTGCTCTTGGGGGGCTTGGGGCGCATGCACTGGGCGGGGGTTTCCTTCAGCAGCGAGCGGGCCACCAGCCAGGCGCTGCCAATACAGCACAGGGCGGTGAGGCCCAGGGCCTGTCCCCAGGCGGCATAGTCGTGCACCACCGTGTAGGGGGGCAGGTCGCACCCCATGGCCACGGTATTGACAATGAGGGCGCACACATACCGGCCCGACCAGGCGCCGATGGGGAAGCCCACCGCCACCACCAGGATGGCGTGGAGCAGGTAGTAGAACAGGATGGTATTGTCGGAGTAGCCCAGGGCCTTGAAGGTGCCGATGTCCGGGCGGGCGTTCTCGATCAGGCGGTTCATGGTGCTCACCATCATCAGCACCGCGCACAGGAAGAAGAGCACCGGGAAAATGCTCAGGATGGGAGCCAGGTTGTCCCGCATCTCCATCAGGTAGGAGGCAACGGTGTTGTCCTCCAGGGCCAGCACATTGATCACCCGGTCTCCCAGGGCATCATCCACGGCCGTCCGGAATTGGGCGCTGGAGACGCTGCCGTCGGTGGTGACGCAGATCTGGTTGTACCGGTTGGCCCCCATAAAATCGGAGAGGAGCTCCTCTGTGCCGTAGGCGAAGGCGTAGCGGGAGAGATCCGGAGCCGGATTGGTGGCGTTGACCAGGTACATGCACTCGGGATCCTTGATCAGCCCGCAGATATACAGCCGCAGCTGCCGCCCGGTTCCGGTGACGGTGAGCTCGTACCAGTCCCCCACCTGGAGGCCCCGGGCCGCGGCCAGCTGGTCGCTGACCGCGATCTCCCGTCCGCTGTCCGGCAGGGTGCCCGCCACCACATAGGGGGTGTTGATGGCGTAGTCCTCCGGAACGGCGTAGAGCTGGAGGGTGACGTCGCTGTCGTACCGCTCCTCCGCGTCCAGCACGATGCGGGGCTGCACCCCGGTGACGCCGGGCAGCTCCGCCAGGGTGCGGCAGTCGCCGGCATCCAGGCTGGTTCCGGTCAGCCAGTAATCCGCCGTGTTCTGACCCTCCAGGTATTGTTCAGAGATGCGATCCAGGTTAAAGAGAATACCACTCAGGGCGGTATAGACCATGACGGCGATCAGGGTGATGATGCTCACCGAGATCAGGCGGGAGGCGGTGCGCCGCAGATCCCGCACAAAGTTTTTCCAGATCATGCTACCACTCCAGTTCCTGCACCGGCACCGGGTGGGGATTCTCCGTGAAGGACTCGATCTTACCGTTTTTCATGCGGATCAGAATGTCCGCCGTGGGGGCCAGCGCCCCGTTGTGGGTGACCACAATCACGGTTTTTCTGCTCTGCCGGCACAGATCGTACAGCAGGGCCAGGATGGCCTTGCCGGTCTGGTAGTCCAGGGCGCCGGTGGGCTCGTCGCACAGGAGCACGTCCGGGTTCTTGGCCAGGGCCCGGGCGATGGCGCCCCGCTGCTGCTCGCCGCCGGAGCACTGGGCGGGGAAGTTGTTCAGCCGGTCGCCCAGCCCCACCATATTCAAGACCTCTCTGGCGTCCAGAGGGTTTTTGCAGATCTGGCTGGCCAGCTCCACATTCTCCAGCACCGTCAGGTTGGGCATCAGATTGTAGAACTGGAACACGAAGCCGATGCTCTCCCGGCGGTAGTCGGTGAGCTGCCGCTTGTTGAATTTGGAGATCTCCTTGTCGTTGACCCGCACCAGGCCGGAGGTGGGGGAGTCCATGCCGCCCAGGATGTTGAGCACCGTGGACTTGCCGGCTCCGCTGGCACCCAGGATGATGGTGTATTTGCCCTCCGGAATGGTGAAGCTGATATCGTCCACCGCCCGGATGGTGGTCTTGCCCATGATATATTCCCGCACCACATGCTCCAGCTGTACACCCGCCATATGCGTCCACTCCGTTTACTCTGTGGTTTCTCTGCAAGTCCGGCCAATACTGTATTTACTTCTTTTATCATAGCGCCAAGCGCGGCAAAACGCAAGCCCGGGATTGCTTGGAATCCCGAAGCAATTCCGCCGGAAACAGGAACTGCGCCCCGTGCCGTCCGGCACGGGGCGCGGTTCCTGTTATTTGTCAAAGGCCGGGTTGGTAAAGTAGACGTTTTTCTGATCCATCTTCTCCTTGGCCAGGCGCACCGCCTCGCCGAAGCGCTGGAAGTGGACGATCTCCCGCTCCCGCAGGAAGCGGATGACGTTATTGACGTCGGGGTCGTCGGACATGCGCAGGATGTTGTCGTAGGTAACCCGGGCCTTCTGTTCGGCGGCCATATCCTCGGACAGGTCGCAGATCACGTCGCCCTTCACCGCCATGGAGGCGGCGTTCCAGGGGAAGCCGGAGGCGGCGGTTGGGTAAACGCCGGTGGTATGGTCTACAAAATAGGGGGCGAAGCCGCCCTCCCGCACCTGTTCGTCGTTCAGGTTGCGGGTCAGCTGGTGGACGATGGCGCCGATCATCTCCAGGTGGCCCAGTTCCTCGGTACCTACATCGGGGTCAAAATGGCATCCGGCGGAGAAAAAGCAGAGGCCGGGCAGCTTGCCCGGCCTCTATCTGTTTGGAATTTACCAAAATCGTATGCGGCTTACAGCACCATGCCGATAAAGCACTGGCAGGCCAGGAACAGGACGCCGCCGGTGACCAGCGGGGCCAGCCGCCCGGCACGGCCGGAGACCAGCCGCTCCCGCAGCGTGGTGAACAGGAAGGTCAGCACCAGAAAGACGGCACCGCCCACCACGGCCAGCCGCACCGCCTCGCCGCCGGCGGTAAGCCCGGCCCCGAAGGGGAGCAGGCCGAAGATCAGCGCGCCCAAAAGCCCGGTCACACCCCAGTCGCGCTGGGGAATGCGCTTCGTCAGGTAGCACTCCAGCACCAGGGCGATCAGCACCAGGGCGGCCACGGCGGGCAGGCTCACCACGGGCAGGATGACGGCGGGGAGAAACACCCGGCACAGCAGGGCGGCCAGGCTGGCCAGCCCCACCACCGCGGCCAGAAGGATATTCAGCGTGTAGTTTTTCTGCATGGACTCAACCTCCCCACTCTGTGGCGCCGGAGCTCACGTCCGCCCCGGTGACAAAGGCGGAGGCGGAGTTAACCGCGTTGGCCACCGCCCGGGATGTGACGGTGGCGCCGGTGATGGCGTCAAAATTTTCCCCCACGGCCAGGTCGCCCTGGCTCCACACCAGCTGGGACAGAAATTCCGCGTCGGAGAGGGCCTCCATGCCCAGGCCGAAGGTCTCCTCCATATCCCGCACCACGGCGCCCACCACGGTGCCCTGAAAATCCACGGCCACCAGCATGGTGATGTCCCCGGCGTAGCCGGCGGTGACGGTCTCCACGATGTAGCCCGTGGTGCCCCGGTAGACGGTGGAGATGTTGGCGTCCTCGCCGGAATAGGGCTCCTCCACATAGGGCCCGCCCCCGGGCAGCAGGGTCTGGAAGATGGCCTCCTGCTCCGCGGCGGCGTTTTCCGCCTCCACGGGGGCCAGCGCGGCGGAGAGGGCCAGCAGGATCAAAAAGGCGGCCGCAATCACGGCAGCGGCCCGCACAAGGGCTTTCTGTCTCATCCGGCTTCCCCTCCTTTCTGAACCCCGAAGCGTACCGGCGGCAGGAGCTTGTCCAGCGCCCAGGCGCAGGCGTTCATCAGCAGAATGGCGTAGGTAACGCCCTCCGGATAGAGGCTGTTATAGCGCAGGAGCATGGTCAGCACACCGCAGCCGATGCTGTAGATCAGCTGGGCCCTGGGCAGGACGGGGGAGGTGGCGTAGTCGGTGGCCATAAAGATGGCCCCCAGCATCACGCCGCCGCCCATCAGGCTGTAGAGCATCCAGCTCAAAGGCTCCTGTCCCCGGGGGAACACCAGGGCTAGGAAGGCCACCGTGCCCAGATAGGCGGCCGGGATGCGCCAGGAGATGACCTTGCGCCAGATCAGGATGGCACCGCCCACCAGCAGGGCCAGGGTGGACACCTCGCCGATGCAGCCGCCGATATTGCCCAGGAACATATCGGCCAGAGATGCCTCCGGCAGGGCGGGCATCACCATGCTGTGCAGGGGGGTGGCGGCGGTCACCACGTCCGCCGCCGAGGAGAACAGGGGCAGCTCCGCGCCGGCGGGGGCGTAGCGGGTCAGGCTGGCGGGCCACAGCAGCAGGAGCAGGGCCCGGGCGGCCAGGGCGGGATTGAAGATGTTCTGGCCCAGGCCGCCGCCCAGGCCCTTGACCACCACAACGGCGAAGACGCCGCCCACCGCAGCCATCCAGTAGGGGGTGGTGGCGGGCAGGGTCAGGGCCAGCAGCAGGCCGGTGACGGCGGCGGAGCCGTCCAGCGCGGAGCCCGGTCCCTTGGTAACCGCCAGAAAGACCCACTCCGAGAGCACGCAGGCGGCCACGGTCACCAGAACCAGCAGCAGAGCCCGGGGACCGAAGAACCAGACGCCCGCCAGCAGGGTGGGGAGAAGGGCCAGCAGCACGGTGCCCATGACGCGGCGGGTGGTCTCCCCGCTGCGGATGTGGGGGGAAGAGGAAGTGATCAGCTTCAAGAGGCATTTCCCTCCTTTAAGGTCTGTTTGGCCGCGCGGAACCGCTCCACCAGGGGGAGCTGGCCCGGGCAGACGTAGGAGCAGCAGCCGCATTCGATGCAGTCGGAGACGTGGAGCGCCTCCAGGGCGTCCAGACTGCCCGCCGCCTCGTAGCGGTAGAGATACAGGGGCTGAAGGTGCATGGGGCAGGCCTCCACGCACTTGCCGCAGCGGATGCACACCGGCCGGGCAGGGGAGGCGGCATCCCGGGTGAGGCAGAGCACGGCGTTGGTGCCCTTGAGCACGGGGACGGAGAGATCTCCCTGGGCGGCGCCCATCATGGGGCCGCCGGCGATCACCTTGCAGGCGTCCTCCGTCAGGCCGCCGGCGGCGGCAAGCACATCCTGATAGGAGGTACCGATGCGGACGATGAGATTTTTGGGCTCCCGCACCCCCTCGCCGGTGACGGTGACCACCCGGCGGGTGATGGGCTCCCCGTAAAAGACCGCCCGGCAGATGGCGGCTACCGTGCCGGCGTTGAACACGCCGCAGCCCACGGAGATGGGCAGCTTGCCGGGGGGGACCTGCCGGCCGGTGACGGCCTGCACCAGCTGCTTCTCCGCGCCCTGGGGGTAGCGGGTTGGCAGCACCGCCAGCTCTATGCCCGGATACTGCTCCAGGCAGCGGCGGACAGAGTCGATGGCCTGGGTCTTGTTGTCCTCCACGGCCAGCACCACCCGGTCGGGCTGGAGGATGGCCCGGAGCACCGAGGCGCCCCGCAGAACCCGCTCGGGAGCACTGCACAGCAGGGCGTCGTCCGCGGTGATATAGGGCTCGCACTCGCAGGCGTTGATGAGGACGGTGTCCGCCCGCCCGGCGGCGCTGACTGCCTTGATGTCGGTGGGGAAGGTGGCGCCGCCCATGCCCACGATGCCGGCCTCCCGGATGATGGTGAGCAGATCGTCCGGCGAGAGGCCTTCCAGGGTCTCGTGGGGCACCAGGGTGTGGTCCGGGGTATCCAGGCCGTCGTTCTCCAGCACCGCCGACAGCACCGGCCGTCCGGAGGGATGGGGGCGGGGCTCCACCGCCAGAACCCGGCCGGAGACCGAGGCGTGCACCGTGGCGCTCAGGCCCTCGGCGTCGCCGATCTTCTGGCCCAGGCGCACGGTGTCGCCGGGCTTTACCAGGGGGGTGCAGGGCTTGCCGATATGCTGGAGCATGGGGATCACAACTTGGGCGGGCAGGGGAGCGGGGGACAGGGGGGCACCCCGGGAGAGCTCCTTGCGGCCGTCCGGATGGACGCCGCCCCAGAACAGATGTCTCATGGATTCACCTCTTTGTCAGGATCAAATTCTCCCGATGTGGGAGAACTAAGTGCGAATCAAGTCGGAAAAGCCGGGACTGTAGAACTGCTGGCCGGAGGCGTCCACCCACATGGCCTGGGCGTCCCAGCGGTTCAGGAGGGCCTGTCCCTCCTCCTGGGTGAGGGTGAACAGGGCGGTGGAGAGGGCGTCGGCCAGGCCGGAGTCGTCACAGACGATGGTCACCGAGCGCCAGTAGGCGGCGGGGAGCAGCGTGTCGGGGTCAATGATGTGGTGGTAGCGCACGCCGTCCACCGTGTAGTACCGCTGGTAGTCGCCGCTGGTCACCACCGAGCCCTGGCTGAGCTCCAGGGTGTGCAGGAAATCCTCCCCATCCCCGTCCGGGGACTGGATGCCCACCACCCAGGGCTGGCCGTCCGCCTTGGGGCCGGTGGCCCGGACGTTGCCGCCCACGCTGACCAGCAGGCCGGCGGGGGCCTCCCGGCAGACCTGTTCCACGGCGTAGCCCTTGGCGATGGCGCCCACGTCCAGCCGGGTTTCCGGGTCGGTGATCTGGACGGTGGAGGCCTCCTCGTCGATGACCACGGCGGAGAAATCCGTGTGGAGGGCGGCCTCCTCCAGGGCGGCCCGGTCGGGGAGGGCGGCGTGCTCCGGGTCGTTGATGCCCGCCTCCCGGGCCTCATGCCACAGGGAGAGGACGCTGCCCATGGCGGCGTTGACCCGGCCCTCCGTCTCTGTATAGACCTCCCGGCAGAAGAGCAGCAGATCCAGGATGGGCTGCTCCACCTTTACCGGCGGCCCGCCGGCGGCGTCGTTGACCGTTTTCAGGTTGACCACGCCGGGGTACTCGTTGTAGATGTCGTAGAGCTGGTGGTACTCCAGCAGGCCGTCGTGGATCTCCTGGGCTATGGCCTGAAATTCGGCCTCGTCCGCGGCGTAGCCCTTGATGGTGGTCACCGTGTCGAACAGGGTCAGAAAGGTGGCCTCATACCGGGTGAGGCCGGGGGAAGGGGTAGCTGCCGGTGTGCCGGTGCAGCCGGCCAGCAGAAGCAGGAGCAGCAGAAAAGGGGGGAGACGCCGCATATCTTACGCCGCCTTGTCCACCAGGGTCTGGAAGGCCCCGATGGAGATGGTGACGGAGGCGGCCAGATCCGCGTCGGCGGCCTTGCCGTCCTCGGTGACGGCGATGCCGCTGACCTCCGCCGGGGTCTTACCGGTGACATAGGCGGCAAAGCCGGCGGCCTGCTCATACCACTCCTTGCCGATGGAGCTGAAGTCCCGCATGCCGTAGCTGTCTCCCAGTTGGTTCTTGGAGGGCTGGGCGGCGGTGAGATCGGTGGTGATCTGGCCGGCGGTGTCAAAGTTCACGCTGGCCTGCACCGCGTCAATGACCATGCTGGTGATGGTATCCCCGTTCATGGTGATGGCGCCCACGGTGGCATAGGCCTGGGCCAGGCCGTCCTCCTCGGCGGAGGCGCTTTTGCTGTCGGTCAGGCTGGTGGTGGAGGTGAGCACCAGCGTGTCTCCCTTGCTGGCGCCCAAGTGTTGGGCGTTGGCCACGGCCTGCTGAATCCCATCCAGATAGCCGCCGATGGACATGGTGACGGAGGAGGCCAGGTCAGCATCGCCGGCCTTGCCGTCCTCGGTGACGGCGATGCCGGTCACCTGGTCGATGGTCTTGCCCACCACATAGTCGGCGATGGCCTGGGCCTGCTCATTCCACTCTTTTCCGATGGAGCTAGCTTTCCGCATGCCGTAGTCGTCCCCGCGCTCGTTCTTGGAGGTCACCGGGGTGGAGAGATCGGTGATGAGCTGGCCGGCGGCGTCAAAGTTCACCTTGGACTGAATGGCGTCGATCACGCAGTCGTCAATCACGCCGTCCTCGCCCACGGTGACGGCCACCAGGGTGATGTCGGCCTGGGCCAGGCCGTCGCCCTCGGCGGAGGCGCTGGTACTGCTACCCACCGAGGTGATGAGGGACAGGCCGGTCTTTACGGCCTCGCCGGACGAGGGATCGGCGGGAGCGGGGGTGGCTGCGGGCGCCTCGGTGGGGACCACCGAGGGGGTGGGGGCCGGGACGGCCACCACGGCGGTGGTGCCGCAGCCGGCCAAAAGCCCGAGGCTCAGCGCCAAGGACAGGGCGATCGCGGGGAGTCGTTTCATGGGCATGGTACATTCCTCCAGTTCAGTGTGGGGGGTGCGGTCGGACGCGGAATCTCCGGGCCGGAGCCTCTGAAAGACCCAGGCCGCAGAGGATGCGCGCTCCCGGCGGCACATTGTGAATATTATAACAAACTCACGCGCTCCATGCAACGCAAAAAATCCCGGAACTCAGCTTTGCGCGGCAGCAAAATGCGCAGAAAATCTTTCTTTATTGAATTTTTTTAGGGAAGCTGGAACAAAATACGGCAATCTGTTGAAGGCAGAAAAATTTTTATAAAAACGAACAAAATTTTCGGTCGCACTATCTAATTGCTGAGGTGCTCTCCGCCGAATTTGGAGCAGCCGTCAGACAAATCCTGTAACATCAGAGGAACCCGGCTGCGCATTATGCGCAGCCGGGTTCCTTGTGCTGGGGTGGAAAGGGGAAAGTGGAAACTGGTTCCAGAACTCAGGCAAAGGCGCGCTGGAGCATGACGGCCACCTCGGCCCGGGAGGCGGTGCCGGCGGGATCCAGCCGGTTTCCGCTCTTGCCGGAGAGGATGCCCTCATCCACGGCCCAGCGCACGGCGTCGGCGGCCCAGGAGGCCACGGAGTCACCGTCGGCATAGCCGCTCAGATCCGCGGTGCCGGGCTGTGCGCCGGCGCTGCGGTAGAGCATGACGGCCAGCTCCTGCCGGGTGATGGAGCCGTTGGGGTTGGAGCCGTCGGAGATGCCCTCATCCACGGCCCACTTCATCCCGGCCTCATACCAGGTGCTGCCGGTGCTGGTGTCCACGCCGGCCTGGCGGGCCAGCACGGTCATCAGCATGCCGCGGGTGGTGGAGGCGGCGGGGGAGAAGGCGGTGGAGGAGGTGCCGGTCATCAGGCCGTTGTCCACCGCATAGGCGATGCCGTCGGCGGCCCAGTGGCTGTCAGGGACGTCGACAAAGCTGACAGAGACGGCGTCCAGATCCAGCGGCTGGTCGGAGAGCATCTTGGCATAGATGGCGTTGGTCACATACCGGTAGTCATCCTGCTGATGGGCCCGGTTGTTCACGGAGTTGGCGAAGATGGTGAGATCCATGCCGTTCCGCTCCAGGGCGATGGCCTCCACGAAGCCGTCGATGGGGGTGCCGTCCTCGTTGAGGCAGCAGCCGGCGATGAAGCTGTCCTCGTCAATGGCCTGGATCAGCACGGTGGCGTCGGCGGGGACGGAGGTGAGCACGCCGCAGCTGTAGGTGTACATCACATAGTCCTCGTCGGCGGCGTAGCTGGCGGTGATCAGGCTGTCGGCGGGGTAGGAGACGGTGTGGAGCGCCTCCATGCCCAGGGTGGTGTAGGCCAGGTCGGTGACCAGGTTCTCGGTGATGTAGCCCAGCGGGTCGGAGCCGGTGGCGATGTAGGGGGTGCCGGCCTTGACGGCGGCCACGGCGGCCGCGCCGGTCTCACCCTGGTCCAGGGCCACGTTGCCCACGATGATGTCGGCCTTGGCGGGGTCGTCGGTGATGGTGAAGCCCAGCTGCTCGGCATAGGACTCCACATCGTAGTTGGAGGTGCCGTTGTTGTAGACGTTGCGGTACTCCTTGAAGCCATAGCCCTTGCTGAAGAACTGGGCGAAGTAGCCCTCGGTGACGATGGAGCCGGAGAACTCGTCATAGCGGCCGGCCAGGAAGATGGTGGGCTTCTGGATGGCGCTGGCGGCGGGCATCTCGCTCACCCGGACGGCGGAGAGGACGAAGTCGTCCGCCACGGACTGCCAGCTCTCCAGGGAGAGGACGAAGTCGCCCTTGTAGTCGCCGCCGGTGACCATGCCGACGGTGTTGCCGGCGTCCAGCAGGGCGTTGACGGCCCGGACGGCCTCGTTGCCGTTGTTGGAGAGGATCACGATGTCGCCGGCGGTACCGGACAGCTGGGAGGCGCCGGAGACGCTGGTCACCTCGGTGAGCACGCCGTCAAAGGCGCCGATCTGGTCCACGGCGACGCAGTCGAAGCCGCGCATGGCCGGGAAGTTGGACACGGACTCGGAGTACAGGTCGGGGAAGCCGGAGGCGGAGGCGTCGGCGCCCTCCCACAGCACGGCGTTGGCGTAGTTGCGCTTGGCCTGGTGCATATCCACCACCAGGGAGCCGGCGGCGTAGGTGACGCCGCCCACGGCGGTGTCCTCGTCCAGGACGGACAGCTTCACGCCGTTGTGCAGCAGGAACTCGCCCATCTCATAGGCGTCGGCGATGTCGCGCTGAGAGGCGGAGTCCACGGGGATCACGTAGTACTCGGGGAAGTAGTTGTCGTTGCCCGCGTAGGGGACGCGCCAGGTATCGGAGTCCAGCTGGTTGTTGTTGACGTCCACATACCACTTCTCCATGTCGTCGCGGTGGTCTTCGTTCTCGATGCCGCGGCGGAAGAACTCCAGCTGGTTGTTGTAGATGTCGTCCTTGTTCTCGATGACGTAGTCGATCAGGCCGTAGATGCCGTACTCGAACAGGTCGGTGGAGGCCTGGTTGTTGTAGGGGGTCTCAATGGTGTAGCCCAGGGAGCCGCAGTTGAGCATGGCGTAGCTGGGGCCGTAGTTGGTGCACAGGTCGTCCCAGGCGGACCAGTGCATGGTGGAGGGGTCGTAGTCGTCACGCAGAGGCGTGTAGTAGGACCAGTAGAGGGTGTCGGGGTGCTCCTCGCGGGTGGCGGACATGGTGCCCAGGGCCGCGGTGCCGAAGGCCTCGGCGCCCAGGGCGAAGTTCTTCACCAGCAGGTCGTACTCCAAGTTGGGCTCATGGGGCGGGGTGCAGGGCTCCACCAGGAACGAGGTCATGTAGCCGTGGAGCTCAGCGAAGACCACCGGGTTCCAGTCGTTGATGACCCGGACCAGGTTGGTGGTCTCGTTCTGGGTCTGGTTGGAGGCGTCGCGGTTCAGGTCGAAGCCGTTGTCGTTGCGGCGGGTGTTGTAGGTGCGGCCGTCGGGGTTCTCGTTGGGGCAGATGACGAAAATAAGGTTGTCCAGGATCTCGTCCACATTCAGCTTGATGTCCCCGCTGATGTCGTAGAGCTCGCTGGCGTCGTTGACGCCGGTGTTGTCCTGGATGTTGCCCTCGGCATCGGCGGTGAACTTCTGGGAGCCCAGTCCGGTGATGCCCAGATCAATCACGTCGGGGGCGAACATGGTGGAGATGTCCACGCTCTCGTCCAGGAAGCCGGTGAGGGTGTTGTAGGTGATGGTCTCCTGGGTGGCCAGGGCCCGCAGCACGTTGAGCTGGGCGTCCACGCCGGGGTCCTCGTCGGGGTGCACGTTGTTCAGGAAGAAGGGCACCCGGTACTCGCCCATGGTGCCGGCCTCCAGCTCGGCCTGGAGGGAGGCGGGGTCGGTCTCGGCGATGGTGTTCATCTCCTGGAAGGCGTCCACGGACTCCTTGCTGTCGGAGAGGGTCACATAGTACTGATCCCGGCCGCCCTCGCTCTGGCCGAAGGTGGTGACGGTGATGTACCGGCCGGGCAGGGCATCGTCGATGATCTCCTGAATGGCCTCGTCCACGTCGTCATAGCGGGTATAGCTGTCATAGGCGTTGACAATCATGTCCGTCTCAGCGATCACTGTGTCGCCGTCCCGCACCGACAGGGTATAGGGGCCGATAAAGCTGGGCCAGGCGTTGCGGTTGCGGGAGGACTCGTCGTTGATCCCCGTAAAGGATGCGGCGGTAAAGGGCTGTGTCACAGTGACGGTGTTCCCCTCCTGGACGGCGCTGAGCTGTCCCAGGGTAAACAGAGCCTCACCGCCGGCACCGTTGTTCCAGACCTGCCAGTTGTTCAGCCGGTCGCCGGGGTAGTAATAGGGGTAGATATCAGGATCCTGGAAGCCCTCGTCCCGGGTGAGATACCAGGTCAAACCGGCAATCCACTCCGATACCTCGACGCCATTCAGGACGGAGGCATCCACGGTCAGCGTTGCGGTAAAGTCCTGATCTTGATCCACCAGGGTCAGGGTGGAATCAGAAACCGACAGCGTCGGAGATGTATCCTCCGCGCCCACGGCAGAGGTAACGGTGCTCAGGGAGAACAGCATACTCAGTGCGAGGAGAAGGGAGCAGAGCCTGGCAAGGCGCTTCGCCCTCAGTGTCATGGTTGAGGCCTCCTTCATTGAATTTGTTTTTTGTTCCTCTCTGTTGTTTGTGACAGCACGCTTCTTACTGCATGGGAGGGCTCCTCCTGATTATCAAAAATATGGAACCTGACAACTTTATAATAGTATGCAATCATACTTACGTCAATATGGTAAAAAAACATAATTAAAGCGAAATATTATTGTACAAAATTTACAATTTCAGAGGTAAATATGTTGAAAGAAAAATTTTTGTATTGATATTGGGGCTGTCCGGTGAATGCACCCACTATCTCAGAAAATGCGCTGGCAGGCGAGGCTGGTCCGCAGCGGGGAACCCTGTCCGGGGCGGTGCTTCAGGGCACAGGGCAGATGATGCTCTTTTCCTGCCTGAAAAAGTATGTACGACTCCACCTACTGGGAGGGCGACGATCTGCGCAACACCCCCCCGCAAGCTGGCGGGCCTGACCAAGTTCGGCAACGTGACCCTGCGCTGGGGCGTGTCCGACGACTCTGACTTCCTGGAGTGGGTCTACTCCGTTGCCCCCACCAACACCGCGCCTCCCACGGCATGGTGCGGCATGCTGGAGGGCTGCAGATTTCTACCGGCAGCATCGGCACCAGCTTAAGAAGGTGGAAGAACGGTCCGGCCTGCCTGTGGAATGGTCGGACCATGCGTCCGCAATTCAAATTTACTCCGGTC
>NBJMR02800__coassemble_1658_pt1 | contig 26871 bp, 23 predicted proteins | sample NBJMR02800__metabat2_high_PE_046 | metagenome-assembled genome bin NBJMR02800
CGCCGATGATCTTGATGGAGTTCTTGTTGGCGCCCACGGTGCCGTCGCCGCCCAGACCCCAGAACTTGCACTCGATGGTGCCGGGGGCCGCGGTGTTGGGGGAGGGCTTCTCCTCCAGGGAGGTGAAGGTCACGTCGTCCACGATGCCCACGGTGAACTGGCGCTTGGGCTCGGCCTTGGTCAGCTCCTCATACACGGCGAATACGTTGCTGGGCGGGGTGTCCTTGGAGCCCAGGCCGTAGCGGCCGCCGATGATGGTGGCCTGCCGGCCGGCGTTGGCGAAGGCGGTGACCACGTCCAGGTACAGGGGGTCGCCCTGGGCGCCGGGCTCCTTGGTGCGGTCCAGCACGGCGATCTTGGTGGCGGTGGCGGGAATGGCCTCCAGCAGCTTGTCGGCGCGGAAGGGGCGGTACAGGCGCACCTTCACCAGGCCCACCTTCTCGCCGTGGGCGTTCAGGTAGTCGATGACCTCCTCGGCCACGTCGCAGATGGAGCCCATGGCGATGATCACGCGGTCAGCGTCGGGAGCGCCGTAGTAGTTGAACAGCTGATAGTTGGTGCCCAGCTTGGCGTTGACCTTGCCCATGTACTCCTCGACAATGCCGGGGATGGCGTCGTAGTACTTGTTGGCGGCCTCGCGGTGCTGGAAGAAGATATCGCCGTTCTCGTGGGAGCCGCGCATGACGGGCCGCTCGGGGTTCAGGGCGCGCTTGCGGAAGGCCTCCACAGCGTCCATGTCCACCATGTCGGCCAGATCCTCGTTGTCCCAGATGGCGATCTTCTGGATCTCGTGGGAGGTGCGGAAGCCGTCAAAGAAGTTCAGGAAGGGGACGCGGCCCTTGATAGCGGCCAGATGGGCCACCGCGCCCAGATCCATGACCTCCTGGGGGTTGGACTCACACAGCATGGCAAAACCGGTCTGGCGGCAGGCCATGACGTCGGAGTGGTCGCCGAAGATGTTCAGCGCGTGGGTGGCCACGGTACGGGCGGACACGTGGAACACGGCGGGCAGCAGCTCGCCGGCCAGCTTGTACATGTTGGGGATCATGAGCAGCAGGCCCTGGGACGCGGTGTAGGTGGTGGTCAGCGCGCCGGCGGCCAGGGAGCCGTGGACGGTGCCGGCCGCGCCGGCCTCGGACTGCATCTCAATGACCTTGACGGTAGTGCCGAAGATGTTCTTGCGGCCCTGGGCAGCCCACTGATCCACATTGTCGGCCATGGGGCTGGAGGGGGTGATGGGGTAGATGCCCGCCACCTCGGTGAAGGCGTAGGACACATGGGCGGCGGCGGTGTTGCCGTCCATCGTTTTCAGCTTTCTAGCCATTTGAAACGATTCCTCCTCTTTGTCTGTCGCTCCAGGGCAATGGGAATCCGTCCCCGCCGCCGGTCCGGCCGGGCCCGATTCCCATTACCCTGGCGGTTTTTGCCGCGGCTTACCTGCCGGTAGGCCGTTTAAGCGCCTTCATTGTAACACCATCTTTCCCGTTTGTAAATCCATTCTGCCCTCCAAATTTAATTTTTCTTTTTTGTTCCTGAATTAGAAAAAATGATCCGCTTTTTTGGGGCGTTTTGCGGAAAAACTTTTGATATTAGCTATAACTAACTAAACTAGAAGGGCTAAAATATGCAGTTTATCCGCACCCCGCCGGCCGTCCTCCCGCCACCCCTTGGCAGGCCCCCTTTTTTCATGCTATACTATAAAAAAAAGGAAGGGCGGCGGTGGCATGCTCTGTGAGGTGCGCTCCCTGGGATTGAGCGGGATTGCGGGCTATGAGGTGAAGGCGGAATGCGATCTATCCGCCGGCCTGCCCGCCTTTGAGGTGGTGGGCCTGCCCGACGCGGCGGTGAAGGAGGCCCGGGATCGGGTGCGCGCCGCCATCCGCAACTGCGGCTTCCCCTTCCCCGTGTCCCGCATCACGGTGAACCTGGCCCCGGCGGACCGGCGGAAGGTGGGCACGGTGTACGACCTGCCCATGCTGGTGGGCATCCTGGCCGCCGGGGGGCAGCTGCGCCTGGACGGGCCGGACAGCGCCTTTGTGGGGGAGCTGTCCCTGTCCGGCACCCTGCGGCCGGTGGCGGGCATGCTGCCCATGGCCCTGGCCGCCCGGGAGGCGGGGGTGAAGCGGCTGTACGTCCCCGCCCCCTCCGCCGCCGAGGCCACCCTGGCCGGCGGCATGGAGGTCTACCCGGTGGAGAGCGTGGCCGCCCTGGTGGCCCACCTGAGGGGGGAGGAACCCATCGCCCCCGCCGCCCCCTGGATCCCCGGCGCGGACGCCGGCCCCGCCCCCGACTTTGCCGACGTGAAGGGCCAGGAGAGCGCCAAGCGGGCCCTGGAGATCGCCGCCGCCGGCGGGCATAATATCGCCATGGTGGGCCCGCCGGGGTCGGGCAAGTCCATGCTGGCCCGCCGCCTGCCCTCCATCCTGCCGGAGCTGAGCCGCCGGGAGGCCCTGGAGGCCACCGCCGTCCACTCGGTGATGGGCCTCACCAGCGCCGAGCGCCCCCTGCTGGTGCAGCGGCCCTTCCGCGCCCCCCACCACACCATCTCATCCACCGGCATGGCCGGCGGCGGCACCCCCGTGCCCCGGCCGGGGGAGATCTCCCTGGCCCACAACGGGGTGCTCTTCCTGGACGAGCTGCCCGAGTTCCACAAGGACGTGCTGGAGGTGCTCCGCCAGCCCCTGGAGGAGGGGTGGGTCACCATCAGCCGCTCGGCGGGCAGCGAGCGCTTCCCCGCCCGCTTCATGCTGGTGTGCGCCATGAACCCCTGCAAGTGCGGCTGGTACGGCTACGGCAGCCGGTGCCGCTGCTCTCCCAGGGACGTGGAGAAGTACCTGGGCAAGCTGTCCGGCCCCCTGCTGGACCGCATCGACCTCTACGCCGAGGTGCCCCCCCTGGACTTTGACGAGCTCTCCCGCCGGCCGGCGGCGGAGCCATCTTCCGTCATCCGCGCCCGGGTGGAGGCGGCCCGGGCGGTACAGGCCGCCCGCTTCGGCCCGGACGGCCCGTCCTGCAACGCCCACATGGGCCCGGCGGAGCTGGCGGCGTACTGCGCCCTGGACGCCGACGGCCAGGCCGTCATGAAGGGGGCCTTCCAGCGCATGGGCCTCACCGCCCGCAGCTATGACCGCATCCTCCGGGTGGCCCGCACCATCGCCGATCTGGACGGCGCGGCGGACATCGGCGTGGAGCACCTGGCCGAGGCCGTCCAGTACCGGGAGAGCGCCTATCTGCGCCGATAGGGCCGGGCTGGACAAAAATACCCAAATCGGATATAATAATGAGACTTTTGGAAAGGAATCCGATGCGAGATGAACGAGATTATTCTGCTGAAGCTGGGGGAGCTGGTGCTCAAGGGCCTGAACCGGCGCACCTTTGAAGACCGGCTCATCGCCAACGCCCGCCGCCGGCTCCAGGCCCACGGCAAATTCAAGGTATACACCAAGCAGTCCACCATGTATGTGGAGCCCCAGGACGACAGCTGCGACCTGGACGGCGCGTGGGAGGCCATGAAGCGCCTGTTCGGCGTGGTGGGCCTGTCCCGGGCCCGGGCCTGTGAGAAGGACGCGGACGCCATGCTCCAGACCGCCATCGAGTACCTGGGGGACAAGCTCTCCGCCGCCCACACCTTCAAGGTGGAGTCCAAGCGGGCGGACAAGAGCTTCCCCATGACCTCCATCCAGCTGTCCCAGTATGTGGGGGGCGAGCTGGACGAGAAATACCCCAACCTGAAGGTGGACGTGCGCCATCCGGAGCTGACGGTGCACCTGGAGGTGCGGGACTATGCCGCCTACGTCCACGCCGATCCGGAGCCCGGCGCCGGCGGCCTGCCAGTGGGGGTGGGCGGCCGGGCGGTGAGCCTGCTGTCCGGCGGCATCGACTCCCCGGTGGCCTCCTGGATGATCGCCAAGCGGGGCATCGCCCTGGACATGGTCCATTTCTTCTCCTACCCCTACACCTCCGAGGAGGCCAAGCAGAAGGTGCTGGATCTGGCTAAAATCCTCACCCCCTGGTGCGGGCGGCTCACCGTCCACGTGGTGCCCTTCACCGCCATCCAGGAGGAGCTGCGCCGCAGGTGCCCCGAGGAGCTGTTCACCGTCCTCATGCGCCGGTTCATGATGCGCATCGCCGAGCAGGTGGCCCAGCGGTGCGGCGCCGGGGCCATCGTCACCGGCGAGAGCCTGGGCCAGGTGGCCAGCCAGACCATGGACGCCATGCGGGCCACCACCGCCGTCACCACCCTGCCCATCCTCCGGCCGGTGGTGGGCATGGACAAGGAGGAGATCGTCCGCATCGCCCGGAAGATCGGCACCTTTGAGACCTCCATCCTCCCCTACGAGGACTGCTGCACCGTGTTCACCCCCCGGCACCCCCGGCTCCACCCCATGCTGGGGGAGCTGGAGGCCGCCGAGGCCGCCCTGGACGTGGACGGCCTGGTGGCCGCCGCGGTGGACGGCATCGAGCGCATCCGCGTGTAACCCACAGAACGAGAGACGCCCCGGGCGGCCGTTGGCCGCCCGGGGCGTCTTGCTAATCCGTCATCTTGGCATAGGGGTAGATGCGGTACATCACGTCGTCGTTGTAGTGCTCGTCCATCCACACCTGCCAGGGCTGGTCGGCCGGCTCCCCGGCGGCGCGCTGGCTGTACCGGGTCAGGGCCGCGGCGCTGAAGGCCATGTTCACCGCCATGAACACCGTCAGGGCCCACACCAGGAGCTTGCCCGGCCGGGCGGGGATTTTGGCGATCCACCGGGCCAGGACGGGATAGAGCCCCTTGAACCAGGCCACGGCGGCAAAGCCCCAGAAGAAGCAGTAGAGCAGGTTGATCCGCCCGCCCAGGTTGAAGGGGATGGAACTGTAGTCCCAGAACACGGTGCCGAAGGCCAGCTCGGTAAACACGCTGCACAGGTACTCGTACAGGCCGCCCAGCAGGGTGCCCGCCACGAAGAAGAAGCTGGCCGAGCGCTCCCGGTACTTGTACAGCAGCAGGGTGGCCGCCGCCAGGGCCAGGCCCCACACGATGCTGAAGGGGCCCCACACCACGCTGGAGCGGCTCATCCACCGGCCCAGGCGGACGCGGCAGAACAGGGTCTCCGCCAGATCGCCGCACACGCCGCCGATGTAGAACAGCAGCAGGATGCTGTAGAAGCTGGCGCCTTTGGTAAAGGGATTGACCTTAACGGTCTCTTTCCGCCGGACAAAGTCCGCCCGGGGATAGGCCTTTTGGATGCGGCCCTCGGTGTGGCGGAGGATCCACTCCCCCATGCGCACCGACAGGGCGGCCAGGCGGCTGTTGAGCCGCTCCACCGGGGGCAGGACGCTACGCACCCCCAGCAGGGTGAGCAGGGTGCCCAGCACGTCCGCCGCCAGCACGCACACCAGCACCAGCAGAAGGATCTCCCGCACCAGCGGGGGGATGAGCTCATACAGGGCCAGCAACAGGGGGTTGCCCCACTGCACGGCGATAAGGCCCAGGGCGCCCCACACCAGGGAGGCGGTGAAGCAGATGTAGCCGTCCAGGTTCCACTTCCGGCCGGAGTAGTCCCACCAGCGGGTGTGGGTGGCCTTCTCCAGCAGGTGGCCGGAGATCCACTCCACCACCGTGGCGGCCACGGCGCAGCCCAGGAAGAGGAAGAACCAGCTGCCCCGCAGCTCGGTCAGGCCCTCGGACAGCACCACGGCGGTGAGGCCGTAGGACGCGCACCAGGGGCCGAAGAGGACGCTGCGATCCACATAGCGCCGCTGCCTGACCGCGGCCAGGGCCGTCTCCAGCACCCAGCCCAGGAAGGCGTAGCAGAAGAACAGCCACAGCAGGTTAAACAGAGTCATGGACTCCACCTTTCTCGCGCCGCACAGGGCGCGCGGAGGTCAGCGGCGGCTCACCGCCGCCGGGCGGGCGGGGGGATCTGGGGCTCGTCGTGCTCCATGACGTCGAAGTAGTCCTTGTCCTCCAGCTCCGGCCTGCGGTGGCGGATGGCCTCGGTGAGCAGGGGGTAGAGCACGATGGCCAGCAGGCCGCCGGAATAGCCGTTGTTGTAGAGGTTGACGCCCTCCACCGGGGTGCCGGCGTGGAGCACCACCGAGGAGTGGAGGAAGCCGGCCAGGATGCCGAAGGGCCAGCCGAAGTAGCCCGAGATGGGGGCCAGGGTGGTGCCGAACAGCATGGCCAGCTGCACCGACGGGTTGTTGATGCGCCAGTGCATGCACACGCCGCCGATGACCACGCCCACCATGATGGGCAGGATGTTGCGGGCGTGCTTGCCGAAGGCGGAGAAGCCCATGATGGCGAAGATGCCCCCCAGGGTGGGGCCGTTGAGATCCCCGCCGGTGGCCAGGATGAAGAGCATGCCGATGAGGCCGTTGATGCCGGTGTTGAGGAGCACCGGCGCGGCGCCGAACATGCGCAGGTAGTCGCTGGGGGCCCGGCCGGTGGTGAGCAGCAGCCGCCGGTACCCCGCCCAGGCCGCCCAGGCCGGCCGTCCGCACAGGAACAGGCCGGTGAGGATCAGCACGGCGCACAGAACCCCCAGGGCCAGGGCCAGGGGCAGGTTGTTGCCCGTAGACCAGTGGCTGGCGATGTTGGGGTCGGCCCCCAGGGAGCTCATCACCGGCACCAGGATCATGGCCAGCACGCCGCAGGCAAAGCCCATGTTGTACAGGTTCATGCCGTTCTGGATCTTATAGGTGTAGGCCGACAGGGGGGGCAGCACAAAGCCGATGAGCACCCCGACCCCGATGCCCCACCACAGGTTGCCGAAGCCGTTGTCGATGGCCACGTAGCTGACCACCGGCGCCAGGGCGGTGGCCAGCAGGGCGATGGACACATACTTGCCGAAGGGCTCCCGCCGCACCTTGGCGTAGAGGAAGGTGCCGGCGATGATGGGCCAGATGTTGGCGATGTTCTTGCCGAAGAGGGCGAAGCCGGCCATGAGGCCCAGCTCCACCATGGTGAAGCCGTTGGGGGCCTCCCTGCACAGCCAGAGCAGCCCCACGCTGATGAGGGTCACCAGGGCGGAATTGACAAAGGCCGCGGAGATGCCGGCGATCTGGATGTAGTCGGTGATGAGCGCGTCCTCCATGAGGATGATGGTGCGGATGCCGGGGATGATCTGGGCCGGATCGCCCAGCATCACCCCCACCGCCGCCAGAAAGACGCAGAAGCAGAGCGAGGCGGGATAGATTTTTGAATACCGCATGCCGTGACCCCTTTCTTCCGGTGGGTGGCTCCGATTGACTTATTGGGCTGCGTTCTGCCGGTCAAAATACTCCTTGGTCTGTTGGGCGTTGTGCATGACCTCCGCCTTCAGGGCCTCCAGGCTGTCGAACTTCCGCTCCCCCCGCAGGCGCTTGTAGAACTCCATGCGGATGGTCTGGCCGTAGAGATCCCCGTGGAAGTCCAGGATGTACCCCTCCACCGTCACCCGGTCGCCGTCGTCCACCGTGGGGCGCACCCCGATGTTAGTCACCGCCGGGCGGCTCTCCCCGTTCTCGAAGTAGACCCGGGTGGCGTACACCCCGTGGGCGGGCACCAGCACGCCGGGCTGGAAGTGGAGGTTCACCGTGGGGAACCCCAGGGTGGAGCCCAGCTTCTTGCCGTGGGCCACCGTGTCCGTCAGGGTGTGGGGGTGGCCCAGGAACTGGTTGGCCCGCTCCATCTCCCCCTGGGCGATGAGGGTGCGGATGTAGGTGGAGGAGATGGTGATGTGATCCTTCTCCACCTTGGGGATGATGTCGCAGCCGATGCCCAGCTGGCCGCACAGCGCCCGCAGCCGCTCCGGGTTGCCCTCCCCCTTGTAGCCGAAGTGGAAGTCGTGGCCCGCCACCAGGTGCACCGCCCCGTGCTCCGCCGCCAGATAGTCGGTGACGAACTCCCGCCAGGGCATGTGCATCATCCGCTCGTCAAAGTGGGCCACGATCACCTCCCGGATGCCGTAGCACCGGCGCATCAGCTCCGCCCGATCCAGGGGGGAGCTGAGCAGGGGCACCGCCGGGGTTTTCAAAATCAAGTTCTCCGGGTGGGTGTCAAAGGTCACCGCCGCCGGCACGGCCCCCAGCTCCAGGGCCTTCTCCCCCACCCGGCGCAGCAGGGCCCCGTGGCCCAGGTGCACGCCGTCGAAGAAGCCCAGGGCAATGACTCGTTTTTCAGTCTGCATTGCACTTACACCTCGAAAAAGCTCTTGATGGTGGTGGCCGTCCCCGCCTCGCACCGGCCCAGCAGCAGGAACTCCCCGCCGGGGCCGTAGAACCGGTAGACCCCGTCCGGCACGCCGGCCGGGCAGGGGAAGGGGTTGCCGTTTCTGGCCCTGGACAGGGCCCGTCCGGTGATCTCCACCGCGTCATACCCGCGGAAGCAGCCGTCCACCGGCCGGAGCAGAGCCGCCGGTTCAGGGGCGGCCTGCACCGCCTCCAGCGTCACCGCGTCGGCCAGGGTGAAGCCGGCGGCCCCGGTGCGCCGCAGGGCGGACATGCACCCGCCGCAGCCCAGGGCCCGCCCGATGTCGTGGCACAGGGTGCGCACATAGGTGCCCTTGGAGCACCGCACCCGCAGGGTGTAGGTGTCCGGCCCGGTCTGCTCCCCCACCTCCAGGGCGTGGATGGTCACCGGCCGGGGAGGCCGCTCCACCTCCTTCCCCGCCCGGGCCAGCTCGTAGAGCTTTTTGCCGTCCCGCTTGATGGCGGAGTACATGGGCGGGATCTGGAGGATATTCCCCCGGAAATGGGCCAGGGCCCCCTCCAGCTCCTCCCGGGTGACGGACACAGGGCGCTTCTCCAGGATTTCGCCGGTGGTGTCCTGGGTGTTGGTGACAACGCCCAGTTTTATCTCCGCCAGATATTCCTTTTCGGATTCGCTGGCGAACTCCACCGCCCGGGTGGCCCGGCCGATGAACACCGGCAGTACGCCGGTAGCCATGGGATCCAGGGTGCCGGCGTGGCCCACCCGCTTCTCGTGGAAAATCCCCCGCAGCTTGGCGCACACGTCCATGGAGGTCCAGTCTCGGGGCTTGTCAATAATGATGATTCCGTTTGGCATACGCAGAAGCCTCCCTGTGCGCCAAGCATCGGCGCTTTTGCGCCGTCCGAGCGTTTTCGCCCCGGCGAAAACCTCGCCGCAGGCGGAATTCATTTCCGCCGAGGATGTAATAATCATAGGGTTCCCGCAGACGCGTGCGTCTGTGGGATGCACACGTCCATGGAAGTCCAGTCCCGGGGCTTGTCGATGATGATGATTCCGTTTGGCATGGCTGACCTCCGGGTGCGAAAAATAAAGTCTCTGCCGTATGGATGCGCCGCACAGGCGCGCCCTCGGGGGTACCCCTGCAGGTGGATGGCGCGCCGAGGTCGTCGCGCCCCACATCGTCGGCCCAAGCTGCGGATCGTTCGCTTCCGCGTAAACGCGAAAGCTCATTCCCTCCGCTGTGCCTCCTTCTCCCCACACGACCCGCGGCACAGCCGCTGGGCTCGCGCGGGGGCCCCATGAAACGGGCCGGGCTGTTGTCATACCCCCACAGGCGGCGCGCCGGGCCGCCGCGCCCCTGGGGAGTGCGTCAGCGGGAACGCGGGCGGATAATATCCGCCCCTACACCTCCGCCTGTACCTGCCGGATGGCGGCCAAAATGGCGGCCTCGGCCTCGGCCAGGCCGCCGGGCACGGTGCAGCCGGCGGCGGCGGCGTGGCCGCCGCCCCCCAGCAGGGCGCATACCGACGAGGCGTTGAGCCCCGCGCCGGTGCGGACGGACAGCTTGCAGCCGCCCTCCTCCAGCTCCCGGATGGTGACGGAGGTCTCCACCCCCTCGATCTGGCCCAGGAAGGCGGCGATGTCCTCCATGTCCCCCTCCACGGCCCCGGCCTCCTCCATGAGGGACAGGGACACGGGGGCCACGGCGATCTTCCCCCCGTCGTAGCGGTGCATCCGCTCCACGATCAGGCGCTCCACCTGGAGGCGGGGCCAGGTCTTGGTGCGGAAGTGCTTCTTGTTCAGGGGGAACACGTCCAGGCCGGTGTCCATCAGCGCGGCGGCCGTCCGGTGGGTGGCGGCGGTGGTGCTGCTGTACTGGAAGCAGCCGGTGTCGGTGGCGATGGCAACATAGAGCGGGGCGGCCATGTGGGCCGTCACCGGCCCCAGCTCCTTCAGGATGTCGTAGATCAGCTCCCCGCAGGCGGCCCGGCCGGCGTCCAGGCAGGTCTGGCGCGCGAAGAACTCCTGGGAGGGGTGGTGGTCGACGGCCAGATCCACCCCCCGCTCCAGCCAGGGCCGGCCGGCGTCGGTGAACAGGCTGCGGGCCGCGATGTCCACGCTGACCACCGTGTCCGGCGCGAAGCCCTCCGGGGCCATGAGGCCCTCCAGATAGGGCAGGAAGATGGGGGTGGCCCCGGTGCCGGGGCAGATGTGGGCGGTCTTGCCCAGCCCCCGCAGGCCCCGGCACAGCCCGGCGGCGCAGCCGATGGTGTCCCCGTCGGGCCGCTTGTGGGTGAGGATCAGGTAATTGTCGTGTTCCCGCAGGAACGCGGCGGCTTCCGTGACGGTCATGGCGTTCACTCCTCGTCCTCCAGGCGGATGTGCTCGTTGGCCGGGTTGGCGGGCTTTACCACCTCCGGGTCGCGGAGCATGCTCAGAATATGGGCACCGGTGCCGATGGAGTCGTCCTCCACAAACTGCAGCTCCGGCGTGTAGCGCAGCTGCAGGGCCCGGCCCAGCTCCCGCCGCAGGTAGCCCCCGGCGGACTTGAGGCCCTTGACCACCTCGCCCACGTCGCTCTTGTCCAGCACGCTGACGTAGATCTTGGCGTAGCGCAGGTCGGAGGTGGTGTCCACCGCCGTGATGGACACCAGCCCGTGGACACGGGGATCCTTCACCGTGCGGATGAGGGCGGCCAGCTCCCGCTGGATCTCCTCGTTGATGCGTCCGATGCGATTGCTCGGCATAGCGTTCTCCTTTCCAGGGGGTCTCAGCCCCCGGTCTATCTCTCGATGGTTAAGCAGATCTGGAACTGCTCGTGTAATTGCTTTATGGCATCTAAATCCAGGTCGGCCAGCCTGCCGCCGAAGCGGTGGGGCCGGGTCGGGCCGTCCCCTACCCACAGGCTCCACAGCTCCACGGCCTCGCCGGGGCGCAGGTGCTTTTCCAGATAGGCCCGCAGCTCCGCCGCGTCACCCTCCGTGGCCCGCAGATCCAGCTCATATTGGTATGGCTTCAGCTCCAGGCCCAGGTCTTCCACCGCTTCCCGGTAGTATGTGTGCTCCTGCACGGAAAATCCGTTCGTCTCAATGCTGACCGTGTGCCCGCCGTGGGAGCTGGTCTCAACCCGGCGGATGCCGGAGTCGTACAGGGGCAGGGGCCGGTCGGCGCACAGCAGGGTGACGGCGCTCATAGAGCCTCCTTTTCATACGGCACCGGTCGGGCAAATTCCAGCCGGACCTCCTGTTTTTCCACGTCAGTCTGGGAGTAGGCAGTGAGATCCAGGCCGGTGAGGGCAAAACCCTGCCGGCGATAGAAGGAAATGGCGGGGTGGTTGCAGCTCTGAGTCTCCAGCACCAGGGCGCGGGCCCCGGCTGCCCGCGCGGCGTACTCCGCCCGCGCCATGAGGGCAGCCCCAATGCCCTGCCGACGGAGGCCCTCCGCCACCCACAGGTTGTTAATCCGCATCCGGTTGTTCCATCTCTCGTGGCTCAGCTCCAGGTATCCCAGATCCCGGCCGTCCGCCTGGGCGGCAAACACTTGGGGCTCCTCCAACCAGGAGGAGAGGAGGGTGTCGGTGAACTGCTTTGTCACCGGAGCGGGAAAGGGCTTTCGCTCCAGGGTGAGGGTCCAGCCCTCCGGGCTCTCCCTCAGGACCGGGTCGTAATAAAAGGCGGTCTCGTAACGAAAGACCAGCTCTCTCCCCCGGACGGACTCACCCAGAGGGACAATGGCAAGCTCCGGCATGGGCCGCCTCCTCTCAAGACGCACAGGCCCGCCCCCTCCTCAAATGACTTGGGGACGGAACGGGCCTGGATTGGGTTTGATAGGGATGATTTTGCGGGGCGGCGCGGAGGCCGCCCCCTACGGGCGGAAACGGGCGAGAATCTCCGTAGGGGCGGGTCCCAGACCCGCCCGCCGTGGCCCTGACATTACACCTCAATCTGCTCCATCTCGTCGACACAAGCTCCGGATCACTCGCTTCGCCGCAGGCGGCAAAGCGCATTCCTTCCGCTGTGTCTCCTCTCCGAACCGGACCCGCTTCGCTGGGCTCCGGTTCGGGGCCGCCTTCGGCGGCTGTTATACCTCAATCTGCTCCATGAGGTAGGCCTCGACGATGTCGCCCTCTTTGATGTCCTGGAACTTCTCGAAGGTGATGCCGCACTCGTAGCCCTGGGCCACCTCCTTGACGGAGTCCTTGAAGCGCTGGAGGGAGGCGATGGCGCCGTCGTAGATGACGATGTTGTCGCGCAGCAGGCGCATCTGGGCGCCCCGCTGCATCTTGCCCTCGGTGACGTAGCAGCCGGCCACCATGCCCACGCCGGTGATGCGGAACACGTTGCGCACCTCGGCGGTGCCCAGCTCCACTTCCTTGAACTTGGGGGAGAGCATGCCCTTCATGGCGGTCTCGATCTCGTTGATGCAGTCGTAGATGACCCGGTACATGCGCATATCCACCTTGTTCCGCCCGGCGGACTCCTTGGCGTTGTGGTCGGGCCGGACGTTGAAGCCCACGATGATGGCGTTGGAGGTGGTGGCCAGCATGACGTCGCTCTCGTTGATGGCGCCCACGGCGCAGTGGATGACCCGCACCCGCACCTCTTCGTTGGACAGCTTCTCCAGGCTGGCCTTGACGGCCTCGGCGGAGCCCTGCACGTCGGCCTTGACGATGACGTTCAGGTTCTTCATCTCGCCGGCCTGGATCTGGGAGAACAGATCCTCCAGGCTCACCTTGCCCACCGGGGCGGAGGAGGCCATCTTCTGCTCGTGCTTGCGCTGCTCGGCCAGCTCCCGGGCCATGCGCTCGTCGGCCACGGCGTGGAAGTCGTCGCCCGCCTCAGGCACCTCGCCCATGCCGATGATCTCCACAGGGACGGAGGGGCCGGCCTCGGTGACCTTCTGGCCCTTGTCGTTGGTCATGGCGCGGACACGGCCCACGGCGGTGCCGGCGATGATCACGTCGCCCTGCTTCAGGGTGCCGTTCTGCACCAGCAGGGTGGCCACGGGGCCGCGGCCCTTGTCCAGCCGGGCCTCGATGACCGCGCCGTGGGCGGAGCGGTTGGGGTTGGCCTTCAGCTCCCGCATCTCGGCGGTGAGGACCACCATGTCCAGCAGGTTGTCGATGCCCATGCCGGTTTTAGCGGAGATGGGGCAGATGATGGTCTCGCCGCCCCACTCCTCGGGCACCAGCTCGTACTTGGTGAGCTGCTCCTTGATGCGCTCGGGGTTGGCCTCCGGCTTATCCATCTTGTTGATGGCCACAATGATGGGGATGTTGGCGGCCTTGGCGTGGTTGATGGACTCCACGGTCTGGGGCATGATGCCGTCGTCGGCGGCCACCACCAGGATGGCGATGTCGGTGATCATGGCGCCGCGGGCCCGCATGGCGGTGAACGCCTCGTGGCCGGGGGTGTCCAGGAAGGTGATGGTCTTGCCCTGCACCTCCACTTGATAGGCGCCGATGTGCTGGGTGATGCCGCCGGCCTCGCCGGCGGCCACGTGGGCGTGGCGGATATAGTCCAGCAGGGAGGTCTTGCCGTGGTCGACGTGGCCCATGACCACCACCACGGGGGCCCGGGGCACCAGATCCTCCGGCTTATCCTCGGCGGTGTCGATGAGCTTCTCCTCGATGGTGACGATCACCTCGTGCTCCACCTTGCAGCCCAGCTCCTCGGCGATGATGGCGGCGGTGTCGAAGTCGATGATGTCGGACATGGAGGCCATGACGCCGTTCTTCATCAGGGTCTTGACCACCTCGGCGCCGGTCTTCTTCATGCGGCTGGCCAGCTCGCCCACGCCGATCTCGTCGGGGATCTTGACGGTCAGCGGGGTCTTCTTGGCGATCTCCAGCTGGAGCCGGCGCATCTTCTCCTGCTCCTCCTGGCGGCGCTTGCCGCTCTGGAAGCCGCCCTTGCGCTGGCTGCGGCCCTGGAACTTCTGCTTGCCGCCCTGCATCTGCTTGGTCTTGCCGGCGGCCAGATCCTCCAGCCGCTGGTCGTACTTCTCCAGGTTCACCTGGCCGCCCTTGCGGGTGTCCACCACCTTCTTCTCGGGGACACGGGCGCCGGGGCGGCTGGCGGCCGGCTGCTGCTGCTGGGGCTGCTTCTGGCCGCCCTGGTTCTGGGCCTGGCCGCCGTTCTGGCCGGCGGGTCTGGCCTGGCCGCCGTTGTTCTGGCCGCCCTTGCCGCTCTTCTGGGCCTGGGGCTGCTGGCCGCCCTGGGCGGGCTTGGCCGGCTCTGCCTTGGGGGCGGGCTTGGGCTCCCGGTACACCTCGGCAAAGATGCTCTCCAGGCTGTCCACCTGGTTGTGCTGGGTCAGATACTCAAAGATCAGGGACAGCTCCCGGTCGTCCAGGGGCTGCATGTGGTTCTTGGGCGTGGTCGCATATTCGGTCAGGATGTCGGTGATCTCCTTGGAGTTCTTACCGAAGTCCTTGGCCACCTCGTGCACGCGATACTTGTTGTTCAGCAAAAAAGCCACCTCCATTGGCGGGCCTGCACCAATAGGAAAACACAGCGGCGCCGCTGCGCTTTCTTATTGGAACAAACCCACGTCGTTGCAAACGTATTCTCGCCGTCTCATGGCGTCCTCTTTTTCTTCTTGCCGGGGCCCCGGTTTTTCGGCGCGGCGCGGCGGGCCGGGTCGCCGTGCCCGGCGGGCGGGGGCGCCCAGGGCTTTTTCTTTGCCCGCTCCAGCTTCTTCTCATGGGCCCGCTGCTCCCGCTGGCGCTGGAGCTGCCTGTCGGCCTTGTCCCGCAGCGCCTCCGCCGCGGGGCCGTAGGCGTCCGGGTCGGCCTGGGCCAGCTTCTCCACCAGGGCGGCGGCCAGCCCCGCGTCGGTGAGGGCCAGCATGGCGCAGGCCGTGCGCCCCACCGCGCCCCCCAGGGTTCCCTTGTCCCACGGGGTTTGCAGCCAGGGGATCTGGCCCGCCTCCGCGAAGCGGGCGGCCCGGCGGACGCTGTTGTCCGCCGCGTCGGCGGCCACCAGCAGCACCCTGGCCTGCCTTGCCCGGCAGGCGGCGCCGGCGGGCTCCTCCCCCACCTCCGCCCGGCCGGCCTTGCGGGCGATGCCCAGCAGGTGCAGCGCGCTATCCATCGCCGTCACCTGCCTGCATCTGCTCCTCCAGGGCGTCGTACACCCCGTCGGGCATGGGGGCGGAGAAGGCCCGCTCCAGGGCCCGGGCCTTCCGCGCCTTCTTCAGGCACTCCGGATTGGGGCACACGTAGGCCCCCCGGCCCGGCTTCTTCCCCTTGAAGTCCAGGGAAATCTCCCCCTCCGGGCTCTTCACCACCCGGATGAGCTCCTTCTTGGGCTTCATCTCCCGGCACCCCAGGCACTGACGCATGGGGATCTTTTTGGGCATCTCCGCAACCTCCTTTTTTGGGTGCTCAGGGACGGGCGGGCCGACACACAGGTCGGCCCCTACGATCGCGCCGACACGGCACTCGTAGGGGCGCACCTGCGTGTGCGCCCGCTGTCCGGATTATTCCTCGGTTTCGCCCTCCGCCTCGTCGGCGATGATCTCGTCCCCGTCGTCCAGGATCACGTCGTCCTCGTCCTCCGGCGCCTCGTCGGCGGGGGCGGAGGCGGGCTTGATGTCGATCTTCCAGCCGGTGAGCTTGGCGGCCAGGCGGGCGTTCTGGCCCTCCTTGCCGATAGCCAGGGAGAGCTGGTCGTCGGGCACCACCACGCGGCAGCTCTTGCCCTCCTCGTGGATGTCCACGCTGACCACGTCGGCGGGGGACAGGGCGGCGGCGATATACTGGGCCGGATCCTCCGACCACTTGATGATGTCCACCTTCTCGCCCTTGAGCTCATTGACGATGTTGTTCACCCGCTGGCCCCGGGGGCCCACGCAGGCGCCGATGGCGTCCACGTCGGGATCGGCAGACCAGACGGCCAGCTTGGTGCGGCTGCCCGCCTCCCGGGCGATGGACTTGACCTCCACGGTGCCGTCGTAGATCTCGGGCACCTCCAGCTCGAACAGGCGCTTGACCAGGCCGGGGTGGGTGCGGGAGATGAGCACCTGGGGCCCTTTGGTGGAACGGCGCACCTCCACCACATACACCCGCAGGCGCATGCCCTCCACGTACTCCTCGCCCTTGACCTGCTCGCCGGGGGCCAGGAAGGCCTCGGTGGCCTCGTTGCCCGAGCCGATGCGCAGGCTCACGCCGCCGGAGCGGGGGTCGATGCGGGTGATCACGCCGGTGAGCAGCTCGTGCTCCTTGGAGGAGAACTCGTCATAGATCATGCCCCGCTCGGCCTCCCGCATGCCCTGGATGATCACCTGGCGGGCGGTCTGGGCGGCGATGCGGCCGAAGTCCCGGGTGCGCACCTCGATGCGGATCACGTCGCCCAGCTGGGCCTGGGGCAGCTTATCCCGGGCCATCTCCAGGCTCATCTCGGTGCAGGGGTTATCCACCTCCTCCACCACATCCTTCTTGACGAACATGCGCACGGTGCCCTTCTCCTCGTCGGCCTCCACCGTCACGTTGTCCCCCGCGCCCTCGTGATCCCGCTTGTAGGCGGTGACCAGGGCCTGGGTGATCTTCTCCAGCATGTAGGCCTTGGGAATGCCCTTCTCCTTCTCAATCAGGTTGATGGCGGCGAAAAACTCCGCCCCGTCCAGCTCGTTGGTCTTCTGCGCTTTGGCGTTCTTCTTCGGCATAATCGTTCTATCTCCTCACTCGTCTCACGCGGGCGCGCGCCGCGCGCCCCTGTATGGCAGGTTGTATCCGGCGGGCGGATGATATCCGCCTCTGCGTAGGGCGGGGGCTTGCCCCCGCCGCCCCCTAAAACCGCACGGTCAGGCGAACCTGGGCCACGTCCTTCTTGGCGAAGGTGCGGGGCGCGCCGCCCAGCTCAATGGTCACGTCCCCGCCGGCGTAGTCCTTCAGCACGCCGGTGTACTCCTTCCGGCCGTCCAGGGGCCGGTAGAGGCGCACGTCCACCTCGCTGCCCAGGAACTGCCGGAAGTGGGCGGGCTTTTTCAGGGGCCGGTCGGCCCCGGCGGAGGACACCTCCAGCACATAGCTGCCCTCGATGGGGTCGGCCTCGTCCAGGGCGTCGGACAGGGGGCGGCTCACCGCCTCGCAGTCGTCGATGGACACCCCGCCCTCCTTGTCGATATACACCCGCAGGAACCACTGCCCCGCCTCCCGGACGTACTCCACGTCCCACAGGGAGCAGCCGTTTTCCTCCGCGATGGGGGCGGCCAGACCGGCCACCAGCTCGGTGACTTTTGCCATGGGCAATCCCTCCTGCACAGGGGCATCCAGAAATTTACAGCCCCGCTTTTTTCAATAAGAAAGAGCGGAGCCGCAACCCCACTCTCACCATACCACTACTACTATCATACGTACTATAGCACAAAAAATCCCGCCATGCAAGGGCTTTGGGCTATTTTTTGCACCCCCCGGCGGGATCTGTAACCGAATTTGCGTTGACATAACAAATTCCTCTGCTAAAATGGTGGATAAGAACCTGCAAAGGAGGCGGAAGCCTGTATGAACGAGGCGAAACTGGCGGCGGCCATTCTGGCCCAGGTGCGCCGCGCCGTGGTGGGAAAGGACGAGGTGCTGGCCCGGGTGCTGCTGGCCATTCTGGCCGGGGGGCACATCCTGCTGGAGGACATCCCCGGCGTGGGCAAGACCACCATGGCCCTGGCCTTCTCCAGGGCCATGGGCCTGGACTACAACCGGGTGCAGTTCACCCCCGACGTGATGCCCTCGGACATCACCGGCTTCACCCTCTACAACAAGGAGGCGGGGCGGATGGAGTACCAGCCGGGGGCGGTGCTGTGCAACCTGTTCCTGGCCGACGAGCTCAACCGGGCCACCAGCCGCACCCAGTCCGCCCTGCTGGAGGCCATGGAGGAGGGGCAGGTGACGGTGGACGGGGTGTCCCACCCGGTGCCCCGGCCCTTCCTGGTCATCGCCACCCAGAACCCGGCGGGGGCCTCCGGCACCCAGCCCCTGCCCGACTCCCAGATGGATCGGTTCATGGTGCGCCTGTCCCTGGGCTACCCCGCCCCGGGGGACGAGATGGACATGGTGCGCCGCCGCCAGGGGGGCAACCCCCTGGACAGCGTGGAGCAGGTGGTGGATCGGGAGGGCCTGCTGGCTCTGCGGGAAAAGGCCGGGGCGGTCTACCTGTCCGACGAGGTGCTGGACTACATCGTCCGCCTGGTGGGCGCCACCCGGGAGCACCCCATGATCCTCCAGGGGGCCAGCCCCCGGGCCACCCTGGCCCTGGCCGCCATGGCAAAGGCCGCCGCCCTGGTGCGGGGGCGGGACTACGTGAACCCGGAGGACGTGGCGCTGGTGTTCCCCGACGTGGTGCCCCACCGGCTGCTCCTCTCCCCCCGGGCGGAGGGGGACAAGTCCTTTGACCCGGCGGCGGAGCTGCTGGCCAAGGTGCCCGCCCCGCGCATCGCATAGCGCCATGGCCCATCGACGGATTGCCTACGCCGCCCTGCTGGGGCTGGCGGTGCTCTTTCAGATCTTCTTCCGCTTCTACCTGTCCACCTTCACCCTGGCGCTGGTGGTGCTCCTGCCCGTGCTGGCGGCGGCGCTGAGCCTGCCGGCGGCCCTGGGCTGCACCCTCATCCTCTCCCCCGCCGCCCCCACGGTGATCCGGGGGGGCGAGGCGTCCTTCCGCCTCACCCTGGACTGCCGCACCCCCTTCCCCCTGCCCCGGGTGAAGGTGCGCCTGCGGTGGGAGAACCGGCTCACCGGCGAGGGGGACGCCCTGTCCTGGGCCCCCGCCCCCGGGGAAACGGCCGGGGAGCTCACCGTCCCCGCCGCCCACTGCGGCTGCCTGGCGTGCCGGGCGGAGGGGGCGTGGACTTGTGATCTGCTGGGCCTGTTCCCCATCCCTCTGAGGAAGCCAGCACCGGCGGAGGTGCTCTCCCTCCCCCGGCCGGTGGAGCTGGAGGTGCCCCCCGGCCTGCTGTCCGGCCGCAGCGAGGGGGCGGCCCTCCGGCCCCGGCCCGGCGGCGGCCCCGGGGAGGACTACGATCTCCGGGGCTACCGGCCCGGCGACCCCCTGCGCTCCGTCCACTGGAAGCTGTCCTCCAAGCGGGATGAGCTGGTGGTGAAGGAGACCCTGGAGCCCCACCGGGCCGCCCTGGTGCTCACCTTTGACCGCTTCGGCGCGCCGGAGGTGCTGGACGAGGCCTTTGCCCGGCTGTGCGCCCTGTCCCGCTGGCTGCTGGAGCGGCAGCGGCCCCACCACATCCGCTGGGCCGGCCCCGGCGGCACCGGCACGGAGGGTCGGCCGGTGGACAGCGAGGCGGCCCTGCTCTCCTGCCTGGCCCTGGCCTTCTCCGCCCCCGCGCCGGAGACGGGGGCCTCCATGCTGGATCTGCCCCTCCGCCTGCCCGGCGAGGGGGGCCGGGTGCGCCGCATCCACGTCACCGCCAGCGACCTGGAAGGGGGCGGACTATGAGGCGCGAAAAAATCCGCAGGCCCCGCCCCGCCCCCCTGAAGCGGGGCCCCCTGGTGCTGCTGGGGGACGGGGTGCTGCTCTTCCTGGTGCTCGCCGGCGCGGTGGGGAGCTTCTGCACCGCCTTCACCCTGGACGTGTCCCTCCCCCTGGTGTACGCCGGGTGCGCCCTGTGCGCCCTGATCTTCCTGGCGGTGTGGTCTCTCCCCCGCCGGTGGTGGGCCCTCCCCCTGGCGGTATGCGCCGGGCTGTGGGGCGCCGCCCTGTGGCGGATGTGGGACGGCCTGGCCCTGGGGGAGGTGTCCGTCCGCTGCTCGGTGGTCAACACCTTCTGCCTGAGCCTGGGGCTGGACGGCATGATCCAGCCCGCCGCGGAGCTGCCCGCCGACACCTGGACGGCGGCGGCCACCCTGCTGGTGCTGCTGGTGACGGTGCCCCTGGGGGCCCTGCTGGGCCTGGGCATCGTGCGCCTGCGCTCCTTCTGGTTTGCCTTCTGGTGCTCCGTGCCCCTGGTGCTGGCCCCCCTGTGCATCTCCGTCACCCCCGGCTGGCTCCCCCTCATGGCCCTGGTGCTGGGGTGGTGCGTGCTGGGCCTCACCTCCCTGGTGCGGCGGCAGGATCCCCACGGGGCGGCCCTGCTCAACCTGATGGCCCTCCCCGCCGGGGCATTGCTGCTCTCCGCCCTCACCCTGGCGATGCCCCAGAACAGCTATCAGCGGCCCGCCTGGGCCGACGACGCCCTGGAGCACATCACCAGCCAGGTGGTAAAATACAGCGGCATCTGGCTGGACGGCACCGGCCCCTTCGGCGGCGGGGGCGGCGGCCGGCTGGCCGCGTCCGACGGCTCGGTGTCCCTGAACAGCGGGCCCCTGCGCTTCTCCGGCCGCACGGTGCTGGAGGTGGACACCGAGCTGGAGGGCCGCATCTACCTGCGGGGCTTCTCCGGCGCCCTCTATGACGGGGAGCGCTGGCTGCCCCTGCCCGACGACATCTACAGCTCGCTGGAGCTGGACTTGGAAAGCGCCGGTGAGGACGGGGACGCCTCTGGGCAGGTGCTCGCGGACAAATACCCGAACCTGAGCCACTTGCCCTACCTCATCAAGCTCCGGGGCTGTCAGCCCCTGAACTTCCCCGCCCTGGCCGCCCGCTCGTCCGGGGAGGCGGGGGACTACGCGGCGGTGACGGTGCACAACGTGGGGGCCGACCCCGGCTATGTGTATGCACCCTACCAGCTTCTCACCCAGCCGGACGAGCTGTCCGGGGCGGAGTTCGTCTACGACTCCCACCTGGCCCGGGCGGAGGACATCTGGACGCACACCCTCTACGTCCAGCCCGACGCCGACCCGGCCCGGGATCTGGGCGCCCTCACCGGGGACGCCGCCGTGGCGGAGGAGGGCTACCGGGAGTTCGCCCGCATCTACTACAGGATGCTGCCGAATGATCCAGAGCTGTACGACGTGCTGAGTGCGAACTGTAGCGCCGCCGCCCGGCCTTTGGACGAAGACAGCCTTGCCGCCTACCAGGATGCGCTGGAGAGCGGCACGCCGGAGCCGGTGGTCTATGCCCAGATGGTGGCGGACTATCTGGCCTCCATCGCCGCGTACGACCCGGACACCCCCGCCACCCCGGAGGGGGAGGACTACGTGACGTACTTCCTCACCGAGAGCCGCCGGGGCTACTGCATGCACTTCGCCAGCGCGGCGGTGCTGATGCTGCGCTGGATCGGCGTCCCAGCCCGGTACGTGGCGGGCTACGTGGCCGATGTGCCCGCCTCCGGCCACGTGCGGGTGCCCGACTCCGCCGCCCACGCCTGGGTGGAGGTGTACATCGAGGGCTACGGCTGGGAGCCGGTGGAGGTCACCCCGGCCTATGCCGGCTCCACCCCCGGCCAGAGCGGGGTGACGGCGGAGCCGGAGGCCACTCCTACCCCCACCCCCACGCCCTCGGCCAGCCAGGCCCCTGAGGAAACCGACACCCCCGCCCCCACCGCCTCCCAGGCCGTGGAGCCGGAGGGAGACGGCGGGCAGGGCTTCGACCCGTCGGTGCTGTGGGTTCCGCTGGCCGTCCTGCTCCTCGTTCTGGTCTTCCCCCTCCGCCGCCGGCTGGCCCGCCGGGGAAGGGAAAAGCGGTTCGGAGACCTGGACACCAACCGGGCCGCCGTGACCGTTTACCGCTACCTGCGGCGGCTGGAGCCCTGGGGCGGGGAGACGCCGGAGGAGATCACCGAGCTGGCCAAGAAGGCCCGGTTCTCCAACCACACCCTGACCGAGGAGGAGCGGCACGCCGCCGTCCGCGCCGCCGGGGACGTGGCCCGCCGGGTGGACGCCGCCCTGCCCCGGTGGAAGCGGCTCCTGTTCCGGTATGTGCTGGGGCTGTATTGAGACGCAGGCTCCAGGGGCGGTATAACAACTGCCAGGCCCGTAGGGGCGGATATCATCCGCCCGTCTGACGGTGCCCCCGGCGCCCCCCAGAACGGGGGCCCACGGCGGCGGAAAGCCGTACAGACAAGGCAGGAACCGGGCGTGCATCCACGCCCGGTTCCTTTTTTCTGTTCGTTTCAGGCGCTGCCGCGCCCCGGGCGGCCCGCGGCGACCCAACGAAGTGGTCGTCGTGGGGAGAGGAGGCACAGTGAGCGGTTGCGGCGGCACACAGCACGTAGGGCGGGGGCTTGCCCCCGCCGCCCGTCTCGTATACGCCGCAGGGCCGGCTGTGCCGACGACGATAAAGGCCGGACGCCTGCTCCTGACGTCCGGCCCTCATCGAAGGAAAGAGGATACAATGAAATGAAAAGAAACTGTCTCTTGCGAGTATGATCATACCAAGGAGATGTAAACGAAAAAAACTCCATCTGTTACAGGAGTATTAAATTTCAATCTTTTTTTGTAAAGTTCCTGTCATGTGGGAAAATTCGGTGGAAAATGTGGAAAAACCGGCCAAATGCAGAAGTCCGGCCGGGGATTGCTCCCGCGGCCGGACGTTCTGAATTGGAGGATAGAATGAAAAGAAGCGCTGTCTCTTGCAAGTGTTATGGTAACAGAGGGTTGTTAACAAACCTAGCGCCGGATGTTACAATTTCATGAAATCAGCGGATATTTTCAAAAAATTCCTGGAGCAGCCCGGCGCACTCTTCCTCCAGGATATGGCCGTACACCCGGGGGTGGTGGTTGAACCGCTCCTCAAACAGGTTGAGCACCGAGCCGCAGCACCCCGCCTTGTCGTCCTTGGCCCCGTAGCACACCACCGGGATGCGGGCGTTGACGATGGCCCCGGCGCACATGGGGCAGGGCTCCAGGGTGACGTAGAGGGTGCAATCCCTCAGCCGCCACCCCCCCAGGGTGCGGCAGGCGTCGGCGATGGCCTCGATCTCCGCGTGGCCCAGGGCGGTGCGCTCCCCCTCCCGCCGGTTGCGGCCCCGGCCTACCACGGCGCCGTCCTTCACGATCACGCAGCCCACCGGCACCTCGCCCGCTTCCCCCGCCTCCCGGGCCAGGGCCAGGGCCAGGCGCATCCAGTCCTCCCGCTCCATGACAATCTCCCCCCTCACATACTCCTATTTGTTATAGCATATTTTTCTCCTGTATGCTATAATCTTTTCAGCTGTTCTAACTTTCTTTTTTGAAAATGGGTGATTTTCTTTGGTCGAGATCTTTCTCATCGCCGTCAGCCTGGCCCTGGACGCCTTCGCGGTGTCCGTGTCCAGCGGCATCTCCATCCCCGGCTTCGGGGTGAAACAGGCCGCCAGGATGGGCCTGTGGTTCGGCGCGTTCCAGTTCATGATGCCGGTGGCCGGCTGGCTGCTGGGCAGCAGCGTCAGCCAGTACATAGAGACGGTGGACCACTGGGTGGCCTTCGCCCTGCTGGCCGTCATCGGCGGCCGGATGGCCTGGGGCTCCCTCCGGGGCGGGGAGGAGGACGAGGCCCCCGCGGATCTCTCCGCCAGGCGGCTGTGCCTGCTGGCCATCGCCACCAGCATCGACGCCCTGGCCGTGGGGGTGTCCATGGCCTTCATGCGCGTGAATATCCTCTTTTCCGCCGTGGTCATCGGCGTGGTGGCCTTCGTGCTGTCCCTGGTGGGCGGCCTGGTGGGCAAGCGGCTGGGCAGCCTGTTCCAGCGGCGGGCCGAGCTGGTGGGCGGCCTGGTGCTCATCGCCATCGGCGTGAAGATCCTGATTGAGCACCTGAGCGGAGGTTAGGCCGTGGGCATCTGGGAGAAGCTGCGCCTGGAGCCGGACTGCCACCGGGTGGTGGCCCTGGTGGGGGCGGGGGGCAAGACCTCCACCCTCTACGCCCTGGCCCGGGAGGCCCGGGCCGCCGGCCTGACGGTTATTGTCACCACCACCACCCACATCAGGCCCCATCCCCGCCTGCCCCTGACGTGGGAGACGGACGGGGAGAAGCTCCGCGCCCTGGTGGACACCCAGGGGGTGGTGGTATGCGGCCGGCGGGAGCCCACGGGCAAGCTGACCCTGGCCGCGGCGGTGGAGACCTGCCGCCGGGCGGCGGACGTGGTGCTGGTGGAGGCCGACGGGGCCAAGATGCTGCCCCTGAAGGCCCCGGCGGAGCACGAGCCGGCCATCCCCCCCTGCGCCGACGCGGTGGTGGCGGTGGCGGGCCTGGACGGAGTGGGACAGGCCGTGGAGGCCGCCTGCCACCGGCCGGAGCGGGTGCGGGCCCTGCTGGGCGCGGGGGAGGGGCACCTCCTCACCCCGGCGGATGTGGCCGCCCTGCTGGCCCACCCCCAGGGGGGGCGCAAGGGGGTGGCGGAGGACATGGCCTTCCGCTGCCTGCTGAACAAGGCGGACACGCCTGCGCGGCTGCAGTACGCCCGGGAGGCGGCGGCCCTGCTGGCCGCCCGTGGGATTGAGAGCGCCATTCACAGCTATACCGAGGAGGAGCGTGGCGGGTTATGCTGGTTTTGATCAAAGGGGCCGGGGATCTGGCCACGGGCACGGCGGTGCGGCTGCGCCGGGCGGGCCTTGACCTGGTGATGACCGAGGTGGAGCGGCCCACCGCCGTGCGGCGGACGGTGGCCTTCTCCCAGTGCATGTACGACGGGACGGCTGCCGTGGAGGGGCTCACCGCCCGGCGGGCGTCCGGAAAGGCGGAGGCCCTGGCCGCCCTGGCGCGGGGGGAGATCCCCGTGCTCTGCGACCCGGGGGCGGAAATTCGGAAGGAGCTGCCCTTTGACGCGCTGGTGGACGCCATCCTGGCCAAGAGAAACCTGGGCACCGCCATCACCGACGCCCCCATCGTCCTGGCCCTGGGGCCGGGGTTCACCGCCGGGGTGGACTGCCACGGGGTGGTGGAGACCAAGCGGGGCCACGATCTGGGCCGTCTGATCCTGGAGGGCTCCGCCATCCCCAACACCGGCGTGCCCGGCGACATCGGCGGCTACACCGAGGAGCGGATCATCCGCGCCCCGGCGGACGGACTCTTTGAGCCCCTGGCCGCCATCGGCGACCGGGTGGAGGAGGGCGCGCCCGTGGCCCGGGTGGCCGGTGCGGTGGTGTGCGCCCGGCTCACCGGCGTGGTGCGGGGGATGCTCCCCGCCGGGCTGGCCGTCAAACAGGGCATGAAGGCGGGGGACATCGACCCCCGGTGCGAGGCGCGCCACTGCTTCACCGTCTCCGACAAGGCCCGGGCCATCGGCGGCGGCGTGCTGGAGGGCCTGCTGTATTTTGGAAAGGAGAAGGGGTTATGGAGCGTCTGATCCTCTGCGGCGGGGGCCACGTGTCCCTGGAGCTGGCCCACATCGCCGGCCGGCTGGAGTTTGAGCTGATCGTCATCGACGACCGGCCGGAGTTTGCCAACGAGAGCCGCTTCCCCATGGCCCGGCGGGTGATCTGCGCTCCCTTCCTGGAGGCCCTGGCGGAGCTGGGCAGCCGGGAGGACGACTACTACTGCCTGCTCACCCGGGGCCACGTCCACGACCGGGACTGCCTGGAGCATGTGCTGAGAGGCCGGTACGCCTACATCGGGATGATCGGTAGCCGGGCCAAGGTGGCGGCGGTGAAGGACTCCCTGGCGGCGGCCGGGTTCGCCCGGGAGGTGCTGGACGGGGTGTGCGCCCCCATCGGCCTGCCCATCGGGGGGCAGACCCCGGCGGAGATCGCCGTGTCCATCGCCGCCCAGCTGGTGCAGGTGCGCTCCCGCCGGGGCCCGGCGGCCGTCCCCCCGCCGGAGGGGGAGCCCGGCGTGCTGTGCACCATTACCGCCAAGCACGGCTCCACCCCCCGGGGCGTGGGCACCTGGATGCTGGTGCGGCCCGACGGCTCCGTCCTGGGCACCATCGGCGGCGGCGCGGTGGAGTTCCAGGCTGTCCAGGAGGCCAAAGCCCTGTGGGCGCAGGGCGGCGGCGTTAAAATGACCCGGCACTACGACCTCTCCCCCGACGCCGCCAGCCTGGGCATGGTCTGCGGCGGCAGCATGGACGTGGAATTTATCGTCCGCAGACCGTAGGGGCGGATACCATCCGCCCGCTTTCCCACGCAACTGCTGGCTCCGTGGGGCGCGGCAAGCTGGGCACGCCGTGCTTAGGGCCGCCATACATGGCGGCCGCTCAGTGGAGGCCCGGCCTCCGGCGAGCGCCTACGCGGCGGGCGCACCGCTTTTGATGGCAAAAGCGGGGGAAAACCAGCAGGACGGGGAATTTCGATTTCCACGGGTTAAGGTGGCTACGCCTGGATTGCTTTTGGGCTAAAACGTGCCACCGGCACGTTTCTTAACGCCCAAACTCCCCTGCACCCACCCCTTGAAACGACCAAGAAGGGGGAATTGCGATTCCCCCTTCTTGGAACTTCCCCCGAGCTGTCCTACATGTAACCTTCCGACCGAGGGGGCTTACGCTGTAACGCCCCCTCGGCTCGGGGCGGACGCACACACAGTGCACCCCTACGGATGGCTACGGTGATTGCCCCAGTATTTCGGAGGCATGGCACCGACGGCGGCCCGGCGGGCCAGGCCGGTACAGCGCAACTGTTCCCAGGGCTTGCAGGGCAACCCCGATGCGTGCAACCCGGGGCGCGGCAGCGCCTGAAACGAACAGAAAAAAGGAACCGGGCGTGGATGCACGCCCGGTCTTTGCCCTGTCCGTACAGCCCACCGCCGCCATGAACCCCCGTACTGGGGGGCGCCGGGGGTCGAAGGTGCCGGGGGCACCTTCGATGAAAATCAACGCGAAGCCACCTCAAAAAAGAACCCCCGGCCCCTTCTTTCCCCCCATTTCTTTGGGAAGAAATGGGGGCGCCCGCC
>NBJMR02800__coassemble_1669_pt1 | contig 26516 bp, 24 predicted proteins | sample NBJMR02800__metabat2_high_PE_046 | metagenome-assembled genome bin NBJMR02800
ATACATTAAACTTGGTGATTTGTATGGCAAGAAAGTTTCAACTGCCTTCGGTTCCAGAGACAACCCCGAAAAACATCCGTTTTCCAAATGAGATTATCCAGCAGGTGGATGAGGCGATCCAGGGCACCAACGTGACCTTTTCCCGGTTTGTGATAGAGGCCACCCGGGTGGCGCTGGAGAGTATGCGGGAGGAGGACGGCGAAGATGAGAGCTGACTGGGAAACCGCCTTTGAAAACTGCCCGCCCTATGGGGAGGGCAAGGGAGCTTACACCCAAGAGGACTTCAAGTGCATGATGGAGATGGAGCGGAACATGGAGGCCCTTCTGCACTGGCTGGAGTCGGAGGGCAGCTTTTTCCTGGATCAATATCTGAGCTGCTACCGCCAGCATGTCCGCCGCCAGTGCCGGTATTACTTCTACCGGGGGATGCTCCATGGCACCCGGGAGGCCCTGGACGTGTGGAGCGAAGAGCACGGGGGCTGATCTCCGCCTCCGGAAGCCGACCGGGCATGTCAGGAGATGGTCAGCGGAGCGGGCTGTCCCCCTCCGGCCAGTCCAGGCCCAGGTTCTGCCGGATGGCGGCGCGCAGGGCCGCCATGTCCGGGTCGGCCCAGAAGAAGCGCAGCTTCTCCTCCGCCACGGTGTCCCCCTGGGGCTGTCCGCCCAGGACAAAGACGGCGAAGGTGTCGGCGATGTCCTCGTGGAAGTAGTTGGCGCCGTAGCGGCTCACATAGTGGGTGGGGTTGGCCTCATAGTCCCCCACGCCGGTGTCCCCCAGCGCGCTCCAGAAGGTATCGTAGAACCCCTTGCGGAAGGCGCCCTCGATAAAGGCGGCCGGGTCGTGGGTGCTGTCGCCCTTGGTCAGATCCACCTGAGTCTCGTCCTCCAGCAGCACGTGGCCGTACTCGTGGAGGATGGTGTAGGTCAGCTTGCTCCAGTCCCGCTTCTCCCCGTTCTCGTCGTACACGTCGTAGTAGTCGATGCTGATGGAAAACCGGGTGTTGTCGGAGACGCCGTCCACCTGCACCGGGGAGGTGTAGGCCAGGATGTTGCTGGTGCCGTCGGTGAACAGGTTGAACTGGGCGATCTTCTGCCGGGCCTCCAGGGGGAGGATGGAGCACAGATAGTCCCACACCAGGGCGTCCTCCGGGTCGGTGATGCTGGCCTGGCCGCCGCGCACCGGGTAGGAGGCGAGCACGTTGGTGATGCCCACGGAGTAGCTGCTCACCGTCACCAGGCAGCCCTGCTCGTCGCTGGAGAGGGTGATGTACTTGCTGTAGACCGGGTCGGCCCAGCTGATCTGCCCGTCCTCCTCCGAGGTGGGGGCGCCGTACATGGCCTCAATGAGCGTCTGTACCTGCTCCGCCGTGCAGCCGGTCTCCTCCGGCCGGATTTCGATGCGCTCCAGAAAGCCGTTGCGGTACTGGTAGTAGGTGTTCATGGGGGTGTCCCCGTCGAACCAGCGCATGGAGTAGCGGTAGCTCTCATACACGTCAGTCCAGCCCTCGCCGGAGATCTCCCAGGTGTCCGCCAGCTCCCCGGCGGCGCCGATGTAGGCCTCGGTGTCGGCCCTGGAGCTGCTGAAGTAGATCACGTTCTGCCGGGTCTGGCGGTAGGTGTAGCCCTCCCCCTGCTCCCGGGCCAGTTCCCGGTAGGAGCCGGTCTCAGGGGAGCAGATCTCCGCCGCCGCGGCCACGGCGGTCTCCGCCGCGCCCGCGATGGCGTAGGGATTCAGCTGGTCTGCCGTGTCCGCCGCCGAGTGGTACAGGTAGCCCTGCCCGTCCTGCATCAGCAGGACGGAGGGCACGCCGGCCAGCTGCAGGGAGGCGTGGTCGCTGGCGGTCTCCGCGTCCCGCGCCAGCTCCGGATCCTTCTCCTGGAGCAGGTCGCTGACCCAGTTGGCCTCTCCGTCCATGGTACACACCAGGGTGCCGCCGGAGCCCAGGCCCCCCAGCATGTCAAACTGGATGGCCCCGATCATCCGCTCCTTCTCCTCCTCCGTCAGGGCGGCGGTGTAGGCCCGGGAGCCGTTCTTGCCGTTCTCCTCGTCGGTGAAGCTGATCAGGCGCAGCTCCGTGTCGGTGTCCACGTCCTTCAGCGCCTCCGCCGCGTAGAGCAGGGCGGCCGCGCCGGAGGCGTTGTCGTTGGCCCCGTAGGCGGTGGGCACGCTGTCGTGGTGAGCGGAGAGCACCAGAATGTCCGCATCCGCGGAGGACGCCTCCTTCACCGCGATGACATTGCTGCCGGAGCGGCCCTGGCTGTCGGTGTAGGGCTGGAGGGTGACGGTGTAGCCCATGGCCTCAAACCGCCCCTTCAGGTACTGGACCGCGTCCGCCTCCCCCTGGGAGCCGACGGGCCGGTGGGCGGCGGTGAGGGCCTCCAGATCCGCCCGGAGCTGGGCCACGTCGGGCAGGCCGTGGGCCCGCTCCAGCATGGCCAGGGCCTCCGCCACCGTGATCGTGCCGGTGGGGGCCAGCTGATCCTGGCCCCGCCCGGCCATGATGCCGGCCTGCATGGCCCAGAGCACCGGCGTCCGGGCCCACTCTCCCACGGCCCCGGCGTCCCGGAACTGGTCCAGGCCCTGGACCGCCGTGCCGGGGGAGCCGGCCCGCCGCCAGAGGATGGCGGCGAACTCCTGCCGGGTGACGGAGCGGGCGGGCTCATACTTCCCGTCCCCCACGCCGGTGAGATAGCCCTGCTCCGCCGCCCAGGTCACCGCGCCGGCGTTGTCACCGGACACGTCGGTGAAGGGGCACTCCCCCGACACCGCAGGCTTCCCCGCCGCCTCATAGCGCAGCTGGGCGGCCATGCCGCGGGTGACGGTCTCCTCCGGTTCGCTCAGAAATTCCTGGCTGATGGACGCCTCCCGCCCCCAGTTCAGGGCCTCCTCCGCCCAGGCCGGCCAGGAGCCCGCGGCCGCCGCGGAGACCTGCGGAATCAGCAGCGCGCCGCACAGCAGCAGGGCACAAATCCGTTTCATAAAACCACCTCGACCACACAGAATGGATTGGTATTATATAGACGCTCCGGCACCCCAAAAAGTTTCCCGCGGGCCTGGGGCGGGCAGAAAAGCTGCCGCAGGCCATGGGTTTGGCCTGCGGCAGCTGATGCTCCGCTTCGCTTCACGATTCCCGCGCCGCGCCGCTCACTCTGCGGCCGGATACTCGTTGCACAGCAGGCGGTAGGGGGGCTCGTCCTCCTCGATGGTGGGGAAGCGGCCCACAGGGGGATTGAAGCGGTTGTCGGTGTTGTCGTCGTTGCACTGGCTGACCTCGCCGATGACGATGGGGCCGGTGCCCGGCTCCACCTCAAAGTCGTGGTACAGACGGGGCTGGATGGAGATGCTCATGCCGGGCTCCAGGCGGACCTGGGTGCCGGCGGGCACGGTAACCGTCCGGCCGTCCAGGTGGACGGTGACGTCGGAGACCCTATCGATGGACTCATCGGGCAGGGAGTTGTACACCCGGATGAGCAGGGTGCCGCCGCAGCGGTTGATGATGTCCTCCATCTTGCTCCAGTGGAAGTGGTTGGGGGAGTACTGCCCCTCCTTCAGGTAGATGAGCTTCTCGGCGTAGGTCTTGGCGTAGCGGTCCCGCATCTTCAGGTTGCCGTTGCGCAGGGTGATGAGGGAGAACCCCACCTTGTCGAAGTCCCCCTGGCCGTAGTCGGTGATGTCCCAGCCCAGCATGTTGTCCCGGATCTCGTCGTACTCATGGCCCTTCTCCCGCCATTCGTCGGGGGTAAAGTGGCAGAAGGGGGGGAGATTGATCTGATAGTGCTGGAGAGTGGCCTCCATCTCCTGGAGGGCACGGTTGATCTCACTGCGTTTCATGGCGGATATCGCTCCTTTTTCCTCGAATCAGTTGGTCAGACGATCTGGATGCTCCAGTCGTTCTCATAGTGCCCGCCGGGGGCCAGGTGAATCATGTCCGGGTGGGACTCATAGGCCTCCACCACGCCCCTGCGGGCGGACACGCCGGTCCAGGGCTCGATGCACACATAGGGGGCCTGAGTGCCCAGGCACTTCCACACCCCCAGGTATTTCATGTCCGGGTAGGTGACGGTGACCTGCTTGTGTCCCTTGTCCGACATCAGGGTGACCTGCCGGGGCATGTCGGTGAGGATGAGCACGCGCTGGGCGAACAGCTCATGGCTCAGCGGAATGCGGTCGCCGACCAAGGGGTAGTCCGTGATCTGGTCCAGCATAATGCAGTCGCCGGGGGTACACTCGGCCCGCTTGGCGGTGGCGCCGGCGGGGAACTGCAGGCAGTAATCGTCGTAGGCCAGGCCCTCCTCCAGGGGGAGGTTGAAGCCGGGGTGGCCGCCCACCGAGAAGTACATGGTCTTGCTGTCCCGGTTGTCCACGGTGACGGTGATGTCCAGGGTCTGGTGCTCCAGAGTGTAGGCGATGGCGTAGCGGAAGCGGAAGGGGTAGATGGCCCGGGTCTCCTCCGTGTCCTCGCAGGCCAGGACCAGCCGGCTGTCCCCGCACTCCGCCGGGGCGAGCACCGTGTCCTTGATGAACCCGTGTATGTCCATCTTGTACTCCCTGCCGTGGAGGGTGTAGGTGTTGTTGGTGCACAGGCCGATCTGCGGGAAAAGGTTGAGCGCCCGGTCCTCCCAGTATTTCGGATCCCCCTGCCACAGGTACTCGGTGCCGTCCTCCGTGCGGATGGACCACAGCTGGGCCCCCTTCTCGTTGATCTGGACGGTGAGGTAGTCGCTTTTCAGCGTATGGATCATGATAAGACTTCTTTTCTTCCGGCCGCTGCCCCCAGGGGCAGGCGGGGCCTTATTTTTGCAGCTCCTCCAGCTGCTCCCGGGTGCCGTACAGCCTGGCGGACTCCACCAGCGCGGCCATGTTCTCCGGCTTTGTGTTGGCGCCCAGGGCGCAGCCGGAGCTGAGAATGAGCCCCCGGCCCCGGGTCTTGTGGATCACATCCTGGACGCAGCTGCGCACCTGGTCCGGCGTGCCGATGCACATGGGGTCGCTGGGGTTGATGTTGCCCATCAGCACGGTGGAGTCGGGCACCGCCTGCCGGGCCGTGCCCATGTCCACCTTCCAGTCCAGCTCCAGGATCTGAGCGCCCAGCGCGCCCATGTCCCCCACGATGGCGGAGGTGTCGCCGCAGATGTGGACGGAGTAGGGCTTCCCCGTGGGGGCCAGGGCCTCCACCACCTTCTTCTCATAGGGGTGGGCGAAGGTGCGGTACATATCCGGGGAGATCAGGTCGGAGCTGGCATAGGCGTCCCCCATGCTGGTGGCGTGGGCGCCGGCCTGGAGCTGAGCCTGGGCAAAGCGGATGTGGGCCTGGGTGGTCCACTCCAGGGCGTGGCAGACCACCTCCTCGTCCTCGGTGAGCAGATCCATCATCAGCTCCTGGGTGCCCCGCAGGAGGCAGAGCAGGCTGAAGGGCCCCTGGTCGGCCCGCCCCATGACGAACACCCGGTCGCCCACCGCCTCCACCAGACGCTGGGTGGTCTCCAGCCAGTCGCAGATGCGGCCGTCCTTCAGGGGGTCGGGCAGCTGGAGGCTGTCAATGTCCCTGAGATCGGTGAGGACGGGGTGGTGCTCATCCACCGAGGCCACGTCGTGCTCCCGGAAGACAACCCTGGCGCCGCAGGCCTCGGCCAGGGTGGCGTCGTCCACGTCCACCACGCAGCCGTCGTAGCCGTACTTCTCCAGGCACAGCAGGTGGCTCTCGGCCATTTTGGCCGGGCTGCGGTTGATCTCGCCGATGTCATAGCCGGCGGTTTTCGCGCTGAACAGGAAGCCCTGGGGGATCACGGGCAGGCGGTCGGGCATCTGCCCGGCCAGTACCGCCTGTACGCGCTGGAGGGAAGTCATCTCTGTCATGCGGTTCACTCCTTTTCTGCGTATCGCCGGCAGGGCGGAGCGCCCAGATTCTGTCAATTTCTCACAAAAAGCCAGCCTGTCCCGACGATATCATACAACACTCTGTCGGGATAATTATAGAAACGGAACCCGGGTAAAAGCAATATGTTATCATACTTCGCACAAAAACAGTACTGCCCTCCCCGCAGGCGGCGGCGGAAATTTTCTCCTTGTGCTTTCCGGACAACTGTGCTATCTTGATGCGGACAGGCTGTCTCCCGGCCTGCCAGGACACACTGAGACGGAAAGGAGCAAGGGACGATGCTTGATATCACCGCCATTGGAGAAATTCTGATTGATCTGACCCAGACCGGGGTCAACGAGGCCAGAGTGCCGGTGCTGGCCGCCAATCCCGGCGGCGCGCCGGCCAATGTGGCCGTAGCCGCCGCCCGCCTGGGCGCCGGAACCGCCTTCATCGGGAAGGTGGGGGCCGACGGCTTCGGCGCCTACCTCACCGGCGTGCTGCGGGAAAACGGGGTGGATGTGTCCGGCCTGCGGACGGGCGAGGCCGCCACCACCATGGCCATCGTCTCGGTGGACGCTGCCGGGGAGCGGGACTTCCGCTTTGTCCGGGGTGCGGACGCGGAGCTGACCTGCGGGGAGGTGGATCTGGAGCTGGTGGGCCGGTCCAAATTCCTCCACTTCGGCTCTGTGAGCCTCACCGGCGGGGCCGCCCGCCAGACCACGCTCTATGCCGTGGAGGAGGCCCGCCGCCGGGGGATTCTGGTCAGCTACGACCCCAACTACCGCCAGGCGCTGTGGTCCAGCCGGGAGGAGGCCGTGGAGTGGATGAAGAGGCCCCTGCCCCTGGTGGACGTGCTCAAGCTCTCCGACGAGGAGCTCCCCCTGCTCACCGGCACCGGCGATCCGGAGCAGGGCACGGCCATTCTCCGGGACATGGGAATCCGCCTGGTGCTCCTCACCCTGGGCGGAGACGGGGCCTATTACCGCATGGGCCCGGCCGCCGGATGGGTGAAGGGGGTAAAAACCGCCGTGGCCGACACCAACGGCGCCGGGGACACCTTCCTGGGGGCGGTGCTCAGCCGCCTGTGCCGCCGGCCGGCCGGTCCCCTGGAGGGGCTGACCGCCGGAGAGGTGGAGGACATCGTCTCCTTCGCCAACCGGGCGGCCGCCAAGACCTGCTCCCGCAGCGGGGCCATTCCCGCCATGCCCACCCTGGCCGAGCTCTGAGCCCACGCAGAAAAACCCGCGTCCCAACAGCGGACGCGGGTTTCAGCCTGTCGAAAAAGTCTTTTCGACAGGCTGCTGAACTTTTTGAAACTTCAAAAAAGTTTCAAAAAGTTGTTTGATCCAACGCGAAAGGGAACCCTGACGGTTCCCTTTCACACTATCCTTCCCTCCGAATCCTTTGGCCGGAGGGTTTATCGACAGCCAGAAGCCCGCGTCCCAACAGCGGACGCGGGTTTTTTCTATGGCCTTACGCCGGGAAGCAGGCCCGGATGGCGGGAGCCAGCAGCCCGGCCAGGTTCCGGTGGCCCTGGGCGGTCAGGTGGACGCCGTCCACCGGGCTGAGCTGGGCGGCATCCCCGGCGTTGCAGAAGCGGCAGCCGTACTGCCGGGCAATCTTCTCCACCTGCCGGGGCAGCTCCCGGGAGACGGCCACACTGTGGGCGCTGGTGAACATCCCGGCGATGGACCCCCGGTCCACCCACTCCCCCACCGGCGGGGGGCAGACCAGCAGGATCTCCGGCGGGCGGCGCTGGGCCGTGGGCAGATGGGTCTGGATGATGCGCACCAGCCGCTCCAGCCCGGCGGCGATGTCAAAGGCGTTCAGGGAGAACCGGGGCTTCAGATCGTTGGTTCCCAGCATGAGCACCACCAGATCCACCGGGCTCTGGCTCTCCAGCACGCTGTACAGGGCGGTCTTTCCGTTGCGGTGCTCCTCGATGGGGTCGTCCCACACGGTGGTGCGGCCGGGCTGGCCCTCCTCAATGACGCGGAAGCCCTCCCCCAGCAGCTGCTGGAGCACCCCGGTCCACCGCACCTCCTCGGGGAAGCGGTCGTCCGCCGCCGCGTCGTACCCCCAGGTGTTGGAGTCCCCATAGCATAAAATCCGTCTCATAGCGATTTCTCCTTGCGTTTCGTGTCTTTCTCGATCTCGTCGGCCAGGTAGTCCTTGTTGTCCGGGGAGAGCTGGTTGGCCCCCACCATGGACTGGGCGTACTGGGTGGGGGAAAAGGAGGTGTACCGCCGAAAGACGCTGGAGAAGTAGTTGCTGCTGGAAAAGCTGAGCTCCATCGCCACGTCGGTGACGCTGTGCCCCTCCAGCAGCAGGTTTTTGGCGGCCTCCACCTTGTGGAAATTGACAAAGTCCCGGGGGCTGGTGCCCATCTCCATCTTGAACTTCTGCTTGAACCGGGACTCGGACAGCAGCGCAATGCGGGCCAGCTCCTCCATGGGCAGGTTTTCGGACAGGTGCTGGAAAATATAGTCGATGGCCCGGCCGATGTCCGGGGTGATGAGAAAGCGCGGGATTTCGGCGCACTCCACCACGTGGTAGAGAAAATAGCCCAGCAGATGGGTTCCCTGCATCCGGCTGACCGGCTCGCCGCTCTGGAAGAGCTGGAACACCCGGGTGAGCAGCTCGGTGGTCTCCTCCGCGTCCAGCTTGATGACCCGGGTGGGGAGGCGGCGGAGCAGCCGCAGCAGCTCCCGGGCGACATCCGGGGCCATGAAGAGAAAGTTGTCGGGGTCGCTGTCCTCCAGCTGGAACCAGTACATCTGGTGCAGGGACATGGGGATAGCGCCGGTGTCGTGAACCTCGTCCGGCAGGGTGACAAAGAGATCCCCGCCGGAGAGGGGGTAGCTGTGTCCGCCCACTGAAAACCGCACGTTGCCGTGAACCAGGTAGGTGAACTCAAAGCAGTTCCGGTGGTAGTGGCTGTCCAGCGCGGCGATGGCGTGGGCGGTGCTGTGGTGGCCGTACATCCGCAGGCCGGGGACCTGGAGGGTCTGGCCGGTGAGGATCTGCCTCTCCTTGGTGAAGACGGGAGAGTCGACCCATGCGATCGGTTCTTTTGCCATGGGGAGTGGTCCTTTCGTGAGCGTCTTCGATTTTGTACTATGCTCGTTTTTGAATGCGAGCCACAGGGAAAATGTGTACACTACAAAATATAGCAGATTACACAAAAAAGTTCAATATTTTAATCCATCAGTTTTCCAAATTGTTTAGTTTTTAACGATTCAGGAGCGTGACGCATGATGACACCCAGAGAACGTTTTATCAAAGCCCTGCGCCGTGAGCCCATCCAGGGCCACGTCCCTCATTTTGAACTGGTGATGTTCCTGACCATGGAGGCCATCGGCCGCATCCACCCCCTCCACCGGGATTACTCCCAGTGGTACCAGATGAGCGCCGCCGAGCGCCGTCTCCACCTGGTGGACATGGCCAAGGCCTATATCGAGACCGCCGAGAAGTACCATCACAGCGCCATCTTCGTCCACCCCAATCCCGGCCCCAACGGGGAGATGCCCGACGACATCGAGTCCACCCGGGCCATTCTGGAGACCATCCGGGAGCTGTCCGGCGACAAGTTCTTCCTGATGATCCACGGCGACCCCACCTACCCCATCCCCACCGGCGACACCATGATGGAGTTCTCCACCATGATGTACGAGGAGCCGGAGAAGATCCACGACGGCACCAAGCGGAAGGTGGAGTTCGCCCAGAAGCTGTGCGACGAGATGCACAGGCACCCCGGCCTGCTGGACGGCTGGGCCCTCTGCTCCGACTACTGCTTCAACGTCAACCCCTTCTACAGCCGGGATATGTTCGCCGAGTTCGTCCAGCCCTACCTGAAGGAGATTCTGGACTACTACCGGGCCAACGGCTACTACTCCATCAAGCACACCGACGGCAACGTGATGCCCATTCTGGACATGATCGTGGACTGCGGCCCCGACGCCGTCCACTCCCTGGACCCCCAGGGCGGCGTGGATCTGGCGGAGGCCAAGCGGCTCTATGGCGACCGGGTGTGCCTCATCGGCAACGTGAACTGCGGCCTGATGCAGACGGGCACCGAGGAGGAGCTGGTGGAGGACGTCCGCCGGGCCCTGCGCCAGGGCATGCCGGGCTACGGCTACATCTTCTCCACCTCCAACTGCGCCTTCACCGGTCTGGAGCTGAAGCGCTATGAGCTGATGAACAGGATCTGGTGGGAGGAGGGCATCTACCAATGACCGGCCGGGAGAGGGTCCTGAACACCCTGGCCTTCCGGGGCAGCGACCGCATCCCTCTGGACATCTGGGTGCTGCCCGCGGCCCGTCTGGCCCACGGCCAGGCCTTCGAGGAGCTGCAGGCCCGCTACGCGGACCGGCTGGACATCACCTCCTTTGTGGGGCCCTTCGACCACGGCTTTACGCCGGAGTACTACCAGGTGGGCACCTACACGGACCCCTGGGGCAGCCAGTGGACCAACATCCAGGCCGGCGTGGTGGGCGAGGTCAAGCACCCCGTCTTCGCGGACTATGAGGCCATGAAGGGGTACACGCCCCCCACGGAGCAGTTCCTCCGGGAGTGGGAGCGCAACAAGCCCGCCCTGACCGGGCAGATCGCCGCCGCCCGGAAGACCGGGAAGTTCCTCATCGGCGGCTGGGTCAGCGTGTTCGAGCGGTTCCAGTTCCTGCGGGGGACCGAGAACCTCTACTGCGACATCGCGCTGGAGGAGCCGGAGATGTTCGCCATGATGGACATGGTGATGGAGTTTCTCCGGGTCTATGTAGACGCGTGGCTGGTCATGGACGTGGACGCCGTGCCCTTCGGCGACGACTGGGGGACCCAGCGCAGCCTGCTCATCTCCCCCGACGCCTGGGTCAAGCTGTTCAAGCCCCTGTATCAGGAGCTGTTCGACCGCATCCACGCCGCCGGGAAGAAGGTCTTCTTCCACAGCGACGGCTACATCTTTGATCTCTATCCCCACTTCATCGAGATGGGGGTGGACGCCATCAACTCCCAGCTGTGGTGCATGGGCGTGGAGAAGGTGGCCCGGGCGTTCGCCGGAAAGATCACCTTCTGGGGCGAGATCAGCCGCCAGAACACCCTGCCCCACGGCACGCCGGAGGACGTGAAGCAGGCGGCCCGGACCATGATCCAGGCCCTGCACGTCAACGGCGGCGGCCTCATCGGGGAGAGCGAGATCAACCGCGACGTGCCCCTGGCCAACGTGGAGGCGTTCTACACCGCCTGGGACGAATAAGGAGTTACATAGCCATGAGAGAGTTTCAGCCGGATTACACCAATATGGTAAAGGCCGCCAGGAACATCGAGGTCAAACGGTTCCCCCTCTACGAGCACAAGGTGGACCCCAAGGTGATGGAGGAGATCACCGGCGTGTCCTTCGCCGAGCTGTACAACGGGGACGACCGGGATCTGGACGAGTTCTTCCGCAACTACTGCGGCTTCTACCGGGATATGGGCTACGACACGGTCTCCTTCGAGGAGCTCATCGGCCCCGCCATGCCGGGCAGCGGCGCCCTGGGCGAGCATGTGAAGGGCGTCATCCAGACCCGGGAGGACTTTGAGCGCTATCCCTGGGACGGCATCTGCGACACCTACTTCCAGATGTACCACCGGTCCTTTGAGGCCCTGCGCCGCAACATGCCGGAGGGCATGAAGGCCATCGGCGGCGTGGGGTACGGCATCTTCGAGTGCGTGCAGGACCTGGTGGGCTACGAGGATCTGTGCTACATGCGGGTGGACGATGAAGAGCTGTACCACGACATGTTCTTCAAGATCGGCGAGAGCAACCTGAAAATCTGGAAGCGGTTCCTCCGGGAGTACGGCGACATCTACTGCGTCTGCCGCTTCGGCGACGATCTGGGCTTCAAGTCCACCACCCTGCTGCCCCCGGACGAGATCCGGGAGCTGGTGATCCCCCAGTACAAGCCGATCATCCAGGCGGTTCACGACGCGGGCAAGCCCTTCCTGCTCCACTCCTGCGGCTGCATCTTCGACGTGATGGAGGACATCATCGCGGCCGGCATCGACGCCAAGCACTCCAACGAGGATCAGATCGCCCCCTTCACCTACTGGGTGGAGCAGTACGGCGACCGCATCGGCAACTTCGGCGGCATCGACACCGACGCGGTGTGCCGGCTGGATCCCGACGCCATGTTCGACTACATCCAGGAGGTGGTCAGCAAGTCCGTGGGCCACGGCGGCTTTGCCTTCGGCTCCGGCAACTCCATCCCCGACTATGTGCCTGCTGAGGGCTACCGCTCTATGAACCAGTCCATCCGCAGAATCCGCGGCGACTTTGACGCATAAGCATCCCTCTGTGCCTTGCAGCGCGATGCTGTTAGGAATATTTTTCAGGATCACTTAGGAGGTAAGGAAATGAAAAAGGCAAAAAAACTGCTCGCTCTGGCCCTTGCAATGTCCATGACCGTCGGCCTGGCCGCCTGCAGCAGCGGCGGCACCGACACCCCCAGCGGAGAGTCCACGGCTCCGGTCGGGACCGAGACCGAGACCCCGGCCGCCGGCGGGGAGGGCAACAAGCTCATCGCCGGCATCGTCTTCCAGGAGGATCAGTTCTTCAAGCTGCTGTCCGCCGGCTATCAGGCCGCCGCCGACGAGTACGGCTACGAGATCCAGATGACCAACACCAACAACGACCAGACCCGTGAGACCGACGCGCTGAACACCTACCTGGCCCAGGGCGTGGCCGGCGTGGCCATCTCCCCCCTGAACACCCAGACCTCCCCCGCCACCATCGCTGACGTGATGGATGCCGGCATGACGGTCGCCATCTGCAACAACTCCATCGACGCCTTCCCCGGCGCTGTGGCCTCCTACTCCGCCGACAACTACTCCTTCTGCCACCAGACCGGCGAGGCCGCCGTGCAGTTCATCCAGGAGAACTATGCCGCTGACGAGACCATCAACATCGGCGTCATCCAGTTCAAGACCCAGATCCCCGAGCAGTCCGCTGACCGCGTCAACGGCTTCTTCGCCGCCCTGGACGAGGCCGGTGTGAACTATGAGATCATCGCCGACCAGGACGCCTGGCTCCAGGATATGGCCGTTGAGACCGCCGGCGACATGATCAGCGCCAACCCCGATCTGGACATCATCTACGCTGCCAACGACGGCGGCACCGTGGGCTCCGTCATGGCCGTTGAGAACGCCGGCAAGGCCGGTGAGATCTTCGTCTTCGGCACCGACGGTTCCGAGCAGATCGTGGACCTGCTGAAGGACGACACCAACATCCTGCAGGCCGTCACCGCCCAGGACGCCTATGCCATCGGCTACTCCACCGTGGAGGCCCTGATCAACTCCCTGGAGGGCAACCCCGTTGACGGCGAGGGCGAGACCAACATCATCCCCGGCATCCCCCTGCTGCGCGGCGATACCGAGGGCCTGGACACCTACCTGGCTGATCTGCAGAGCATGATGTAATTTCCGGACGCCCCGCCGCCTCTTGGGGCGGCGGGGCATCTTCTCTGACCGCGAATGCAGGACGGCAGACCGGCGGCGGAAAAGCTCCGCAGCCCTGCGTTCGGTGCGTTTCCGCTTTCGGCCTGCCTGCGACAGCGCCTCGGCACGCCGTTTGCTGTCCAAGATGACTCAACAGGAAATGGAAGGAATACCATATGAGTGTTTTAAGAACGGAAGGGATCGTGAAAGATTATCCGGGCACTCGGGCGCTGGATGACGTCACCGTCTCCTTTGACGGCGGAAAGGTGCATGCGTTCATCGGCAAGAACGGCTCCGGAAAGTCCACCCTGGTCAAGGTATTCTCCGGCGCCATTCAGCCCACCGCCGGCAAGTTCTTCCTGGACGATCAGGAGCTGCACTTTTCCTCTCCGACAGACGCCTTCGCCCACGGCATTGCCACGGTCTATCAGGAGCTGAGCCTGGTTCCCTACCTGACTGTGGCGGAGAACATCTATCTGGGCCGCATGCCCAAAAAGGGAAAGCTCATCGACTGGAAAAAGACCTATCAGATGGCGGGGGACCTGCTGAAGAAGATGAACGTGGACATCGACCCCCACGAGAAGGTCTACCGCCTGAGCATGTGGCAGTGCCAGGTGGTGGAGATCACCAAGGCCATGAGCTTCTCCCCCAAGGTGCTGATGCTGGACGAGCCCACCAGCGCCCTGGCCCACAACGAGACGGAGAGCCTCTTTGAGGTGGTGCGCACCCTGCGGGACCAGGGGGTGGTCATCATCTACATCTCCCACCGCCTCCAGGAGATCTGGGAGATCGCGGACACGGTGACGGTGCTGCGGGACGGCAAGTTTGTGGGCAAGAAGGATGTCTCGGAGCTGGATCACAAGAGCGTCATCAAGATGATGTTCGGCGACGTGGAGCTCAAGACCCGTCCGGCCGACCTGAAGGTGCAGGACGAGACCGTCATGAAGGTGGAGCACCTGACCCGGGCCGGAAAGTTCGAGGACGTCAGTTTCGAGCTGAAGAAGGGCGAGGTCCTGGGCATTGCCGGCATGCTGGGCGCGGGCCGCACGGAGCTGCTGCGCTCCCTGTTCGGCGTGGACGGCTATGACAGCGGCCAGATCACCATCAACGGCCAGCCCATGAACCGCAAGGCCACCCCGGAGCAGATGAAGCGCAAGGGCATGGGCCTGACGCCGGAGGAGCGGAAAAACCAGGGCGTCATCCTGATCCACTCCATCCGGGACAACCTGTGCAACGCCTGTCTGGACAAGATCTCAGACCACCACATCATCAACCAGAGGCGGCGGAAGGACTTCGCCGAGCGTCAGGTGGAGGAACTGCAGATCAAGGTCCCCAGCCTGACCGCCGCGGTGGGCTCCCTGTCCGGCGGCAACCAGCAGAAGGTGGTCATCGGCAACTGGCTGAACACCGACCCCACCATCATGATGTACGACGAGCCCTCCCGGGGCATCGACGTGAACGCCAAGCAGCAGATCTTCCAGATCATGTGGGATCAGGCCCGCAAGGGCGTCTCCAGCATCTTCGTCTCCTCCGAGCTGGAGGAGCTGATGGAGGTCTGCCACCGCATTCTGGTGATGCACATGGGGCATATCGTCGGAGAGGTCTATCCTGAGAACCTGACCATCGAACAGCTTTATTCCTACTGCATGGGAGGAAACATAGAATGAGCGGGAAATCCCTGAAACTGCCCAAGATGAGTTTGTTCTCCAAGAAGAAGACAAACAATTTCTTGCTGGATCACATGATCGAGCTGCTGCTCGTCGTGATCATCATCGCCCTGGCCATTGTGGAGCCGGCCTTCCTGCGGCCCAGCAACCTTCTCAACGTGCTGCGCAACTCGGCCATGAAGGGCGTGATTGCCTACGGCATGTGCCTGGTCATGATCGCGGGCGAAATCGACCTGTCCGTGGGCTCCCAGGTGGCCCTGAGCGCCGTCATCGTGGCCTGGGTCGCCAAGACCCTGAACGCCGTCGCCGGCGTCCCCCTGGAGCTGGGCGCCCTCATCGGCGTGGTGGCCGCCGTGGCGGTGGGCATGCTGCTGGGCGTGTTCCACGCCTGGTCCCGCCACAAGTTCGGAATGCCCTCCTTCATCGTCACCCTGGCCACCCTGAACATCATGTACGGCCTGGCGGCCATCATCTGCGGCGGCTTCCCCATCACCGCCTGCTACCCTGACTGGTACATCTTCCTGGGCACCGGCCGCATCGCCGGCATCCCCGTCCCGGCCCTCATCTTCGTGGCGGTGTTCTTCGTGTTCTGGTTCATCACCGAGAAGACCACCCTGGGCCGTCAGATCTACGCCGTCGGCGGCAACGCCGAGGCCGCCCGCCTCAACGGCATCAGCGTGTGGAAGACCCGCCTGTTCGTGCTGTGCATCGTGCAGCTGATGTGCGTGCTCAGCGGCGTGATGAACTCCGCCCAGGTCCGCAGCGCCACCTTCGGCTTCGGCCGCGGCTGGGAGACCCAGATCATCTCCTCCGTGGTCATCGGCGGCACCAGCATGCTGGGCGGCATCGGCACCGTGTGGGGCACCCTCATCGGCGTGCTGTTTACCGGCATCATCAGCAACGGCATGACCCTGCTGAACGTCAACGAGTACATGCAGTATGTGGTGAACGGCGGCCTGATGTTCTTCGCCGTCTGGTTCAACACCTACGTCACCGGCAAGCGCACCTGATTCCCCCGACAAAACAAGCGGGCGGGAAGCCAATGCTTCCCGCCCGCTCTTTTTGTACCATATCAGAACATCATCTGCTCCACATATTGCTCCATGAAGATGGGGTCGGTGGCCAGCTCCGCCGTGACGGCGGCTCCGGCCAGGGCGGCGCTCTCGTCCACCAGGGGGCGGCTGCGCAGCAGCATGGCCGCACCGGCCAGGGCCGCGTTGCCCAGCACCCGGCAGCGGGGCTTCAGCTCCGGGGGAATGAGCCCGATGGCCGCCGCGCTGTCCAGGGACAGGTAGCTGCCGAAGCCGCCGGCAATGGCCAGCTCCGCCAGGGCGTCCGGGGCCAGACCGGCCCGGGCCAGCAGGGTCTCAATGCCCGCCCGCACGGCGCTCTTGGCCAGCTGCACCTGCCGGATGTCCCCCTGGGTGATGGCCACGCCGGGGGCCAGGGGCCACGCGTCGTCGCCCTCGTTCAGCAGCCCGGTCTCGTCCAGCCTGCCCAGCTCCAGCAGGCCCGCCAGCACGTCGGCCACCCCGCTTCCGCAGATGCCCGCCGGCGCTGCCTCCCCGATGGTGTGCACCTCCAGGGCGCCGTCCGCCACCCAGGCGTGGTCGATGGCGCCGGGGGCGCCCTGCATCCCCTGGGACAGGTTGGCCCCCTCAAAGGCCGGCCCCGCCGCGGTGGAGCAGCAGCTCAGCCTGCCCTGGTGCCACAGGGCGATCTCCCCGTTGGTGCCGATGTCGGTCAGCATCCGGGTCTCCCGGCCGGCGCAGATGCCGCTGGCCAGCAGCGCGGTGGTGATGTCCGCCCCCACAAAGGCGGACATGCACCGGGGCAGATAGGCCAGGGCCCCCGGCGCGCAGGGGAGATCCAGCTCCGCGGCGGGCAGGTACCTGCCGAAGCGCTCCTCGGCCTGAAAGGGGGCGGCCGCCAGGGGGGAGACGTCCAGGCCGCAGAGCAGGTGGAGCATGGCGGTGTTGCCCGTGAGAACCAGGGCGTCAATCTCCTCGCTTCTCCGCCCGGCCTGGCCGCACAGCGTCCGGAGCAGGCCGGCGATGGCCTGGCGCACGCAGTTGGCCAGGGCGGGGCTGTCCCCCTCCATGGAGCGGCCGATCCGGCTGATCACGTCGGCGCCGAAGGACCGCTGGGGGTTGGGGGCCGCGGCCGTGGCCAGAAGGCCGTCCCGGTCGTAGAGCTGGGCGGCCAGGGTGGTGGTGCCGATGTCCACGGCGGCCCCCAGCGCGGCAAACATGGGGTCCAGGCGCTCCACCGCCCGGGCCTCCCCCCGGGTGCAGATCTGGGTGACCGCCCCGTCGCCGGCGGCCGTCACCCGGGCGTCCCCCAGGATGCGGGTGCAGCAGGCCAGCCGGAGCCCCGCCTCCCGCTCGGCGGGAGAGAGGGCGTCCAGCTCCGCGGCGCTCAGGGGGGAGAGGGCTCCGGAGGCCTGCACCCGGCACTTGCGGCACCGGCCCCTGCCGCCGCAGGGCATGTCCGGCCGGTGGCCGCTGCGCAGCAGGGCGTCGGACAGCAGTTCCCCCGCCTCCACCTCCACGGGCAGGGCCCGGCCGTCCGCCCAGATTGTCAGACACGCCATGGGCTATCCCTCCTTGAAAAAGACAGCACCGAAGTAGGTGACCGTGTTCTGCCCGTTGATGTATTTCATGCCGCTGGCGGCGGCCAGCTCCGACACGTTGACCCCGTAGCCCTCCAGGGAGGCCATCGCCAGATCCGGATGGCGGCAGGGCTCGTTGTCCACCTTGGCGCAGGCGGCGCACACATGGCATCCGCCGGCCCCCAGCTGGAGCCGCTGGCCGGGAATCCGGTCGGCGCACAGCTGCTCCATCCGGCGGGAGAGCAGGCTGTGGCGGTGGGCGGCCTCCATCATGCCCTCGAAGTCAAAGCTGTCCTCCAGCGGGCTCACCGTCTGATAGACCAGCAGCCAGTCGTAGGAACGGGCCCGCTCCATCAGCTCGTCGATGTCCCCGATGTCGGGGGGGCACATCCAGCAGCGGCCGTACTTGCCGCAGGCGTTGGTCTTGCAGATATCCCGAAAACTGCGGTCGAAGGACACGGCGGAGACCGGGATCACCCCGGCCTTGAAGGCCCCCATGGTCTCCGCCTCCTCCACCAGCTGGTTCCATGCAGTCATGTCGATTCTCCTTACATAAAGGCCGGGAAGCGGTGGTTCCGCCTCCCGGCCGGGGTGTCATTGATAGAATTCCTCCACCGCCGCGAAAAATGCGTCGATGTTCTCCCAGGAGGAGGCGGGCGGGATGTCGCATCCGGAGGAGATCAGGAAATTCTTGTGGGGGGTGCAGCGTTTCAGAAGCTCCAGCGTGTCCGTCCGAACCTGCCCGGGCGTGCCGCTGCGGAAGACGGACACCGGATCCAGATTGCCCATGGTGAGCACGTCGCCGGGCATCTGCTCCAGAACCTCCTCCATGCTCACCGCGTTGCCGAAGTGGTAGCCGGAGGCGCCGATCTCCAGGAGCTGGGGCACCATGCGGGCGGCGGCGTTGCCGCAGTTGTGGTAGATGACCAGGAACTGGTCGTCCTGCACGGCGTCCACGATCTTCTTGACATAGGGGGAGGAGAACTCCTCACACAGGTCGGGGGAGAGCAGGCCGGCGGCGGGCTCGGCGATGACCACGCCGTGGGCACCCGCGTCCTTGTAGGCCTGGATGTAGGCGAGGATGAAGTCGGTGGCCTTCTCCAGCGTGGTGTGAACCATCTCCGGCTCGTCATAGCAGTTCATCATGATCTGGGTCATGTCCATCAGCCGGCCGGCCAGGGAGTAGGGGCCGATGACCCCGGCAAAGACGGGCCGGTCGGTGATGAGCTTCAGCGCCTTGGAGATGGCCTCCACATACACCCCGGTGCGCCCGGCGCCCACCTGGGGCACCTTCAGGGCCTGGGCGTCCTCCATGGAGTTGACCACGGAGCCCACCACGGTGGGCACCTCGTCATCGCTCACCCGGATCTGGGAGCCGAAGCACTCGGCCTCCACCGACAGATCCATCATGGACACCGCGGCGGCGGCGGGGCAGCGCTTGGCTACCTCGTACATGCCCCGGGCCTGGAGCTCGCTGTCGGAGATGAGCTCCCGCACGGTGATGCCCAGCAGCTGGATGGAGGGGAAGGACAGGATGGGCAGGGCGCGGCGCTTGTCGGCGGTCAGCTGTTCATGCAGCCATGCTTTCATATCCATCGCGGCCACCCCCGGTTATTTGCACAGCTCCACAGCGGCGTCGGCGGCGCTTGCCGCGTCGGCGGTGTAGCAGTCGGCGCCGATCTGCTCGCAGAAGGTCTCGGTGACGGGGGCGCCGCCCACCATGATCTTCACATGATCCCGGATATTGGCGGCCTCCGCAGCCTTGACCACCTCGCCCATGACGCCCATGGTGGTGGTCAGCAGGGCGGAGCAGGCGATGATCTGGCAGTCCTGCTCCACGGCGGTCTTGATGAAGGTCTCGGGGGCCACGTCGGTGCCCAGGTCGATCACCTCGATGCCCTTGCCCTCCATCATCATCTTGACCAGGTTCTTGCCGATGTCGTGGAGATCGCCCTTGACCGTGCCGATGCACACCCGGCCGCTGGCCTTCATGCCGCTCTCCGCCAGCAGGGGCTTGAGCAGGGCGGCGCCCATGTTCATCGCGCGGGCGGCCACCAGCACCTCGGGCACGAACACCTCGTTGTTCTTAAACTTCTCACCCACCACGCTCATGCCGCTGAGCAGGCCCTCGTCCAGAATCTGCTGGGCGGGGACCCCCTCGTCAATGGCCTGCTGGACCAGCTCCTTGACCACCTTGGCCTTGCCGCGCTGCAGGTTTTCGGAAATGTCAGTCAAAATGCTCATGATGCTTTCCTCCCGGATATGATGAAAGATTTCTGTAAATTCCCCCGATTTCCCGGGGTTTCTTAATCTTTACTATACCTGCTTGGGGACAGACTGACTTGTAATTTTTCTAGAAAATTTGGTAATTTTATGTCACAGTACACTTGACTACCAAAAAAATTTTGTATATTCTTATTAAAGACATAGATTTACTATTTTTAACTTGCGGGAGAGGAGCTGACGCCGCATGTCACCGGGAAAGACCTTCAACATGAAACTGGCCCAGGAGTGCGCCCAGGCGTTCTCCGCCGCCTTTGGCGTGGGCTGCCTGGTGACCGACGCCCAGGGCAGGCCCTACTACGAGCAGGGCTACGGCTGCGCCTCCTGCCAGCTGTGCCATGCCGCCGGCCGCCGGCCGGAGGAGTGCGTCCAGTCCCAGCTCTACAGCATGACCGAGTCCACCCGCTTCGGCGGCAAGTATATCTATTTCTGCCCCATGGGGCTGACCTGCTTTGTGTCCCCCATTCTGGAGAACGAGGAGGCCACCGCCAAGCTGACGGTGGGGCCCTTCCTCATGGTGGACAGGCAGGACTACATCGCCTGCGATCTGGAGGGGCAGATGGGCCTGTGCGGCCAGCCGCTCCAGAACGTGGCGGCCCTGCTGGACAACATCCCCTATGTCCCGGCGGAAAAGGTGACCGGCATGTCCAACCTGCTCTTCATGGCGGTTGGCTTCCTCAACAACGTCTCCGCCGCCAACCGGATGCTGGAGAGCCAGGGTTCCGCCGAGATTCAGGGGCAGATCACCTCCTATATCCAGCAGGTCAAGACCGACAGCGAGGCCCCGCCCTACCCGCTGGAGACGGAGCGGGCTATGCTGCGGGCGGTGCGCCAGACGAATAAGGAGGAGGCCCAGCGGCAGCTCAACGAGCTGCTGGGCTACCTGTTCTTCTCCTCCGGCGGAGATCTGGCCCGCATCAAGACCCAGATCTACGAGCTGCTGGTCCTCATCAGCCGGGCGGCCATAGACGCCGGCGCCAACTCCGAGTCCATCCTGACCGCCAATCACCAGTATCTGCTGGCCATGAACCGCATCCAGGACTTCGACGCCCTGTGCCTCTGGTTCACCAAGACCATGGGCTCCCTGATGGACAGCGTGTTCGACTGGGCGGGGGCGCGGCACGCCAATGTGATCCACCAGACCGTACAGTACCTGAACACCCACTACAGCGAAAAGATCACCATGGAGCAGATGGCCCAGCGGGTCTACCTGTCCCCCTCCTATTTCAGCCGGGTGTTCAAGGAGGAGACGGGGGAGTCCTTCACCACCTACCTCACCCGCATTCGGATTGAGCGGAGCAAAGGTCTGCTGAAGCAGAAGAGCATCCGCCTTACAGATATCGCCCAGCTGGTTGGCTTTGAGGATCAGAGCTATTTTACCAAGGTGTTCAAAAAGCAGGAGGGGATTCCGCCCCTCCGCTACCGGGAATCCCACGCCGGGCAGGAAAAAGGGCGCAGACGGGGAAGGGAAAAGCCGTAGGGTAGCAGCATCCGTCCGGGCATCCCCACTCCCTTCCACCGCTTCCTCTTTCCGCAGCAGGCTGTGCGCCGGCATAAACATGGAAAGGGACCGCTTTCCAGAAGCGGTCCCTGAGACTGTCGATAAACCCTCCAGCCAAAGGATTCGGAGGGAAGGATAGTGTGAAAGGCTGCCCCGCAGGGCGTTTCGGAGCACAACCGCCGCAAAGCGGCGGCACTTGGCGCGGAGATGAACCGTCAGGGTTCCCTATGTCTGCTTTTCAGATGGGGCAGGCCATATGCCGCAGGCTCAGCACCGACTGAGCCCCAGAATAGCGCGGACCTCGTCCGGAGTGGCCAGTTCTTTACCAAACTCAGCGGCCACACGCTTGACGCGTCCGATGAACTGCTCGCTGCCCTCGGCCAGCACGCCCTTGTTGTAGTAGACATTATCCTCCAGTCCCACGCGGATGTTGCCGCCAAGGGCCAGGGCGGCCAGAGTGATCTCGTTGGCGCCGCGGCCGATGCCAAAGGTGCTCCAGGTGCAGTCCTCCGGCAGGTGATTCACCAGGTAGAGCAGGTTCTCGGTGGTGGCCTCCATACCGCCGGGGGCGCCCAGACAGAGCTGGAAGTGGGCAGGGGCCTGGAGCACGCCGGTCTTCAGGTAGTACTTGGCGGTGTTGAGCATACCCATGTCGAAGATCTCGATCTCCGGCTTGACATTGGCGGCGATCATCTCCTGGCCGCACAGCTCCAGGAACTTGGGCTCGTTCATAAACACCACGCTGTTGAGCCAGTTCATAGTGCCCGCGTCAAAGGAGGCCAGCTCCGGCTTGAGCTCCTTGAAGGGGCGGATGCGCTCCTCCCAGGAGAAGCCCTGGCCGCCGGAGGAGGTCAGGTTGAGCAGCACGGGGCAGCCTGTGTCCCGGATCAGGCGCACAGTCTCCTCGAACTTGTCAAACCGCATGCTGGCGGAGTCGTCGTCGTCCCGCACATGGATGTGCACCATGGCGGCGCCCGCCTCATAGCAGCGCAGGGCGGCCTCAGCGATCTCCTTGGGCTGGGTGGGCAGGTGGGGGTTGTTCTGCTTGGTGGTCACCGCGCCGGTGAGGGCGGCGGTGACAATGACCTTGGTGCTATGGTTGAGACGCTGTGTAGTAGCCATGTTCATTCACCTCAGAATTTGTTCAGTCTGTCAGGCCATATTTTCGATGATCACGGCGGTACCCATGCCGCCGCCGGCGCACAGGGTGGCCAGGCCGTACCTCTGGCCCCGGCGCTTGAGTTCGTACATCAGGGTGATAATGATGCGGGAGCCGGTAGCGCCCACGGGGTGTCCCAGGGAAATGCCTCCGCCATTGACATTCAGCTTGTCCATGTCGATGCCCAGCTCCCGCTGGCAGGCCAGGGTCTGGGCGGCAAAGGCCTCGTTGATCTCCACCAGGTCGATATCCGCCATGGTCAGGCCCGCCCTGGCCATGGCCTTCTGAGCGGCGGGGATAGGGCCGATTCCCATGACCTCCGGCTCCACGCCGGCAGTGGCCACGGAGAGAATACGGCACAGGGGCTTGCAGCCGGCGGCCTCGGCGGCCTCGGCGGACATGACGATCACGCCGGAGGAGGCGTCGTTCATGCCGGAGGCGTTGCCGGCGGTGACCCTGCCCCCCTCCTTGAAGGAGGGCTTCAGGGCCGCCAGCTTCTCCAGGCTGGTCTCCCGGGGATACTCATCGGTGTCCACCACCACATCGCCCTTGCGGCCCTTCACGGTGACGGGGATAATCTCGTCCTTGAACTTGCCCTCTTTGATGGCGGCGGCGGCCCGCAGCTGGCTCTGGAGGGCATAGGCATCCATGTCCTCCCGGCTGACGCCGTAGCGCTCGGCCACGTTCTCAGCGGTGATGCCCATGGCCGGGCCCACGCCCAGATTGGTCAGGGAATCCCACATGGAGTCGTGGAGCTCGAAGTTGCCCATCTTTTTGCCAAAGCGAAGGCCAAAGACCATGTGAGGGGCGGTGCTCATGCTGTCGGCGCCGCCGGCCATGATGCACCGGGCCTCGCCGGCCTTGATCTGATAGTAGGCCATCTGCACCGAGCTCATAGAGGAGGTGCAGTTGCGGTGGACCGTGATGCCAGGCACCGTAACCGGCAGACCGGCCTTCACCAGGGCCACTCGGGCCAGGTTGTTTTCCAGGTAGGTGCGCTGGTAGTTGCACCCCCAGATCACGTCCTCGATGGAAGCAGGGTCGATACCGGCCCGCTGTACCAGGTTCTGCATGACCGGGATGCTCAAATCCAGCGCGGTCATAGTTTTGTACTGCCCGCCCAGGGCACCGATGGCGGTACGGCACCCAGCGGTGATGACGACGTCACCCATTGGATCTTCCTTCCTTTCAAAGAGGGGACAGCGCGCCGCGCGGCTGTCCCCAAACAGGTTTACTCTTCCATGTCAGCCACGGAACGCTCTCCGGAGGCCCGGAAATAGAGGTCAGTGGCTGTGCACACCATCTCATCCCAGGAGGCAAAGCGGGTGCTCTCCCGGACAAAGTTGTCCAGAGCCTCTTCGTTGTAGATCAGCTGCTCCGCATTCCAGTTGACGAACACGGCGCTGGAGTAGCGGAAGCCCTCAAAGGACTGGAAGCGGGTGTGTGCCTGCATGAAGTCCTCGTGAAAAATACGCTCCATCAGTTCCCGCATCTCCTGGGGATAGTCCACATACCGGAAGCTCATGCCTGCTGCTCGCCGTAGAACTTCTTGGCCTGCTCCTCCACGTACTTGCGCCACACGGGCTGATCCGCCGCCATGCGGGGACGGATGTACTCGCTCATCTGGCCGCCCTTGCCATGGACCAGCTCGCCGTTGGAGATGGACATGTACAGCAGGGGCTCGGAGGGGGGGCAACCCTCGATATGGATGGCATTGGGGTGGTCCTTGAGGTACTTGCGGGTGCAGTTGCCGTGGAGCACCAGCTTCCTGTCATCCACGTCGTCGGGGATGACGTTCTTGCCGCCGGCCACCACGGTGAAGTCGGAGCGCCGCTCGTAGTCGCCGATGGCCTTCAGGGTCTCCATGTTGATGGCCAGCAGGGCCTGGCAGCTGGAGCAGGCACCGTCACACAGCACCTGATACTCAGGCCAGCGCTTGCTCATGTCGCCGATATAGGGGACCCACATCTTCTTGTAGCAGTCCTCTACCTTGGCACCCACCACCTCGATGTCGTCCCGGTTGGTGGTACCCAGGCCGGTCTCTGCGGAGACGCGGAAGTAGTCCACCGCCTCGGCATCGATGCCCACCAGGTCGCAGGCAATCAGATCCACGGCCACAGGGTCATAGGAGCCCAGGATGCAGCCCACCTCGATGGGAACGGGAGTGTGGGGAGAGTAGCCGCTGGCGGGGCGGATGGCGTCCACGATGTTGATGTCGGCGTGGCAGACGCTCCACACGTCCATCATGGCCATGGTCAGGTTCTGCTGGTGCATCTGCAGGTGCACCGCATCCTGCACCACACCCTTGATGTTCTTCAGGGCGCAGGAAAACACCATGCTGGCGTGGGCCTTCAGGATGGGCAGGTTGATCAGGTGATCAGCCTCCATCAGACGGCGGGGCAGCTTCACATGGCTCAGGTTGGAGCGGTAGCCCCGCACGGCCACGTTGACCAGATCCTTGTCGGCCTTGATATCGTAGAGCTCCACACCCTCCTCACGGGCCACGTCGGCGATGCCGGACACCTCATAGCACTCCATGGTGTCGCAGCCAATGGCGGCGGCCTCGGCGATGACGATGCTCTTGGGGTTGGCCTTCTTTACCTCGCGGATCACGGCCCGCACCACCTCGGGGTTGGTGCACACGGAGGTGTCTGCGGGGGACGCGTGGCCGGCGTTGGGCTTGAGCATGACGGTGGTGCCGGGCTTGATCATGTTGGTAACGCCGCCCATCAGGTCAAAGACCTTGGTGACGCTCTCCTGAACGGTAGGCTCCTTTGCCAGGGCAACCAAGGTTTTCTTTTTGTCGGACATAGTCGTTGTTCCTCCTGTTTCTCTCGCCGGCCGGCGGCAGCTCCGGCGACCGGCGGTCTCTGTGATTCGGGTTACAGCCTGCCCAGGGCGCGGGCCACCTGAATCAGCCCCCGGGTCAGGTTGGCGTTGGACTCTGTAATCTGTTCCGGTGTCCAGGCCTGAAAGCCCTCGCCGGTTTTAAAGCCCAGCTTGCCCTCCTCCATAAGCCGGAGCATCAGCCTGGAAGGTTCGGTGGAGTTCTCCAGGTGGGGGAAGAGGTACTTGTGGATGGAGCAGGTCAGATCCAGGCCCCCCCGGTCGATGACCTCCATGGGGCCGGAGACGCCCAGGCGCATACCGAAGCCATACTTGATGGCGTCGTCCACATCCCTGGCGTCGGCAATACCGTTTTCCACGATGGAGATAGCCTCCCGCTGCAGGGCATGCTGCATACGGTTGGCCAGGAACCCGGGCACATCCTTCTTGACGATGACCGGTTTTTTGCCGGCCTCCTGCAGCAGGTCATAGGTGGCCTGCACCACCTGGTCGGAGACATACTTGGTTCGGACTACCTCCACCAGGGGGATCAGGTAAGCCGGATTCCAGAAGTGGGTGCCAATGATACGCTCCTTATGTACCGCTTTTTCGGCGATCTCTGTCACGCTGATGGCGGAGGTGTTGGTGGTCAGGATCGTGGAGGGGGGGCAAAGGGCGTCCAGCTTCTGGAAATAGTCCTGCTTGACAGCCAAATTTTCCACGATGCACTCAATGATCACATCGGCAGAGGAGGCCCCCTCCTCCAGGGACTCGGTGCAGGTAACCCGACCCATAATGGCAGGGATCTCCGCCCCGTCCAGCACGCCCTCGTCCCGCAGGATGTTGAGATTGGCGGTCATGGTGTCATAGGGGTGGGCCCGCACCTTATCGTCATAGACATAAATCAGCTTGACCTCGTGCCCCGCCTGTGCAAACATCTGGGCGATGCCCACGCCCATGGTGCCCGCGCCCAGGAGGGCGATTTTCTTTTTTTCTGCCATGGTATCCTCTCTTTGTGCTTTCCGGGTGGATTAATACACGCCGTATTTGTAGACGCGGTCGGGCACGTCCTTGTTGATCTTGTCCTCGTCGATGAAGGCCACAGCGCGGACGATGGTGCCGTCGCCCATGTACCAGC
>NBJMR02800__coassemble_1702_pt1 | contig 25445 bp, 22 predicted proteins | sample NBJMR02800__metabat2_high_PE_046 | metagenome-assembled genome bin NBJMR02800
CCAGCTGGTAGATGCTGTTATCGCCCGCGCCCCAAAGTTCCCCGTTCTCCTTGATGTACAGGATGAACTTGCCCATCTGGGAGGAGGGGATATCCAGCATATTTCCCATGTTGAAATATCCGGCCTCGTGGGGAGCCGCCACCTTCTTCACACCGGAGAGGATCTTGGTGGGGGTCAGCACGGCGTTCCAACCCCAATTGCCGTCCCGGTTCTCACGGTCGATGAGGCCCAAGTCGTTGCTGCCCCAGGCGTACACGTCGCCGCTGCTGGTCACGGCCATCACGGCGGGACGGCCCGACACCACCTGCCGGATATAGGGCTTGCCCGCCGCCGAGGCCGGGACGGTCAGCAGACCGGCCAGCACCGACGCCGCCAGCAGCAGAGAGACCCCTCTTGTCCGTTTTCTCATCCGAATTTCCTCCTTCTTATCTTCTTCACGGGGCCGCACACATTATTTCCCACGTAGAAATAAATCTGAGTCAAATGTACCATATTTCTCCTAACTTTTCAAGATTTACCTGTCATTTTCTCCACGCCCCGCCGTTTCATTTGCCCCTGCACGGCGGATCTGCTATGATTGTAAGAGATTTGTCAGAATTGTCTCGTGCTCTTTGACAGAAAGAGCTGGTAAGATACCGTCCATAGGAGGGATTTGTGTGAACGAGTGTATTCTGGTGGTGGATGACGACAAGGAGATCGTCAAGGCCATCGCCATTCTGCTGGAGAAGGAGGGCTACCGGGTTCTCAAGGCCTACAACGGCATGGAGGCCCTGGACTGCGCCCTGGATCCCACACTGCGGCTCATTATCATCGACGTGATGATGCCCCAGCTGGACGGCCTGTCGGCGGTGATGAAGATCCGGGAGAAGCGCAACCTGCCCATCATCGTCCTGTCAGCCAAGAGCGAGGACTCCGACAAGGTGCTGGGCCTGTCCATGGGGGCGGACGACTATGTGACCAAGCCCTTCAACCCCCAGGAGCTGGTGGCCCGGGTGCGCAGCCAGCTGCGGCGGTACACCCAGCTGGGGGACGTGAACGCCCAGGGCCAGGGCGGGGAGATCGTCAACGGCCGGCTGTGCTACAAGCCGGAGGAGCGGGTGCTGCTGGTGGACGGGGAGCCGGTGAAGCTGACGGCCACGGAGCTGAAGATCGTGGATCTGCTCATGCGCAACCTGGGGCGCATCTTCCCCGCCGAGGAGATCTACCGCCGTGTGTGGAACGAGGAGGCGTATGCCACCGAGAACACCGTCATGGTGCACATACGCCGCATCCGGGAGAAGATTGAGCTCAACCCGAAGGAGCCCGAGTATCTGAAGGTGGTGTGGGGCATTGGATACAAAATCGAAAAGCATTAAGCCCGCCGTGGCCTTCACGGCCTTTGTGCTGGGCATCAGCCTGCTCATCTATACCGCGGCGGCGGTGGTGATTATAGCCGTGGCCGGCGCCGGCAGCGCGGTGATCCCCTGGAAGGATGTGTTCTGGACAGACTACCAGACCACGGACAGCTTCCGCAGCTATCTCTCCGACCGGCTCTCCGTTCTGGTGCGGAGCGCCGCCGACCCGGAGGGGGCGGATCCCATGACGCCGGAGGACACCGACCTGCTCTACGTGGTCACGGCGGGTGATGCTGTCCGCTTTGCCAACACCGACGAGCTGCGGCCCAACCAGCTTCCGGATGGCTACAACTTTCTGCTGACCTACGACGGGGAGTCTGTCCGCGTTTACAAGGACGGGCGTGAGATCTCCGACAGCTTCCAGGTCGCTCTCCCGGCGAAAACAGACGCCGATGTATCTGTCTCCCTGGCGGCGGCGGAACATCCCACCGAGTACCTTTCCGGAGACTATGACAGCTTTTCCTATCTGCTGGATGATCTCCGGCAGATCCGCGCCTTTGTGATCTGGCTGCTGATCGTCCCCGCCCTGGCGGGCATCGCCCTCACCGCCTGGTCTATCGTCTGGCACCGGTACAAGGTGCGTGCCGACCAGGCCATCGCCTGGTTTACCGGCCGGGTGTGGCTGGAGATCAAAATCCTGCTGCTCATTCCCTTCCTGTGGGTGTGCGCCCTGGCCTTCATGTGCCTGCTGGCCGTGGTCACCAACCAGGTTCTCACCTACGGCGTCCTGCGCTATGCGTCGGTGCCCATGGCCCTGTGGTGGTTCTATCTCTACGTCAACGACATCCGGTACAACTTCGGGCATATCACGGGGCGGAGCCTGTGCGCCGGATTGGCCGGGCTGCTCCGGCGGCAGCTGCTGCGCCACCCCGCCGCCCAGCGCACGGAACGGCGGATGATCTGGCAGTTTGCCGCCTGCCTCCCCTTCTTCCTGTTCTGCGCCCTCTCTGTTCCCTATCTGTTGAACCATTGGTTTGCCTATGGCATCCGGCCCATATTGCTGCTGCTCATCTGCGCCGCCGGGGTGGGACTGATTGCCCTCCAGGTGTGGCTGATGAAGGAGAACAAGCAGTCCGCCGCCGAGCTGGACGATCTGCTGGGCCGCATCGAGGCCGCCGGGGCGGGCAGGCTGGAGGGGGCCCCTCCCCTGCCGGAGGAATCCGACTTCCACGACGCGGCGGAGCAGCTCTCCCACATGGAGGCGGGCCTGCGCACCGCCCTGGACGAGCGGATGCGCAGCGAGCGGATGAAGGTGGAGCTGATCACCAACGTGTCCCACGATCTGAAAACCCCCCTCACCTCCATCATCAGTTACGCGGAGCTGCTGAAACAGGAGGACGACCTGCCCGAAGCCGCGCGGGACTATGTCCACATCCTGTCCGACAAGGCAAAACGCCTCCAGACCATGGTGCAGGACGTGTTCGAGGTGAGCAAGGCCACCACCGGCAACCTGCGGGTAGATGTAAAGCCGCTGGACTTTGCAAAGCTGCTCCGCCAGACCCTGGCGGACATGGAGGAGGCCATCGAGGAGAGCGGCCTGAGCCTCAAGCCCCGCCTGCCCGATGCGCCGGTGTGGATCGCCGCCGACGGGGACCGGCTCTACCGGGTGTTCCAGAACCTGATCGGCAACGCGCTGAAATACTCCCTGCCCGGCTCCCGGGTCTACCTGGATCTCACCGTGGAGGGGCTCCAGACCACGGCCATGGTGCGCAATACCTCCAAAGAGGAGCTGCCCGACGGGGTGGATCTCACCGAGCGGTTCGTCCGGGGGGACGAGAGCCGCACCGACGGGGGCAGCGGCCTGGGCCTGTCCATCGCCCGCACCTTCACCGAGGCCTGCGGCGGCACGTTTTCCATTCAGACCCAGGCGGATCTGTTCACCGCCGCAGTCTCCTTTCCCCTCACCATGGAGCGGCCGCCCCAGGAGGAAACCATATAGGAATATCAAAAAGCGGAGGTGCGCCGTATGGCGAACCTCCGCTTTTGGGGATTTAGAGATACAGCTCCGGCGGCCGCTCCGTCTTGGTGAGGGCCTCCTCCAGATGGGCCACGGTGGCGGAAAAGGCAGCCCCCTCCACCCTGCGGCTGCCGGTTGGGCAGGCGTGGACACAGGCCAGGCAGCGGATGCACTTCTCCCCGTCGGTCTCCCGGGGAGCGGCCGGGTCGATGGCCTCCACCGGGCAGGCCCGGGCGCAGGCGCCGCAGCCGGTACAGCTCCCGTCCCCCTCCGGATAGAAGGGGGCCCGCTGGAAGTCCCGGTAGGGCCGGTTCCCCGGAAGCGCCGGGGGCTCCCACGCCCCGGACAGCTTGTCCGCCGCCCGGCGGCCCAGCTCCGCCGCCGCGGCCAGATCCGTCTCGCTGGGCCGGCCCTTCCCCACCTTGGCCGAGAAGGTGTGGGGGGCCACGAAGGAGCCGGCCGCCTGGGTGCGGAAGCCCCGGGCGGCGCACAGGTCGCTCAGCTCCACCAGGGCGTCGTCAATGAGCCGGTTTCCGTACACCGCCAGCAGAATGACGGGGGTGTTCCCGCCGTGGAGGCCGTCCAGCAGGCCCTCCACCTCCGGCACCCGGCCGTAGTACACCGGCACACCCAGGATCACCAGATCATTTTCTGTAAAGTGATATTCCTTCCTCCGCTCCTCCGGGCGGGTCAGATCCACCTCCCGGTGCTCGCCGGGAATGGCCGCCGCCACGGCCCGGACATAGGCGCGGGTTCCGTGGGTGGGGCTGAAATAGAGTGCGGTAACGCGCTGTTCCATGGTTGTTCCTTCCTTTCCGCTGTTTTCTTTTCCTGAAAAAAGCGCGCCGCGGGACTCAGCCCCGCGGCGCGTCTTTCTGCCTTCTTCCGGCTCTGACGGTCTGTACTCAGCAGCAGCTGTTGCCGCAGCCGTTGTTGCAGCCGCAGCCATTGCCGCCCCAGCTGTTGCCGCCGCAGCAGCAGCAAAGCAGGATGATGATCAGGATGATCCACAGGCAACCGCCGCCGCCGAATCCGCAGCCATTATTGCACCCCATTATGAAGTACCTCCCGGTATGAAGATGGAAACCTGGCGCCGGTGCGGCGGAAGACCGCCTCCGGCCCGGTTTCAATCCATTCTATGCCGGAATGGGCTGTAGGTGCGGATTTTACTCCAGTTCAAAAGCGCCGGTATAGAGCTGATAGTAGATGCCGTGCTGCTGGATCAGATCCTCGTGGTCGCCCCGCTCCACGATGCGGCCGTGATCCAGCACCATGATGGCGTCGGAGTTGCGCACGGTGGACAGGCGGTGGGCGATGACGAACACGGTGCGGCCGCTCATCAGGGCGTCCATGCCCCGCTGGACAATGGCCTCGGTGCGGGTGTCGATGGAGGAGGTGGCCTCGTCCAGGATCATCACCGGCGGGTCGGCCACGGCGGCCCGGGCGATGGCGATGAGCTGCCGCTGGCCCTGGGACAGGTTGGCGCCGTTGCCGGTGAGCATGGTGTCATAGCCCTGGGGCAGGCGGCGGATGAAGTCGTCCGCGTTGGCCAGCACGGCGGCGGCCTCCACCTCCTCGTCGGTGGCGTCCAGGTTGCCGTAGCGGATGTTCTCCCGGACGGTGCCGGTGAACAGGTTGGTGTCCTGGAGCACGATGCCCAGGGAGCGGCGGAGATCCGGCTTCTTGATGTCGTTGATGGAGATGCCGTCGTAGTGGATCTTGCCGTCGGCGATGTCGTAGAAGCGGTTGATCAGGTTGGTAATGGTGGTCTTGCCCGCGCCGGTGGCGCCCACGAAGGCCAGCTTCTGGCCGGGCTTGGCGAACAGGCTGATGTCGTGGAGGATGGTCTTGCCCTCCTCGTAGGCGAAGTCCACGTGGTCGAAGCGCACATCGCCGGCCAGCTTCACGTACTGGAAGCTGCCGTCGGCCTGGGGCACCTTCCACGCCCACAGGTTGGTGTGCTCACGGGTCTCCACCAGGGTCTGGCCGTCCTTGTCATAGGACACGTTCACCAGGGTGACGGTGCCGTGATCCTCCTCGGAGGGCTCATCCATCAGATTGAAGATCCGCTGGGCGCCCGCCAGGGCCATGACCACGGAGTTGAACTGCTGGGAAATCTGGCTGATGGGGTTGGAGAAGCTCTTGGACAGCTGGAGGAAGGTGGCGATGGTGCCCAGGGTGATGCCGGCGTCGATGCCGCCCAGGGCCAGCGCGCCGCCGGCCATAGCCACGATCACGTACTGGACGTTGCCGATGTTGATCAGGATGGGCATGAGGATGTTGGCGTACTTGTTGGCCTTGTCGGCGCTCTCACACAGGGCGTCGTTCACCTTGTCAAAGCCCTCCTGGGCCTCCTCCTCGTGGCAGAAGACCTTGACCACCTTCTGGCCGTTGATCATCTCCTCGATGTAGCCGTTCAGATCGCCCAGCTTCACCTGCTGCTGGACAAAGTAGCGGCCGCTGCGGCCGGCCAGGAACTTGGTGACCAGCAGCATGACGATGATGCACAGGATCACCACGCCGGTGAGCAGCAAGTTGGTGGCCAGCATGCTGACAAAGGTGACCAGGATCATCATGGCCGAGTTGATCACCTGGGGAATGCTCTGGGAGAGCATCTGGCGCAGGGTGTCCACGTCGTTGGAGTAGACGCTCATCACGTCGCCGTGGGCGTGGGTGTCAAAATACTTGATGGGCAGGGTCTGCATGTGGCCGAACAGATCGTCGCGGATGCGCTTCTGCACGCCCTGGGAGATAGTGACCATAATGCGGTTGTAGGCAAAGGCGCACAGGGCACCCACAAGATACAGGCAGGCCATCATGAGGATCACCCGCAGCAGGCCGCTGAAATCCGGATTGGCCATGGCGGCCAGGGGCACGATGTAGTTGTCAATCAGGGTGCCCAGGAACAGGGAGCCGGACACGGAGGCCACGGCGCTGACCAGGATGCACAGGATGACCACCACGAACAGGGCCAGGTAGCCGCGGCCCACGTAGCTGAGCAGGCGGCCCACCACGTGCTTGCGATTCACCGGAGCCTTATTCATCGTCGCTGCCTCCCTTCGTCTGGGACTCATAGATTTCGCGGTAGATGTCACAGGTCTGGAGCAGCTCCGCGTGGGTGCCCATGGCGGCGATCCTGCCGCCGTCCATCACCAGGATCTTGTCGGCATCCTCAATGGAGGAGATGCGCTGGGCGATGATGAACTTGGTGGTCTCGGGGATCTCCTCCCGGAACGCCTTGCGGATCAGCGCGTCGGTCTTGGTGTCCACGGCGGAGGTGGAGTCGTCCAGGATCAGGATCTTGGGCTTTTTCAGCAGGGCGCGGGCAATGCACAGGCGCTGCTTCTGGCCGCCGGACACGTTGGAGCCGCCCTGCTCGATGTAGGTGTCGTACTTGTCGGGGAACTCCTGGATGAAGGGGTCGGCCTGGGCCAGCCTGCACACCCGAACCATCTCCTCGTCGGTGGCCTCCTTGTTGCCCCAGCGCAGGTTGTCCTTGATGGTGCCGGAGAAGAGCACGTTCTTCTGGAGCACCATGGCAACCTGCTCCCGCAGGGCCTCCATGTCGTAGTCCCGCACGTCCACGCCGCCCACCAGCACGCGGCCCTCGGTGGCGTCGTACAGGCGGGGGATCAGCTGCACCAGGGTGGTCTTGGAGGTGCCGGTGCCGCCCAGGATGCCCACCGTCTCGCCGGATTTGATGGTCAGGTTCACGTCCTTCAGGCACTCCTTGGAGGGATCCTTGGCATAGCTGAAGCTGACGTTCTCAAACACCACGGAGCCGTCCTTGACCTCCTCGATGGGGTTGGGGCCGTTCTGGAGGTCGCTCTCCTCGTTGAGCAGCTCGGTGATACGCTCGGCAGAGGCGCGGGCGATGACGATCATGACCACCACCATGGACAGCATCATCAGGTTCATGAGGATCATCATGATATAGCTGAACATGCTGGTGAGCTGGCCGGTGGTCATGGAGCCGTCCACGATCAGGTGGGCGCCCAGCCAGGACACCGTGAGGATGCAGGCGGCCACGCACAGCTGCATCAGGGGGCTGTTGAAGGCCAGAATCTTCTCGGCCTTGGAGAAATCCAGGTAGATCTCCTTGGAGACCTTGCCGAATTTCTCCTTCTCGTGCTCCTCCCGCACGAAGGACTTGACCACCCGGATGCCCAGCAGGTTCTCTTGCACCACGTTGTTCATCCAGTCGTACTTTTTGAACACCCGCTCAAAGATGGGATGGGCGCGGGTCATGATGAAGAGCAGGCCCAGCGCCAGAGCCGGGATCACGACCAGGAATACCAGGGCCAGCTGGGGGTTGATGGTAAAGGTCATCACCCAGGCGCAGATGAGCATGATGGGGCAGCGCACCGCGATGCGGATGATCATCATGAAGGCCATCTGCACGTTGGTCACGTCGGTGGTCAGGCGGGTGATGATGCCGCCGGTGGAGTACTTGTCAATGTTGGAAAAGGAAAATTTCTGGACGTTGGCGTACATCTCCCGCCGCAGATTGCGGGACAGACCGGTGGACGCCTTGGCCGTAAAGCGGCCGGACAGGGCGCCCAGCAGCAGAGCCACCAGCGCCATGGCCACGACCGTCAGGCCGTAGAGGGCGATGTGGTGCATGCTGCCGGCCTCCACGCCCTCGTCCAGCAGCTTGCCGGTCATCGTGGGGATCAGCACGTCAAAGACCACCTCGCCGATGACGAAAACCGGCGTCAGAATAGTGGCCGGCCAGAACTCCTTGATACAGCCCGCTATGCTGCGTTTTTTCTTCATAGGGTTCCCTCCTTGGGTGAAATTCGCCTGCTAACTGTTAGCATGAGGACTGTCCGCCGATCGCTCCGCCTCAGGCCGCGGATTGGACAGCTCCGTCAGATTGTGCTTGAGCTTCTCCACCGTCGCCATGAACTGGTCGAGCTCCGCCTGGGTCAGTCCCCGGGTCAGCGCCGCCTCCACATGCTGGATGCGAACCGCCGCCTGCTGGTTGAGGGCCTCCGCCTTTGGCGTGACCATCACCCGCTTGAGCCTGGCGTCCCGGCTCACCGGAAGGCGGACAATCAGCCCCTCCGCCTCCATGTTTTTCAGCAGCCGGGAGGCCGTGGAGCGCCGGATGGAGAACACCTCCTCCAGCGTCTTCTGGAAGATCTCCTGATCCCGGTTCCGGCAGAGGAATCCCAGCAGCATCCCCTGCATCTCGGTAAACTCGTCACAGTCCGGCCGGCCGGCCTGTTCCCACATCTTCCGCCGCATCAGATTGGACAGGGCCTTGATCTCATAGCCGATATGACGCTCTCGCCGCATGCGTCCTTCACCTCCTTGTTTGAACAGCATTATTTTAGTTTCCTTGCTAACAGTTGTCAATGAGCACAATATACAAAAAGCCCCCCGTCAGCCGGGAGGCTTTTTACTGGGTGCGGCTGTTCACGACAGGCGGGACACAGCCACGCCGTCCATGACGGCCTGCAGCTGGCTCTTGTCCACGCCGCTGCTGGCCGCCGTCTTGTCCAGCAGGATGCCGCTGCCGTCCTTCAGGGGCGCGGACAGGGCGAAGTAGGACAGGTAAACCACCTGTGCCCGCAGGAAGCTCCCGCTGTTCAGGGCGGTGCGTTCGGCGGAGGTGAGCACATCCAGCTCCACCGCGCGATCCAGAGCAGTGCTCCAGGTGAAATCCGGGGAGGTGCCGCTGTCCGCGTAGCCCAGGGCCCGCAGCAGGAAGGTCACATACTCCCCCGCCGTGATATTGGTGTTGGCCCCGAAGTAGAGCCGTCCGTCCAGGCCGGGGCCGATCCCCTGGGTATAGCCCTGCTCATAGGCATAGGCCACATAGCGGTCACACCAGGCCGGGGTGTCCACAAACGGGTTGGCCGCCGTGCTGCTCAGGGCGGCCCCCTCCTCCCCGATCAGGCGGAGGAACATGACCAGGCCCACCAGCCGGGTGGGGGCCACCTCCAGATCATAGCCGGAGCCGTAGGCGGTACCGGTGCCCTGGAACAGGCCCATGTCCCTCAGGGCATCGGCCAGGGCGTTGTAGTCCACCCCGGAGCCGGGGACAATGGTATAGGTGCCCTCCAGACTCAGCACGGCGGTGTCGGAGGTGACGGTCACCGTCCCGCCGCCCTCTGCCGCCAGGCCACGGTGGCGGGCGGTCAGGGCGGCCCCGGCGGACAGCGCGGTTCCGGCCGTCACGTCCACCAGAGTCCCCGTGCTGACAGAGGCGCCCCCCGCCAGCAGCAGCACGCCGGAGCCGGCGGGCAGGGTGAGCACGTCCCCCTCCTTGAAGCGGTAATCCGTAAGGGCGGAGGCGGAGCTTCCGCCGTTCAGATACGCGCTGTGGCGTCCCTCCAATACGGAGGACGCCGACTGATAGATGCTCTGGGTCTTCTCCTCCACCCGGGCCTGGGCCTGCTCCAGCACGCCGGGCACATAGGTCTCCTCCAGATAGGTCTGGGTAATCAGGCTCTCTCCCCCACTGGCGGCGTACACCGCCGCGCAGCTGATGAGGACAATGAGGGCCAGCAGTCCCGCGGCAAGTCGTCTCATGGCGCCTCCGAAATCATGTAGTTCAGGGCCAGCAGGCTGTCGGCAAAGTGGACATTTTCAACCACAACCCCCGGCGCGTTCAGGTTCAGCTCAATGTTGGTGAAGTTCCAGATCCCCTTCACACCGCAGGCCACCAGGCGTCCGGCGATCTGATTAGCCACCCCCCGGGGCACGGTGAGCACCCCGATGCTGGCGGGATTCTGACTCAGGTATCGCTCCAGCTGATCCACGTGGTGGATGGCAGTGCCGGAAAACTCCTGCCCCACCAGCGGCGGGGCGATGTCAAAGGCGGCGATGAGCTTCACGCCGGAGCGGTCGAAGTGGAAGTTCTCAATCAGCGCCCGGCCCAGGTTGCCCGCGCCCACCACCACCGCGGTGTGCCCCCGCTTCATGCCCAGAATCTCGGAGATCTCCCCCCGCAGGTTCTCCACGTTGTAGCCATAGCCCTGCTGTCCGAACTCCCCGAAGCAGGAGAGATCCTGCCGGATCTGGGAGGCCGTCAGGCCCATGGATCTGCCCAGGGCGTTGGAGGAAATGCGCTCCACCCCCGCCAGATACAGATCGTTCAGGTGCCGGTAGTACCGGGGAAGCCGCCGGATCACGGCACTGGACACCTTGTCCTTTTTCATGTTTGTCTCCCTCTTCCCGTGCGAAGCTCTGTCCGTCCCTCTCAGTTTACCCAAAATACCCGGCGCTGTCAACGCCGCCGGTCACACAATCCGGCTGCGCAGGGTGCCGATGCCCTGGATCTCCACCTCCACCGTGTCGCCGGGGTGCATGGGGCCCACGCCGGCGGGGGTGCCGGTGGCGATCACGTCGCCGGGCTCCAGGGTCATGGACGCGGTGATGAAGGCGATGATCTCCGGGACGCTGGTGATCAGCAGGCTGGTATTGCTCTGCTGCACCACCTCCCCGTTCAGCAGGGTGCGGATGTCCAGGCTGGCGGGATCCACCTCGTCGGTGACCACCGGACCCATGGGTGCAAAGCCGTCCATGTTCTTGCCCCGGGCCCACTGGCCGTCGGACTTCTGCACGTCCCGGGCGGTGACGTCGTTGAGACAGGTAAAGCCCAGGACATAGTCCATGGCCCGCTCCGCCGGAACGTCCTTGGCCCGGCGCTTCATCACCACGCCCAGCTCCCCTTCATAGTCCAGACGGCCCACAAAATCGGGGGCGTGAACCCGCCCCAGGTGGCAGTTCAGGGCGTTGGGGGCCTTCAAAAACAGGGTGGGCTTGTCCGGGTTGTGAGAGGCGTCCAGCATGGACTTCATCTCTTCGATGTGGTCGTAGTAGTTCTTGCCCACGCAGACCAGCTTGGTGGCCTCGCAGGGGGCCAGCAGACGGCAGGCCTCCAGGGGCAGGCTCTCCCCGTCATAGCGGAGCCCCTCAAAGGGCGGTTCCAGCAGGGTACGCACCACCTCGCCGTGGAGGACGCCCCAGACGCCCTTTCCATCCCGAAGGATTTTTACGTACTTCATAAGCTCCCCTCCGCATGCTCCAGGATCAGATCCAGCAGTTCCTGCTTTCCGTCCCCCTTCTCTGCCGAAAAGGGGATCAGCCTGACAGACTTATCCAGCTCCAGGGTTTCCCGGATCCGGGCCAGGTTGGGCTCGATATCGCTCTTGCGCAGCTTGTCCAGCTTATTGGCCACCACGGCGAAGGGTCGGCCGCTGTTCTTGAAAAACGCCGCCATGGTGCAGTCGTCCGCCGTGGGCTTGTGCCGGGCGTCCACAATCTGCAGACCCAGGGTCATGAGGGAGCTGTCGGCAAACCACTCCTCCATGAGCCGCCCCCACCGGGCCTTCTCCGCCTGGGACACCTTGGCATAGCCGTAGCCGGGCAGATCCACCAGGTAGAAGGCCCCGTCAATGAGAAAATAGTTGATATGGGTGGTCTTGCCCGGCGCCGCCCCCACCCGGGCGAAGTTCTTCCGGTTGAGCAGCCGGTTGATCACCGACGACTTCCCCACGTTTGACCGCCCGGCAAAGGCCACCTGGGGCAGCCGATCCCGGGGGAAATCGGCGGCCTTGGCGGCGGAGCGCACAAACTCCGCCTTCTGTAAATTCACTCGCATCCTATCACGTCCTCACTGTCGGAAGGTGGGCACTTCTCGGCCGGCCACCGTGCTCTGATGCGGACGGGGCAGGTCGGGGGCAGCGGCCTGGCCGGCCTGCTCCAGTGCCTCGGCCAGCACCGTGTCCACCTGCTCCACCGGCACAAAGCGCAGGGCGGCGCGAACCGTGGGGTCGATATCCTCCAGATCCGGCAGGTTGTCCGCCGGCAGGAACACGGTCTTGATGCCGCTGCGGTAAGCGGCCATGGTCTTTTCCTTCAGCCCGCCGATGGGCAGCACGCGGCCCCGTAAGGTGACTTCGCCTGTCATGGCGATCTCCCGCCGCACCGGGGCGCCGGTAAGGGCGGACACCATGGCGGTGGTGATGGCAATGCCGGCGGAGGGCCCGTCCTTGGGCACGGCCCCCTCCGGGAAGTGGACATGGATATCCTTCTTCTGGTAAAAGTCCTCCGGCAGGCCCAGGGCGGCGGCCCGTCCCCGGATATAGGACAGGGCGGCGTGGGCGGACTCCTTCATCACGTCCCCCAGATTGCCGGTGAGCTCCACCTTGCCGGTGCCGGGCACCACAGCCGCCTCCACCTCCAGGATCTCGCCGCCCACACTCGTCCAGGCCAGGCCGTTGACCACCCCCACCTGCTCCGTGCGGGGCAGGCGCTCCGGATGGTAGCGGCGGACGCCCAGGTACTCCTCCACGTTATCTCCTGTCACGTGGACAGACTTTACACCGTCTGAAACCACACGCATGGCGGCCTTGCGGCACAGGGCGGCCAGCCGCCGCTCCAGGATGCGCACGCCGGACTCCCGGGTGTAGCCCCGGATTACCTCCCGGATGGCGTCGTCGGTGAGCTTGAGCTGGCCGGCCCGCAGGCCGTGGCGCTTGCGCTCACGGGGCAGCAGGTGCCGCTTGGCGATCTGCAGCTTCTCCTCGTCGGTGTAGCTGGTCAGCTCAATGACCTCCATCCGGTCCAGCAGGGGCCGGGGGATGGTGTCCAGGGTGTTGGCGGTGGTGATGAAGAGCACGTCGGACAGGTCGAAGGGCACCTCCAGGTAGTGATCCCGGAAAGTGCTGTTCTGCTCGGCGTCCAGCACCTCCAGCAGGGCGGATGCGGGATCCCCCCGCTGGTCGTTGCCCAGCTTGTCGATCTCGTCCAGCAGCAGCAGCGGGTTGCAGGTGCCCGCCTGCCGCACCGCGGCAATGATGCGGCCGGGCATGGCTCCCACGTAGGTCTTGCGGTGGCCGCGGATCTCCGCCTCGTCGTGGACGCCGCCCAGGGAGATGCGGGCCAGCTTCCGGTTGAGGGCCCTGGCCATGCTCATGGCGATGGAGGTCTTGCCCACGCCGGGCGGGCCCACCAGGCAGAGGATCTGCCCCCTCAGCTGGGGGGCGAGCTGCTTGACGGCCAGGAACTCCAGGATGCGCTCCTTCACCTTGTCCAGGCCGAAGTGGTCGGCGTCCAGCACCTTCCGCGCGGCCGCCACGTCCACCCGCTCCTTCGTCTTCTTCCCCCAGGGCAGCTCCAGCACCGTGTCCAGATAGCCCCGGATGACGCTGGCCTCGGCGGAGCCGAAGGGCTGCTTCTCCAGGCGGCCCACCTCTTTGTTCAGCTTTTCCGCCACCTCCCGGGGCAGCTTTGCCCCGGCGATGCGCTGGCGGTACTCGGCCAGCTCGTTGTCTCCGCCGGCGCCGTCCTCCCCCAGCTCCTGCTGGATCACCTTCATCTGCTCCCGCAGGACATAGTCCCGCTGGCTGCGGGTGAGCTGCTCCCGCACCTTGCCCTGGAGCTCCTGCTCCATCTCCAGGATCTCCACCTCCCGGCGGAGGCTCTGGCACAGGCGCTCCAGCCGGCGTACCGGCCGCAGCTCCTCCAGGATGGCCTGCTTGTCGCCGGTGCGCATGGGCAGGTTCTGGGCGATGTAGTCGGCGATGTAGCCGGGATCCTCGCTGGACAGCACCGACAGGAGGATGTCGGGGGTCATCTTGGGGGCCAGCTCGATGAAGGACTCAAAGAGCTCGTAGGTCTGGCGGATCAGCGCCTCCGTCCGGGCGGAGCGGCGCACCGGCTGCTCGGCGGGGAGCTCCTCCACCCGGGCGGCCAGATAGGGCTCGGTCTGGGTCATCTCCAGCAGGCGACCCCGGCTCAGGCCCTCCACCATCACCCGCACATTGTCGCCGGGCAGGCGGAGGAGCTGGCGCACATTGCAGACGGTGCCGACACTGTAAAGGTCTTTCTCCTGCGGATCCTCCACGGCCAGATCCCGCTGGGCCACCAGGAAAATGGGCTGGCCGGAGCCCATGGACTCGTCCAGGGCCTTGATGGAGGCCGCCCGGCCCACGTCAAAGTGGAGCAGCATGTTGGGGAAGACCGTCAGCCCCCGCAGCGCCAGGGCGGGCATGGTCTTCTGCAGATTGGTTTCCATGGCGTCTCCCTCCCTTCCGGAGTTGAAACCAAAGCAGGGCGAGGGCACCGCCCCCGCCCCGCCGGATGTGTTTAAGATACGTTCCCCTTGGGCACAGCGCCGCCCTGCTCTGCATGGAGCGAGGCGCCGCCCAGCCGGGGCCGCTGGGTGCGGCTGGGATCGCGCTCAATCTTCGGCGGCGCGTGATCCTTCACGCTCTCCTCCGTGATGGTCACCTTGGCGATGGTGGGATCAGAGGGCACGTCGTACATCAGCTGGGTCATGACCTCCTCCAGCACGGCCCGCAGGCCGCGGGCGCCGATGCCCCGCTCAATGGCCTTGTCGGCGGCGGCCTCCAGGGCCTGGGTGTCAAAGCTCAGATCCACCATGTCATACTCCAGCAGCTTCTGGTACTGCTTCACCAGGGCGTTCTTGGGCTCGGTGAGGATGCGCACCAGCTGGCCCTTGTCCAGGGCGCTGAGGGTGGTGATCACCGGAAGACGGCCCACCAGCTCGGGGATGATGCCGAACTTCAGCAGATCGTGGGGCTGCACCTGCTTGAGCACAGAGGTGGTGTCCCGCTCCCCCTTGGTCTTGATGTCGGCGCCGAAGCCGATGGTCTTCTTGTCCAGGCGCTGCTCGATGATCTTCTCCATCCCGTCGAAGGCGCCGCCGCAGATGAAGAGGATGTTTTTGGTGTTGATCTGGATGAACTCCTGGTGGGGGTGCTTCCGGCCGCCCTGGGGCGGCACGTTGGCCACGGTGCCCTCCAGGATCTTCAGCAGGGCCTGCTGCACGCCCTCGCCGGACACGTCCCGGGTGATGGAAGTGTTCTCGCTCTTCCGGGCGATCTTATCCATCTCGTCGATATAGATGATGCCCCGCTCGGCCAGCTCGATGTCGTAGTCGGCGGCCTGGACCAGACGCAGGAGGATGTTCTCCACGTCGTCGCCCACGTAGCCCGCCTCAGTGAGGGTGGTGGCGTCGGCGATGGCGAAGGGCACCTTCAGCACCCGGGCCAGGGTCTGGGCAAACAGGGTCTTGCCGCAGCCGGTGGGGCCCATGAGCAGGATGTTGCTCTTCTGGAGCTCCACATCCTCCCCGCCGCCGAAGTAGATGCGCTTATAGTGGTTGTACACCGCCACGGACAGGGCCACCTTGGCGTCCTCCTGCCCGATGATATACTCGTCCAGTACCGTCCGGATCTCGTGGGGGGTGGGGATCACGTCGGGGATGTCGGGGCTGAAGGGCTCCTCCGGATCGTAGGTGTCGTCCAGGATGCTCATGCACAGGTGGACGCACTCATTGCAGATATAGGCCCCGGGCCCGGCGATGATGCGGGCCACCTGCTCCTGGTGCTTGCCGCAGAAGGAGCAGCGGACAGACTTGTGCTCGTCATTTTTTGGCATGTTGTGCTACCTCAGTCTCTTGAACTCAAAGGGAGCGGGACGTTGGCTTCCCCGCTCCCTTTGTGGAATTTTATCGCTTATAGATGACTTTGTCAATGAGGCCGTACTCCATGGCCTCCTCCGCGGACATGAAGTTGTCCCGCTCACAGTCGGCGGTGACCACCTCCAGCGGCTTGCCGGTGTTCTCACTCAGGATCTTGTTCATGCGCTTCTTGATGATCTCCAGGCGCTTCAGGTGAATGGCCATGTCGGTGATCTGTCCCTGGGTGCCGGCGGAGGGCTGGTGGATCATGATCTCCGCGTTGGGCAGGGCCAGGCGCTTGCCCTTGGCGCCGGAGGAGAGCAGGAAGGCGCCCATGCTGGCGGCCATGCCGATGCAGATGGTGGACACGTCGCACTTGATGTACTGCATCGTGTCATAGATGGCCATGCCGTCGGTCACCGAGCCGCCGGGGCTGTTGATGTAGAACTGGATGTCCTTGTCGGGATCCTGGGCCTCCAGATACAGCAGCTGGGCCACCACCAGGCTGGCCGTGGTGGCGTTGACCTCCTCCCCCAGGAAGACAATGCGGTCGTTCAGCAGGCGGGAGAAGATGTCGTAAGAGCGCTCGCCGCGGTTGGTCTGCTCCACTACATAGGGTACTAAGCTCATGGTAATAGGATCTCCTTTTTTTGATGTCGGAACGTTCCGGCCATCCCGCCGGGGACGGGCAGGCTCACACAACAGTATGCCCGTCCGCTGGCAGCTTATTCCTCGGTTTTCTCCTCAGCCTTCTCCTCGGCGGCCTCGGCAGGCTCCTCCGCCTTCTTCTTGGTGGTCTTGCGGGTGGTCTTCTTGGGCTTCTCCTCGCCCTCGGCGGCGTCCTCGGCCTTCTTCTTGGAGGAAGCCTTCTTCTTGGCGGGAGCCTTGCCCACCTTGGCGCTGTCATAGACCACGTGCTCGGCCTTGTGGTAGCTCTGCTCCTTGCGGATGCCCTCGGCGTCCACGGCCTCCTTCACCTTGTCCAGCTCCATGTGGTACTGCTCGGCCAGGCGCTTGTACTCCTCCTCGATCTCCTCGTCGGAGACGGTGATGTTCTCGGCGGCCACGATGGCGCCCAGGGCCAGGTCGCGGCGCACCCGCTCCATGGCGGCGGCCTTGGCCTGCTCCCGCATCATGTCCACGGTCATGCCCATCATGGACAGGTACTGCTCAAAGGGGATGCCCTGGGCCTGGATGCGCTGGGCCATGTCGTTGACCAGCTGGTCGGCCTCATAGTCCACCATGGCGTCGGGGATCTCCACCTCCATGTTGGACATGACCTGCTCCATCAGCGCGGCCTCGAAGTCCCGCTGGGCCTGGGACTCCCGGCGCTCCTTCAGCTTGTCGCCCAGATCCTTCTTGAAGTCGGCCAGGGTGTCAAACTCGGACACGTCCTTGGCGAACTCGTCGTCCACCTGGGGCAGCTGCTTCTCCTTCACCTCGTGAACCTTCACCTTGAAGACCACGGGCTTGCCGGCCAGATCAGAGGCGTGGTAGTCCTCAGGGAAGGTGACGTTCAGCTCCTTCTCGTCGCCGGCCTTGGTGCCCACCAGCTGCTCCTCAAAGCCGGGGATGAAGGAGCCGGAGCCCAGCTCCAGGCTGTGGCCCTCGGCCTTGCCGCCGTCGAAGGGGGTGCCGTCCAGGAAGCCCTCGAAGTCGATCACCACGGTGTCGCCCTCCTTGGCCTCCCGCTCCACGGTGACCATGCGGGTGGCGCGGTTGATGAAGGGCTTGAGCTCACCCTCGATGTCCTCGTCGGTGACGGTGACCTCGTACTTCTCAGCAGTGAGGCCCTTGTACTCGCCCAGCTTCACCTCGGGGCGGACGGTGACGGTGGCCTTGAAGGTCAGGCCGTCCTTGCCCACGTCCAGCACCTCCACATTGGGCCAGGACACGGTGTCCAGCTTCTCCTGATCCACGGCCTGGGTGTAGGCCTCGGGATACAGATCGTTGATGGCGTCTTCATAGAACACACCGGAGCCGTACATGCCCTCGATGATCTTCCGGGGGGCCTTGCCCTTGCGGAAGCCAGGGACAGTGATCTTGCCGCGCTGCTTCTTATAGACCTTCTCAACGGCGGCCTCGAACTCCTCCTTGCCGATCTCGATGACCAGCTCGACGGTGCTCTTCTCCTTTTTTTCGACGCTCTTGACATTCATGTTGTTTACTTCCTCCTGTCAGCCCCGGGCGCCGGATCCGGCGCTTTAGGGCCATCTTTCGCGTTATCCGTTTTATAGTAGCAGATATGCGCCAAAATTTCCATACTTTTTTTCAATTATTCGCAGATTTTTTGCGGGCGGAAGCCCACATAGTCCGCGGAGACCAGGTGATACTCCACGCCGCCCTGCGCCCCCTCCACCGCCAGGCGGTGGCTGCCGCCGTGGAGATGGCCGTAATAGCACCGCTCCACGCCGTACTGCTCCAGCAGGGCGATGATCTCCGGGCAGGAGTAGCCCTGGTACAGGGGCGGGTAGTGGAGGAAGCACAGCTTGGGCCGCTCCCCCGCCGCCTTCAGCGAAGCCTCCAGCCGGATCAGCTCCCGCTTGAACACCTTCTGGTCGCCGGTCTCCTCGTAGAACCAGCCCCGGGTGCCGCACAGGGCGTAGTCCCCGTACTCATAGCAGTTGTTGTGGAGGATCTGGAGGGTGGAAAAGCCGTTCTCCGCGAAAAAGCGGTTCATCTTGGCCGCCGTGTTCCACCAGTAGTCGTGGTTGCCCTTGAGCAGCAGCTTCCGCGCCCCGGGCAGGGCGTCCAGAAAGGCGAAGTCCTCCCGCGCCTCCTCCAGGCTCATGCCCCAGGACAGATCGCCGCACAGCACCACCGTATCCTCCGGCCCCACTGCCGTAAAGCCGGCGCGCAGCTTGTCCACGTACCCCTCCCAGCCGCCGCCGAACACGTCCATGGGCTTGTTGGAGGACAGGGAGAGGTGGGTGTCCCCAATCGCAAACAGGGCCATTCAGCGCAGCATCTCCAGCACCTGATCCACCATGTGGTCGCGGGTGACGGTCTCCCGGAAGCGCACCGGCTTGTCCTTCAGGGCGGCCAGCGGGGCCGGGACGGGCACGCCGGTGAGCTCGGAGAGCTGATCCAGGATGGCGGTGCCCTCCGCCAGCTCGGTGACGCCCAGGGCGCCCAGCACGCTGTCGCAGAACTTGAAGGGGCTGGCGGTGGAGGCCACGATGGCCGGGGTGTCGTCGCCGGTCTCCTTCCGGTACTGCTCCAGCACGTCGAAGGCCACGGCGGTGTGGGGGTCGATCAGGTAGTGGTGCTCCTGCCACATCCTCCCGATCACCTTCTGGGTCTGGGCGTCGTCACAGAAGCCGGCGGAGAAGAGCCTGGTCAGCCTGTCCTGGATGGCGGGGCTCACCTCATAGCGGCCGGTCTGGTTCAGTTGGCCCATGTACTCCCGCACCTGCTCGTCATCGTGGCCGGTGAGGGCGAAGAGCAGCCGCTCCAGGTTGGAGGAGATCAGGATGTCCATGGAGGGGGACATGGTGTTGTAGAAGGTGCGGTTGCGGTCGTACACGCCGGTGCGCAGGAAATCGGTGAGCACGTTGTTGGAGTTGGAGGCGCAGATCAGCCTGCCGATGGGCACGCCCATCTCCCTGGCGTAGCAGGCGGCCAGGATGTTGCCGAAGTTGCCGGTGGGCACGCAGACGTTGACCTTGTCCCCCTTGCGGATGCGCTCGGCCCGCATGAGATCACAGTAGGCGGAGATGTAATAGACGATCTGGGGCAGCACCCGGCCCCAGTTGATGGAGTTGGCCGAGGACAGGAAGAAGCCGCGGCCGGCCAGCTGCTCTCGCAGGGACTCATCGGAGAAGAGCCTCTTCACGCCGGTCTGGGCGTCGTCGAAGTTGCCCACCACAGAGCACACCCCCACGTTCTCCCCCTCCTGGGTGGCCATCTGGAGCTCCTGAATGGCGGAGACGCCGTCCTTGGGGTAGAACACCAGGATCCGGGTCTTTTCCACGTCCCGGAAGCCCTCCAGGGCGGCCTTGCCGGTGTCGCCGGAGGTGGCCACCAGGATGCACACCGTCTTCTCCTCCTGGTTCTTCACCAGGGAGGCGGAGAGCAGATGGGGCAGCATCTGCAGGGCCATGTCCTTGAAGGCGCAGGTGGGGCCGTGCCACAGCTCCAGGCAGTAGGTATTGCCGTCCACCTGCCGGACGGGGGCCACCTCCTTCACGTCGAACTTGCTGCCGCCGTATGCCTTGGCGGCAAAGGAGGACAGCTCGGAGGAGGTGAAGTCGTCCAGGTAGGAGCCCATCACATAGACGGCCCGCTGCTGGTAGGACATGTCCCGCATGGTGTCCAGGGCGTTGTGGGACAGCTTGGGGAACACCTCGGGGGTCATGAGCCCCCCGTCGGCGGCCAGTCCCTGGGCAATGGCCTCCGCCGCCGTGCGCCGATCCCTTGCGTTTCGCGTGCTTACATAGTACATACTTCGCTCACAACCCTCATTAGATTCTCGAAAAACAGGGCGCGCACCAGTGTCTCGCTGTGATTGCGCCGCAGAAGCTCCTCATACAGGGCGGTCAGGCCGTCCACGCCCGTCAGGCCGGCCGCCAGGTCGCAGCCGTCCCAGTCCCCGCCGACAGCCAGGCTGTCCGCGCCCCCCAGGGCCCAGATGTGCTCCACATGGGCAATCAGGGCATCCAGGGTGGGCGGCTCCCCCACGAAGGAGGCGCACAGGTTCAGGCCGACGGTACCCTGAACCTTTATTATGGCAGTAATTTGCTCATCCGTCAAGTTCCGCTTGTGGGGGCACACCGCCCTGGCGTTGGAGTGACTGGCAAAAAAGGGAATCCCCGCCCGCTCCGCCAGCTCCGCCACGTCCCAGAAGCCGGGGTCGGACAGGTGGGAAACATCCACCAGCATGCCCAGCCGCTGCATCTCGGCCACAAACGCCCGGCCCCGGGCGGTGAGGCCCCGCCCCGGCTCCTCGGCGTTGGAGCCGGACAGGGGATTGGCGTAGTTCCAGGTCAGGTTTACCGCCCGCACCCCCAGACGGTGGGCCTCCTCCAGCCGGGCCGGATCACAGTCCAGCAGCTCCGCCCCCTCCACCGACAAAAAGGCGGCTGTCTTCCCCTGGGACAGGGCCTGCCGGGCCTCCTCCCCGGTGCGGCAGTGGGCCGCCCGGCCGCTGTGGATCTCCATCTGGCGGGCAAACCAGCCGTACTCCAGGCGGAAGATCTCCTCCGCCGCTTTGCCCGGGAAATCCGCCGGATAGCCGAACAGAGCGAAGAACTGGCAGCTTCCGCCGTAGGCCCTTTGCAGCCGGTTCAGATCCAGATGGCCGCTGTTGGACGCCAGATCCCCCCGGCTCCTGTGGGGATCCTCTGCCGGGAGGCTGCCGCGGTAGACGGTGTCACAGTGTCCGTCAAAGAGACAGATTGGGTTCACAGCCCCTCTCCTCCTCTTAAAAAGCATTTTCAATCCAGGTGATACGGGGCGCCCGGGTGGCCGTCCCCTGTGGGGCGAAGATCTCCGCCACGTCGAATCGGGGCTGGCGCACCTCCTCCGGGTGTTCGGCCAGCCACAGCTCCGCCGTGGCCCGCAGGCGGTTTTGCTTGCGGGCGTCCACCGCCGCCCGGCCGGGGGCAAAGCCCTCGCTGGTGCGCAGCTTCACCTCAATAAAGGCCAAGTACTTGTCATTAGCTGCAATCAGGTCGATCTCGCCGAACCGGCTCCGGTAGCCGGCGGCCAGGATCTGCCACCCCTGCCGCCGCCGCTCCTCCGCCGCCAGGGTCTCCCCCCACCGGCCCAGCAGCTTCGCCTCGCCCCCGCTCACAGGTTTTTCAGGAAGGTTCGCCGGTGTATGGGACTGGGGCCGTACTGCCGCAGCAGCTCATAGTGCCGCTTGGTGCCGTAGCCCTTGTGCCGGTCGAACTCGTACTGGGGGTATTGGGCCGCGATCTCTTTCATGTACCGATCCCGGCTCACCTTGGCCAGGATGGAGGCCGCGGCAATGGAGGCCGACAGGGAATCTCCCTTTACAATCATTCTGTGGGGTGTGGTGACGGCTGCAGACCTGCCGTGATCCCGGTTGCCGTCGATGAGGGCGAAGTCCGGGGCGGGTGTGAGCCGGTCGATAGCCAGCTGCATGGCCTTCATGCGGGCGCTGAGGATGTCGGTCTCGTCGATCTCCGCCGCCTCCACCCGTGCCACCGCCCAGGCCACGGCCTGCTCCCGGATCACGGGGAAGATGGCCTCCCGCTTCTTCTCGGTCAGCTTCTTGGAGTCGTTGAGGCCGGGCAGCTTCGCCCCGAAGGGGAGAATCACCGCCGCGGCATACACCGGCCCGGCCAGGGGCCCGGCGCCGGCCTCGTCGCAGCCGCACACCGAGGAATACCCCTCCTCCCGGCAGGCCCGCTCCAGGGCCCAGAGATCAGTCCCCGCCATGGCCGGCCTCCACGCTCTCCGCGTCCTGGGGGCTTTCAAAGGTGATCCGCCCCAGCTTGCCGGAGCGGTACTCATCCAGCAGGATCCGGGCCATGCGCTCGGTGTCCACCTCGCCGCCGGAGATCAGGAAGCCCCGCTTCCGTCCGCACTGCTCCAGCAGCTCCCAGCCGGGCTGCTCCGGATCCACCTCCACCTTGAACCGCTCCAGCAGGGCCTGGGGATAGCGCTTTGCCAGAATCTCAATCAGGTGGCAGGCCAGGGTCTCCAGATCCATGATCTCGTCCTTCACCGCCCCGGTAAAGGCCAGGTGGATTCCGGTGGTCTCGTCCTCAAACTTGGGCCACAGGATGCCGGGGGTGTCCAGCAGCTCCAGCCCGGCGTCCACGCTCACCCACTGCTTGCCCCGGGTGACGCCGGGCTTATTGCCCGCCTTGGCCGACTTCTTCTTCGCCACCTGGTTGATGAAGGTGGACTTGCCCACGTTGGGCACCCCCACCACCATGGCCCGCACCGGCCGGCCCACCAGTCCCTTGGCCTTCCACTGCTCCAGCTTCTCCTTCAGGGCCGTTTTGATGGCGGCGGAGAACTGACCGACGCCCTTGCCGTCCCGGGCGTTGGTCTCCAGCACCGACCACCCCTTCTTCCGGAACCAGTCCGACCACGCCTTGTTCATGGCCGGATCGGCCTGATCCGCCCGGTTGAGGACGATCAGCCGGGGCTTCTCCCCCACCAGCTCGTCAATGTCCGGGTTGCGGCTGGAGATGGGGATGCGGGCGTCGATGATCTCGGCCACCAGATCCACCTGCTTCAGATCCGCCTGGATCTGCCGCCGGGTCTTGGTCATGTGGCCGGGATACCACTGAATGTTCATCCAGCGCCCTCCTTTCTTCTTGTCATGGGAATAAACCTTATTATACACAACCTGTGGTGGCTTGAAAAGGGCCAAGACGCACAAAAAAGCGGCTCCGGCAGGCGCCGGAGCCGCTTTTTGAGACGGGCTTATTTGAGCCAGCCGATGGAGACGCAGTTGCTGGGCGCGTACCAGGCCACATTGCGGCCCAGGCCCTCGAACAGGGCGCGCACCGGCACATAGCTGACCCCGTTCACCGTGGAGATGGGAACGGTGGCGGAGCGACCGTCCAGGGTGACGGTGACCTGGCTGCCGTTCACCTGCTGGGTGGCGCTGATGCCGTTGACGATGTCGTTGAGGGGCACGTAGATGATGCCGGGGCCGGCATAGGGGGCGGTGTTAAAGGTGATGGGCAGGCCGTTCCACACGACGGTGGGGGTGGTGTTGTCCCGGGTGTAGACCTCCTCGCCGCCGGAGACGGTGAGCAGGACCTGGATGTCCTTGATGTCCTCCTCGGGGCAGGTCATGTAGTCGCGGTCCAGCACCACGAAGTCGGCCAGCTTGCCAACCTCCAGGGAGCCCTTGATGTCCTCGTTAAACTCACCGTAGGCGGGCCAGATGGTGTAGGAGCGCAGGGCCTCCTCCCGGGTCATGCACTGCTCGGCGTGCCAGCCCTCGGGGGGCTCGCCCAGCCGGTCCTTCCGGGTGACGGCCGCATACAGGCCGTGGAAGGGGTTGACCAGCTCCACCGGCGCGTCGGAGCCGTTGAGGATGATGCTGCCGCTGTCCAGGATGGTGCGCCAGGCGTAGGCGCCCTCCAGGCGCTCGGCGCCGATGCGGTCCTCCGCCACCAGCATGTCGGAGGTGGCGTGGGTGGTCTGCATGGCGGGGAGCACGCCCATGTCGATGGCCCGCTGGATGTCCTCCAGGGTGAGGATCTGGAAGTGCTCAATGCGCAGGCGGGGGTCCTCCCGGGGGTTCTCGGCCATGACCCGCTCATAGGCGTCCAGAATCTGGTGGTTGGCGCCGTCGCCGATGGCGTGGCTGCCGGTCTGGTAGCCGTTGTCGTAGGCCAGCTTCACTAGCTGGTACATCTCCTCGTCAGTGGAGCGGTAGTTGCCGATGTGGCCGGGCCGGTCGCTGTACTCCTCCAGCATGGCGGCGGAGCGGGCGCCCAGGGAGCCGTCGCTGAACAGCTTCACGGCCCGCACGTCCATGTGGTTGTTGTACAGGCCGCTCTGGGGAGGCGTATTGCGCAGATAGTCGGCCTGCTCCCCCTCCGTGGACTCCAGGGACATGAGGATGTAGGAGCGCAGCTTGAGCTCGCCGGACTCGTACAGGGGCTTATAGACCTCGTTGAGCATCTGCACGGAGGTGCCGGCGTTCATGGCGGAGGTCAGGCCGTAGGAGAACAGCTGCTCCTGGGCCAGCAGGAGGGCCTGCTGCTCCTGCTCAATGCTGTAGGCGGGCAGCAGGGCGGAGATGGGGTCCATGGCCGTGTCGGTGACGCAGCCCTGGAGCTCCCCGGCCTCGTTCTTCAGATACTCGCCGCCCTGGGGGTTGGGGGTGTCCTTGGTGATGCCGGCCAGCTCAAAGGCCATGGAGTTGACCCAGCACATGTGGCCGTCCGCCCGGGTCAGGAAGACCGGGTTGTTGGGGGCCACGGCGTCCAGCTCCTCCTTGGTGGGATAGGCGGTGTCCTCCCACACGCTGTTCAGCCAGCCCCGGCCGCGAATCCACTCGCCGGGCTCGGCCTTGGCCACCTCGGCGGCCACAGCGGCCAGGATGTCCTCCTTGGGCTTCCAGAAGGCGTCGATCTGCAGCAGGCTCTCACCCAGGCCGTTGATGTGCATGTGGCCCTCGATGAGGCCGGGCACGACGGTCTTGCCCCCCAGGTCCACGACCTTGGTGCCGGGGCCGATATAGGCCTCCACGCCGGCCTCGTCGCCCACGTAGATCAGCCGGTCGCCCTTGATGGCAATGGCGCTGGCGGTGGAGAAGTCCTCGTCAACCGTATAGATGTTGCCGTTGCGGTACACGCTGTCAGCGGTTTCCGCGCTGGCGGCGGAGGCGGGGAAGATGGTCAAGAGCATGGTGAGGGTCAAAACTGCGGCGAGCACGCGGAACATGCGCTTTTTTCGTGACATACAGCTACCTCCTTGACTGTTCTTGTCGTTCTCCTCGGGTCTCTCTGGCGCCGGAAACGGTCAGTGCGGTCCCCCCTTCTTTCCTATGATGTGGTAAGGTCAATGTATCACTCCGGCCGGATATTTTCAATAGTAAAATGCCCTTTCATCTGTGCGCCGGACAAAGACTATTTTCCGCACATTTGGGGGCCGCAAAGGCGGGTAAACCGCCCGTTTTATTTTCCGTTCCGTATGAACCTGCGGCGCGTGC
>NBJMR02800__coassemble_1733_pt1 | contig 24521 bp, 21 predicted proteins | sample NBJMR02800__metabat2_high_PE_046 | metagenome-assembled genome bin NBJMR02800
CAGATTTCCAATGTTTGCAGGCGGGGACAACAGGATGTCGTCTCCCGAAATGGGGGCAGAAAGAATGGACGAAAGAAAGCGGCAGGAGCGAGGGCCGGACAAAATCCAGATCCGGGGCGCCAGGGTTCACAATCTGAAAGACATCGACGTAGAGGTGCCGCTGAACCGGATCGTGGGCATTGCCGGGGTCTCCGGCTCCGGGAAATCCTCCCTGGCTCTGGGGGTGCTGTATGCCGAGGGCTCCCGGCGGTATCTGGAGGCCCTGTCCACCTACACCCGCCGCCGGATGACCCAGGCGGCCCGGGCGGATGTGGACGAGGTGCTGTATGTCCCGGCGGCCCTGGCCCTCCACCAGCGGCCCGGCGTGCCGGGCATCCGCAGCACCTTCGGCACGGGGACGGAGCTGCTCAACAGCCTGCGGCTGATGTACTCCCGCCTGGCCAGCCACCGCTGCCCCAACGGGCACTATGTGCCGCCCTCCCTGGCGGTGGCAGCGGGGCAGGAGCTGTTCTGCCCGGAGTGCGGCGCCCATTTCTATGCCCCCGGCGCCGAGGAGCTGGCCTTCAACAGCCAGGGGGCCTGCCGCACCTGCGGCGGCACCGGCGTGGTGCGGGCGGTGGACCGCTCTGCCCTGGTCCCCGACGAGTCCCTGACCATCGACCAAGGGGCGGTGGCCCCCTGGAACAGCCTCATGTGGTCGCTGATGACCGACGTGTGCCGGGCCATGGGCGTGCGGACGGATGTGCCCTTCCGGGAGCTGACGCCGGAGGAGAAGGACATCGTCTACAACGGCCCGGCGGAGAAGAAGCACATCCTCTACCGGGGCAAAAAGCTGGACCAGGCCACCGAGCTGGACTTTACCTATTATAATGCGGTGTACACCGTGGAAAACGCCCTGTCCAAGGTAAAGGACGAGAAGGGCATGAAGCGGGTGGAGAGATTCCTGCGGGAGGACGTGTGCCCCGACTGCGGTGGCACCCGCCTGTCCGAGGCGGCCCGGGCGCCCCGGCTCCGGGGCATCGGCCTGGACGAGGCCTGCAAGCTGTCCCTGGAGGCGCTGGTGGGCTGGGTGGCGGGGGTGCCCGCCTCTCTGCCCCGGGAGATGCGCCCCATGGCGGAGCGCATCTGCGAGTCCTTCCGGACGGTGGCCCGGCGGCTCATGGAGCTGGGGCTGGGCTATCTGACCCTGGACCGGGCGGCCTCCACCCTCTCCACCGGGGAGAGGCAGCGGATGCAGCTGGCCCGGGCGGTGCGCAACCGCACCACGGGGGTGCTGTATGTGCTGGACGAGCCCTCCATCGGCCTGCACCCGGCCAACATCGCGGGGCTGACGGCGGTGATGGACGACCTGGTGGCGGACGGGAACTCCGTGCTGCTGGTGGATCACGATACCCAGATCCTGTCCCACGCGGACTGGATCATCGAGATGGGGCCGGAGGCCGGGGCCCGGGGCGGCCGGGTGGTGGCCCAGGGCACCGTACAGGAGCTGGCCGCCAATGACGCCTCCCAGATCGGGCCCTTCCTGTCGGGACAGGCCCAGCCCATCGCCCGGCCCCAGGCCGCGGCCGGGGCGGTGTTTGCGGAGGGGACCATCCACCTGGAGACCGGAGCGATCCACACGGTGAAGCCCCTGGCGCTGGATCTCCCCAAGGGGAAGCTGACGGTGGTGACGGGGGTATCCGGCTCCGGCAAGACCACGCTGATTCTGGAGAGCCTGGTGCCCGGCCTGGAGGCGGCGACGGCCGGGAAGCCGCTGCCGGCCCATGTGAAGGCGGTGGAGGCGCCGGGGATTGAGCGGGTGAAGCTCATCGACGCCACCCCCATTGGCATCAATGTCCGCTCCACCGTGGCTACCTACGCCAACGTCCACGACGAGCTGCGGAAGCTCTACGCCCGGAGCCGGTCGGCCAAAGCCCTGGGGTACAAGGCGGGGGACTTCTCCTACAATACGGGGAAGCTGCGCTGCCCGGTGTGCGACGGCACCGGCTCCATCAGCCTGGATGTCCAGTTCCTGCCCGATGTGGACATCCCATGCCCGGAGTGCCGGGGCTCCCGGTACGGAAAGGACGCGGGCCGGGTGCGGCTCAAGACCCGCTCCGGCGCGGAGTTCACCCTGCCGGAGCTGATGGACATGGACATCCACATGGCGCTGGACGCCTGCACCGACTGGAAGGTGGTCCGCCAGCGGCTCCAGGTGCTGGAGGATCTGGGCCTGGGGTATCTGACCCTCGGGGAGGACACCCCCAGCCTCTCCGGCGGGGAGGCCCAGCGGCTGAAGCTGGCCAGTGAAATGGGCCGGGGCCAGGAGGACACGGTCTTTGTCTTTGACGAGCCCACCATCGGCCTGCACCCGCTGGATGTGCGGACGCTGCTGGGGGTGTTCCAGACCCTGCTGGACAGCGGTGCCACCGTGGTGGTGATCGAGCACGACCTGGATGTGATCCGCAGCGCCGACTACTTGGTTGACATGGGTCCCGGCGGCGGGGAGTCCGGCGGTGAGATCGTGGCCGCCGGCACGCCCGCCCAGGTGGCGAGGAATCCTAGAAGCATCACCGGGCGTTATCTGTAAAAGTGCCCCGCAACTCCGCTGCCTGGAGAGAGCAACGGGGCTGCGGGGTATTTTCTTGACGCGGGAGACGTAAGAGCGGGCCGCCGCTGGAGGCTGCGTCCGGTTCGCCAACAGGAAAACTGGCCCTGTCCGATGCATACCCTTGGTACAAAGGGGGCGGGCTGGATGGCGCAGTGGGCCAGGCTGGAGCAGATCAGAGGCGGGCGGGCCGTCACAGAGGAGACCGATCCGGAGTTCTGGTTCCACATACAGCGGGCCGTCCTGCTGGCGCTGAAGGACGACGGTATTCTGAGCGAGGTGCAGCTTCCATACGCAGAAGAGATGCTGCGCCAGCAGTGCCGCGGAGGCGGTGCAGGGAGGGGAGGAGACACTCCGTGATCAAAGTGGCATCCTACTGCCGTGTGTCCACCGACAAGGACGACCAGGCCAACTCCTTTGAGAGCCAACAGCGGTATTTCCGGGCGTACATCGACCGCCAGCCGGAGTGGGAGCTGTACCAGATCTATGCCGACGAGGGGATCACCGGCACCTCCACCAAAAAGCGGGCGGCGTTCAACCAGATGATCGCCGACGCCCGCATGGGAAAGTTTGAACGCATCCTCACCAAGGAGGTAAGCCGCTTCTCCCGGAACATCCTGGACACCATTGCCTACACCCGGGAGCTGAAGGCCCTGGGTGTAGGGGTGCTGTTCCTGAACGACGGTATCAGCACCCTGGAGCCGGATGCCGAGCTTCGGCTGTCCATTATGGGCTCCATCGCCCAGGAGGAGAGCCGCAAGACCTCCAGCCGGGTGAAGTGGGGCCAGACCAGACGGATGGAGCAGGGGGTGGTGTTTGGCCGTTCCCTGCTAGGCTATGATGTAAAGGATGGACGCCTGACAGTAAATCCAGAGGGCGCGGAGCTGGTACGCCTGATCTTTCACAAGTACGGCGTGGAGAAGAAGGGAACCACGGTGATCGCCCGGGAGCTGCGGGAGGCGGGCTACCGAACCCACCGGGGCGGCATCCGGTGGAACGGAAGCTGTATCGTGAAGCTTCTGAAAAACGAGAAGTATGTGGGGGATCTGATACAGAAAAAAACAATTACCCCGGACTATCTCACCCACGCCAAAAAGGCCAACCACGGTGAGGAGGAGCTGGTGATCATCCGGGATCACCACCAGCCTATCATTGGCCGGGAGCTCTGGGGCGTGGTGCAGGAGGAGCTGAAAAAGCGAAACCGGAATGGCGCGCTGGGGGTGGGACACTCCAACCGCTACAGGTTCAGCGGGAAAATCAAGTGCGGCGAATGCGGCGCCAGCTTTGTGTCCCGGCAGAAGAAGCGGAAGGACGGCAGCTCCACCAGAAGGTGGAGCTGCTACACCGCTGTCAATGAGGGTGGTGTCCACGTGGATTCCCAGGGGAACCGGGTGGGCTGTGACGTCGGAAGTGCCCTCCGGGATGAGGTGGCTATGGATATGCTGCGGCAGGCGCTCCGCACCCTGCGGCTGGATGCCGGCGGTCTTATCGACAGTGTGACGGCCATCGCCCTGGAGGCCATCCGGGCAGGGGAGCAGAGCGGGGGAGAGCGTCGGGAGTCCCTGGAACTGCGGCTGGAGCAGCTGAACCGGAAGCGGGAGGCCGCTCTGGACGCCTTCTTTTCCCGGGACATCACCAGGGAGGAGATGCGGCGGATGACAGGCCGGTACGACCAGGAGGCCGCGGAGCTCCGGGAACGGCTGGCGCGGACCGGGGCCCGGTCGGAGAGCTCCTGCGAGAAGGCCGCCTTGCGGGACGATATCCGGCGGCGGGTGGCCGGTCTGGTGAACGGGGAGGGGGACAGCGAGATCTTCTGCAAAACCATCCTGGACCACATGGTGGTATACCGGGACCAGCGGGTGGAGGTACGGCTGAACCTGCTGCCCCAGACCTGGTGCTTCGTACTGGAGCGGCTGAAGCAGACGGCCCAGAATGACCCCGATGTACCGATATCGGTCAGCAGGCCCTTGAGCTCGGGATAGGGCATGGAGTAGCGCTGGCTCAGGTAGCGCAGGGAGGCGCCCAGCTCGCCGTCCGGCCCGCCGTACTGGCTGATGATGAAGGAGGCCAGCTTGGGGTTGCAGTTGGCGATTTTGACCGGATATTGCAGCTTTTTCTCATAGATAAACATTTATTTCGTGCCTCCTTCCTGGAAGTTCCAAGGCCAGGGGTCGCAGAGCCAGGCCGCCCAGCTCTTGGCGTCGGCGGCAGACATCTGGGTGACGGGGCCGTTGGCGGCCTCGTATTTCTCCCGGGCCTCCTTCTCCATGGCGGCATACTGCTGATAGAGTGCAAACGCCTCCGCGTCACCCTGGTGGGTGTCCAGATACAGGCCCAGCTCGGCCAGCACGAACTCCAGGGCCTGGAGCTCCGCCAGGGCGCCGCCCAGCACCTTCACCGCCTCAGTCTTGACCCGGAAGGGCAGGTTCAGTCCGGGGAAGAGGGTGCCGTTGTTCAGCGCGTCCTGCTGGGAGTAGCGCTTGGAACCGGTCTGCTGAAAAGGCACATAGGGGACGGCCAGCGGCGCGCATTCAGGCAGGGTGCCGCAGGCGTCACCGCAGCCGCCGGGCGTACCCGGCGTGGTGGGTACGTTATTTTCGGGATACAAGTACAGTTCCTCCTTAGGCAGATTGAAGAGGGAAGGGGGAACGGGGAACGGTTCCCGCCAGGCCCCCTTCGTCTCCATTCTATGCCCGGGCAGGGCGGGGGAACCCTGTCGAACCGACCCGAAACCGGGACTCGGGGGCGCTTGGGCAAAAATCGGCGGCACATGCCGCCCTTTTCTCTCCCATGGCTGTAAAAACTTTTTTCCGAGGGCCGCCCCTCCGCAGGTGGTACCCAAACACCGCCCCGTGTGTTATAATAGGAACCGCCCCCTCATACCGTGATGTAGAGGGGGCGGTAGCGATGATACTCAGAAGAATCGGCAGTTGGCTTCTCCTGTCTGCGCTTATGCTGGGGACGGCCTATTACCTCTGGCTGTGGCCCGGAGGGACGGAAGCGGTGTTTGCTCCGGCCCGCGGCGAGGGGAGAACCCTGGTTCTGGATGCGGGCCATGGCGGGGAAGACGGCGGCGCGGTTTCCCCCTCCGGTACGGTTGAAAGCGGGATCAATCTGTCCATCGTGTGCAAGCTGGATCAGCTCCTGGGGTTCTATGGCCAGTCCACGCTCCTGCTACGCAGTGAGGACGTCTCCCTTCACGACGCGGACGCCGATACCCTGCGGGAGAAGAAGGTGTCGGATCTCCACAACCGGGCGGCCCGGATTGAGGACACGGAGAACGCCGTGCTGCTCAGCGTCCATCAGAACACCTATCCGGACAGCCGGTACCGCGGCGCCCAGGTGTTCTACGCAGGCGGGGGGGAGGAGAGCCAGTCCTTTGCCGTGCTCACCCAGGAGGTCCTGCGGGCGGCCCTGGATCCGGACAACAGCCGTCAGGCCAAGCCCATTCCGGATACCGTCTATCTGATGAACCACATTACCTGTCCGGGGATTCTGGTGGAGTGCGGCTTCCTGTCCAATCCGGAGGAAGAAGCGCTGCTCCAGTCCGACGGCTACCAGAGCAAGCTGGCCTCCGCTCTGACCGCCTCCTGGCTCCAATGGCTGGCCGGGGAGGGGAGCCCGGCGGGTGCCTGACCATACCAAAGAGGGGAGAACAGTCCCAGATGAAAGCAAAAACCCTGTTTTACTGCACAGAATGCGGCAATGAGACGCCCAAGTGGGCGGGTCAGTGCCCCGCCTGCAAGGCGTGGAATACCCTGGTGGAGCGGCCGGCCGAGTCGAAGAAAAAGAGCGCGGCGTCTGCCTCCGGCGGGGGCCTGAGGACTGGCAGAAGCCGTCCTCGGCCCATGGGGGAGGTAGAGACCACTCAGGAGCTCCGCTTCGCCACCGGCATGAGCGAGCTGGATCGGGTGCTGGGCGGGGGAGCGGTAGAGGGCTCCCTGGTGCTGGTGGGCGGCGCGCCTGGTATCGGCAAGTCCACCCTGATGCTCCAGATCTGCGACAACCTGTGTCGGTTCGCCAAGGTGCTCTATGTGTCCGGTGAGGAGTCGGAGCGGCAGATCAAGCTGCGGGCCGAGCGGCTCCACGTCCGGGGCGAGGGGATGTACCTGCTGGCGGAAACCAGCCTGGAGGATGTTCTGGAGGCGGTGAATGAGCTCCAGCCCGATATCCTGATCGTGGACTCCATCCAGACCCTCTACAACGGGGATCTGGCCACCGCGCCGGGCAGCATCGGCCAGGTGAAGGACTGCACCATGGCCCTGATGCAGCTGGCGAAAGGGCATGGGATCACCGTCTTTGTGATCGGCCATGTCAACAAGGAGGGCTCCATCGCCGGGCCCAAGGTTCTGGAGCACATGGTGGACTGCGTGCTCTACTTCGAGGGAGAGCAGCAGAACTCCTACCGCATCCTGCGGGCAGCCAAGAACCGCTTCGGCGCCACCAACGAGATCGGCGTGTTCGAGATGGCGGATTCCGGCCTCAGTGAGGTGCCCAATCCCTCGGAGATGCTGCTGTCCGGCCGCCCCCAGGACACGCCGGGCACCTGCGTCACCTGCGTGATGGAGGGGGTGCGGCCCGTGCTGGCGGAGGTGCAGGCTCTGCTGGCGCCCACCAGCTTCAACGTGCCCCGGCGCACCTCCAACGGCTTCGACTTCAACCGTGCCAATCTGCTGCTGGCCGTGCTGGAGAAGCGGGGCGGGCTGCTGGTCAGCTCCTGCGATGCCTACATCAACGTCATCGGCGGCCTGTTCCTGGACGAGCCCGCCGCGGATCTGGCCATGATCATCGCCCTGGCGTCCAGCTTCCGGGACAGGCCTGTGCCCGGCGATTTGGCCGCCATCGGCGAGGTGGGCCTCACCGGCGAGCTGCGCTCGGTGAACGCCCTGGGCCAGCGGCTCAGCGAGGTACGTCGGCTGGGCTTTACCAAGTGCCTGGTACCGGCCCGTACCGGAAGCAAGCTGGACGCGCCCGACGGGCTGCAGCTTATCCGGGTCCGCAATATCCGGGAGGCTCTGGCGGCGCTCCTGTAGGATTCGGCTGTGCCGCGCTCCGGCGGGGCACAAAATTCACGCAGGGCGACTCGGCGCAGGGCGCGCCGCTGGATGCGGCGCGTTCCAGTGTACAAACGCCGTCCTGTTGATAGACACACGCGCTGGTGCAGGCAATCAGGCTCACCAGTTCCAACTCCAATCGAGAGGGGGGTATACCTCCAACTCAACAAAATAAAAAGGTTTCGGGACTCTTAGGGTATGCAAAAAGAGAGGCGGTTATCCGCCTCTCTTTTTTTGCGCCCAGGTGGGCCAGGAGATGCCAGAGGCCCGGCGGGCCGGGTGGCATGCAGACGGGGCCCTTGTGGGCCCTGGAAGGGGGCCCACCCCTGAACAACACCCCCCGCATCAGCGGGGCCAGGACAGGCCGCGCGGAAGGCCCAGCAGGTAGTCGGCGCTGACGCCCAGAGTCAGGCACAGGGCCCGGAGCTTGGCTATGCCCATTTCCTGGGCCCCTTGCTCATAGCGGATGTACTGCCGCCGGGCGATGCCCGTCTGCTCGGCGACCTGGGCCTGGGTGAGGTCTGCGTCTTCCCTGGCGGCCTTCAATCTGTCGTGAAGTTCCATAGCTGGAAGCCCCCTCTTTTGTAGGATGTGACGATTATATCACGTGACGGATAGGTCACGCTTGAAAAGTGACGAATAAGGCACTATACTTGCGTAAAGTGGCAATTGACTTTCGGAGCAGGGGAGACGGGGCCGGGTCACAAACCGGCGCCGGGGCCCCAGTGTGAAATGGGATTTGACAGACAGGGGGGGAGGGCATGGAGCCCATCGAGATTCACGTGCGGCTGAGCCCGGACGACGAGGTGCTGGCCCTGCGGGCCAAGGTGGCCGCCCTGGAGGCCGAGGTGGAGAAGGAGCGCCAGCGGGCCAACACGGCGGAGTTCCGGCACCGCTGTGAGAGCATCATCAACCAGGAGCTGACCGACCTGTGCCGCAAGCACGGCATCCGGTACCGGCCAGCCCTGGACAACCGGCCCTGGTGAGGCCGAGCACGCCGGGCGGGGCGGGGCGGAAAAGGCGGCCCGCAGGGCCGCCAGCCCCGCCCGGCGGGAGGAGCCCGGGCGGCCCGGAGGGCCGAGCCCCCGCAGGGGGCCGGAGCGCAGGGGGGCCCCGCGAGGGCCCGGGAGGGGGCGGGGGAGGCCGCAGAGCCGCGCAGGGCGGCCCGCCAGGGACGCACGGAGCAGGCCAAGGCCGACCCCCCACCGAGGGCCCGCACCCGGCGCGGCCCGCCCGCAGGCGGGCCATGGGGACGGGGCGCGGGGGGGCGCGCGGAGCCGGGCGACGGGCGAGGCCAGGCGGCGACAGCCCGAGCCCACCGGAGCGACCCCTAGGGAGCGGAGGGGCGACGCCGCCAGGCGGCGGGGCGAAGCCCGGAGGGCGAGGGCAAGGCCGCCGCCCGCCAGGGCGAGGGGCCGAAGCGCCGCCCGGAGGGGCCGACGGGGCCGAGCACACCGCAGAAGCCCCCGACGTCTCACGGAAGGAGGGGGCACGGGCCGGGCGACGGGCCCCGAGGGCCAGCGGCCCGACGGGCCCACGAGCGCCCCCGCAGGGGGCCGGAGCGCCGCCAGGCGCGGAGCCGGGCCGCAACCTCCACCTCCAGGCTCCCGTCAACTCGGGGGCCGGAGGCCCCCTACTTGATATTAGGACAGTATTACGTCAGGAAGGAGAAGCCGAATCATGGGAACCCCTTGGGGCACAAGCGTTTGCGGGAAAGATGTCTTCTGCACCGCGCGCGTCAAATCCTTCCCAGGGGGTAAAGCAGAAGTACTTGTCTGCGACCGGCCCATCTTCGGCGGCTCCGGCTGGGAGGCCCGAAACCCCGGCCACGTCAGGGCCCGCAGGGCCGACGGGGAGGGCCACGACGTGGCCCGGGCCGTCCGCCGGGCCCGCGCCCAGGTGCGCGACATCGCCCGGTGCACCCCCTTCCGCTGGTTCGTCACCCTGACGCTGGACGCCAGCCGTATCGACCGCTACGACATGAAGGCCATTACCCGGCACCTCAATCGCTGGCTGGACAACCAGGTGCGCCGGAAGGGCCTGGCCTACGTCCTGGTGCCGGAGCGGCACAAGGACGGGGCCGTCCACTTCCACGGCTTCTTCAACGACGCCCTGGAGGCCGTGGACAGCGGCACCATCTCCAGGCCGGGCCGGAAATCGCCCCAGAGGCCCCGCAGTGCCCGCCAGCGGGCCGAATGGCTGGAGGGTGGGGGGCATATCGTCTACAACCTCCCGGGCTGGTCTTGGGGCTTCACGACGGCCATAGCGCTGTACGGCGACTACGAGGCCGCCGTCAGCTACGTGTGCAAGTACATTGGCAAGGACATGGAGCCGGGGGCATCACCAAATGGTGATGGCCCGGAGCTCCAGCCCGCCAAAATCGGCGGCAGGTGGTACTACTCCGGCGGGGCCCTGGGCCGCCCGGAGGTCACCTACTGCGACCTGGGCTTCCGGGAGTCCCTGGAGGAGTCCGGGGCCTACCGCTTCGACCTGCCCCAGGCGGGCCTGTCCTTCGTACAATTTACCGCGAAAGGTGGTGAAATCTGTGGAAAACCAGGTGCAAAAGTGCATTTTAGCGGCCACTTGCCCGTGGGGGAAGGTGTGCGACAAGACCGACTGGTGGACGTGCATCCATACGGCCTCGGAGCTGACCGCCCGGAGGGCCGCCAAGACCCCCCTGGAGGAACTGGAACATCTGTTCGATCGGACGGAGCTGGCATGACAAGGAAAGGAGCTTTACAATGACCGAGAAAGAGTTTGACGTATGGGAGGCCGCCATGGCCCTGGTGCGCTCCCTGGAGGCCTGGGACACCGCCGCCGCCCTCCAGGAGCTGGAGGACGAGCGCGGCCAGCACCTGGCCGTGGGCGTCCAGGGCGACGGCGTGCGCCTCATCCTGGAGGCCGTGGACGGCGAAGTGCCCGCCTGCGGGCGGCTCATCCTGGAGCCCAGGATGGCCGACGAGTTTCTGGGCCAGGAGGGGAATTGACAGATTCAGGAAAGTACAACCGCCCCGGGGGGCCCTGCGCCCCCTGGCGGCGGCTGGCAGGGAGGGGGCCTTTACCCCCATTGATTTGCAAGGGGTTGAATTACACTTGAAGACCGATTACCTGCTCCACCGGGAGGTGGGGCACGTCCTGGCCGCACTCATGCCGCAAAATCGGCTGATAGCCCGGGTGTGTTTACACACCGGACTACGGGTTGGGGATGTGGTGGCCCTGCGGACACAAGATGTTGCGCTCCAGTTCACCGTCACCGAGGCCAAGACGAAGAAGCGGCGGCGGGTGGGCCTTACTGCGGCCCTGCTCCGGGACATCCAGGCCCAGGCCGGGCCCGTCTGGGCCTTCCCGGGCCGCAAGCCCGGCTCCCACAAGACCCGTCAGGCCGTCTGGGCCGACGTCAAGCGGGCCGCCAAGGCGTTCCGCCTGCCGCAGAACGTGGCCCCGCACAGCCTCCGCAAGGTCTACGCCGTCGACCTGCTGGAGCGCTACGGCGACATCGGCCGCGTCCAGCGGGCCCTGAACCACTCCAGCATCGAAACCACGCTGATCTACGCCATGGCCGACAAGCTCCTGGACGCCAAGCTCGCCAAGATGCGCCGCAGACGGTCAGCTTGACCAGGCCGCACAGGCGTGGTAGACTGTGGGGGAGACTATCGAGAGGGGGGTATACCTCCAACTCAACAAAATAAAAATTTTGTTGAGTTGGAGGCAGGGTTTTGCGCCACAACGACTATAAGCTGTCCGCCCCGCCGGTGCTGCGGGACTTTCTGGTCTACCACGAGACCATTCAGGGACATTCCAAGAAAACCGTGGACGAATACTACTTAGATCTGCGCAATTTCTTTCGTTACATCAAGATGGTCAAGGGCAAGGCGCCGCGCACGGCTGAGCTGGACGAGATCCCCATTGACGATCTGGATCTGGAGCTGGTCAGCTCGGTCACCCTCAGCGATGTCTACGCCTACATGAACTACCTGAGCCGTGACCGGGCCAAGCACGCCAACAGCCCCTCCACCCGCTACGGCCTGGAGGCTACCGCCCGGGCCCGGAAAATTGCAGCGATCCGCTCGTTCTATAAGTATCTCACCAGCAAGGCAAAATTACTCGGGGAAAATCCCATGCAGAATCTGGATTCCCCCCGGCTGAAAAAATCCCTGCCCCGGTATCTGAGCCTGGATGAGAGCATCCAGCTTCTGGAATCGGTGGACGAGCCCAACCAGGCCCGGGACTACTGTATTCTGACCCTGTTTCTCAACTGCGGGTTGCGGATTTCAGAGTTAGTTTCATTAAACTTACAGGACGTCCGGGAGGAGCAGCTCCGGGTGCTGGGCAAGGGTAACAAAGAGCGGATGATCTTCCTCAACGATGCCTGCCGGGCCGCCCTGGACGACTGGCTGGAGGAGCGCAGCCACCAGGCCGCCGCCGATCCCAACGCCCTGTTCCTCAGCCGCTCCCACACCCGGGTGACCACCGCCGGCATCCACTATATGGTCAAGCAGCGGCTGAAAAAGGCGGGGCTGGATGCCTCCCTCTACTCCAGCCACAAGCTGCGGCACACGGCGGCCACCCTCATGCTCCAAAACGGCGTGGACGTGCGCACCCTCCAGGAGGTGCTGGGCCATGAAAACCTGAACACCACCCAGATCTACACCCACGTGGACAATGAAAACCTGCGCTCGGCGGCCAGAGCCAACCCGCTGGGCCGGGTCAAGGCCCGGAAAAAGCCCAAGCCCGCTTCGGCGGACGAGAATTGAGGACATACTGCCGGCTATTCCCTCTGCTGGCCAAACCAGAACGGCGGGCGGAGCCAGTTCCAGAACGGGAACGGGGGCCGCTCCGGCCGGGGCGGCGGAGCCTCTTCCCCGCCGGTCTCCCGATAGGCACCCAGGATGTGGAGGAAGCGGATCTCCTGAAACTCATAGGTGCTGAGAGGCCGCCAGTCGGCGTCGTAGGAGTGGGCGGCGATCAGGGTGTTGTCCAGGGTGGCCGGGCTGCCGATGGACACCACCACCGGCGTGTGGCCGAACACATCCTTGTTGAAACGGAGCTGGGCAAAGTCCCCCGGCTCCAGCTGTTCCAGTCCCGCGGAAATGCCGAACGGGCCGGGGCTGGGCTCTGAGCGGGTGATAAAATTGAAAAAATACTCCACCCCCGTCCAAGCCGGCGCCTTGTCATTGGCATCCCGGTAGAACCAGCCGTACACCGGGTCGAAGTTCATCACGCCGGTGCCGGCATAGAGGCACTGGGAGGCGAAATTGGTGCAGTCACCGCCGATCTCCTCATAGTCGTAGTAGTTCGGATTCCGGCTGTAGGCCCATTGGTGGGCGTAGTCCACCGCGGCCTGGCGGTCATAGGGTATCTGTTCCAGCACGGTCCTCTCCCCTTTCTCCCGCCATCCTATTCCGGGAAACAGAAAAGCGTCCCAGCCGTAGGCTGGGACGCTTTTTTCATGCTTATGCCCCCTCAAAGAGGGCCAGGAACTCCTCCTCCGTGAGCACGGGGATGCCCAGCTCCTGGGCCTTGCGCAGCTTGGAGCCGGCCGCCTCCCCCGCTACCACGTAGGAAGTCTTTTTGGACACTGAGCCGGACACTTTGCCCCCCTGTGCCTCGATCATGGCCCCGGCCTGGTCCCGGGTGAACCGCTCCAGGGCGCCGGTGAGCACGAAGGTCTTCCCCGCCAGCTTGTCGCCCACCGGGGCCTCATGGCTCTCCAGGTTGACCCCTGCCTCCCGCAGGGTCTCGATCAGGTGCTGGCTCTGGGGGCTCTGGAACCAGGAGATCAGGCTCCGGGCCGTGATGCCGCCGATGTCGGGCACGGCGGTGAGCTCCTCCTCACCGGCCGCCATCAGGGCGTCCAGGGAGCCGAACCGGGCCGCCAGCACCTTGGCCGCCTTCTGCCCCACCTGCCGGATGCCGAAGGCGAACAGAAGCCGGGACAGGTCGTTGGACTTGGACTTCTCGATGGCGGCGAGCAGGTTCTCCGCGCTCTTCTTGCCCATGCGCTCCAGCTTGGCCACCTCCTCCCCGTCCAGGTGGTAGAGGTCGCCGGGGCCCTGCACCATGCCGGCCCCCACCAGACTCTCCACCACGGCGGGGCCCAGGCCCTCGATGTCCATGGCGTCCCGGCTGGCGAAGTGGACCAGGTGGCGCAGACGCTGGGCGGGGCACTCCGCGCCGGTGCAGCGGATGTGGGCGCCATCCTCGTCACGCACCACCGGGGCCCCGCACACCGGGCAGTGGTCGGGCAGATGGTAGGGCTCCGTTCCCTCCGGCCGCCTGTCCTTCAGCACCTCCACGATCTCGGGGATAATCTCCCCCGCCTTCTGTACCAGCACCGTGTCCCCGATGCGGATGTCCTTTTCGGTGATGAAGTCCTGGTTGTGGAGGGTGGCGTTGGTGACGGTGGTGCCCGCCAGGCGAACCGGCTCCACCACCGCCTTGGGTGTGAGCACGCCGGTGCGCCCCACCTGCACCACGATGTCCACCACCCGGGAGGGCTTCTGCTCCGGCGGATACTTGTAGGCCGCCGCCCACCGGGGGAATTTGGCGGTAGAGCCCAGGACTTCCCGCTCTGCAAGGCTGTTTACCTTTACAACAGCGCCGTCGATGTCGAAGGGGTAAGCCTCCCGGCCCTCCCCCATGGCTTTGATCCGCTCCGCCGCCTGAGCGATAGTCTTGCAGGTGTCATGTGGAATCACTTTAAAGCGCTGCTGCTGCAGGTATTCCAGGGTTTCCGAGTGGGTGGTGAAGGTGCGCCCCTCCGCCCACTGGATGTTGAACACCCGGATGTCCAGCCCCCGGGAGGCGGCGATCTTGGGGTCCAGCTGCCGCAGGGAGCCCGCCGCCGCATTGCGGGGGTTGGCAAAGAGACTCTCCCCTCTCAGCTCCCGCTCCTCGTTGAGCCGCTCAAAGCTCTTCTTGGGCATGAACACCTCCCCCCGGACAATCAGGGAGGGCAGGGCCTCCGGCAGGCGCAGGGGGATGGAGGGGATGGTTTTCAAGTTCTCCGTCACGTCCTCCCCCACCTGGCCGTCGCCCCGGGTGGCTCCCCGGACAAAGAGGCCGTTTTCATACTCCAGGGCCACGGACAGGCCGTCCACCTTGGGCTCCACGTCGTACTCCACGCCGTCGGGCAGGGCCTCCCGCACCCGCTGGTCGAACTCCTCCAGCTCCTCCACGGAGAACACGTCCTGGAGGCTCTCCAGGGGCACCCGGTGGTGTACCTCCTGGAAGCCGTCCGCCACCTTGCCCCCCACCCGCTGGGTGGGCGAATCGGGGGTGATCAGCTCCGGGTACTTGGCCTCCAGCTCCTCCAGACGGCGGAGCTTGTGGTCAAAGTCGTAGTCGGACATACTGGGGTTGTCCAGCACGTAGTATTCATAGTTGGCCTGCTCCAGCTCCCGGCGCAGGGCCTCGATCTCCTGTCTCTCGTCCATGTTGAACCTCCACTTGGAAGTGTTGGGTAAATCGTGGGGCCAGGCGGCGTAGAAGCAGGGCGGTCAGGCCACCGGCAAAGGCCCCCAGTGTATTCAGGATCAAATCGTCTACATCGGTGGAGCGGTTGACAAAAAGCTGGAGAAACTCGATGGAAAAGGAGACGCAAAAGCCGGTCAACAGCCCCTTCCACCACCAGGGCCGCCACAGCAGATTGGGGAAAAAGCCCACCGGCAGAAAGATGAGCGCGTTTGCCATCGCCATATAAAACGTCCAGCTCCCCATGGTCTGAAAGCTCCACAGGAAATAGGGTCTCCAACCGATGTACTGCGCGGATTGGGACAGCGGCGTCAGTGGGAAAAATGCCTCCCGACCCTGAAACGCCTCCTGCCAGTGATACAGCGTCCAGAAATTGGCCGGAAAAACGGTCAGAGCGGCCAATCCGGCACCAAACATGACAAAGAGAAGCAGGACGGTTTCCCGCCAAACACCGCTGGCCAATCCCCGACGGGCCAGCCGCCGCTTTCTCCATGGGCGCAGGGCAAAGAAGACCATGGCGGCCAAAACCATGCAGGGGAGCATCTGGGCCACATAGTCCCAGGAGATTGCAACGTACCACAGCAGGGTATCCATCATTTTACCCCTTTCCGTCGATATGTGCCCATCATACCACGGAAATGCCAAGGATGTTTTACGGTTTCCTTACAGATTTCTTACGGGCTTCCCGGCAGCTCCAGATAGGCATCGGGCACCTGGCCCACCAGCAGGGTCTCCGCCGCGCACACCTGGGCCTCCACGGCGGTGTCCACCGTGCCGCCGGGGATCAGCAGGGTGCACTCCACCCGCACATTCAGCATGATCCGGTGGAGGGTCTGGTTGATCCCCGCCGAGGTAAAGACGTTTTCGAAGTCCGCCGTGGGCACGGCGGCGGTGAGCACCCGCACCGGCAGCACCGGCCCCAGGTCGGAGGCGGTGGCGAAGCCGGTGAGGCTGCCCAGGGGGACGCCCAGCTCCTGGCTGTCAAGCTGTTCCACCTGCGTGAGCACCTGGTCCAAGATTTCCGTCCGTAAGGCATTGAGCTGGGCGGTGTTGGCAGCCAGGACGCTCACCTGCCCGGCGGCGTCCTTCTCCAGGGTGACCAAGTCGCTGTAGGAGATGGCCTCACTGGTGAGGGTGCCGTTCACCGCGTCGTTGACGATGCGGGTGACGGCGTTCTCCACCCTGGCCTGGGCCAGTGCCGTGAGGGTGGGCCGCATAGCGGAGTCGATCAGAAAGATGACCGACAGGGCCAGCCCCACCCCGATCACCAGAGGGAGCAGCCGCCCACCTCCCCGCTCCGGCTTTGGCCCCCGACGGCGGGGCGTCCGCAGCCAGGGGCGGACCATCGGCCTGCCGTGCATGGCCTCACCTCCCGGTTGAAGCCTATGCGGAAAAGGGCCTGCCCTATTCCCCGCGCAGCAGCTCCTCCACCGCCAGCATGACGCCGGCCTTGCCGCTCTCGTAGGTAAGGCCGCCCTGGAGATAGGCGGTGTAGGGCTCCCGCATGGGGGCGTCGCAGGACAGCTCGATGGAGGCCCCCTGGATGAAGGCTCCGGCGGCCATGATCACCTGACAGTCGTAGCCCGGCATGTCCCAGGGCTCCGGGGTCACATAGGAGTCCACCGGGGCGCCGAACTGGATGCCCTTGCAGAACTTTTTCAGGGGCTCCGGCGCGCCGAAGTGGATCATCTGGATGATATCGTGGCGCACCGCGTCGGAGGTGGGTTCGGTCTGGTAGCCCAGCAGCTCCATGATCCGGGCGGCAAACACCGCCGTCTTGACCGCCTGGGCAGTGGTATGGGGGGCAAGGAAAAGTCCTTGATAGAGGCTGCGGTTGGCCCCGAAGGTGGAGCCGCACTCCTTGCCGATGCCGGGGGTGGTGAGCCGCATGGCGGCCCCCTCCACCAGGTCGTGCCGCCCGGCGATGTAGCCGCCGGTGGGGGCCAGCCCGCCGCCGGGGTTCTTGATCAGAGAGCCCACCACCAGATCGGCCCCCACCTGGGTGGGCTCGATGGTCTCCACAAACTCGCCGTAGCAGTTGTCCACCAGGATGGCGGCGTCCGGATTGTTTTCCCGCACCACCCGGCACAGCTCCCCGGTCTCCGACACCGACAGGGACGACCGGGTGGAGTAGCCCTTGGAGCGCTGGATCAGCACCGCCCTGACCCGGGGGTTTTTCACCGCCTCCGCCAGGCCGGCGGGGTCGGGCGCATTGTCAAGGAGTTCCACTTGCTGATACTCGATTCCGTAGCTTTTCAGGGAGCCGGGCCCCTTGTCCACCACGCCGATCACGCCCAGCATGGTGTCGTAGGGGGCCCCCACGGCGGACACCAGGATGTCGCCGGGTTTCAGCGCCCCGAACAGGGCGCAGGAGATGGCGTGGGTGCCGTTGACGAACTGCACCCGCACCAGGGCGTCCTCGGTGCCGAAGATGTCGGCGTAGATCTGATCCAGGGTATCCCGGCCCAGATCGTCGTAGCCGTAGCCGGTGGTGCCGGCAAAGTGGGCCTCCGCCACCCGGTGCTTCTGGAAGGCCGCCAGCACCTTACGGGTGTTCTCCTCCGCGATGGCGTCAATGCGGCCGAACTGCCCGGCCAGCTCCGCCTGGGCCTGGGCGGCCAGGGCCAAAACTTTGTCGCTTATCTGTAAAGGCATTTCCTATTACACACTTTCTTATCTCTGTATTTTTGTCAGTCCAGCCTGGCCTGGGCGAAGGCGGCCACCAGGGCGGCGCAGGCCTCGATATCCCCCGCATCCGCCATCTCCAGCGGGGTGTGGACGTAGCGGGTGGGGATGGAGATGCCGCCAGTGTACACGCCGGCCCGGCTCTGGTGGATAGCCCCGGCGTCGGTGCCGCCGTAGCGCAGGATGTCCTTCTGACAGGGGATCTGCCCCTCCTGGGCCAGCTCCTCCAGCCTGGCCACCACCGACGGGTGGCAGATCACGGAGCTGTCCATCACCTTGATGGCCGCCCCTTTCCCCGCCGAGCTGCTGCACTCGTGAGGGGCGGAGGGGATGTCGTCGGAGTCGGTGACGTCCACGGCGATGCCGTAGTCCGGGTCCACCCCGTAGGCCGCCGTCTTGGCGCCCCGAAGCCCCACCTCCTCCTGGACGGTGAAGGCAAAGGTCAGGTCGTTGTCCGTCTCCCCCAGTCGCTCCATGGCCATGAGGAGCACCACGCAGGCAATCCGGTCGTCCAGGTAGGGAGAGAAGATCCGGCTTCCGCTCTGGAAGGCGGCGGTGTCGTACACCGCCACATCCCCCACCTGCACCATGGATCTGGCTTCCGCTTCATCCTTGGCGCCGATGTCCACGTAGAGGTGCTCCAGCTTCATCTCCTTGGCCTCCACCTTGCCCTCCAGGGCCACCACGCCCCGGACGCCATTGGCAAACCGGACGGGGGCGCCCAGCACCTCGTGGGCGGACAGACCGCCCACCGGGCCAAAGCGGAGGAAGCCGTGCTCGTCAATGTGGGTGATAATCAGCCCGATGGAGTCCATGTGGGCGGCAAAGAGCACCTTGGGCCCCTTTCCCTTCTTGTGACAGAGCAGGTTGCCCAGGGTGTCCACCGTGCACTCGTCCACATAGGGCGCGGCGATTTTGCGGATGGCCTCGGCCACCGCCCCCTCCTGCCCGGAGGGGCCAAAGCAGGCATTCAGCGCCCGCAGGGTCTCTAAAATCTCCATGTTGTTCACTCCTTTTCCGCCAGATCGCTGAGGAAGGCCCGGGTCAGGGCCAGCATACCATCCACGTCTCCCAGAGAGACCAGCCCCGAGGGGGTGTGGTGGTAGCGCACCGGCACCGACAGCATGGCCGTCCGCACACCGGCCTTGGTGCGCTGGAGTGCGGCGGCGTCCGTCTTGCCGGGGATGCTGCCCCTGGTCTGCCAGCGGATATTTTCCCGCTCTGCCAGAGTTCGCAGCCGTTCAAACAGGCCCCGGTCGGCGATGGAACCCCTGTCCATCACGGGCAGGACGACGCCCTTCCCAAGGGTGCAGCCCCGCTTGTGGGCGGGCACGCCGGGGGCATCCGCCGTGTCGGCCCCGTCCAACACCAGGGCGAGCTCCGGGGTGACGGAGAAGCCCGCACCGAAGGCACCCCGGTTGCCCACCTCCTCCTGGGCGGTAAAGACAAAGGTGCAGTCCAGGGGCAGTTCTTCTTTCAGAAGGGTCAGCAGGACGGCGCACCCCACCCGGCTGCCCAGGGCCTTGCCCTGGAACAGGCCGCTGCCAAATTCCCCGGCGGTGGAGTCAAAGGCCGCCACATCCCCCAGGGACACCAGGGCCTCCGCCCCGGCCTTGTCTTTGGCGCCAATGTCGATATAGAACTCGTCCAGCTTGGGGACGGACTTCTCCTCCTCCCGGCTCACCAGGTGGTAAGCCTTCAGTCCCACCACGCCGGGGATGCCCTTGGGCCCCACCCGTACCGGCTTGCCCAGGAGCACCCGGCGGTCGAGAGCGCCCACGGCGTCAAATTTCAGATAGCCCTCGTCGGTGATGCGGCGCACCATGAGGCCCACCTCATCCATGTGGGCACAGAGCATGACCTTGTTGCCCGTGGGCTTTTTCCCCCTCTTGGACACGATCAGGCTGCCCAGGGCGTCCACCCGCAGGGAATCGGCATTAGGCTTGGCCTCCGCGTACAGGTAGTCCCGCACGGTGTCCTCCCAGCTGGACACGCCGTCCAGAGCGCAGAGGGTTTTCAGCAGCTCCTTCACCGTACCGCCTCCTTCCCCAGATTCTCCGTAAAGGCGGCCAGCAGCTGGGCCACCCCCTCCATGTCGGCCAGGGACAGGGTCTCCACCGGTGTGTGCATATACTTCAGCGGCAGGGACAGCACCGAGGTGGCCACCCCCTCCCTGCTGATCTGCATCTCCCAGCCGTTGGTGCCCGTGTGGCCGGACATGATCTCCAGCTGATAGGGGATGCTGTGTTCCCTGGCCTTGTCGATCATCCGCTCCGTCATCCACCGGGTCATGTTGGGCCCCACGCCGATGGCGGGCCCGCCGCCCAGATCAAAGGTCTTGTCCGCCGGGCCGTCGGGGGTCTTGCCGTGGGTCACGTCCACCGCCACGCAGAAGTCGGGGGCCACGGCCCAGGTGCCCACCACGGCGCCCGCGCCGGACACCTCCTCCCGGGTGGAGCCCAGGATATGGAGCTCCACATCCAGTTCTTTATCACGCAGCAGCTCCGCCGCCCGCAGGAGGGTGACGAAGCAGGCCCGGTCGTCCATGGACTTGCCGCACATCTGGTCCTCCCCCAGGGGGAAGCAGCCCGCCCGGTACACCATGGGGGTACCGACGGGTACGGCCCTCTCCGCCTCCTCCTGGGACAAGCCCACGTCCACGTACAGCTCGTTCAGGGGCACGCTCTTGTTCTCGTCTCCCCCCGCCGGGCAGGCCACCAGCCCCCGCAGGGGCGGGTCGGTGAGCACCACCAGCTCCCGGCCGGGAAGCATCCGGGGATCCACCCCGCCGATGCTGCGAAAGCGGAGGAAGCCGTCCTCCACGCCGGTGACAATCAGGCCGATCTCGTCCAGGTGGGCGTCCAGCAGCAGCTTGGGGGCGCCGGGGGTCTTGCTGCGGCGCACACCAAGAACGTTGCCCATGCGGTCGATGGACACCTCATCCACCAGGGGGCGGAGCAGCTCCGCCGCCACGGCCGCCGCAGGGCCCTCAAACCCGGAGGGGGCGGTGCAGGTGCACAGCCGCTCCAGGGCTTGTCTCATATCCAAATCCCATCATCCTTTCCGCCCGGAAAAGGCCGGGGCCGGGAAATCCCGGCCCCGGAGCCTCACTCCAGACCGTAGATAATCTTTTTGAAGGCCGCGCCCCGCTCCATGAAGTTCTTAAACTTATCAAAGGAGGCGCAGGCGGGCGACAGAATCACCACATCGCCGGACTGAGCCGCTTGGCAGGCCGCCAGCACCGCCCCGTCGAAGGAGCTGTACTCCTGGATGGGCAGGGCGTCCGGGCGGTAGCCCGGGGAGGCCTCCACCGCCGCGCGGATCTTGGGGGCGGTGTCCCCCGTCAGAAACAGGGCCTTCACGTGCTCCACCGCCTCGGGGCCCAGCACGTCGAAGGGGATGTGCTTGTCATACCCGCCGGCGATGAGGAGCACCTTCTCTTTGAAGGAGCGCAGGCCGGCGATGGTGCGGGAGGGGCTGGAGGCGATGGAGTCGTTGTAGTACCGCACACCCCGGAGGGTGCGCACCAGCTCGATGCGGTGCTCCACCCCGGCGAATTTGGCCGCGAAGTCCCGCACCACCTGGTCGGGCACCAGGCCGTCCAGGGCGGCGATGGCCGCCATATAGTTCTCCACGTTGTGCTCGCCGGGCAGGAGGATGTTCTCCAGGTAGAGCACCGGCCGCTCGTGCATGTCGTTGCGCACCCAGATGGCCCCGTCCTTCACAAAGACGCCCTTCTCCGGCTCCGTCCGGCGGCTGAACAGGGTCACCCGGCCCCTGGCCTCGGATGCAAAGCCGCTGGTGATGCCGTTGTCAGCGTTGAGCACCAGCAGGCCGCCGGGGCCCTGGTGGGTGAAGATGTTTTTCTTGGCGGCGATGTACTCCTCCATGGACTTGTGGACGTCCAGGTGGTTGGGGGCCAGGTTGGTGATCACCGCGATGTCCGGGCTCTGCTCCATGGTCATGAGCTGGAAGGAGGACAGCTCCAGCACCGCGATGTCGCCGGGCTCCATGCCGTCCACATCGGGGAGCAGGGGCCGGCCGATGTTGCCGCCCACGTACACACTCTTCCCCGCCGCCTTGAGCAGCTCGGCGATAATGGTGGTGGTGGTGGTCTTGCCGTCGCTGCCCGTCACGGCGATGGTTTTGCAGGGGCAGACCTGGAAGAACACCTCCATCTCCGAGGTGATGACGCTCCCCCGCTCTTTTGCCGCGATCAGCTCCGGCACGTCGGGCCGCAGGCCGGGGGTGCGGAAGATTACGTCATGATCCAGCCCCTCCAGATAGTCCGAGCCCAGCCGCAGCTCGGCCCCAAGGCTCTCCAGCTCCTCGGCCTGGCCGGCGAAGTCGTCCCGCTGGCGCTTGTCGCAGGCGGTCACCTCAATCCCCGACCGCAGGAGCATCTTGATCAGGGGGGTGTTGGACACGCCGATGCCGATCACCGCCACCCGCTTCCCCCGCAGGGACGCCAGATAATCCTGTATGGTGGAACTCATAGCACGTTCCTCCCTCATATAGTCTGTAACTAAATGATTATATCCTATCGCGGAAAAAATTTCAATGAAAATGCGGCGGCTTGGGGGACACTCACGATTCCCATTTGACAACCGGGCCGGGATCCGGTACAATGTGCTTCGCAAGCAAGCTGGACAGCCGCGCGGGCGGGGCGAAAGGCCCGTCTGTGAGGAAAGTCCGGGCTCCACAGGGCAAGGATAACGGGTAACACCCGCCGGGGGCGACCCTAGGAAAAGTGCAACAGAGATATACCGCCATTGCAGTTGAACTGTGCTGGTAAGGGCCATGCGGCGCTGTGCGCCGCGCGGGGGATAGTGTGAAAGGGGGCCGGCGAGGCCCGCCTTTCGTGTCCGGTCACCCCGCCGCAGCGGATGCAATTCCGAAGGAATTGCCTTTCCACCCTTACCATTGCAGCTCAGCTGCAATGGTAAGGGTGGAAAGGTGAGGTAAGAGCTCACCCGACGGCGTGCCAAGCGTCCGTCGCTGTAAACTCTATCCGGAGCAACGCCGTGGAGGGACATATGGCCGGCCCGGCCGTCCCGGGGAGGCGGCTTGAGCGTACCGGCAACGGTGCGTCGAGATAGATGGCTGTCTTAAAGGACAGAACCCGGCTTACAGGCTTACTTGCAAATATGGCCGCCCGGAGCACAGCGCTCCGGGCGGCCTTTTTACTCACCTGTGCAGCTTCGCCGCGCAGGTGAAAAAGCTGCAGCCCGCTGCGGGCGGCGGAACTCTGCGAGGCCTTCGGCTCAGGCGAAGGCCCGGTAGAGGAAGGTCACGATCTGGGCGCGGGTACACACCGTGTCCGGGGAGAAGGTGGTGGCGCTGGTGCCGCTGGTGATGCCTTCAATCACCGCCCACTCCACGGCGGTGCTGTAAGAGGCGCTGGCGGGCACGTCGGTGAAGCCGGTGTCCATCGAGATGGCCTGGGCCCCGGCGGCCCTCCACAGAAACTCCACCGCCATGGCCCGGGTGCAGGGGTCATTGGGGCGGAAGTTTACGCCGTCCTCAATGATGCCCTGCTCGGCCGCCCAGGTGACGGCGTCAAAGTAGAACTGGCCGGGGGCGATGTCCTCAATAATGGCGATGGTGCTCGTCTGCGGGGAGCCGCTGGCCCGCCAGAGGAAGGTGATGATCTCACCCCGGGTGCAGTTCCGGTCGGGGGAGAAGGTGGTGCCGCCGGTGCCGGAGGTGATCCCCCGGTCCACCGCCCACTCCACCGCGTCGCGGTAGTAGCCGTTGGCGGCCACGTCGGAGAAGCCCGCCACCAGCTCCACCTCCTCCTGCACCGGGCCGAACATCCCGGCGAAGGATCCGGCGGACAGGCCGCAGGGAATGGGGTTCCAGATGTAGGGAACATCCTGCCATTCAGATGTGCTGTCATACGGCTTTGCGGGGTTGGGATACCACTCTACCCCTGTTCCCAGCCCGCTGGTATCGCCAAACCCCCACATGGTGCCGTCCTTTTTCAGCAGGATGGTGGTACGACCATTGGTGGTGATGTCCGCGATCTCTCCGCTGATGGGCACTCGGCCGATGAGCGGATCGATGCCGTAATAGGTGTCGCGGTCGTAAAAGCCCCGGCGGCCCCACTCACCGGTACCTGTGCTCCAAACCGTGTTGTCGTTTTTGACATAGTAGGCGTTCCATTCAGCGCTCACCACCTGCCGCACCCCGGAGTCGACCTTGGTGGGGGTCAGGACCTCTCTGGCCTGGTTATAGCTGATTCCCAGCCTGCTCTGAATATTCTCCCCCCAGGCGTACAGGTCGCCGTTGGACTTGACGGCAAAAGAGGCGTGGTCGCCGGCGGCCATGTCGATGCAGCCGCTCATGATCTGGACCATGCTGTTTTGCGGGGCGTCCTTGGTGCCGGACAGGTCTTTGCCGTTGCCCAGGGTTCCGGCATCCTGACAGCCCATGCCCCAGAGGGTGCCGTCCTCCTTCAGGGCCAAGATATGGTCCGCGCCCATATCCACCGCCTTGACCCCGGAGAGGATCTTGGTGGGGGTGGTATAAGTGGTGTAGAAATTTTCCGTTCCGCCGGTGGTGGATTGCGCCACGTTCACGCCCCAAAAATAAAGATCCCCGTTTTCTTTGATGGCGCAGCCCGCGTTGCCGTTGCAGGCCACGTCCTTCACATCATCCAGGATCTTCACCGGCGTGGTGTCCCAGCTGAAAAAGTCGTCGTCGTTCAGATAGCCGTACGC
>NBJMR02800__coassemble_1739_pt1 | contig 24298 bp, 21 predicted proteins | sample NBJMR02800__metabat2_high_PE_046 | metagenome-assembled genome bin NBJMR02800
GCGATCTCGTCGGCGGTGAGGGCGGCACGGGGGATCTCGATCATGGTGCCCACCTCATACTTCATCTCGATGCCGGCGTCCTTGATGATCTTGTCGGCGGTGGCGGTGACCACATCCTTGACGTACTTGAGCTCCTTGACCTCGCCCACCAGGGGGATCATGATCTCGGGCACCATCTTCCAGTCGGGGTGCTTCTTCTGCACGTTGATGGCGGCGTTGATGACAGCGGTGGTCTGCATCTCGGCGATCTCGGGGTAGGAGACGGCCAGACGGCAGCCGCGGTGGCCCATCATGGGGTTGAACTCATGCAGGGAGTCGATGACCTCATGGAGCCGCTCCACAGTGACGCCGATCTCGCCGGCGATCTCCACGATGTCCTCCTCCTTGGTGGGCAGGAACTCGTGCAGCGGAGGATCCAGGAAGCGGATGACAACCGGGCAGCCCTCCATGGCCTCGTACAGGCCCTCGAAGTCGCCCTGCTGATAGGGCATGATCTTGGCCAGGGCCTTCTTGCGGTCCTCGGTGTTGTCGGCCACAATCATCTCGCGCATGGCCTTGATGCGGGTCTCCTCGAAGAACATGTGCTCGGTGCGGCACAGGCCAATGCCCTGGGCGCCGAAGGCGCGGCCCTGCTTGGCGTCGCGGGGAGTGTCGGCGTTGGTGTACACCATCAGCTGGCGGTACTTGTCGGCCCAGCCCATCAGGCGGCCGAAGTAGCCGGAGCCGGGATCGGCGGGCACGGTGGGGATGGCCTCGCCATAGATGCTGCCGGTGGAGCCGTCCAGGGAGATCCAGTCGCCCTCATGATAGTCCTTGCCGGCCAGGGAGAACTTCTTGTTCTCATAGTCCACCACGATGTCGCCGCAGCCGGACACGCAGCAGGTGCCCATGCCGCGGGCCACCACGGCGGCGTGGGAGGTCATGCCGCCGCGGACGGTGAGGATGCCCTCGGAGACCTGCATGCCCTCGATGTCCTCGGGAGAGGTCTCCAGACGGACCAGAACAACCTTTTCGCCGCGCGCATGCCACTCCTTGGCGTCCTCAGCGGTAAAGACCACCTTGCCGCAGGCGGCGCCGGGGGAGGCGGCCAGGCCCTTGCCCACGGCCTGGGCCTTCTTCAGGGCCTCGGCGTCAAAGGTGGGGTGCAGCAGGGCGTCCAGCTGCTTGGGCTCCACGCGGCACACGGCCTCCTTCTCGTCGATCATGCCCTCGTCCACCAGATCCACGGCCACCTTCAGCGCGGCCACGGCGGTGCGCTTGCCGTTGCGGGTCTGCAGCATATAGAGCTTGCCGTTCTCGATGGTGAACTCCATGTCCTGCATGTCCTTGTAGTGCTTCTCCAGCCGGTCGGCGATGGCGGCGAACTGGTCGTACACCTCAGGCATCTCCTCGTGCAGCTTGGAGATGGGGGAGGGGGTGCGCACGCCGGCCACCACGTCCTCGCCCTGGGCGTTGATCAGGTACTCGCCGAACAGGGCCTTCTCACCGGTGGCGGGGTTGCGGGTGAAGGCCACGCCGGTGCCGGACTTGTTGCCGGAGTTACCGAAGACCATGGCCTGCACGTTGACGGCGGTGCCCCAGTCGTAGGGGATCTCGTTCATGCGGCGGTAGACGTTGGCGCGGGGGTTGTCCCAGGAGCGGAACACGGCCTTGACGGCCTCCATCAGCTGAACCTTGGGATCCTGGGGGAAGTCCTCGCCCTTCTCCTTCTTGTAGAACTCCTTGAAGAGGACCACCAGGTTCTTCATGTCGTCGGTGTCCAGCTCCACGTCCTGCTTGACGCCCTTCTTGGCCTTGACCTCGTCGATGATCTCCTCAAAGCGCTTCTTGGACAGCTCCATGACCACGTCGGAGAACATCTGGATGAACCGGCGGTAGGAGTCGTAGGCGAAGCGGGGGTTGTTGGTGAACTTGGCCAGGCCCTCCACCACCACGTCGTTCAGGCCCAGGTTCAGGATGGTGTCCATCATGCCGGGCATGGAGGCGCGGGCGCCGGAGCGCACGGAAACCAGCAGGGGGTTCTCGGGATCGGCAAACTTCTTGCCGCAGATCTCCTCCATCTTGCCCAGGTACTCGTAGATCTGGGCCTGGATCTCCTCGTTGATCTGGCGGCCGTCGTTATAGTACTGGGTGCAGGCCTCGGTGGTGACGGTGAAGCCCTGGGGCACGGGCATACCCAGGTTGGTCATCTCAGCCAGGTTGGCGCCCTTGCCGCCCAGCAGCTCCCGCATGGAGCCGTTGCCCTCTGAGAACAGATACACATACTTGTGCGCGTTGCCCATTTTGTCATTCCTCCTAGATTTACGTTACACTGCGATTCTCAAATACAGCAACCGGTGACATTATACCATTTTGCCAAAAGATTGCAAGAGATACCCATCGGTTTTCTTCTGTTTTTGCTGAGATTTTACCACTTTTTCCGGCCATAGGCCGGAGGGGCCGGCATGCTGCCTTCAGAAAGACGCACAGCAGATGGAAAACCGGGCCGGATCAAGCGAAAGGGACGGATGGAGACAGGAGAATCCCTGATGGCGTGTACCTCCGCTGCGGCAGCAAGGGGCTCAGAGAGAGGCGCCGGGTCTGTGGAGAAGCTCCGCCGCCTCCGTCAGGCTGATGCCCTGCTCCCGGGCGATGCGGGCCAGATCCTCATACTCCGGCTTGCTCCGGGAGACACCCCAGCCGGAGGCGGTCTTGACGGTCACCGGGCCGTGGGGGGTATCCACGGTGTGCTGGCCGCGCTCCAGGGTGTACCGGCGGCACAGGCTCTCCCGCACGCCCAGGGTGGTGGTGTGGCGGAAGAGCAGGCGGGCCATCTTCTCCCGGTCCTCCAGGCGGCACAGGCAGGTGAGCAGCACGGCGGGGCGGCCCTTCTTCATGCCGATGGGGCTGGTAAACACGTCCAGGGCCCCGGCGGAGAGCAGCTCCTCCATGGCAAAGCCGATGGCCTCGCCGGTCATATCGTCCAGATTGCACCGCAGCTCGGCCACCTCGTCCCCGGATTCCTCCGTCTCGCCCAGCAGGGCCCGGACGCAGTTGGCCGCCTCAAAGTCCTTATTGCCCATGCCGTAGCCGATCTTCTCCACAGACATGACCGGCATGGAGTCAAATTTCGTGACGAAGTGCCTGAGCAGGGCCGCGCCGGTGGGGGTGCACAGCTCTCCCCGAATGGCGCCGCCGTAGATGGGCACGCCCCGGAGGATGTGGGCCGTGGCGGGGGCGGGCACCGGCAGGATACCGTGGGCGCAGCGCACCTGCCCGCTGCCCACGTGGACAGGGGAGCAGAGTACCTGCTCCGCCCCCAGCTGGTGCATCAGCAGGCAGACGCCTACCACGTCGGCCACCGCGTCCAGCGACCCCACCTCGTGGAAGTGGATCTCCTCCACCGGGCGGCCGTGGGCATGGCTCTCCGCCTCGGCGATCAGGCCGTAGACCGCCTCCGCGTCAGCCCGGACCTGCTCCGGCAGGTCCAGATGGCTCAGCAGGTGGCGGATCTCCCCCATGCCGGTGTGGTGGTGATGCTGGTCGTGGTCATGGGAGTGCTCATGTCCATGGTCGTGGTCGTGATGGTGTTCATGGTCATGCGCATGGTCGTGATGGTGGTCATGATCGTGCCCATGGTGATGCTCGTGGCAGTGCTCATGTTCGTGCTCGTGGCCATGGTGGTCATGGATGTGGACGGGAGCCGCCCCGGAGTCCACGTCACAGCTGATCTCCTCCTCGCCGTTCACCGTCACCGCCACGTGGGTGCCGGTGATGCCGCACTTCACCGACGGCTGGGCGGTCACCTCCACGCCGGGCAGGCCCAGGCCGTTCATCCTGTCCAGGAACGCCGCCTTGTTGTCCACAAGCTCCAGCAGAGCAGCCATGAGCATATCGCCGGCGGCCCCCATGCCGCAGTCCAGATAGAGTGTTTTCATTCCTTCTTGCCTCCCATATGGTTGATCATGCTGGCCAGATAGCCGGCGCCGAAGCCGTTGTCGATGTTGACCACGCTCACCCCGCTGGCGCAGGAGTTGAGCATGGACAGGAGGGAGGACAGGCCGTGGAAGCAGGCCCCGTAGCCGATGCTGGTGGGCACGGCGATCACCGGGCAGTCGGCCAGGCCGCCGATCACGCTGGCCAGGGCTCCCTCCATGCCCGCGATGGCGATGATCACGTTGGCGCTCATAATCTCCTCCAGGTGGGACAGCAGCCGGTGGAGCCCGGCCACCCCCACGTCGTACAGCCGCGTCACCTCGTTGCCCAGAGCCTCGGCGGTGAGGGCGGCCTCCTCCGCCACCGGCATGTCGCTGGTGCCGCCGGTGGCCACCACCACCTTGCCGCTGCCGTCGGGGACGGGCAGGGCGCCCACGATGCCGATGCGGCCCATCTCGTGGTAGGTGAAGGGGTGGGCGGGGTTGATCTTCTCCGCCGCCTCGGCGGACATGCGGGTGATGAGAATGGTCTCCTGGCCGCCGGCGCGCATGGCGTCCACAATGCCGGCAATCTGCTCCGGGGTCTTGCCCGCGCCGTAGATCACCTCCGCCACACCCTGGCGCAGGCCCCGGTGGCTGTCCAGCTTGGCGTAGCCCAGCTCCTGAAAGGGCTCCAGCTTCAGTTTCAGCAGGGCGTCGTCCACGTTCACCTGTCCGGCGGCCACCTGCTCCAGCAGGGCCTTGATCGCTCTCTGTTCCATGTTCTTATCTCCCCTCCAGATCCAACAGGATCGGTGTAAAATACGGTTTCAGCGCCTGGCGGAGCTCCTCCGCCTCACGGACGGCCCGCTCCATCTGCCCCCGGGGGAGCTGGAGCCGGGCGGCGGAGTGAAACACCCGCACCCGGAAGTCGGTGTACCCCAGGCGGAACAGGGCGTCCTCCGCCCCCTCCACCCGGGCCAGAAGGTCGGCGGTGATGGCCTCACCGGCAGGCACCCGGGTGGCCAGGCAGGCGTAGGCCGGCTTGTCCCAGGTGAACAGCCCCGCCTCCCTGGAGCGGGCGCGGATCTCGGCCTTGGTGAGCCCGCACTCTCGCAGGGGGGAGCGGACAGACAGCTCCGCCAGGGCTCTCATGCCCGGCCGGTCCCCCGCCTCGTCAGAGGCGTTGGTGCCGTCCAGCAGCACGGGGTATCCGTCGGCGATCGCCCGGTCCTTCAAGGTACGGAACAGGTTCTGCTTGCAGTAATAGCACCGGTCCGCCGGGTTGGCCGCCACCCGGGGGTCGGCCAGGGCGTCCAGCTCCAGCACCGTCACCTCCACCCCCAGCCCCTCCGCCAGCTTTTGGGCATCCGCCAGCTCAAAGGCGGGCTGAAAGGCGGTCTTGATGAAGTAGGGCCTGATGTCCGCCCCGGCCTTCACCCCGGCGTACAGCAGGTAGGCCGAGTCCACACCCCCGGAGAAGCCCAGGGCGCATCTGGGGTTTTCCTGAAAAAATTGTTCCAGCGTCATGGGCGCTCCCTCACACGTCGAAGCGGTTGTAGGCCTGGAAGCAGTCCAAGCACAGCTTTTTGCCGTTCTCCAACCGGAGCAGGTGCTCCGCCGTCACCTCGCCGCAGCCGTCGCAGGGGTAGGACTGGAACATGCGGGCCTTCTCGGGCAGCTCCAGCACCGCGGGCTTCACGTCGAACAGGTCGGCGGGAGCGGTGTCCTGGAGGTAGCGGAAGCGTTCCTCCTTGTCCAGCCCCTCCGGGGTGGGGCGGAGCACCAGCCGTACCGGCTTGCCGGTCTTCCGGTTGTAGAAGGAGAAGGCCTGCTTGCCCCGGAGGTGGAAGAGCAGGTTGCCCTTGCCCGCGCTGCACCCCAGCAGCACCTGGATGGCGTCCACGCCGCAGGCGTCGTTCTCCGAGATGCACACCACGTCCTCGTCCCGGGAGAAGTCCAGCTCCAGCAGCTCCATGGCGTACCGGGCGGCCTGGAAGCCGATGGTCAGGCCGCCGCAGCCGTGGCCGTGGAAGGCCACGCATTTTTCCCAAAGGGCTTGTTTATCCATTATGGTTCGTCCTCTCTGTGTTTTGTCAATGGGTATCAGGGGAGAGCGGCGGGGGCAAGCCCCCGCCCTACAAACGGGTAAGCGATACAGGTCGGCGTTTTTCCGCCGCCCGTCACCCGGCGTCAAACAGGCGGTCAAAGTCCACCCGGATGTGGTCGTTGGGATCCAGCCGCCGCAGGCCGCCCCCCTCCAGCAGGAAAATCCGGTCGGAGATCTTCAGAGCGGCGTCCAGATCGTGGGTGATCATCAGCATGGAGAACCCCCGGCTGTTCTGGAGGCCCTTGAGCATCCGCAGCAGGTTGGCCTTGCCCGAGGGGTCCAGCATGGAGGTGGGCTCGTCGGCGATGAGCAGGGCGGGCTCCATGGTCAGGGCCCGGGCCACCGCCACCCGCTGCCGCTGGCCGCCGGACAGGGCGTGGATGGGCCGGCTGAAAAAGCTGTCGCAGGCGAAGAGACCCACGTCCTCCAGGGCCCTCGCCGCCGCGTCCTCCCGGAAGTGGCCGGTCAGGCGCATGGGCTCCTCCACCGCCGCCCGGACGGTCATCCGGGGGTTGAGGGCGGCCTGGCTGTCCTGGAGCACCATCTGCACCCCGCCCAGCTGCCGGTGGAGGTCGGTGAAGCGGGCCGGCTCCCCCTGAAACGCCACCGTGCCGCCCCCCTCCAGGGGGAGCAGGCCCGCCAGGGTGCGGGCCAGGGTGGTTTTGCCCGCGCCGGAGCGGCCCACCAGGGAGACGATCTCCCCGCTGTAGAGGGTCAGGTCGATGTTCGCCAGCACCTTCTGTCTCCCGAAGGACTTGCTCAGGTTCCGGCAGGAGAGCAGGGTGAGGATGCCGCCCCGGTTGCAGGAGAGCTGCCGCCCGTCGGGCAGCCTTTCCAGCTCCGGCGCGCGGGAGGCGCACGCCGGCAGGCTCTGGGTGCACCGGCCGTAGAAGGGGCAGCCGTGGGGCTCCCTGGTGTAGGCCACGGTGGTGGGCCGGATGCCCCACATGTCCCGCACCGGGTTCAGGCCCACCGCCGACTGGAGCAGGCCCCGGGTATAGGGGTGGCGGGGGTTGTCCAGGATGGCCCGGGTGTCCCCGGCCTCCTCCACGTGGCCGTCGTAGAGCACCACCATCCGCTCCGCCAGGTCGGAGGCCAGCTTGAGATCGTGGGTGATGATGAGAAAGGCGGTGCCCAGCTTGCGGTTCAAGTCCCGGATCAGCGCCGTGATCCCCTGGCTGGAGGCCAGATCCAGGGCCCCGGTGGGCTCGTCCAGCAGCACCAGGGGCGGGTTGAGGGCCAGGGCGCTGGCCAGCAGGAACTTCTGCACCATGCCGCCGGACAGCTCCCGGGGATAGCGGGACAGATCCCCCTCCTCCAGCCCCACCAGGGCCATCAGCTCCCGCGCCCGCCGGGCCAGGGCCTCCCCCCGGTACGCCCGGCACAGCACCTCCTTCAGGTGCTCCGCCAGGGTGAGGGAGGGGTTGAGCCACTCCGCCGAGGTCTGGAAGGACAGGGCGAACTCCCGCATCCGCAGGGGCTTCCGGTCGCGCTCCTTCATCCCCAGCAGCTCCCGGCCGTTGAGGAGTACCTGGCCGCTGACCTGGGCCATGGGGTCGGACAGGCAGGCGATGGCCCGGGCCAGGGTGGTCTTGCCGCTGCCCGACTCCCCCACCAGGGCCAGGATCTCCCCCCGGTCCAGGGTGAAGCTCACCGGGTGGAGGGTGAACTCCGGAAAGGAGACCGATAGATTTTTTACTTCCAGGAGCATGGGTGACGCCTCCTCTCTTGCTGTTCCAGCCCGGCCACCAGCAGCCGGAGCAGCAGGGTGGACAGGAGCAGGGCCCCCACCGGGGCCAGAATCCACCACTTCCAGAACTGGGTGCGGTAGATGCCGGGGAAGTCCACGGCCCGGGCGATCATCATGCCCCACGACCGGGCCAGGGGGTCGGACAGGCCCAGGAAGGCCAGGGACGACTCCTGGAGGATGGCCCTCCCCACCACCGCCAGGGAGTTGATGGTGAGCAGGGGCCAGAGCTCGTGGCCGATGTGGGTGCGGATGAGGTACCAGGGCCCGCCGCCGTAGAGCCGGGCCAGCTGCACATAGTCCCGGCGGCGCACCGAGATGGTCTTGGCCCGCAGCTGCTTGGCGATGGGCGCCCAGGAGAACAGGGCGATGATCCAGATGATGTTCCAGGTGCTCTGGCCCAGGAAGGCCCCGATGACGATCATGATGGGCAGCTGGGGGATGGACAGCAGCACCTGGATCAGGAAGGAGACGGCCAGATCCACCCAGCCCCCCACAAACCCGGCCAGCACCCCCAGCACGCCCCCCACCAGAAAGGTGAAGGCGGCGGCGGCCAGGCCGATGCCCATGCTGCGGAAGTAGCCGGCGGAGAGCTGGGCGTAGATGTCCACCCCCAGGTTGTCGGTGCCCAGCCAGTGGGCGGGGGAGGGGGCCTCCAGGGAGCCCCCGGAGGGCAGCTGGGCCGAGTGGGGGTAGCCGGTGAGGCCCCACAGGAAGAACAGGGTGAGCAGGCCCAGCAGCACCAGGGGGAGCAGCCAGGATTTCCGTTTCACAGCCCATCCTCCTCTCTGTCCAGACGGCGGTTGACCAGATCCGCCGCCGCCAGGCTCACCAGCACCAGCACGGCGGACAGGAGGAACACCCCCTGGAGCATGGGATAGTCCCGGTACTGCACCGCCTCCCGCAATACGGTGCCCAGGCCGGGGTAGGCGAACACGTTCTCCACCAGGATGGTGCCCCCCACCGCGCCGCCCACGCTGAGAAAGAGCCGGGCCACGATGGGGGTGGCGGCGTTGCGCAGGATGTAGCGGGCGCGGATGCGGCCCTCCTTCAGGCCCTTGGCCCGGGCGTGGGTCAGATAGGGCTTTTCCAGAATGGTGAGAAAGCTTGCCCGGGCGGTGAAGAAAAACTGGGGGACGGTGACCAGGGTGAGGGCGGCCACGGGCATGAGGCTGTGGACCAGGATGTCCCCCAGCCGGGCCCAGATGCTGTCGTACTCGGCGAAGGCGGTGTAGGCCCCCGACAGGGGGATCCACGCCACCCGGGCGGCCACCAGGAAGAGCAGCAGCACGCCGGTGAGGAAGGGGGGCACCTCCGCCAGGGCGGAGAGGACGGGGTAGAGCACCCGGTCGGCCCAGCGCCGCCGCACGCACCACAGGGCCAGGCCCACCCCGATCACCAGGCTCAGGGCCAGGGAGCCCCCCATGATCCACAGGCTCCAGGGGAGGCGCTCCAGCAGCACCTCCCCCACCGGGCGGCGGTAGTGGATGCTCTGACCGAAGTCCCCGCGGAGGTTGCTCCACAGGGTGTCCCCGAGCTGCTCCCAGAAGGGCTTGTCCAGGCCGTAGTAGGCCCGCAGCAGCTCCTTCTGCTCCTCCGAGTAGGCCACGCTGCCGTCGTCCCCGGCGGCGGAGGACACGTAGTCGAAGGGGTCCCCGGGCATGAGGCGGGGTATGGTGAAATTGATCAGGTAGATCACCAGGAAGGCCCCCAGCAGCATCAGCAGTTTTCTTCTCATGGAACCCCTTCCCCGGCCGGGGATGACTCAGCGCGCCATGTAGGACAGGCGGTTCTGCTCCGCCTGCTGGTAGGCGTAGGTCTTCATCCAGCCGTCGTAGTAGTCGGTGCGGTACATGGAGTAGGTGGACTGGTTGGCGATGACGAAGATGGGGATCTCCTGACTCACCAGCAGCTCCAGCTCCCGGAACAGCGCCACCCGCGCGTCGAAGTCGGTCTCCGCGGCCTGGGCCTCCGCCAGGGCGGTCATCTCCGGGTTGGAGTAGCCGATGGCCCCCATATAGACGGGGCTGGTGCCGGAGAACTTGGACTGGTCGGAGAACAGGGTGCGCATATAGGTGGGGGGATTGTTGCCCCAGCCGCCGTTGCCCACCAGGGCGAACTGGTAATTGCCGTCGTTGATCATCTGGTCCCGGGTGGCGGAGTCGTGGGACTCCACGGTTACCTCCACGCCCGCGGCGGTGAGGCCGTTGCGGATGAGCTCCGCGATGGACAGATCGTCGGCATCGTCGGAGCACAGCAGGGTGACGGAGAGGCCCAGCCCCTCCAGGGCGGCCCGGGCCGCCTCCGGGTCGTAGTCGTACTGCACCACGTCCTCGTTGTAGTACAGGCTGCCCTGGGGGACGTACCCGGCGCTGCCCACCGTGCCCGCGCCCCGGAACACGCTGTCCACCACGCTCTGCCGGTCGATGGCGGCGTACACCGCCTGCCGCAGGGTCAGATCCAGGAAGTCGGGGCAGGCCTCGTAGTTGATGAGCATCTTGTAGCCGAAGTCGTTGGCCTTCTCCACCACGCCGATGGACGGGTCGCTGAGGTAGGTGTCCATCAGGTCGGCGGGCAGGTCGGTGATGTCGATCTCCCCGTTCTCAAAGGCCAGCAGGGCGTCGCTCACCGGCACAAACTGGATCTTCTCCGCCCCCTGCTGCCCGTTGCACCAGCCGTCAAAGGCGGTGAACTCATAGCTGCCGGTGGCCCCGTCGTAGGCGGTGCAGGAATAGGCCCCGCTGCCCACCAGATAGCCGTCGCCGGTGTAGGTGTAGGGGTCGTCCACGTTCTCCCAGATGTGCTGGGGGAGGATCACGAAGGAGCCCAGGCTGGACAGGGTGTCGGCGGTAGCCTCCTTCACGGTGATGGTGATGGTCTGCCCGTCCACCACGGTGTAGTGGTCCACGATCCACCCCTCGCCGGTGCCCAGGGAGTTGGACACCGGGGGGTGCTCCTGGTAGTAGTCCAGGGTGAAGGCCACGTCGGCGGTGGTGAGGGGCTGGCCGTCCTGGAACTGGGCGTTCTCAAAGAGGGTGAAGGTGTAGTCGCTGCCGTCCATGGACCAGCTCTCCGCCAACCAGGACACGTCCCCCTCCTCGTCCTTCTCCAGCAGGCTGCCGTACACCAGGCGCATCTTGGCCGTGCCCGGGCCCCGGGAGTTGTGGAGAAAGGGGTTGGGCGCGCCGTAGTCGGTGCCCCCCTCCAAACGGAGGGTGTCCACCTGATATGCGGGCGAGGCGGCGGGGCTCTCCGACCCCGCCGGGATCTCGCTTCCGCCTGTCTGCTCTGTGCTGCCGCAGCCCGCCAGCAGGCCCAGGCTCAGGGCCCCGGCCAGGGCCAGGCTGACTGCCTTTTTTCCATTTTGCTTCATATCCGTGTCTCCTTTTTGCCCCGGAACGCAAAAAGTTCACCATGTGCATCTCTTGTGCACATGGTGAACTTCCATTCACCGGTTCTGCTGCGCCGGGGGATTGCGTGAAAAAAGGCTTCGGCCTTTCCGAGACCGCTTCAGCGGTTCAGTGGTGTCCAGTATAGCAGAGGCCCCGGCGCTTGTCAACCCAGGATTTTCCCCCCGCGGCGCCCCAATTCCGCCCCGGCCGTTTGGGTATGTGGGTTCCCCCTCAGACATATAAATGAATGCAGCAGCCTGTTTTCAGAAGGGAGCGGATTTGTCCATGAAATTCTTGATTTTGCGGCGCCGTACGCTGGCCGTGCTGGCCTGCGCCCTGGCCGCGGCGGCCATGTTTGCCCTGGTCAACGCACCGGCGGTGGCAGAAGCATCTGCATCCAGCCGTCAGCTGCCCATCTACTGTGTCCAGCGCGACCAGAAGATGCTCTCCATCTCCTTCGATGCCGCCTGGGGTGATGTAAGATTGCGGCAGCTGGGGTAAGTCCCGGGTGCTGCAATCCTTTTCACCGCTCATGTCGGTAATGGTCATAGATGATTGGCTGCATTGGACTTGGAGTTAAACCGAAAAGCCTGATAAGCAAAGTACCAACAGAGCGACAGAAATGCCCCAGGCCGGAAAGGAGAAGTGATGTTATGTCCGCCAATATAGAAACCATGTTTTACGTCCGAGAGAAGCCCTGGCACGGCCTGGGCACGGAGGTCAGCGAAGCGCCGGCGTCGCTGGATGCCCTCGTCTATGCGGGCCTTGATTGGAGGGTTGAGCAGGAGAAGGTCTGTACGGAAGATGGGGTGCCAATCCCAGGTTATAAGGTCAACGTGCGCAGCACCGACCACGCCCCTCTGGGCATCGTGTCAGACCGTTACAAGGTGGTACAGAACGAGGACGCTTTCCAGTTCACCGATGACCTGCTGGGCGAGGGTGTGACCTATGAGACGGCAGGGGCCTTGCAGGGAGGCCGGAAGGTCTGGCTCCTGGCCCGGATGCCCCAACGCTATGTGATTGCCGGGGACGAGATAACGCCCTACATGGTTTTCATGAACTCCCACGACGGCAGCTCCGGTGTCAAGGTGGCCATGACCCCGATCCGGGTGGTGTGCCAGAACACCCTCAATCTGGCCCTGGACAGCGCGAAGCGCATCTGGGCGGCTATCCCGGCCAGACACTCGCATACCGCCCTTGGCTGACCCATACCATGGAGTATCCTGAAATAGGAAGGAGGCGGCTGCTATGGCACCGCAGGCCGCTCAGAACAACAGAAACGATGCTTGGCGGATCTCCCGCTGCTTTGAGGGGGACAAGAGCCCGGAGGAGCTACTCCGGGCCCTGATCCAGGCCCACAGCAAGTAACCCCAGTACATAAACGATACAGTGACAGAAAGGAGGTGGGGCGGTCATGGAAACCTGGAGGACGGCGGCGTATCTGCGCCTGTCCCGGGAGGACGGCGACAAGGCGGAGAGCGACAGCATTGCCAACCAGCACAAGCAGCTGGAGCAGTATCTGGTGGAGCATCCGGAACTGGAGCTGGTGGACTACTACCAGGACGACGGCTATACCGGCACCAACTTTGACCGCCCCGCCTTCCGCCGCATGGAGGAGGACATCAATCAAGGGAAAGTCAACTGTGTGCTGGTGAAGGATCTGTCCCGCTTCGGCCGGGACTACATCGAAATGGGGCGCTATCTGGAGAAGGTCTTCCCCGCCTTGGGGGTGCGCTTCATCGCTGTCAATGACCACGTGGACAGCGAACGGGGGCGCTATGATATGCTCCTACCCATGAAGAACCTCTTCAATACCCAGTATGCCCGGGACATCTCGGACAAGGTGCGCTCCGCCATCCACACCAAGCAGCAGCGGGGCGAGTTTGTGGGGGCCTACGCCAGCTATGGGTATCGGAAGGACCCGGACAACCATAACCATTTGCTGATTGACCCTCCAGCGGCCCAGGTGGTACAAAGAATCTTCGATCTCTTTGAGCGGGGGGATGGGAAAGTCAGAATTGCCAAGCTGCTCAATGCGGAGGGGGTTCCCAGCCCCAGTGAGTACAAGCGGCTCTCCGGTGAGCGCTACCACAACGGCCGGCGGCTGGGACAGACTACCTACTGGACCTACGCCACGGTCCACCGCATCCTGCAAAACCAGATGTATGCGGGGGATATGGAACAGGGGCGCGCCTTACGCCCCACCATGCACGGCAAGGCAAAACAGAAGGCGCGGGCAGACTGGACGGTGGTTCCCCACACCCACGAGGCCATCATTGACCGCGCCCAGTGGGAGCGAGTGCAGGAACTGCTGGGCAAGCGGGCCCGCCAGTTGAATTTTGAGCAGAACCAGAGCCCCTTCGCCGGCTTCCTCCGCTGCGGCGACTGTGGGCGGGCCATGGTCAAGACCAGGAGTCCCGGAGGAATCTATTACAGCTGTGGCTCCCACAAGCGCTATGGTTCCACTGTGTGCAGCAAGCACAGCATCTCCCACAAGATGCTGGAGGAAATCGTGCTGGCGGATCTCAATCGCGTCATTGCCGCGGTCCAGGACTGGAAGAAGTTGGCCGACGAGCGGGCGGAGCGCCCCCGGCGGAATTTTCAGGCGGAGCAAAGCCGGCTGGAGATCAGTCTGGAGCGGGTTCGGGAACGCAAAAAGCGCTCCTATGAGGACTACCAGGACGGCCTGCTCAGCCGGGAGGACTATCTCCGTTACCGGGAAGACTATGAGCGCCAGGAGAAGGCCCTCCATGCCCAGATGGAGCAGCTCTCCCAGGCCGGGGAGTCCGGTCCGCTGCACCACCCCTGGGTGGAGGCGCTGCTCCGCTATGGGAAGCTGACCGAACTGGATCGCGTCACTGTGGCGGAGACGATCAAACAGATCCGAATCTTCGAGGATGGACACGTTGAGATCACGTATACCTTCTCCAATGAGCTGGGGCTTCTGGAGGCGGAGGGAGGGATTACGGTCTGAGCCGTAATCCCCCCCTCTGCATTTGATGCGATTATCGACTTGTTTTACACTAATTTACGTCATGATCAAGGGAAATTCCTGTGCAGAGGTACGCTTATGTGCCGCAAAATCACGCAATATCCTCTGAACTGGAGGCAGAGCCCCTACCGACAGCCTTTGATTTTACAGGGGGGCCGTCAGGTGGACAAGACCTATACGCTGCTGGAATTTGACAAAGCCCGCTACGCCAGGTCCCCGGCGGCCTTGATCTTCACCCGGCAGGTATTGCCGGGGTAGTACTGCAGGGGTACGTCCTCCACGTCGATGATCTCCACGGTCTCCCGGACGGCGCCGGCCTGCACCGCCAGCTCCACGGCCTCGGCCTTGAGCTGCTCCAGGGCCTGCTCCCGGGGGAGCTCGTTGTAGTCCACCAGCTTCTCGCAGGTGCCGGACACCTTGGAGATGGCCGAGCCGATGGCGTTGGCCACGCCGCCCTCGGCGGGCTTTGCCACGCTGCGGGCGCCGGAGAGCTTCTCCGGCAGGATGATGGAGCCGCCGCCCACCAGGATCACATCCACGTCGCCGGCGGACACCTTCATGGCGTCCAGGGCATCTTCCGCCAGGGTGGTGATGGCCGCCAGGGCCTTGCGGGCGAAGCCCTCGTCCAGGCTCATGACCTTCTCCCGGTCGCCCAGCTCCGTCATGCCCAGCCGCACGGCGATGTCGGTGGCGGTGCAGACGGCGCCGCCGAAGCACAGGGCCTCCTCGGTGATCCGGTAGCCCACCGAGTCCGGGCCCACGGTGACCGTGCCGTCGGGCTGCTGCCGCACGATGGAGCCGCCGCCCAGGCCGATGGACACCACGTCGGGCATACGGAAGTTGGTGCGCACCCCGCCGATGGTCACCGCCACGCCGGACTCCCGGGGGAAGCCGTGCTGGATCACGCCCAGATCGGTGGTGGTGCCCCCCACGTCGATGACGATGGCATCCTGCAGGCGGCTGAGATAGCTGGCCCCCCGGATGGAGTTGGTGGGGCCGCAGGCGATGGTGAGGATGGGGTAGCGCCGGGCGTAGTCCATGGTCATGAGGGTGCCGTCGTTCTGGGAGAGGTAGACCTGGGCATTGGTGACCCCCAGGTCGGCCAGAGAGCGGGCGAAGCCCTCGGTGAAGGACTGGGCCACCTGGTAGAGCGCGGCGTTGAGAATGGTGGCGTTCTCCCGCTCAATGAGGCCCATGGAGCCGATCTCGCTGGAGACGGACACGTGGACGTCCTCCCCCATCACCTCCCGGCACAGCCCGGCGGCCGCCCGCTCATGGTCATCCCGGACGGTGGAGAACACGCAGGAGATGGCCACCGAGCGCACCCCTTTGGCCTTCAGCCCCTGGAAGAAGGCGCGGGCCGCCTCCTCGTCGAAGGGGGCCAGCTCCTTGCCGTCGTACTCAAAGCCGCCGCCGATGACGGCGGTGTCCACGGCGATGGAGCGCAGATCCTCCGCCCAGTCCACCATGGGCGGGATGCCCACCGTGGCGGGGGCGCCGATGCGCAGCACGCCGATGGGGGCCAGGTGGCGGCGCTCCACAATGGCGTTGGTGCACTGGGTGGTGCCCAGCATGGCCTGGCCGATCTCCCTGCGATCCACGCCGGACTCCTCCAGCACCGCGCGGACGGCGTCCAGGATGCCGTCGTAGGCGTCGGGGGTGGTGTGGCGCTTTACGCTGGCCACCACCTTGAGGTTTTCGTCGATGAGCACCGCGTCGGTATTGGTGCCGCCCACGTCAATTCCTAATTTATACATCAGCCGCGGCCTCCCTTGCACCGCTCCTCCAGCGGGATATAGTCGGTATCCACCCCGAAGTACCGGGGCCCCACCAGGGCCAGCCCCTCCGGCGTGCGCCACAGGGGGAAGCACTCCAGGCCCACCACCAGCACCCGCTTGCCGTATTTCAGCGCGTCGGTGGGCACGGGGGTGAAGGTCTCGGTGTCCACCAGGCAGATCAGATCCGGGGTGGTGGCCAGGATCTCCCCGTCCACCGTGGCGGTGAGGTTTTCGTTCTGGAACTCCACAAAGGCCTGGCGTCCCTTGTACTCGTAGATGCCCTCCAGCATCACCTTGCCGAAGTTGAAGCCGCCCCGCACCTCCCGCAGCACATCGCCGATCTTGCCGCGGAACAGCTTGTGGCCGCCGGTGAAGCGGAAAAACTCCTCCTCCGGCGTGCCGTCGGCCACCTCCTTCATCCGGCGGATGGCGGCCCCCAGGTTCTGGCTGCGGGTGACGATGCCGTGGACGCCGTACCGCTTCATGAAGGCCCCCTCCATGGGGTAGAGGGACACGGACACCGAGCCGCCGCAGGCCATGGTCACCGCCCGGGCCAGCTCCTCCGTCCACTTGTTGGTGATGGTCTTGAAGATGCAGGAGTTGCCCTTCTCGTCCACCAGGGCCATGGGGGTGGCGGAGCCGCCGCCGATGGTGAAGGTGACCATCTGCAGCTCCGGGAAGGCCCGGCCCATGCCGTCCACATCCACCAGGGGCAGGCCCAGCCGGGCCGCCGCCGCAATGGGCAGCATGGAGTTGACCCCGCCGGCCTCCATGGGCATGAAGGCGTAGATGGGCTTGCCGAAGAAGCCGGACACCGTGTCGTAGAGGGTCTTGTACTCGCTGCCGCCCACCGCCTTCTCACACAGGACGGTGGGGGCGCCCATCATGGCGATGGGCACGATGAGGGCGTCGTCGGGCACCTCCTCCGGCTCCAGCAGGGTGACGGGGCCGTGCTCCTTCACCGCCCCGATGGCCACCAGCTTGCCCACATAGGGGTCGCCGCCTCCGCCGGCCCCCAGCAGGGCCGCGCCCAGGGCGATGTCCTCAATCTCGGGAATTCCGATCTGTCGCAAAATGGGTTCCTCCTTCTTGTTTTCTGCCTGTCATGCCTCGGCCGGGGCCGGGGCGGGCATAAGCTTGTCCAGCACCATATAGAGCACCAGGGATACCACAATGCCGTTCACCGGCCCCACAAAGAAGGGGATGTTCAGCCAGGGGGCTGCGGCCAACAGGGCGGGGAAGCTGGCGAAGGTGCCGCCGGTGATGCAGGCCAGGACGGCTCCCGCCAGGAAGGCGATCACGCCGGGGGCGGAGAAACCCTCCCGCCGCTGGAAGCGGTCGAGCCGGCCCCGGCCCACCACCCAGTAGCCGGCGATGATCACCCCGGCCAGGGGCGGGATCAGGGCGGACATGAGGGACAAAAAGCCCTGGAAGGCGTTGAGCAGGCCGAAGGCGGCCAGCAGGGTGCCGATGCCGCCGGCGATGCCGGTGGTGATCTTGAACCTGCTCTCGTCAAAGCCAAGCAGGTTGCTCAGGGCCAGGCCGCCGGAGTAGGCGTTGGTCACGTTGGTGGTCCAGGTGGCCAGCACCAGGGCGATCAGCCCGAACAGGGGCACCCCCAGGCTGGCCAGGATGGCGGAGATGTCGTACTGCCCGGTGACGATGCTCATGAGGGCGCCGGTGAGCAGCATGAACAGCCCCGCGGGGATCACGCCCAGGATGGAGGACTTGACCACGTCCGCCCGGCTTTTGGCGAAGCGGCAGTAGTCGGCGGAGATCACGCCGCCCAGGGCGAAGGAGGCCACCACCATGGAGATGCCGAACACCATGCCGGAGGACTGCTCCGGGGCGTAGGCCATGATGGCCGAGGCGCCGTCATTGCGGACGATGCCGGCGATGAGGCCGTACAGGCACACCACCACCAGCAGGGGCACCGCCAGGTAGTTGAGCCACTTCAGGCCCTTGAAGCCGGCGCAGGCGGTGACCAGCATGATGACGCCCCACACAATGGAGGAGATCACCACCATGGCGGGGCTGGCCGCCCCCAGCCCCAGCATGTCCGCCGTCATGGTGGCGAAGGCCTGGCCGCAGGTGGCGGACTGGATGCCGAACCAGCCCACGCAGGCAATGGCCAGCAGGGTGCTGATGATATACCGGGCGCCCTTGCGGCCCAGGGCCCCCTCCGCCAGCACGGAGACGGGCAGGCCGGTGTCGCAGGCCGCCATGCCGATGAAGATCATGTAGGCGCAGATCAGGCCGTAGCCGATCAGGATGGCGGCCACAATGTGGGGCAGGGGCAGGCCCCCGCCGGACAGCACGCCGCCCACCATCAGGCAGGGCACGCAGATCATGCCCCCCGCCCACACCAGGGCGATGGACTGCCAGCTCTGCCGCTGCTCCGCTTTGATCTCAAAGCCGGATTGCTTGTTCATGTGAAAATCCCTCCTCGATCCAGCGCGTATCGCTGGTTTGAGGAATATTTTAACTCTTTACAGCAAAAAAGTAATTGGTTTCCAGGCAGAAAAACAGGGCCGTCTCATTGTCCCAAGGGACAATGAGACGGCCCTGCCTGCCAGCCTCAGCCCTCCAGCAGGCGCTCCACCGCGCAGGCGGTATAGAGCCCGAAGGCCTCCGGGAACTTGGCCACCGGGTGCCCCAGCCTGGCGCCGAGCTGCTGAAGCCGGTATTTGACGGTGTTCTTATGGACAAAAAGGGCCTGGGCGGTCTGGGTGACACTCCGATCCGTGTCCAGCAGATAGAGTTGCAGCGTGTGCACCAGCTCCGCCCCCTCCCGCAGGGCCCGGACGGGCTCCAGGGGGGCCAGGGCCCCCTGCACCGCCGCCTCGCCGGCGGCCACCGTCTCCCGGCAGGCCTGGGCGAACTCCATCTCCCGGAGGGTGTACCGGCCCCGGCCGGGCCAGATCCGGAGGGCGTCGGGCAGTGCCTTCCGAATGGCCAGATAGGCCCGGCGCACGTCGGCGGTGGTGGTGAGATCCTGGCAGGTGACCAGCACGCCGTCCAGCCCGGCCTGCGCCATCTGGGCGCAGAGGGCCTCCGCCATGGTCTCCGCGCCGGCCGCCTCGGGCAGCCAGTCCATAAAGGCCACCACGTCCCCCTCATAGGCGTCCGCCACCAGGGCGCCGCAGGCGTGGGACAGCGCCTCCAGCACCAGGGGCAGCACATCCCGTGGAAAGTCCCCCTGGGCCCGGAGGCTGTGGAGCACCCACATGCTGTGGATGGAGGCCACGTCCACGTGGAAGATGTCCGCCAGGCGGCGCATCTTCAGCGGCTCGTCCCGCAGGATGGCCCGCACCAGCTCGCTCATCACCTCCCGGTCGTGGCCCCGGCCCCACAGGTTCACCGCCAGGCGTACCACCTCCGCCGACTGGCGGGCCGTCTCCGGGGAGAGGGGCGTCCCCTCCTTGAGCAGGAACAGCTCCATGCCGGAGGCCGTATCCGACAGGGAGCAGCGGTAGAGCTGAAACCGGCCGCCCTCCAGCTCCATAGGCGCCCCCCAGGGCTGGGGCAGCGCGGGGAGGGCGGGCAGCACCTGCTCCGGCCGGAACTCCAGCGTGCGGGGCCAGTTGGCCGCGCTGAGCACATGGCGGGCGCGGTCAGACAGCGCGGCGGAGGCACGGATACGGTCGCTGAGCAGCCGGAGCACGGTATCCGGCGTCCGCTGGTGCTCGGGCAGGAGGGACATGCGCTGGAGGATGTCCCCCACCAGGCCGGCGGCGGAGTTCTGATCCCGGAAGATGGCCTCCATCACCTCGCAGATGACCTCGGAGTACCGCTGGTTCATCTGCTTCTCCGGCATGACGATGAGGGGGAAGTCCAGGCTGTCCGCCAGCTCGACAAGCTCCCGGTCTACTTTTGGCATAAAGATGCCCACATAGAACAGGATCAGCCCCACCTCCCCCGCTCCGGCCAGCCGGCGGATGTTGGCGCACTGGGCTTCCACATCCCGGGGTATGCTGGTGAAGCCGGTGATCACAATCTCGCTTCCGTAGAACTCGTTGTTTTCAAACAGCTCGCTCTGGAGGGCATTGGCGTCGGCGTACTCCAGCACGGAGATGGAGGACACCGGCCTGTCCAGCCCGCCCCTCCCCGCCGCCAGGCGGGCGTTGCGCAGGCTGGGCAGCTTCAGCAGATCCGCCACCGTCACACTCATGTCAAACACTCCTCCCCCCCTGTACCTCGGTTCCCTGCGGCTGGATAGAATGCCGCCAACTGCCTTTATCATAGCACGGATTTCCGCAGAATGCGACAGCTTTCCTCCGGCGGCAGAAAGATACAGACGCATTATGAGGCTTTATCCGGCTCTATCAGAAGCGAATAGCGGTCCCTGGAGCCTTAGAGCCCCAAGGGCCGCTATCTTACATCACCCTGGGGCAACGAGGACACCCAGCAGCTCATTGACATCCTGGGGGAGTACAACGTGAAGGCCACCTTCTTCGTGGTGGGGGAGTGGGTGGACAAATACCCCGAGTCGGTGAAGGCCCTGGCCGACGCGGGCCACGAGGTAATGAACCACTCCAACACCCACGCCCACTTCTCCCAGCTGTCCACCGACGAGATCATCGCCGACGTGACCGCCTGCAGCGACAAGATCGAGGCGGTCACCGGCGTGCGGCCCACCCTGATCCGTCCACCCTACGGGGAATATGACGACCACGTGATCACCGCGATTCGCTCCATGGGCATGGAGCCCATCCAGTGGGATGTGGATGTTTCCCAAACAGCTTCAAGTCCTTGGGGGGCAGACGCTGACACAGGCTAAACAGGTTGCTTGTCCTGTGCCCATATGCTCCTCGAATGTATGCGGCATAAAGCGTAGAGTCCCGTTGAACAACCGGCATAATACACAGCTCCTGTACACCCATTTCCTTCCTCTTTTCTTCCAGATCTCCCAACATACATAGCTTCACAGCGATTTTTCAAATTGAGTGTGATCAACTGAATGACAACCAAATCAATTTATCCGAAAATTATTTTTGAGACATAATATTGTATAACTCCTTGGAAGTTTCTTCTGTGCAATATTATGGATCTCAAACAGTCAGTTAAGCAAGCGGCAAATACACTGGGGATCAAGGGTAGGTTAGGGCATTGGACTACTCCCTGAAGGCTCTGGATGAGATGAAGGAGTATGCGGACTCCGACAAAGGCTACATGGTACAGAGGATGCTGGCAGCACTGGGAGAGCAGTTGGACAAGCCCTGCGGCAGATGTACGGCATCACGGTACATTGACCGCATGAGCGGCAAGAACGCCGGTCGTCCGGAGCTCAGGCGGATGCTGGAATACGTGCGGAGAGGCGATAGCCCGATGAAAGGCAGGATGCCTGATGACCGTGCAATTGCCGCTGGGGCTCTGGATGCCTTCCTGACCTGGTTCATCCAGCAATATCAGCAGGAGGAGGATTACCTCAGGCGGCTTTACGAAAAAGCGGCTGCCGAAGGACGCCTGGACCGGCTAAAGACCGGCCTATTCTGCCTCCGCTGGGCGTTTGATTGTTTTCTGCGCTTTGCGCCGGATGTGGAGGCACTGGGTGAAACTGAATATCGGCAGACCAGCCAATTTTTGGACATGATCCTGCAACAGATGGAAGCCAGTCAGCGCCGGCTGCTTTCATCAATTGATGCAAAGACCCCAAAGGCCTCAATCCCTGAACTGCTTTGGGCGGGCATCAAGGAGCAGACCATTCCTCTGGACAAGAAGCTGAAGAAGCTGGATTCCATACATGCGCTGATCCGGGAGAATGATCTTTTCGTTCCTCCGATTCTCTTAGAGACGTTTTTCTCCGCTCAGGAGGGATACCAAGGCACCACCCGAAATAAAATTAGCCGTGAGCTGAAAGCTGCGGGCATTCTGGTTCTGCACGAAAAAGACCGGTCGAATACGGTCAAGCTAAAAGAGGGCTTGCCCCGCATGGTCCACATCCGGCTAGACATCCTGGAAGAGATTGTGGCACAGCCGATGATTTCCGACTCAAAAGGAGGTATTCATGAAAATCATCCACCAGCATCCACCCATAGATGACAGGGAGGAGATCCTGCGTGATCTTCATACCGCCTGTCTCCGGGCACTGCGCCCGCGCTGGAAAACCGTTTACGAGCCGCCGGGGAGCACCCGTGGACGATAACCACTCCAGCTACTTGGTTGAGGAAAGGTGGTGTCCGCCTTGGACGCAATCTACGCCAGACAGTCTGTGGACAAGGCGGACAGCCTCTCCATCCAGGGGCAGATCGACCTGTGCTTGCAGAAGGCCGGAGCAGAATTCCATATCTATCAGGACAAGGGCTACTCCGGCAAGAACACCAATCGCCCAGCCTTTCAGCGGATGATGGAGGACGTGGAGAAGGGGCATGTTCAGAAGATCATCGTCTACCGGCTGGACCGCTTCTCCCGCTCCATCGCCGACTTTGGGCGGCTGTGGGAGATTCTGAAACGGCACAACGTGGAGTTCGTCTCTATCAACGAGACCTTTGACACCTCCACCCCCATGGGCCGGGCCATGCTAAACATCATCATGGTCTTTGCTCAGCTGGAGCGGGAGACTACCGCCGAGCGGGTGCGGGACAACTACTACCAGCGGGCCAAACTGGGCTCCTGGCCGGGCGGCCCCGCGCCCTTCGGGTTCTCCATCGGAAAACTGCCGGGACCGGAGGGAAAGCTGGCCCCAGGGCTTTTACCCAATGAACAGGCCGCCGTGGTGGAGCGGATCTTTCAGGGCTACGCTCAGCCGGAGGCTACCCTGGGCAGCGTGGCGCGGTGGTTAAATGCTGACGGTATTCCGGCCCCCAAGCGGGCCACCTGGGATAACGTGGCCCTGTCCCGCATCTTACATAGTCCGTTATACGTCATGGCAGATGAGGATGTCTACCTTTATTACCAGGGCAAAGGCCTGATTCTTGCAAATCAGTTGGAGGAATTCGACGGCCTTCACGCCGGCATGGTGGTAGGCAAACGGGACCGGAGCGCGGGCAAATACCAGGATCTCAAGGAGCAGCACTTCTCCCTGTCCACACACTATGGGCTGATCCCCTCTGAGCTGTGGCTCCAGTGCCAGTACAAGCTGGACAGGAATCGCCAGCTGGCCGGAGCTGGCCGGGGCAGGCACTCCTGGCTCTCCGGCCTGTTGAAGTGCGCCACATGCGGATACAGTATCAAGGTCAACCGGGACAAGGACAGGTATTACCTGGTGTGCAGCGGCAGGTCTAATCTTGGCCTCTGTGAGGCATCAATCCGGGTGGGGCTCCGGGAGCTGGAGGCCGCGGTGGCGGCGGAACTAGAGAAATTACTGACAGAGTGCCCGGATGTAGAAGAGCATACAGCAGAGGACCAGGAGACGGCGCAGGCTCTGGCCGGGATCGACCAGAAGATTGAGCGCCTCATGTCCGCCTTGGTGGAGAGCAGTGACCTGACCATGCCCTACATCAACCGGACCATCGAAAAGCTGGAGGCCCAGCGTGGAGAACTGCTGGAGCATCAGGCCAAGCTCTACGCCAGCCCCAGACCGAAGTTAAACCGCCTGAAATTCGGCCCTCTGGACTTTGAGCAAAAGAAGCTGGTGGCGGCCCGGTTCATCCAGGAGGTCAGGCTGTCTGGTGAAGCTGCGGAGGTTATTTGGAAGATATGAGGCGGGGACCATACCGGGGGCAGGCTGGAAACGGGGAGAGAAAAGAAGATTTTGGCTGCTTGGGCCGGAACTCCCGCTTTTTTGGCCCTATTTTATTCGGAAATATGGTATACTGTGGCGAAGGGAAGTGAGTACTGCCATGGGACCAAAAGAGAGAGAATTGGTCGAGCAGCTCTACCGCCAATACTTTCAAAAGCTGTTTCTCTATGCGGACGCCCAGTTGAACGACCCGGAGCGGGCCAGGGATGTGGTACAGGACACCTTCCACGAGGCCATACGCCACGCGGACGCCCTGGGCAGCCATGAAAAACCGGGCGGCTGGCTGATGCGCACACTCCAGAACAAGCTGCGGGAAAGCGAGCGGGCCAGGCGCCGTTATCTGCTCCGCTTCCTCTCCCTGGACTCCGACTTCCCGGACGGCGTGTTCCCGGAGGGCGGCGGCCTGCCGGAAGAACCGCCGGACGCCGGGCCGGCCCCGCCGGGAGAGTCCGCGCTGGAGAAGATTGAGAGAGCCCTGTCGCCGGAGGAGTACCGCCTGCTCAAACGCCTGATTTTTGACAGGGCCAGCCACCTCCAGGTGGCCCGGGAGTTCCACATTACCGTCTACGCCAGCGAGAAGCGGCTGGAGCGCATCCGGGACAAGCTGTCCGCCGTCTTTCCGGGACGGAGAAGAAAAAATCGAAAAAAAGTCGAAAAAGATTGTCAGGAGTCGCCCTGACCGGACATATATAGATGAAGGAGGTT
>NBJMR02800__coassemble_1775_pt1 | contig 23141 bp, 25 predicted proteins | sample NBJMR02800__metabat2_high_PE_046 | metagenome-assembled genome bin NBJMR02800
CTCACCTGCGCCGAAGATACTTGCCTGGAGACGGGCCGGGAAAATAGGTAACGCCAACACAAAAAACGGACTTCTTCGGAAGTCCGTTTTTTGCTTATACGCGACAGAAAGGAGCGGCGGTATGCGCTATTCCAATGTCCGGGCGGGCCGCTTTCTGGCCCGGCCCAACCGGTTCGTGGCCCACGTGGAGCTGGACGGCGAAACGGTGGTCTGCCATGTGAAAAATACCGGCCGCTGCCGGGAGCTGCTGGTGCCCGGCGCCACGGTCTATCTCCAGGAGAGCGACAACCCCGCCCGCAAGACCCGGTTTGACCTGATCGCGGTGGACAAGGGCGGCCTACTGGTCAATATGGACGCCCAGGCACCCAACCAGGTGTTCCGGGAGTGGGCGGAGGCGGGGCAGTTCGTGCCGGGGCTCACCCTGCTGCGGCCGGAGACCACCTGGGGCAAGTCCCGCTTCGATTTTTACTGGGAGTTGTCCACACAGCGGCGGGGGTTTGTGGAAGTGAAGGGAGTTACCCTGGAGGAAAACGGCCACGCCCGCTTTCCCGATGCCCCCACGGAGCGGGGCGTGAAGCACCTGGAGGAGCTGATCGCCTGCCAGGCAGAGGGCTATGAGGCGGCAGTGTGCTTTGTGATCCAGATGTCCGGCATGAGGGACTTTTCTCCCAACGATGCCACCCACCCGGCCTTCGGGAACGCCCTGCGGCGGGCGGCGGCGTCCGGCGTCCGGGTGCTGGCCATGGAGTGCCGGGTGGAGCCGGACAGACTCTGGATCGACAGGCCGCTACCGGTATGTTTGGAGCTCAGGGAACGAGAGGGGGAACGCGCATGAAGCCGGCCTATGAAGTGATCACCCGAGAAATCGCCGCCAAGGGGGCGGGGTATCTGCTGCTGCGCCGCTGTCCGCTCCAGGAGCTGGGGGAGACCCTGGCCCGCGGGCGGGCGGAGCTGCTGGCGGCCGGTGCCGCGGAGCTCTACGCCGCCTCCGCCGACCCCGCCTGCCCCCTGGACGAGGGGCGCTGGGAGGGCTTCCGGCTGTCCCATGTGCGGGACATGCTGTGGATGGAGCGGCCCCTGGATCAGCTCCCGCCGGCGGAGGGCCTGACTTTGGAGCCCCTGACCCGGGCCCGGGGCGGGGCCTGGCTTACCCTCCACAACGCCTGCTTTTTCGACATGCCCAACTCGGCCACCTACGGCCTGCGGGAGCTGGAGGAGGCCCTGGGCGCGGAATGGCGCTGCGGCTTTGCTGCGGCGGACGGCGTGCCGGTGGGGGTGTACGAGCTGGCGCTGGCCGGGGAGATGCCGGAGATTGCGGGCATTGCCATCCACCCGGATTTCCAGGGGAAAGGACTGGGCCGGGCGCTACTCCGCGCCGTCCTGGCGGAGCTGGCGGGGCTGGGCTGTGGGCGCTGCCGCCTGCTGGTGGCCACGGACAATGGGCGGGCCTTCTCCCTCTACCGCAGGGAGGGGTTCAGGGCGGCGGTAGTGAAAAGCCGCTGGTTTCAGATGATAGGAACTGCTTAAGAGGGGGAGCCGGAGACGGCTCCCTTTTTTTGCTCTTGACTTATATCGAATATTGATATAGTATGGTTATGACGATAATCGATATAGTATGGGAGGTGACTGCCGTGGCCCGAAAGAAGCTGGAGACCCTGACGGAGCAGATGTTCTACGTGCTCCTCTCCCTGCGGAGGGAGCGGCACGGCTACGGGATCATGCAGGCCATCACCGAGATGACGGGCGGCCGGGTCAGCGTGGGGGCAGGCACCCTGTATGCCCTGCTGGAGCGGTTCGAGAAGGACGGGCTGATCCGCTTTACCCGGACGGAGGAAAACCGGAAGTACTACCAGATGACGGAGGCGGGGGAACAGGCACTGGAGGCGGAATACCAGCGTATCCGGCAGCAGGCGGCAGACTGGGAGCGGATTATGAAGGGGGAAGAGTCATGAAGCGGCGGTTTTCTCTGTTTACCTATCCGGTGATGGACATGAAGGCGGCGGAGGCGGAGCTGAACCGCCGGGCGGCCAAGGGGTGGCGGCTGGAGAAGATCTGGATGGGCCTCCTGGCGGTGTTTGTGCCCGCCCACGTGCCGGTGCGCTACTGCCTGGACTGGTGCGACAACGTCAAGGATACGGAGCGGATGGACTACAAGGAGCTGCTCGCCCAGGCCGGGTGGGAGCACCGGATGGAGCTGCCCTACTGGAACCTGTACGAGGCCCCGGCGGGCACGGCCCCCATCCAGACCGACGGGGAGCTGGAGTACCAGCGGTTCCGGGACAAGGTGATGCGGCGGATGGTCAGGGGGATCCCGCTGACTCTGCTGGTGGTGGGCATCCAGCTGCTCAACATCATCGCCCAGTCCGGTGAGTTCGGGGCCATGTCCGCCCTGATGTGGGCCTCCACCCTCCATATGATGCTGGCGCTCCTGCTCCTCCTGCCCCTGTGGGGGTTGGGGGGCCTGGCCTGGCTGGGGCGGATGGCCCTGCGGCTGCGCCAGTGGCGGCAGGCCGCCCGGGAGGACGGCCCCACCCCCGTGCCCGGCCGGTGGAGCGGCCTGGCGGCGGCCCTGCTCACTCTGGCCGGGTGGCTGTCGGTGGTTCTGGTCTGCGCCGCCGCGGTGTGGGATATGACCACCAATTGTGTCCCCACCCTGCCGTTTGCCGGGGTGTTCCTGCTGTGCGCGGGCATCCTGTTTGCGCGCTCCCTGTGGGAGCGGCACCAGACCAAGTGGGTGCGGCGCATGGCATCGCTGTGCCTGGCCACGGCCCTGTGCGGCGGGGCGGGCGGAATGGTCTTTTTCCGGCAGGCGGAGACCACCCTGCTGGAGCCGCCCCTGTCCGACCTCCACCTCCTGCCCGGGGTGACGGAGGTGTGGTCCCTGTGGGAGGAGCGCAGCCACGCCGCCACCTCCCTGCTCTCCTGCACCGACTGGGACGAGCTGGAGCCCGACGGGGAAACGGGATTCGGAATTCATGAGACGGTTCTGGGGGTTCGGATGGAGACCCCGGTGCGGGGCACCGCCTGGCGGGCCCGGTGGCCCTGGCTGGCGGAGTGGGCGGCGTCCCTCCAGCGGGGCGGCATGGAGCCGGTGGAGGGATACCCCGGCGTGTGGCACCGGGAGACTGGGAAGGGGGAGCTGTGGCTCCTCCGCCGGGACACCCTGGTGCTGCGGGTGAAAAACGACCTGGAGCCGCTGGGCGAGGACTGGCTGGCGGATATGCTGGCCCAAATGGAGGAGGAAGCGCCATGAAGCGTCGATTTTCCCTGTTTACTTACCCGGTAATGGACATGAAGGCGGCGGAGGCAGAGCTGAACCGCCGGGCGGCGGCGGGCTGGAAGCTGGAAAAGCTCTGGTTTGGGACGGTGGCCTCCTTCGCGCCGGCGGAGGAGCCGGTGTGCTACTGCCTGGACTGGTGCGACCCCGGGCGGATGGACGGGAGGGCTTACCGCACCCTGCTGGCCGACGCGGGGTGGAGGTTTCACAGCCAGACGAAATACTGGAACGTGTACGAGGCCCCGGCGGGCACCACCCCTATCCAGACCGACGGGGAGCTGGAGTACCGGCGGTTCCGGGAAAAGGCCCTCCATCGCATCAAGCACGGGGGCGGGAGCCTGGCGGCCCTGGCGGCGGTGCTGGTGGCCCTGCTCCTGATGGAGCAGCAGATGGGCCAGGGGGCCGGGATACTGGAGGGGCTGGATCTGATCACCCGGTATCAGACCGGGGCCATGTTCGTCCTGTTCTCCCCGCTGATCCTATTGGGCGGCCTGCTGTGGGGCGGTCGGCTGCTGCTCCGCCTGACCCAGTGGCAGCAGGCGGCGGAAGAGGGCCGGGACCTGCCGGTGCCGGGGCGGTGGAGCGCCCTGGCGGCGGCGCTTTTCTGCCTGGCGGGGCAGCTCTTCAGCGCGGTGCTGCTGGTTGCCCTCCTGCTGGACGGGGTGTCGGGCGCGTTTGGAAAGCGGTATCTGCAGCTGACCATCATCGTAGCCCTTGCGGCGATGGTCTGGAAGCAGGGACTGGAGTACCAGCGGCAGCGGGAGAGCTACAGGGCCAAGGTGGTGGCGGCGGCGGTGCTCCTGATGCTGGGCGCCCTGCCCTACGGGCTGACGGCCTGTTTCCGGGTGGAGCCGCCTCTGGCGGGGGTGGATCTGGAATTTATCGGGGAGGTGCGGGAGGAGACCAGCGCCACCTTCCTGGCGGCCCGCACCCACTGGGTGGATGAGCCCCGGGAGGTGGAGATCCGGGGGGAGACCTACTACAGCGTGGAAAAGACGGCGGGGGACGCCTGGACGCTGCCCTGGCCCTGGCTGGCCGACTGGGCGGAGGGGCTCTGCCGCCGGACGGCGGGGACGGAGCTGCAGCCCCTGGAGGGCTACGAGGGCGTGTGGGCGCGCTGGTCGGGCCCGGACGCGCACCGCCTGGTGATCCGCCGGGGAAACACCGTGGTGCGGCTGAACTCCTGGCCGGGCAGCAGGCCCGACGAGGACTGGCTGAACACGATTCTGTCTTGCTTGGAAGGAGGTACGCCATCATGAAGCGACGGTTTTCTTTGTTTACCTATCCGGTGATGGACATGAAGGCGGCGGAGGCGGAGCTGAACCGCCGGGCGGCGGCGGGCTGGCGGCTGGAACGGATCTGGCTGGACGGCCTGGCCTGCTTTGTGCCGGCGGAAGAGCCGGTGTGCTACTGCCTGGACTGGTGCGACCCCGTCCTGGCGGCGGACGCCCCGGACTACCGGGCCCTTTTGGCGGAGGCCGGGTGGACGCGGCGGGCCCTGGTGGGCAGCTGGGCCGTCTACGAGGCCCCGGCGGGCGCCACCCCTATCCAGACCGACAGCGAGCTGGAGTACCAGCGGTTCCGGAAGAAGGTGCTGCGGCGGATGCTGCTCGGCGGGGGTATCCTGACGGCCCTCCTGCTGCTGATTTTTGCGCTGGTGCTGTGGGTGTACGGCGGGCGGCTCTCCTGGGAGGACATGGCGGGGGCCATGGCGTTCTCCAGCCTGGGCGCCCCGCTGCTGCTCCCACTGCCACTTCTCCTGGCGGCCGGTGTGCTGTGGCTGGGACGCATGGTTCTGCGGCTGTGCCAGTGGAAGCGGGCGGTCCGGGAGGGGGAGCCCTTTCCGGTGCCGGGACGGGTGAGCGCCGGGGCGGCAAAGCTGGGCATCCTGCTGGTCTGGCTGTGGCTGGTCCTCCTGTGGGCGGCCCTGTGCCTGGACATTCTGGACGGCAGGGTGAACCTGGGCTGGGCCATCGGTATGGCCATAGGCGGCTTTCTCAGCCTGCGCGTCTATTCGCACATGGACGAGGATCTCCGCCGGCGGAACCGCCGCCGGGCCTGGGGCGCGCTGGCCCTGGCGGCGGCGGTGGTGGTCGTCCCCTGGCTGGTCCCCGACGGGCTCACCGACCCCCTCTACCCCGACCGGCCCCTGGCGGAGGCACAGTTGCTGGAGGGGGAGGATACCTGGTGTATCCAGCACCAGGACGAGGCATCCCTGCTGGTGTCCTGTACCCGGTGGGAGGAGGGGGCGGCAGACGGCTCCGCCTGGCTGGAGGGCCGGTGCTGGCACATCCGCGGCGCTTTCCTGGCCGACCGGGTGACGGCGGAGTATCTGGAGGAGCTGGGGCCGGAGAACCAGGCCCCTCTGCCCGGCTATGACCAGGTGTGGACGGCGCCGGAGGCGCTGTACTACGCCAACGGGAACACGGCGGATCTGTGGCTCCTCCGGAGGGGGAGCGTGATCATACGGCTGGAGACCACCCCGGAGCTCCTGGAGGAACAGGATCTGGACGATATTCTGACTCAACTGGAGGGCGGCGCATGAAAACGCTGTGGAAAGGCTTCCCCTACGGCTCCGCCGACCGGGAGGCGGCGGAGGCATGGCTCAACGAACTGGGCAGACAGGGCTGGCGGCTGGAGAAGGTACGCCTGGGCTTCCTGGCGGTGTTTGCACAGTCCGGGGAGCCGTGCACCTACTGCGTGTGTACGCAGCCGGGCTCCTTCTACGGCCGGGGCCGGGCGGAGTACGAGCAGCTGTGCTGGGACGGGGGCTGGCAGTGGACGGCCAACGTGCGGAGCATGGACGTCTTTGTCTCCCGGCCGGGGCATACCCCCGTGCCCCTCATCACCGACCCGGAGGTGGAGCGGCGGGAGGAGGCCCGGCGGAAGCGGCGGGGGCGTGTGTTCCTGGCCGCGCTGCTGCTCCCCCTGCTGGCAATTCTCGCGTGGAGCCTCCGGCCCGGCGGACTCCCCTGGCGCTCCTTTCTGGAGTCCAACCGCCTGCTGGCGTGGCTGCTGGCCCTGGCCCTGTGCGGCCTGGTTCCGGCCGGGGCGGCGGTGTGGAGGAAGCTGCGGCCCCCCAGGCCCCGGAACGGCCGGGCGGTGCGTCTGCGGGCCGCCCTGTGGCTGGCGGTACTGCCCCTGTGGTATGTCCTCTGCTTTGGACTCGCTTTCACCGAGGGGCTGACGGAAATCGTGGCGTGGGTGGACGCCCCGCCGGCGGCCCGGTCGCTGGGGGTGGATGCCCCCGAAGATGCCGAGGCGTACCGGCAGGTGCGCGCCTCCGTTCTGGTGGAGGGGGAGCACTACAGCCAGCCCCTGGTGGGGGCGGATCACACGGCGTACGGCTCCGTGAAGCTGGACCGCTACCGCTGCCGGGGAGAGGGGACGGCCCGCCTGCTGGCGGAGCTGGTGCGGCTGGACGAGACCCGGGGCTCCCCCGGCCACCTGGACGGCACCCACGGCCCTCTCACCGGCGCGGAGGTGCCTGTGGAGGGCGCCTGGGCGTGGCACGGCCAGGGGGAGGGCCGCACCTGCCTGATCCTCCGCTGCGGCGAGGGGGTGGCGGTGGCGGAGACCGACCAGAGCGTGCCGCCGCCGGATCAGCAGACCTGGGCGGCCCTCCGGGCCCTGCTGGAGGAATGGCCGTAGGGCGCGCCGGTTAGATGCAGATGTAAGGAGGCTTCGGCCATGAGAGAGAAAACCAAGTGCACCCGCTGGTTCCGCTACACCATCGAGGACGCCAAGGCGGCCCAGGCGGAGCTGGATCAGCGGGCGGAGCAGGGCTGGGAGCTGGAGGAGGTGGGCCTGTTCACCGCCACCTTCCGCCGCGCGGAGCACCCCCGCCCCTGCTGGGTGGAGCCCGCCCGGTGGAAGAGCTGGTCTGAAAAGGATGAGAACAGCCGGGCGGACTACCTGGCCCTGTGCGGCGAGGCCGGGTGGGAGCTGATCAGCGAGGACGGCGGCCTGTTCTACTTCCGGGCCAGGGAGGGGACAGACCCGGCTCCCATCCAGACCGACGCGGGTGTGGAGTGGGAGGACGTGTGGAAAAAGGCCCTCCGCGGCCAGCTGTCAAGCATGCTTTATGTCGTGATTTACGGGGCCGTGTGGAACGGCGCCCGGTTTCTCCAGGATCGGCCCCGGGTGTGGGAGCTGTTTCTGTCCAACGCGGCGCTGGCGGCCCAGGGACTGCTCCTCCTCCTGCTGGCCCTGGAGCTCTTTCTGGCGGCGCGGGTGCTCCGCTACCGGATAAAGTGCCGCCGGGCGGCGGCGGAGGGGGAGAGCTTCCCCGTGCCCCGGCGGGCGGCCGCCCGGCTCCGGGGGGCGTCCTCCTTGATCTTCTGGGCGGTACTGGCGGTTTGCCTGATCATGCTGCTGGCATCCACGGACTATGAGAGCCGCTTCCTGACGGACGGGAGCGGGTACACAGTGGAGAGTCACTCGGTGCTGGGGGACTACTACGAATTTTGGGGGTACGATGAGACGGGCGGCCACCTGTGGGTGGAGCGGACGGACTGCCGGACCGGCTGGCTGGCGGACTGGATCTGCGGGGATTTCCGGGCCTCCGAGGGAGACGCAAAGCGGGTTCGCCGGGAGTTCCACTGGCACGGCGCGGTCATCCCCCGGGAAGCGGAGCTGGGCTTTGACCGGGCCTGGACCTATTCCATCGGGGAATACAGCGGCCTGATATTACGGGATGGAGACCAGGTAGCGCGCATCGAGGCCGAGGGGCTCGACCTGACCAGCGCGGAAACCCTGGCGGGTATCCGGGCCTGGCTGGCGGAGTCCCCGGACTGGCAGACGGAGGCATAGCGGGCGGAGCCCATCCGCCCGCCGGAGAGAAAGGTGGCAGCATGAAACGAACTTTATGGAAGCTGTTCCCCTTTACCGCCATCGACAGCAAGGCGGCGGAGGCGTGGCTCAACCGGCTGGGGGAACAGGGCTGGCGGCTGGGCTCCGCCGGGCTGTACACAGCCCGGTTCTGGCAGACCGGGGAGCCGATATCCTACGCCGTCACTCCGGAGCAGGGGCGGAGAGAGGACTTTCTTGTCCTTTGCCGGGACGCGGGGTGGGAGCTGGCGGCCTGCAGCCGGAAGATGGAGCTGTACGCCTCCCGGGCGGGGGCGCGCCCGATCCCCCTGGAGACCGACCAGGCGCTGGAGTGCCGCAGCTTCCTCCGCCGGGGAATCCGCTGGCTGGCCCTGGAGGCGGCTTTGACGCTGATGTTCCTGCTCAACCTGCGGCAGCTCCTGGACACGGGCGGGCCCACGGACTGGCCGGCGCTGGTCTTGTGGCTGGGGGAGCTGGCCCTGTGGGGCGGGTGCCTGGCTGGGGATGGGATTTACTGGCTCCGGGTTCGCCGGGCCGGTGAGCTGCTCCCCCGCTCCATGGCGGGGGTCTGGCTGCGGTGGTGGGCCGCATGGGCGCTGGTGCTCCTGGGTGCGGGGCTGCTGGCTGTCATGTGGCTTCGGCCCGCATACCTGTGAGGGAGGGGGATAGGATGGACGGGATCCGGATGGAGCAGTTTCCCTTCCGGGTATTGGACTACAAGGCCGGGGAGGCATGGCTCAACGAGCTGGGGGCGGCTGGCTGGCGGCTGGAGGGGATTGAAAAGGGCCGCCTGCGCTTCCGCCGGACGGCGGAGCCGGTGTCCTATGCGGTGGAGCTGGAGCAGTTTCTGGGCTGCCTTGCGGAGCGGGATTTCCGCACCTTCTGTGCCGACGCGGGCTGGGAGAAGGCGGGAGAGCTGGGGGAGCTGGTGTTCTATGCCTCCGCGCCGGGGCGGAGCCCCGCCCCCTTCCACACGGACGAGGCCGTGGAGACGGAGCGGTTCACCCGGCAGTATCTGGTGCGGCACCTGGCCCGGTTCGGCGGCTGGCTGGCCCTGACAGTGCTGCCACAGCTTCTGAGGGTGCTCCTCTTCCCCGGACAGGAGCTGCACCGGGTTCTGACCCTGCCGGGCTACGGCCTGCTGCTGGCGGCCTATGTGCTGGCCCTCCTCACGCCTGCCGCCGCGGAGGGACGGGATGTGGTGTGGCTGCTGCGCTGCCGCCGGGCGGGGCGGCTTCTGACCCGCAGCCCGGCGGCGGTACGCCGGTGGAGGCGGGCGGCACTGGCCGCCCTGGGAGCGGCGCTGCTGCTGGCGGCTGTGGGGATGGCGGAGCTTGTGCCCGCTCTTGCATCCCGCATCGGCTTGTGATAGGATAGGGGCAGTGTGGAAAACTTCTGTTCAGGAGTGTGAACGATATGGAAAACCTGCTGTTTATCAACGCCTGCGTGCGGGGGGAGCGCTCCCGCACCCTCAGGCTGGCCCGCCGTTTTCTGGACGCCTATCAGGCCAGGCACCCGGACACGGTGATCACCGAGCGTAATCTCTGTGCCGAGCGATTACAGCCCCAGTATCCCGAGGTGCTGGAGGAGCGGGACGAGCTGTGGAACGCGGGCAGGCTGGATCAGCCCATGTTCGACCCGGCCCGGCAGTTCGCCGCGGCGGACAGGATTGTCATCGCCGCCCCCTTCTGGGATCTCTGCTTCCCCGCCATTCTGAAGATCTATCTGGAGCGCATCTCGGTCACCGACATCACCTTCGGCTACGACGAACAGGGGGCCATGGTGGGGCTGTGCAAGGCCTCCAAGCTGCTGCTCATCACCACCCGGGGGGGCAACTACGCCGGCACCGAGCTGGAGATGGGCACCCCCCTGCTGAAGGCCCTGTGCGTCATGTACGGCATCCCGCAGTTTGCCTGCCTGGACGCCGAGGGCCTGGACGACGTACGCAACGACAAGGCCGCCATTCTGGCCGACGCGGAGCGCCGGGCGGACGCGCTGGCGGAGGAATTTTAAGTGCGGGCCCGGATTCTGCTCCTCACCACCGGGGGCACCATCGCCTCCCTGCCCACGGCGGAGGGCCTGGCCCCCGGCCTGGACGGGGAGGAGCTGGCCCGGATGCTGCCCCAGGGCATCCTGGAGCACTACGACGTCACCGTCCGGGACATCCTCCACCTGGACTCCTCCAACATTCAGCCGGAGGAGTGGCAGACCATCGCCCGCCACGTGTTTGATAACCGGACGGAATATGACGGCATCGTGATTACCCACGGTACCGACACCATGGCCTACACCGCCTCCGTCCTCTCCTTCATGCTGCGGGGCATCGCCATCCCGGTGGTGCTCACCGGGGCCCAGCTGCCCATGGCCCACCCCTTAAGCGACGGCATGGAGAACCTGCGCACCGCCCTGGCCATGGCGGCCTCCGGCGCGGCGGGGGTGTTTCTGGCCTTCGACCGGAAGGTGATGCTGGGCTGCCGGGCGGTGAAGATCCGCACCACCGATTTCGACGCCTTTGAGAGCGTCAACTGGCCCCTGGCCGCCAGCGTGGACGGAAAGGGCCTCCAGCTCCACCCGGAGGCCATCCCCCGGCAGATCGGGGAGTGCGCCCTGCGGGACAGGCTGTGCGACAAGGTGTTTCTCATCAAGCTCACCCCCGGCCTGGATCCGGAGATCTTCGACATGCTGCTCCAGATGCACTACCGGGGTATCGTCATCGAGGCCTTCGGCGCCGGCGGGCTCCACTTCGTCCGGCGGGATCTGATCGCCAAGCTCCAGGCCGCCGCCCGGGCGGGCATCACCGTGGTGGTGTGCTCCCAGTGCCTCTACGAGCCCAGCGACTTCTCCGTCTACGAGGTGGGCCAGAAGGCCCTGGAGCAGGGGGTGATTCAGGGCCGGGACATGACCACCGAGGCGGCGGTGACCAAGCTCATGTGGGCCCTGGGCCAGACCGACGACACCGAGATCGTCCGGGACTACATGGAGCGCTCCCTGGCCGGGGAGATGGCGTAAGGAGGGAACGGAAGTGAGGACTGTTTTGAAATCCGTGCTGGCAGGGCTCGGCGTTGTGATTGCGGGCTTTGTCTTTACGGCGGTATTTGCCGGGATGTTCAACGGTATGAGCATGGAGGCGGGAATCGCGATGGGGGTCGGCCTGTTCACCTGCTTTGTTGTGGTGGTGTGCACGGGGCTCATCCTATCCCGCCTGGAGCGCGGGAGCGATGGGAGGGAATGAGACCGGTGCGGCGCGGCTGGCCATCCGCCCGGCGGCGGCCGACTACCCCGGCGTGGACTTCCGCCATGTGGACATCCTGCGCATGTTCTGCGAGGACACGGGCTGGACGGACTATAAGGTCTTTGAATATCTCATCTGAAACCGAGTTGCAGCAAAAAACGTCCCCGGAATCGAGAGATTCCGGGGACGTTTTTCATGGCAGGCAGTTATTGCGGCCCGTCCAGCAGGGCCTCCAGGTACGCCACCCACCGCTCCAGGGCGGCGGCGTCCAGGCGGGAGAGAGCCTCGGTGTAGAGGGCGTATGCCTCGGGGCGGGCCGCCTCCAGCCAGCGCAGGCTCTTCTTGGGCCCCTGGTAGAGGCGCCCGCAGAGATCACAGCAGATCTCCAGGCTGTCCACCAGCAGCCAGTGCCAGCGGAACAGCCCCTCCGCATCCCCCCGGCCGGCCCGCTGGAGCATCTTGCGGCACCAGGCCACCTGGGTGCGGTTCTCCTCCGGCGTCTTGGCGGGCAGACCGTCCCGATAGGCGGCCAGCTTCTCCAGCAGGGCCTTCCCGGAGCCGTCCCGATCCCACACCAGCTTCCCGTCCAGCAGACGGAGAAACTCCGCCATGGGGAAGTCCCCCTGAAAGTCGGCGGCGGGGTGGACGAACAAATCCAGCCGCACCCCGTCCACGCGGGACACGTCGTGCCGCGCCGGGCCGTCCGCCACCAGGGCCAGGGCATCAAAGTCGCTGTCCGGCCCGGCGGAGCCGTCGGCATAGGAGCCGTAGACAAACAGGGCGGCGGGGGCATAGGTATCTTCGATATAGCTCAGAATTTTCTCCATGTCTGGCCCTCCCGTTCCAGCTTAGCCAGGAAGCGCGCACAGTCTTTGGGGGAGCGGAACACGTGCTTTTCCCCCGTCCAGCCGTCCAGCAGCTCCAGCACCTGGGGCCGCTGGGTGCGGTGGAACTCCCAGATCCAGCGGACAAATTCACCGTCCAGCCGCTCCGGGCAGTCCGCCGCCATATCGGGGCGGGTGCGCCCCCGCCAGGAGAGGATCCGCCGCAGGGCCCGGAACAGGCACACCCGCCGGGGATAGTCCAGCAGCACCACGGCGTCGCACCGCTCCAGCCGCCGGGGGAGCGTGCGCAGGTAGTTGCCGTCGATCACCCACTCCTCCCCCAGCAGGACGGCGTCCAGCAGGGCGTCAAACTCCCCCTCGGTGCGGTTGATCCACCCGGACTTCCACCACAGCTTGTCCAGGTGCACCACCGGCAGGGAGAGGGCCTCCCCCAGAGACCGGGCCAGGGTGGACTTCCCCGCGCCGGGGCAGCCCAGCACCAGCACCCGGCGCATCACATCTCCCTCCGGCCCTCCAGGGCCCGCATGAGGGTGGCGTCGTCGGCGTACTCCAGGTGACTGCCCACCGGGATGCCGTAGGCCAGCCGGGTCACCTTCACCTGGAAGGGCTTGAGGAGCCGGGACAGGTACATGGCGGTGGCCTCCCCCTCGGTGTCCGGGTTGGTGGCCATGATTACCTCGGCCACGCCCCCCTTGGCCACCCGGTCTACCAGCTCCTTCACCCGGATGTCGTCGGGGCCCACGTGGTTCATGGGGGAGATCACCCCGTGGAGCACGTGGTAGAGGCCGGGGTACTCCCGGGAGCGCTCCATGGCCACCACGTCCTTGGGGTCGGCCACCACGCAGATCACCGAGGTGTCCCGCTTGGCGTCCTGGCAGATGGGGCACAGCCCCTCCCCCTCGGAGAAGTTCTGGCACACGGGGCAGCAGTGGATGGAGGCCTTGGCGCCCACAATGGCGTCGGCAAAGGCGGCGGCCTCCTCCTCCGGCAGGGAGAGGACGAAGAAGGCCAGCCGCTGGGCGGTCTTGCGGCCGATGCCGGGCAGGCGGGCGAACTGCTCCACCAGCCGCTCCAGCGCAGGCGGAAGGTACTGCATCGGTCACACCCCCCGCAGGGCGGCGATGGCCGCCGCCGGATCTTCCGCGCCGTACACGGCGGAGCCGGCCACCAGGGTGTCCGCCCCGGCAGCAATCACCGCCGCCGCCGTTTTGGGGGCGATGCCGCCGTCCACCTCCAGCCGGCAGGCGGGGTTGTATTTCTCAATCAGCTCCCGCACCTGGCGGATGGTGTCCAGCTGGTTCTCCAGGAAGGCCTGGCCGCCGAAGCCGGGCTCCACCGTCATGACCAGCACCATGTCCAGGACTTCCAGGTAGGGCAGCACCGCCCGGGCGGCGGTGATGGGCCGCAGGGCCACCGCCTTCTTGACCCTGCAGGCCTCCATGCGCCGCAGGGCCTCGGCGATGCCGGTAGGGTGGTCGGCCTCCAGGTGGACGGACAGGAGATCCGCCCCCGCCCGGGCAAAGGCCTCCACATACCGCACCGGCTTGTCGATCATCAGGTGCACGTCCAGGAACATGTCGGTGCATCTGCGGATAGACTTTACCACCGGCACGCCGATGGTGATGTTGGGCACGAAGCAGCCGTCCATCACGTCCACGTGGAGCCAGTCAGCGGAGGATACCCGGTGAATGTCCCGCTCCAGGTTGGCAAAATCTGCCGAGAGGATGGACGGGGCAATTTTAATCATTTTTTTACCACTCCTTGAAGGGAAGTTCAGAATTGTGTGGTAGGATAAGCCGTGGCGCCCGGGATAGGCCCGGGGCAAACCGGTAGCGGGGCACATAGGATACGGCAAGCGGACGCCGCCCGGGGCCCCGCCGGGGCTCCCCTCCGCCCACGGGCGCCGGCCCGGCGGCCCCTGCCCCGGGGGAAACGGCACCGCATCATATAACCGGTCTAGGGGGGATTTCATCCCCCCTAGATACGGGGAGGCCGCGCCGCATATGCGGCACAGCCTCCCCGATACCCCCCTCACCCGCGCCCGCGCGGGTGGTTGCCCGCCGGTGGCGGAGCAAGCATCGGTGTCCTCCGGCGAAGTGAATTCGCCTACGGACTTCCTTTGATTTTATTTTACCCGCTGCGCGGGTAAAACTCTGCGAGGCCAGCGGAGAGGGGTGCCCCTTTCGTAGGGCGCGACGACCCGGCGCGCCGCGGCAACCCGCCGGCAGTGTAGGGCGCGGCATCCCTGACGCGCCGCAGTAGGGCGGGGGCTTGCCCCCGCCGCCCGTCAGTCATAGACGTTCTTGGTGCTGCACTCCCGGGCCTGATATCCGGCGGCGCGGAGGGCCTCCAGGATTGTCTTCTTGTGGGCGTGGCCGAAGGCCTCCAGGGTGACCCGCAGCTCCACGCCGCTCTGGCGGTTGATGTTGACGAACTGGTTGTGCTCCAGCCGGATCACGTTGCCGTTGGCCTCGGCCACGATCTGGGCCACCCGCAGCAGCTCGCCGGGACGGTCGGGCAGCTGGACGGAGAAGGTGAACACCCGGCCCCGGTTGATCAGCCCGTGCTGCACCAGGGAGGCCACGGTGATCACGTCCATGTTGCCGCCGGAGAGGACAGGCACCACGTTCTTGCCCTTGCACTTCAGGTGGTACAGGGCGGCGATGGGCAGCAGGCCGGCGTTCTCCACGATCATCTTGTGCTTCTCCATCATGTCCAGGAAGGCGTCCACCAGCTCGTCGTCGTCGATGGTGATGATGTCGTCGATATTCTTCTGGATATAGGGGAAGATCTGGTCACCGGGGGTTTTCACCGCCACGCCGTCGGCAATGGTCTCCACCCTGTCCAGGGTGACCACGTGGCCCGCCTCCACGCTGGCCTTCATGGAGGCCGCGCCGGTGGGCTCCACGCCGATGACCGTCACGTTGGGGTTGAGCAGCTTGGCCAGGGTGGACACGCCGGAGGCCAGCCCGCCGCCGCCGATGGGCACCAGGATCACGTCCACATCGGGGAGATCCTGGAAGATCTCGTAGGAGATGGTGCCCTGTCCGGTGGCCAGGGCGGGGTCGTTGAAGGGGTGGACGTAGGTGAGCCCCTCCTCCTGGGCCAGCCTGGCGGCCAGCTCGGCGGCGTCGTCGAAGGTCTCCCCGTGGAGCACCACCTTGGCCCCGTAGTCCTTGGTGTTGTTCACCTTCACCAGGGGGGTGGTGGTGGGCATGACGATGGTGGCCTCCACCCCGGCGTGCTGGGCGGCGTAGGCCACGCCCTGGGCGTGGTTGCCCGCGGAGGCGGTGACCAGCCCGCGGGCCTTCTCCTCATCGCTGAGGGTGCTGATCTTATAGTAGGCGCCCCGGATCTTGTACGCGCCGGTGAGCTGCATGTTCTCCGGCTTGATGTACACCTGATTGCCGGTGGCCTTGGAAAAGGCGGGGCTGTAGACCAGGGGGGTGTCCCGGATCACACCGGAGAGCACGCCGCGGGCCTCTTTGAAATCCTTGAGTGTGAGCATGGCGCAGACTTCCTCTCTGTTGGCTGAAACCTTTTTTTCTCAATAGATATAATGATAATAACTTTTCCCCCTAAAGTCAACGTGTTTTCTTGACACCCGGAGACGGGAAAGGTAGAATAAAACCATCCCCAGGTCTGGAGGAGATCCCATGGCAAAAATCGTGAAAAAATCGCCCATACCGCTGTACGGCGCGGCGGCGGTGTGGCTTTTGTGGGCCGTTTTCCTGCCCATGTATGCCCTGTGGCACTTTGCGCTGGTGGCCGCCGCGTCGGTGCTGGTGTGGTTCGGCCTGAAAAAGCTGTGCCCCGACAAGGTGCTGAACCTGCCGGATCCGGAGCCCAAGCCGGAACCTGAGCCGGAGCCCCGGCCGGAGCCGGCCGGACAGGCGCCGGAGGATCCCATCGCCGCCGAGCGGGCGCGGGCCCTGTCCGAGCTGCGGCGGCTGGACGACAACATCGAGGACGAGAAGATCTCCGCCCAGATCGTCCACATGGAGGAGGTTACCGGCAAGATCTTTGACATCGTGGCCGGGCAGCCCGCCAAGCTGCCCCAGATCCGCCGGTTTTTGAACTACTACCTGCCCACCACCCTGAAGCTGCTCAACGCCTACGACCGGATGGGCAGCGCCGGGGTGGAGGGGGCCAACATCGACGGCACCATGGGGCGCATCGACGCCATGATGGACAAGGTGGTCCAGGCCTTTGACAAGCAGCTGGACGCCCTCTTTGCCGACGAGGCGCTGGACATTTCAACCGACATCACCGTCCTGGAGCAGATGCTGGCCCGGGAGGGCCTGGGCGGCATGCAGATGGGACAATCATAACGAGGAGGAAGGAAAACCATGGCTGATCAAACTGATTTCACCCCGGAGCTCACCCTGACCCCCAATCTGGACACCGCCGCCGCGGCGGCGGAGGCCCCCAAGGCCCCGGAGGCGCCCACCCTCACCCTGGATCCCACCGGCGCGGCGGCGGCCGCCGCCGCCCAGCAGGACAAGGACGCCCAGGCCATCCAGCTGGACGAGAGCCAGCTCACCGAGGCCGAGCGCAAGATGGTGGACGACTTTGCCAAGCAGATCGACATCACCGATTCCAACCTGGTGCTCCAGTACGGCGCGGCGGCCCAGAAGAACATCGCCGGCTTCTCCGAGAGCACCCTCAACTCGGTGCGCACCAAGGATCTGGGGGAGATCGGCCAGGCCCTGTCCTCCCTGGTGGTGGAGCTGAAGGGCTTCGGCAAGGAGGAGGACGAGAAGGGCATCTTCGGGTTCTTCAAGAAGAAGCGCAACGAGCTGGAGGCCATGAAGGTGGCCTACACCAAGGCCGAGGCCAACGTGGACAAGATCGTGGAGGTGCTGGAGGGCCACCAGGTGACCCTGATGAAGGACATCGCCATGCTGGATCAGATGTACGAGCTCAACACCAAGTATTACAAAGAGCTGACCATGTATATCCTGGCGGGCAAGAAGCGGCTCAAGCAGGTGCGGGAGGAGGATCTGGCCCAGCTCCAGAAGAAGGCCGCCCAGTCCGGCACCCAGGAGGACGCCCAGGCGTACAACGACCTGGCCAACATGATCTCCCGGTTTGAAAAGAAGCTCCACGATCTGGAGCTGACCCGCATGATCTCCATCCAGATGGGCCCCCAGACCCGTCTGATCCAGAACAACGACACCCTGATGCTGGAGAAGATACAGTCCTCCCTGGTGAACACCATCCCCCTGTGGAAGAGCCAGATGGTGCTCTCCCTGGGCCTGGAGCACTCCCGCCAGGCCACCGCCGCCCAGAGCGCGGTGACCAACATGACCAACGAGCTGCTGCAGAAGAACGCCGACATGCTGAAGATGGGCACCATCGAGACCGCCAAGGAGGCCGAGCGCAGCGTGGTGGACATCCAGACCCTCCAGCACACCAACGAGCAGCTCATCTCCACCCTGGACGAGGTGATGAACATCCAGCGGGAGGGCGCCCAGAAGCGCCGGGAGGCAGAGGCCGAGCTGGGCAAGATCGAGGGCCAGCTCAAGCAGAAGCTGTTGGAACTGCGTGGCTGACAGCGCGTAGGGGCGGATAGTATCCGCCCGTCCGGTGTGCAAACCACCCGCTGTTTTGAAAATGAGGTAATCCCATGAAATTTCTCAAAACCCACACCGGCGCCATGGTGGTGCTGGCGGTGGTGATTGTGCTGTCCACCCTGCTGGGCTCCCACCGCTCCCTGGTGCAGGCCAGGGCGCAGGTGGAGGCGCAGTTCGCCCCCATCGCCGGGGATCTCCAGGACTGCGTGGACATCACCGCCAACCTGCTCACCGTGGCGGGGCGCTACCTGGATCAGGGCGAGCTGACCGACCTGACAGCCAGCCGGGAGGCCCTGGCGGGGAGCACCGGCATCTCCGACGCCTGCACGGCCTACCAGCGGCTGCTGGGGGACGCGGAGACCGTGTTCCTCAAGCTGGAGGACGCGAGCCTGACGGAGCGGGACGCCGACTATGTCCAGGGCTTCCGCACCGACCTGGCCTCCGAGCAGGACACCATCTCCCGGGATGGCTACAACGCCGCGGCGGAGGACTTCAATACCCGGGTGCTGGGGGGCTTCCCCGCCGGCATCCTGGGCACGCTCACCTTCGTCCAGCCGGCGGAGATCTTCCAGTGAGAGGAGAGGAAGCCATGAAAAAGCTGCTGACCGCCGCCCTGCTGGGGGCGGCCCTGCTCACCGGCACGGCCGGCGCGGTGGTGGAGCCCACCGACGCCTTCTATGTGGCCGACTACGCCGACGTGCTCAGTGAGGAGACCGAGCAGTACATCATCGACCAGAACGAGGCCCTCTTCGAGGCCACCGGCGGCCAGATCGTGGTGGTGGCGGTGGACTTCATGGACGGCATGGACTCCGCCGACTACGCCATGGCCGTGGCGGAGAAGTGGGGCGGCATCGGCGACGCGGAGCGGAACAACGGCTTCCTGCTGGTGTACGCCGTGGGGGAGAACAAGGTGTGGGCCATGGCGGGCGCCGGCATTGAGGATGCCCTGTCCGCCTCCACCATCGAGGGCTGGCTGGAGGACGACTTCTACGACGGCTATGACGCCGGGGAGTACGACAGCGCCACCCGGGCCTTCTTCGACGACGTCTATGGCTGGTATGAGAGCTATTATGCCACCTCCTCCACGGGGGCCGTAAGCCAGCCGGTGCCGGATTACGAATATCTCCCCCAGCCGGAGAACGACCATTTCTATACATACACGGGCTCTAGCCTGGTCGGTACGCTGCTGTCCCTGTTCCTGGCGCCGCTGATCGTGGTGATCATCGTGGTGGCGATTCTGGCCGACGGCTGGCGCTACCGCCGCTATCACCGACGGTACATGGGGCCCGGCATGCCGCCCCCGCCCTATGTGTACCGGCCCTTCATCTTCGGCCGGCCCCACCGGCCCAGGCCGCCCCGCCCGCCCAGAGGGCCCCGCCCCCCCATGGGCGGCGGCTTCCACAGCGGCGGGGGCTTCCGGGGCGGCGGAGCGGGGCGCTCCGGCGGAGGCTTCTCCCGGGGCGGCGGCTTCGGCGGCAGATCCCGCGGGGGAGGTGGCTTCTCCCGCGGCGGCGGGTTCCGCGGCGGCGGAGCCGGACGCCGGTAAGCATTCTTTCATCAAACAAGGCCCTGGAGTGCCCCTCCAGGGCCTTTGTCATAACTCCGACACATCTGGGGGTTAGACTGTGGGCGGAAACAGAGGAGGGGAGACCATGGACGGCCATGTGCTGATCGTGGAGGATGAACAGCGCCTGCGGGACATCATCCGGGACTACTTCACCGCCCACGGGGCGGACTGCGACCTGGCCCGGGACGGGGCGGAGGCCCTGGAGCTGCTGCGGGAGAACGACTACGACGCCATCCTGCTGGACGTGCTCATGCCCAACCTGGACGGCTTTGCCGTGTGCCGGGCGGTGCGGGAGCACAGCGGGGTGCCCATTTTGTTCCTCACCGCCCTGGGGGGTGAGGAGGACGTGCTGCGGGGCTACGCCCTGGGGGCGGACGACTACGTGACCAAGCCCTTCTCCCTGGCGGTGCTGCTGGCCAAGACCGGGGCGCTGATCCGCCGCAGCCGGGGCGGCCCGGGGACGGAAACCCTCACCTGCGGGGCTATCACTCTGGAGCCGGGCCGCCGGGCCTGCACCGTGGACGGCCGGGCGGTGGAGCTGCCGCCCCGGGAGTACGAGTTGCTGCTCTGCCTCATGCGCCACCAAGGGCAGGTGCTCAGCCGGAGCCAGCTGCTGGACCGGGTGTGGGGCATCGACTTCGAGGGGGGCGACCGGGCGGTGGACGGCCGGATCAAGGCCCTCCGGGCCGCCCTGGGGAGCGCGGGAAAGCAGATTAAGACGGTGTTCAAGGCGGGCTACAAGCTGGAGGAGGGAGCGTCGTGAAAGACAGGCTTCTGTTTCTGCGGGCCTTTGCCCGGACGCTGTGCATCTGCCTGGCCGTCTGGGCGGCGGCCATGGCGGCGCTGGTGTGGCTCAACGGACGGTGGAGCGCGGAGGACATTCTCACCAACGAATATGAGGCGCGCCGGTCGGCCGGTTCCCTGAATGGGGAAGAGATGGATTTCTCGGTCGATCTGAGCATGATCGCCTGTGAAGAGCTAGAGCGCTATGGGGGCCAGATGCTCCTGCGGATCTATGACGAGGAAGGCGGTGTGCTGGGGCAGAGCCAGCTGTTGATGGCCCGGATCGCCAAGGACGGCTTCCTCCAATACGTCCTGTTTGACGCCGCCATGACCGATGCCGAGCAGCTGGCCGCCGCCCGGGTGTTCATGGAATATCCATGGCTCAGGGTCTATCAGCTCTATGACGAGGCGTCTGCCGCCTTTGAGAGCCTGGAGATGACCGGCTGGACGGAGGGGGAGGCGTTCTTCCCCATCCGAGCGGTGCTCCACCTGGACGGGGAGGAGATCACCCTGGTGGACGCCGATCCGGCCCGCTTTCCGGGGAAAACCATGGAGAACATCCAGACGCCCCATGTGCAATTTTATTCCGCCCTGGCGGGGCGGGGCGGGCCGGAAATGCGGCTGGAGCAGTACCGGACTCTGGAGGCGGAGATGGACGCCTGGATCAAGCAGCTGCTGACCCAGGATCCCCGCACCGGCCTGACCTATGATCAGATGATCATGACCGCCGGGGGAACGGCACCCCGCACATTTCCAAATATGTCCATGGACGGCTCCATGGAGCAGATTGTGGTAAGCAATTATGCGCTTCCCCCGCTCTACCTGCTCTACGGCCTGGAGCCCGCCATCCTGCTCACCCTGGCGGCGGCGGTGGCCCTGGCCTGTTGGCTGACCTGGCTGGAGACCCGGGCCATCCGCCGGGAGCGGAATTTTACCCGGGCGGCGGCCCACGAGCTGAAGACCCCACTGGCGGTGCTCCGCTCCCACGCGGAGGCCCTGCGGGAGGACATCGACCCGGCCAAGCGGACGCAGTACCTAGATGTGGTGCTGGACGAGAGCGACCGCATGGCGGCCCTGGTGGGGCAGCTGCTGGATCTGTCCCGGCTGGAGCGGGGCGTCCCCCTCAAACGGGAGCGGGTGGACTTTGCCGCCCTGGTGCGAGCGTGCTTTGACCGCCTGTCCCTGTCCGCGGGGGAGCGGGATCTCCATGTGACCCTGAACCTGACGGAGGGGATGGTGTCCGGCGACCGGGCCCGGCTGGAGGAGGCGGTGGGCAATCTGGCGTCCAACGCCCTGCGGTACACCCCGGCGGGGGGCAGCATATCGGTACGGCTGGAGAACAGCCGGGGGAAGCTGTGGCTTGCGGTGGACAACGACGGCCGGGGATTTACCCCCAGGGAGCTTTCCCGCCTGTGGGAGCCCTTCTACCGGGGCGACCCGGCCCGCAGCCGGGACACCGGCGGGGCCGGCCTGGGCCTGGCCATCGTCCGGGCGGCGGTGCGCGCCCACGGCGGCACCTGTGGGGCGGAGAACCGGGCCGGCGGGGTGCGCTTCTGGCTGGAATTGCCCGCCTTGCAATCAGACGGCTGATATGATAGAATGATTCCACCAATCAAGAAACAGAGATTGCGAGGAATTTTCTATGGGCTATAACCGGCCGGAGGCCAAGGCGCTGGCCAAGCAGGCCATGCGCACCACCTATCCCCACCCCATGCTGGTGACCCTGGTGTACCTGCTGCTCACCTCGGTGCTCACCAGCCTGGTGTCCAGCCTGGTGACCGACCCCTTTACCACCTTCTATTACTATGTGTGGGACGGGGTCTATGGGGTGGAGGATCTGATCCGTGTGCTGCTCACTCCGCGTAACGTGGCGTCTTTTCTGGTGATCCAGCTGCTGATCACCGTCTATCAGTGGATTATGAGCTTCGGCTACACTTCCTACGTCCTGCGCATGGCGCGGAACGAGCAGCCCAACTACTGGAATCTGCTGGACGGCTTCCGCACCATCGGCCGGGCCTTCCTGGTGTATCTGCTGATCTATATCTTCACCACCCTGTGGAGCCTACTGTTTTTGGTGCCCGCCTTTATCGTGATGCTGGTGTCGGCACTGGGCGGCCCGATGCTGATGTTCCTGGCCCTCCTGCTGGTGATCGCCGCGGCCATCCTGTCCGTCATTGTCACCTACCGCTACCGCCTGGCGGTGTATTTCCTGCTGGACAACCCGGAGATGGGGGCCCTGGCCGCCATCACCGAGAGCAAGCGGGCCATGATGGGCTGGAAGGGCGAGCTGTTCATCCAGGATCTGTCCTTCCTGGGCTGGTCGCTTCTGTTCGGCTTTGCCGCAGCTCTGGTGGGAAGCCTGGGCCTGATCTTTGGGCCCGGCGCCGTCAGTCTGCTGACCATCCTGGCCACCACCGCCTTCTCCCTGTGGCTCACCCCCTATATGTGGGGCACAGAGGCCAACTTCTACGACTGGGTGGTGCATGGCCGCTACTCCTATCGGGACAGCGCCGGCCCCGATGCCGGCTATCAGAGCCCCTACAGCAATTTCTGAGCAGAACAAACATCCCGGCCCTCCGTTCGGAGGGCCGGGATGTTTGTATAGCGGAAAGGGGCGAAGCGGGCGGATGCTATCCGCCCCTACAGGGCAGGCAGTTCTCGCCCCAGGTCTTGCAGCCCGCTCTTACTCCAGGACGGCGCCCCTTGCGGCGCTCGTTACCAGTTTGGCATACCGGGCCAGGTAGCCGGTCTTGACCTTGGGCTCGGGACAGACCCACTTGGCCTTCCGATCAGCCAGGGCGGCCTCGTCCACCTGGAGCTCGATTTTGCAGGCGGGGATGTCGACGGAGATGATGTCCCCCTCCTCCACCAGGGCGATGGGGCCGCCCTGGGCGGCCTCGGGGCAGACGTGGCCGATGGCGGCGCCCCGGGTGGCGCCGGAGAAGCGGCCGTCGGTGATCAGGGCCACGGACTCGCCCAGGCCCATGCCCACGATGGCGGAGGTGGGGTTGAGCATCTCCCGCATGCCGGG
>NBJMR02800__coassemble_1895_pt1 | contig 20295 bp, 17 predicted proteins | sample NBJMR02800__metabat2_high_PE_046 | metagenome-assembled genome bin NBJMR02800
GTGCAGTACAAATAGGTCTTACAGCGACACCGAAGGAAACTAAGGAAATAAGTAATCTAGCTTATTTTGGTGAACCTATATATACTTATAGTTTAAAACAAGGTATAGCTGATGGCTTTTTAGCACCATATAAAGTTATTCGTGTGAATATAGATAGAGATAGTGAAGGCTGGAGACCGTATAAAGGACAATTCGATAAAAATGGTCTGCAAATCGAGGATAAATTATATTTAGGAAAAGATTTTGATAAAAATTTAATTATTGATGAACGTACCCAAGAAGTAGCAAAGCGTATTACAAAATGGTTAAAAGAAAATGGCAGATATAGTAAAACTATTGTTTTTTGTGTGGATATAGAACATGCTGAAAGAATGAGGCAAGCACTTATAAATGAAAATAGCGATATCATGAAGGCTAATCCTAATTATATTATGCGAATAACAGGTGATAATAAAGAAGGAAAAGCTATGCTAGATTATTTCATTGATCCTAGTGAAAAATATCCGACAATAGTTACTACATCAAAGTTAATGACTACAGGTGTAGATGCTAAGACTTGTAAATTAATTGTATTAGAAAATAATATAAATTCTATTATTGAGTTTAAACAAATTATTGGACGTGGCACTCGCTTAAATCCAGATTATGATAAAAATTATTTTACTATCATGGATTTTAGGGGAGTAACGAGATTATTTGCAGATCCTAATTTTGATGGCGATCCTATAGTTATCATTGAAGATGATGGAAAAGATGAAAATACAAGTACGAATACTACAGAAGAAACAGGCGAAGATATAGCAAGTGAAGATGGTGATATATTTACGCCACCAATGGTGCATGAAGGCAAAGTAAAATATCATGTGGATAATGTAGATGTAAATATAGTAAATGAACGTGTACAATATCTTGATGCTAATGGAAAGTTAATAACAGAGAGCGTCGTTGATTTCACTAAGAAAAATGTTCGCAAGGAATATGCTTCTTTAGATGAATTTATTAATGCTTGGAGCAGTACAGCGAAAAAGCAAGTTATTCTTGAAGAATTAGCAAAGCATAATGTTTCTATAGATGAACTATATAAGGCTACAGGTAAAAATGATATAGATGAATTTGATTTAATTTTGCATATTGTTTATGATCAAAAACCATTGACGAGAAAAGAACGTATTAATAATGTGAAAAAAAGAGATTATTTTGCTAAGTATTCGCCAGTTTGTAGAGAAGTATTAGATGCTTTGATGGAACAATATAAGAATGAAGGCATAAGAGAAATACAAAATCTTCAAGTTTTACGCAATAAAAATTTTGCTAAATGGGGAACTGCACCAAAAATTGTAAAAATGTTTGGCGGTAAAGAAAAATATTTTCAGGCAGTAGATGAACTCACAAGTTTAATCTATAATAATGAAACATCCGCAAATCAAGGAAATAATATATATAATCTATAAAAGGAGTACATGAATTAAACTATGAGTTTAGGAGCATTTGTAAAAAACATTCAAAATATAATGCGTGGGGATAGCGGTGTAAATGGTGATGCACAGCGTATCGAGCAATTAACATGGCTATTATTTTTAAAAATTTATGCCAAGAAGGAAGAAGACTGGGAACTTTTTGATGAGAATTATAAATCTATATTGCCAGAAGAATGTAAATGGGAAAACTGGGCAGTAGATGATGCAGATGGTAAGTCTTTAACAGGAGATGATTTATTAGAATTTGTCAACGAAAAGTTATTTAAACAGTTAAAAGAAATAAAATTGTCAGCAGATGCTCCTATGAAGCATAAGATTTTAAGAGATGTATTTGTAAGCACCAATCAATATATGAAAGATGGTGTTTTACTACGTCAATTAATCAATGAAATCAATAAAATAGATTTTGATAATATCAAAGAATTGCACGCTTTTGGCGAAATTTATGAAACCATCTTGAAAAGTTTGCAAAGTGCAGGAAATGCAGGGGAATTTTATACACCTAGGGCAGTAACTGATTTTATCGTAGAAATGGTAAATCCAAAGCTTGGCGAAACTGTAGCTGATTTTGCTTGTGGGACAGGTGGATTTTTGACTTCTACATTAAATCATTTAGAAAAAAATATGAAAAATACAGAAGATAGAACACAGTATAATAATGCTATCTATGGTATAGAGAAAAAGCCTCTTTTCACCTGCCAAAATGATATTTGAAAGGATGGCTTATATATGGAAAATCAAATGATAACTGGCACTCGCGTTGATTGTTTATATCGGGTGTCTAGCGACAAGCAGGTGGATCATAACGATAAAAACCAGGCCGACATTCCCATGCAGAGGAAAGCCTGCCACGCCTTTTGTGAGAAAATGGGCTGGACGATTGTTCACGAGGAACAGGAGGACGGCGTTTCCGGTCACAAGGTACGGGCGGAAAACCGGGACAAGCTGCAAATCATCAAGGAACGGGCCCGGCAGGGCAAGTTTGATATTCTGCTGGTGTTCATGTTTGACCGCATCGGGCGGATCGCAGACGAAACGCCCTTTGTGGTGGAATGGTTTGTCAAGAACGGCGTCCGGGTTTGGAGTACCCAGGAGGGTGAACAGCGGTTTGACAACCACACCGACAAACTCACCAACTACATCCGGTTCTGGCAAGCGGACGGCGAAAGTGAAAAAACCTCCATCCGTACCAAAACCGCCCTGGGGCAGCTTGTGGAGGATGGAGGCTTCAAGGGCGGCGTTGCGCCCTATGGCTATGACCTTGTGAAAAGCGGACGCGTGAATAAGCGCAAGCATGAGGTTTACGAGCTGGCTCTCAATGAAACCGAGGCCGCTGTTGTCCGCATTGTCTTTGACAAGTATGTGCATGAGGGCTATGGGGCCCAACGGATTGCCACCTACTTAAACAACCTGGGCTACCGGGCCCGGAGCGGCAAGATGTGGCACCACGCCACCATCCGGGGCATCCTCTGTAACCTGACCTATACCGGCGTACTCCGCAGTGGAGAAAGCCGCTCCCCGGTGCTGCCCCACCTGCAAATCATCGAGCCGGAACTGTTTGAGGCGGCCCAGCGGATTCGTACTAACCGGGCCAATGAAACAGAACGCACCGTCCCCCGCAACATCGCAGGCCAGTCGCTCTTGTCTGGGAATGTGTACTGCGGCCATTGTGGGGCCCGGCTCAATCTAACCACCAGCGGCAAGGCGTACCCCTGCAAGGATGATCCCCACCGGGTCATCAAGCGGGTGCGGTACATCTGCTATGGCAAAACCCGCAAGCAGACCGATTGTGACGGGCAGACGGGGTACACGGCACATATCCTGGACGGGATCATCGACAAGCTGGTGCGGCAAATCTTTGAGCGCATGAAGGCAATCCCGAAAAGCGAAATCGTCAACGCCCGCTACCGGGAAAAGATGGAGGAGAGAAAAAATCTGCTCCGCTCCGTCCGGGCCGACTACACCAAGGCAGCCGATGAACTGGATATGCTCAAAGCGGAAGTCATAAAGGCCCTGCGAGGGGAAAGCGCCTTTTCCAAAGACCTGCTGGGCTCTATGGTGTCCGAAGCCGAGGCCAAATGCACCGAGCTGCAAAAGCAATTAGAGGACGCACAGGCTGCCTACGAGGAAGGGCAAGCCGTTCTGCACTCCCTGGAGGAGCAGTACGACAATGTAATCTCCTGGGCCGATCTTTACAACACGGCCAGCCTGGAAGCAAAGAAGATGATCGTCAACTGCCTGATCCGTCGGGTGGAGGTCTATCGGGACTACAAGCTGCACATTGATTTCAACATTGACTTTGCACAGTTTAGCCTGGGGCTGGACATTGTGGAAATCGCCGCATAAAAACAAAAGCCCATTCCCGGCAGGGAATAGGCAAAAGAAAAAACTTGCCTTGAAGCAAGACAAGTTATCTAAGAATACCCAGCGCATCCTATGGTGGAGATAAGCGGGATCGAACCGCTGACCTCTTGAATGCCATTCAAGCGCTCTCCCAGCTGAGCTATACCCCCATATAAGAGGATGCGCTGGGTATTTCTTATTCAGTTTTGTGTGGGGTGCTGGTACACGATTGTATCGGGCTCCCAGCTGAGCTATACCCCCATATTCACTTGTGCATGCCGGACTGGCCGACCGAACGAATTGTATTTTAGCAGAGTGGGCAGGGTTTGTCAACTGTTTTTTTCTCTTTTTTATGGGGGCTGTTTCAGATGGGAAAATTTTCAGAAAAAGGGGATACCCACGGGGAAAGCTTCATGATATAATAAAGTATCGCATCGTGCTATGCAGACAGCATAGCGGTGAACAGGCGGCGGACAGACGCTGGCCAGACTGCGGAAGGAGGCAGAACGCCATGAAATGTCCCTATTGTGCCCATCTGGAGAGCAAGGTGGTGGATTCCCGGCCGTCGGACGAGGGGGCCAGCATCCGCCGCCGGCGGGAGTGCCTGGCCTGCCACAAGCGCTTTACCACCTATGAGACGATGGAGAGCCTGCCCCTGGTGGTCATCAAAAAGGACGGCAGCCGCCAGACCTTTGACAAGAGCAAGCTGCTCAACGGCATGCTGCGCGCCTGTGAGAAGCGCCCGGTGCCCTTCAGCCAGCTGGAGGGGATCGCCAATGAGATTGAGCAGGCCCTTCAGAACGAGATGGATCGGGAGGTGCCCTCCGCCAGGATCGGAGAGCTGGTGATGGATCGCCTGCGTGAGGTGGACGAGGTGGCCTATGTCCGCTTCGCCTCGGTCTACCGCCAGTTCAAGGACATCAGCACCTTCATGTCGGAGCTGAACAAGCTTTTGGCGGAGAAGTGAGCTGATATTGTCCCACTCAAAACGACCCACTTGTCCCACAGAAAATGGCACGGGAGTCTAAGGATTTACCCTTAGGCTCCCTTCTTTTTTGCCCACTTTTGGGGATTGGTCGATGGAGTTTATGAGGAAAAGGCGAGAAAAACGTTATGAATTGGCTCAAATGGCTGTTGACCAGAATGAGGGGCGAGAGGGACAAAATGAGCGAGATATTGGGTTCGTTTTGGGTGAGACGATAACAGTGAGCTCCGGCCGCCGGAATACAGGCCCGTGGAACAGGATACAGGGAGTCCGGAGAGGATCCGGACTCCCTGTTTTGCGCTCCGGCGGGCTTGCATGGGCCGCCCTTTTGGGGGTACAATAGAGGAAACAATGCGGCAGGGAGGCATTGGCGTGAATATCGCACTGGTAACCGGGGCGTCCTCCGGCCTGGGGGCGGCCTTCATCCGCCGCCTGGATCAGCAGGGCGGCCTGGACGAGATCTGGGGGGTGGCCCGCCGGGAGGGGCGGATGGAGGCCCTGGCGGCGGAGCTGCGCACCCCCATGCGCTCCATCGCCCTGGATCTGACCAAAATGGAGAGCGTGGAGGCCCTCCGCGCCCTGCTGGAGCGGGAGCGGCCGGACGTGCGGGTGCTCATCAACTCCGCCGGCTTCGGCAAGTTCGGCACCTACGCCGACATGACCCTCCAGGAGACGGCAGACATGGTGGATCTGAACTGTAAGACCGCCGTGGCCCTTACCGCCGCCGTCCTGCCCCATATGGGGAGAGGCGGGCGGGTGCTGGAGATCTGCTCCTCCGCCTCCTTCCAGCCCCTGCCCGGCTTCAACGTCTACGCCGCCACCAAGGCCTTCCTGCTCCGGTACAGCCGGGCCCTCCGGTGGGAGGCGGCCCCCCGGGGCATCCGGGTAACGGCGGTGTGCCCGGGGTGGATCCGCACCGAGTTCATGGACGTGGCCCGGGACACCCAAAACGGACGCACGGTGCGCTGCTTTCCCTTTGCCCTCCGGCCGGAGACCGTGGCCCGGCGGGCCCTGCGGGACAGCCGCTGGATGGCGGTGACCACCTGCGGCCTGCCCGCCCTGGTGCAGCGGGTAGCCAGCAAGTTCCTCCCCCACTGCTTCATCATGGCCTGCTGGGAGGGGCTGCGGCGTCTGTAGGAGCCGAAACAGCGCGGCGGGGCGGCCCATGCGGGCCGCCCCGCCTGTTTTGCGCTTCCCCGCCGGAAGAGGGAGGTTCTCCACACAAAATTCACAATTGTGTGTTAGGATGTGGGCACAGGAGTTGATGGCATGACACGGATTCTGATTGTGGAGGACGAGGCGGACATCCAGGAGCTGCTGGACGCCTACCTCCGGGACGCGGGGTACGACACCGCCCTGGCCGGGGACGGCATTGAGGCGGCGGCGCTCTTTCAGCGGGAGCGCTTTGACCTGGTGCTGCTGGACGTGATGCTGCCCAAGCTGGACGGCTTTGGGGTGTGCGAGCTCATCCGCCGCCAGTCCCGGGTGCCCATCATCCTGCTCACCGCCCTGGATGGGGAGGCGGAGCAGCTGCGGGGCTTTGATCTGGAGATTGACGACTATGTGACCAAGCCCTTCTCCATGCCGGTGCTGCTGCGGAAGATCGGGGCGGTGCTCCGCCGCGTGTCGGGGTCGGCCGGCGGGGCCGAGCTGCTGCGCTACGGGGAGCTGACCCTGGATCTGGACGCCCTGGAGGTGCGCCTGGGCGGGGAGCCCCTGCCGGAGAAACTCACCCTGCGGGAGTTTGAGCTGCTGCGGGAGCTGCTGGCCCGCCCCGGCCGGGTGTTCACCCGGGATATGCTGCTGGCCAGGCTGTGGGGCTACGACTTCTACGGGGACGAGCGGGTGGTGGACAGCCACATCAAAAACCTCCGCAAAAAGCTGGGGGTGGACTGCATCGAGACGGTACGGGGGGTGGGCTATCGTGTTCCGAAAGAGCATCCGTGAGCATCTGGCGGCCCGGATTTTTCTGCTCACCTTTGTCCTGCTGCTGGGGGCGGGGGTGCTCACCTTCGCCTTCATCGCCTGGGCCGCCCCCATCACCTACACCGCTGTGGTCAGTGAGCGCCTCCAGACCCAGGTGGACGGGCTGGTCGCCCGGCTGGCCCAGACCAACCTGGCCGACGCCGGCCCCATTCTGGACGAGTTTATCCGGGACAGCGGGGCGTCGGTGTCCCTGGCCAGCCCCGACGGTGTATCGGCGGACACGGGCTCCCTCTACGTGTCCGTCACCACCGCCGTGGAGCAGTCCGATTCGGTGGCCGCCTATGAGAGCAGCGACTACCAGGTGCAGCTGGATCGCGCAAAGGGAGTGGTGACCACCACCATGGCCGGGGCCCTGGCCGCCGACGTGACCTTTGCCGACCGGTCGGAGACCTACCAGCTGCTGGTCACCCCCCCGTTCCGCCTGGCCAACCAGGCGGTGGAGGCCCTGGGCCGGGTGGCCCCCTGGCTGGCCCTGGCCCTGCTGGCCTTCTCCCTGCTGTGCGGGGTGGGGTACTCCCGATATCTGGCAAAGCCCATCGTCCGCATCAGCGCCATCGCCGGGAAGATGGCGGAGCTGGACTTCCAGTGGAAGTGCGGCGAGAGCCGCCCCGACGAGATCGGCCGGCTGGGCCGCAGCCTGGACGAGATGGCCGGGCGCCTCTCCGCCGCCCTGGCGGAGCTGAAAACCGCCAACGCCGCCCTGCGGGACGACATGGAGCGGGCCCGGGCGGAGGAGCGCCGCCGGCTGGCCTTCTTCGCCGCCGCCTCCCACGAGCTGAAAACCCCGGTGACCATCCTGAAGGGCCAGCTGGGCGGCATGCTGGACGGGGTGGGAGTGTACCGGGATCGGGACAGATACCTGGCCCGCGCCCTCCGGACGGCGAACCGCATGGAGGCCCTGGTGGGGGAGATCCTCTCGGTCTCCCGCATGGAGTCGGGGGCGGAGGCGGAGAAGCGGGAGCGGCTGGAGCTGTCGGCCCTGGTATCCGCCCGGCTGGACGCCTACGCCGAGCTGCTGGAGCAGCGGGGCATGACCCTGGAGCTGCGCCTCACCCCCGGCGTATATGTGGAGGGGGACGCCGCCCTGCTGGGCCGGGCGGTGGACAACCTGCTCTCCAACGCCGTCCGCTACTCCCCGGAGGGGGCCGAGGTGCGCGTCACCGTCCGGGCGGAGGGGGGTGTCCCCGTTCTGGAGGTGGAAAACACCGGCGTCCACATCTCCGACGGCGCCCTGCCCCATCTCTTTGATGCCTTCTACCGGGAGGAGGGCTCCCGCAGCCGGAGCACCGGCGGCAGCGGCCTGGGCCTCTACCTGGTGCGCATGATTCTGGAGCGCCGCGGCGCATCCTGCGCCATCCAAAACACGGAGGAGGGGGTGCGGGCCGCGGTGGTATTTCCCCCGGCCGCCTCCGCTGGACTTCCAGCCGGGGATGGCGTACAATAGAAGGGCCGTGTACGGATTTCTGCGCGGCAGATCGCAGGATCGGAGGTGAGCTGATGAAACGCGGCCTTGATTCCGCTCCGTGCGGGGCCTGACCGGGCCGGCCTGCATGGAGCAAGCGCCGTGATCCCCGCGGCCCTGCATGTTTGACAAACAGACAAATATGCAAAGGGGAAATCCACATGAATCCAACTTACCATATTGTTGAACGGAGCGCGTGGAGCCGGGGCGCGCTTTTTCAGTACTACCTGGACAGCATGCGGGTGGTGATGAGCCTCACCGTGGACATGGACGTGACGCCGCTGGTGCGGTATGTCAAGGGGCGCGGCCTGAAGTTCTACCCGGCCATGATCTGGGCGGTGTCCCGGGTGATCAACGCCCACGACGAGTTCAAGTGCGGCTGGGATGCGGAGGGGAACCTGATCCGATGGGATTTTGTGTCGCCCAGCTATGCCCACTTCCACCGGGAGGATGAGAACTTCACCAAGCTGGTGACGGAGTATGCCGGGGAGCTGTCTGTCTTTCACGCCCGCTTCCTGCGGGATCGGGAGCGGTACCGGGAGCTCCGGGGCGTGGTGGAGCACCAGCCGCCCAACTTCTTCGACGTGTCCTGCCTGCCGTGGGTGCGCTACCGGCACTTTGACGTACACGTCTTTGACCAGGGGACGTTCCTGGCCCCGGTGGTCACCTGGGGCCGGTATGAGGAGGAGCGGGGGCGGCTGCTCATGCCGCTGACCATGAACATCCACCACGCCGTGGCCGACGGCTTCCACCTGTCCCGGTTTTTCCGGGAGGTGCAGGAGCTGATGGACGGGCTGCGCTGAACGGACGGTCTCCATCACACACCCCATTAGTTAAGAAAAAGGCGGCGGGCCCTTTTGAGGCCCGCCGCCTTTTTCCGCCCGTCAGAACCGCATATTCTCCACACAAAACACAAAATTCCTCCCTGGTTTCTCCACACAGACCCGGTATCCTGTTCCCAGATCCCAAGAAGAAAGGATGCCGGAACATGCAAATTTCTCTGCAAGAGCTGACCATGACCTACCCCAGCGGCAAGAAGGCCCTCCAGGGCGTGAACCTGGAGCTGGACAGTCCCAGCCTGGTGGGCCTGCTGGGCCCCAACGGGGCGGGAAAATCCACCCTGATGAAGCTGCTGGTGGCGGGGCTGCTGCCCACCGGGGGCGCCATCCGGGTGGACGGGGAGCCCCTGCTCCGCCGGGAGCGGGCCCTCAAGGCCCGCCTGGGCTATCTGCCCCAGGACTTCGGCCTGTACGACGAGCTGACCGTGACCCAGTTTTTGGACTACATGGGGGCCCTGAAGGGCCTGCGGGACAGCAGGGCCGCTATCCAAAGCGCCATCGAGGAGGTGCACCTGGAGGAAAAGGCGAGGGCCAAAATCCGCACCCTCTCCGGCGGCCAGCGCCAGCGGGTGGGCATCGCCCAGGCCCTGCTGGGGGAGCCGGAGCTGCTGATCTTCGACGAGCCCACGGTGGGCCTGGATCCGGAGGAGCGGATCCACTTCCGCAACCTGTTCTCCCGGCTGGCCCAGAAGCGGCTGGTGCTCCTGTCCACCCACATCATCGAGGACGTGCAGTCGGTGTGCTCCCGCCTGCTGGTGCTCCACCGGGGGCGGCTCCGCTTCGACGGCCCGCCGGAGGAGCTGATCCGGGCGGCGGAGGGCCACGTGGGCACCTTTGACGAGACCGGCGGCGAGCGGGAGGAGGGCCTGCACATCACGGCCCGGGTGAACACCGCCCGGGGGGTGGCCTGCCGGGCGGTGGCGGAGGCGCTGCCGTCCTACGTCCAGCCGGCGGAGCCCACCCTGGAGGACGCCTACCTCTATCTGATCTCCGGGGAGGGCGAGGCATGAACGTCCTGACTCTGACCGCGCGGGAGCTGGGGCGGCTACTGCGGGGGCGGCTCACCTGGCTGGTGCTGGCCCTCACCGCCCTCTCTCCCGCGGCGGGGCTGACGGTGCTCCGCTTCACCGCCTCCGAAACCATGCTCTCCCGCTGTGTGGCCGACCCGGCCCTGGCAGCCGGGGTGCTGGGCGGCCTGCTCTTCGCCCTGCTCACCCTGTGGGACAGCGCCCGGGCACCCCGAAGCCGGGTGGAGGTGCTCACCGACGCGGCGGTGTCCCCCCTGACCGCCGCCCTGGCCCGGCTGGCCGCCCTGCTGGTGACGGCGGCCCTGGCCCTGGTGCTCACAACCCTGGCCTGGCTGCCCTGGACGGCGTACACCGTGGGTTCCGTCTTCGACGGGCTGGACTACCTGCTGGCCTACGGCATCCTCATGGGCCTGGCCCTCCCCCTGTGCATCCTGCTGGCCGGGGCGGCGTGGCAGTTCACTCGCCGCTTTGACCTGTCCCTGGTGCTTGTGGCCGTCCTGGCGGCCCTGAGCCTCACCGTGTGGCGGGGGGAGTGGCAGCTGTGCTGGCTCAACCCCTGCGTGTGGGCCCTGTCCGACGACTTCTCCAACTTCCGCGTCCTCCGCTCCGCCGCCTACATGCGCCTCACCTGGCTGCTGGGCCTGGCGGGTGTGTGGGCCCTGTCCTGGCTGTGCATCCGGCGGTACGGCAAGGGGCCGCTGGGCTCCCTGGCCCGCTCCGCCCGGCGGGTGTACCGGCCCCTGCTGGCCCTGGCCCTGCTGCTGTGCTGCGGCTGGAGCTATGCCGCCCAGCCCTTCATCGACCGCAGCAACCCGGATCTGACGGTGATGTCCTTCTTTGAGATCCCCTATCTGGAGGGGGTCACCTTTGTCAGCCGCACCGCCCAGGTATTCCCGGACACCAAGGCCGGCACGGTGTCCGGCCGGGCCTCCTTCCGGTTTGAAAACACCTCCGGACAGGAACAGAAGGTGGCCTTCGGCGTCAACCCGGGCTACACCGTCTCCGACGTGCGGGCCAACGGCGTGGACGTGCCCTTCACGGTGAGCGCCTACCAGGAGTACAACGAGGCCCTGCTGGAGGTGACCCTCCCCGCCGACGGGGAGGTGGAGCTGACCATGGCCTACCGGGGCTATCCCCAGGAGAGCATCCCCACCATGCAGGGGGGCAAGGAGCTCAGCGCCGAGTACCTCTGCCTGGAGAACGCCGCCCTGTCCCCCCGGCTGATGAACGTGCTGCCCGGGGAGGACGGCTACCCCGCCGCCATCGAGATCACCCTGCCGGAGGCCATGACGGTGATCCCCTTCGGCTCCAGCGAGGCGGAGATCATCGCGGAGCATGACAACGGCACCCGAACCTGGCGCTATGAGGACAACGGCACCGGCGGCATCCTCTACGCCGGCGACTACGTCCGGGAGGACATGGAGGCCGGCGGCATCCACATCCAGTTCTACTACGGCCGCAAGCACCAGGCCGTCATGGAGGCTGTGGGGGCGGCGGACGCGGTGCAGGCGGTGGTGGACTACTGCACCCAGCACTACGGCCCCCTGTCCTTCGGCGCGGGGGAGAGCCTCAAGCTGATCCAGAGCCGGGTGGCCGGCGGCGGCTACGCCGCGGACGGCGCCAGCCTGCTGGACGAGGCGGACTTCACCATCGCCAACCTGGCCGACGGGGCCAAGGGCGCCGCCGCCGGGGAGGTGTTTATCCACGAGCTGGTGCACCAGTGGTGGGGCCTGGGCAACATGTTCGATACCGCCGACTCCTCCAGCCCCTGGTCGGCGGAGGGCCTGACGGTGTACACCACCTACCGCATCGCCAAAGAGCTCTACGGCGAGGACTACGCCGTGGAAAACTATGTCGACCAGTGGCGGGCTGCGGTGGACGACTACTACCTCAACTTCTACGTCCGCTGCCCGGAGTACCTGGACGCTCTGCCGGAGGCGGAGCGGCTGTCCATCTCCAACGCCCTGTCCGGCATGCGGCAGTACAGCGAGATGCCCCTGAAAATCCTGAAAGCCCAGGAGCTGGTGGGGGGCGAGGAGGCCATGGACCGGATTTTGAAGGGCCTGTTCACCCGGGAGCTGGATCCCATGTACCCCTATCTGACCTACCAGGACTTTTTGGACGCCTGCGGGCTGACGGAGGAGGATTTGACCCTTGACTAAGATTTTTCGCTGTGAGTGCAGGCGGCTGCTCTGCAACAAGTTTTTCATCGGCCTGCTGGCGGTGCTGCTGTTCTACGCCGGGCAGGTGTTCTGCCTGACGGTGCTCCCCGGCGTGTCCCACACCGCCCCCTTCTCCCCCTGGAGTTTCGGGGTGTACCTGGGCCGGCTGCTGCCCCTCCTGTGGGTGGGGGCCCTGTTCTTCCTCACCTTCTTCACCTCGGCCAGGGAGCGGCGGGCGGCGGTGCTCACCGCCGCCACCCCCGCCGACCCCCGGCGGTATGCCCTGACCCGGTGCGCCGCCGCCCTGGTGGGGACAGCCCTGCTCTGCCTGGCGGCGCTGGCCCTGGCGGCGGTGTGCTATGCCCGCCTCTTCGGCTGGTACGGCTGGGGCTCCCTGGTCCTGCCAACCCTGGTGACCCTGGCGCCGCCCCTGGTGTTCGCCCTGGGCAGCGGCTGGCGGCTGGGGGAGGTGCGGCCCTGGCTGCTCTATGTGTGGATGGCCTTCCCCTTTGTGCTCTCCGCCCTGCCTCTGCCCCAGGCCCTGGGCCTGTGGGACGGCAGCTTCTTTGCCGGCTATCCCCTGACCCTGGACGCCCTGGATCCCGCCTTTTCCATGCCTGCCTCCGCGTGGCTGGCCCAGGGGCTCACCCTGGCGCTGGGGCTGCTCCTGCTGGCCCTGCCCGCCCGGAAAAAGGGGGTATAACCGCCCCCGCTCCGGCGCACACTGTGGGTATGCCGAGTTTGGGAGGGATGCCGGATGGAGCAAAAACACAGGCTGCCGGGGGCATGTTCCGCCGGGTGCAGCGCCGTGGCCTGGGAGACGGCGGACGGCAGGCACCTGTTTGGGCGGAACTTTGACTACAACCGGGTGGCGGCGGACAGCAAAGTCACCTGCTTCCCGCCGGGGACGGAGCTCTGCACCCGGGGCACCGGCCTGGACGACAGCCGGGATCCCGCCGCCCGCCGCCGGGCGGACTACGGGGCGGTGGGCATGGGCACCACGGTGCTGGGTGCCACGCCGGTGCTCTACGAGGGCCTCAACGAGAAGGGGCTCATGGGGGCGCAGCTCTACTACCGGGGCTATGCCCGCTATCCGGACAGGCCCGCGGGCGGGAGGCTGCCTCTCCAGCCCCCCTTCCTGGTGACCCTCTGCCTGGCCTGCTGTGCCACGGTGGAGGAGGCGGCCCGCCTGCTGACGGAGGAGGTCTCCCTGGTGGGGGAGCCTCTGCTGGGCGCCGTGCCGCCCCTCCACTGGATGTTCTCCGACCCCACCGGCGAGAGCGTAGTGGTGGAGCCGGACGGGGACGGCCTGCACCTCTACCGGAACACGGCGGGGGTGATGACCAACAGCCCGCCCTACCCCTGGCACCGGGCCAACCTGCTCAACTACGCCCACCTGCGCCCCCTGGACTACGGCGCTCAGGACTGGGGCGGGGAGCGGCTGGAGCCCTGCTTCTCCGGCACCGGGGCCGCCGGTCTGCCCGGCGGCTGGTCGTCCCCCGCCCGCTTTGTCCGCCTGGCCTTTCTGCGGCAGTGCGCCGGGAAGGGGAGAGACGAGGCGGAGGGGGTCGCCCTGCTGTTCCGCCTGCTCCACAGCGCCGCCTTCCCCCTGGGGGCGGTGGAGCTGACCGAGGTGGAGGCGGACACCGGCTATGACCGGGAGGCGGTGCCATGCGACTACACGGTGTACTCCTCCGTTCAGTGCGCCGAGTCCGGCCGGTTCTACTGGCTCACCTACCGCAACACCTGCCCCCGGTTCGTAGAGCTGCCCCGGCTGCTGGAACATAACCGGGTGCTCCAGTTCCCCCTGGAGACCGCCCCGGAGTTCCGGGACGTCACTGAATATGCAGAATAAAAACCGGCCTTCCCGTCCCAGTCTCACCCTTCCGGCTGGGGGCCGTGGTAAGGGGACCGCCCAGGAAAAGACTCCTCCGGCTCCAGCTCGGGCGCATCATGGGGAAAGGGATTGCGGGCCAGGAGCTCCAGCAGCCTTTGCTGAAGCTCCCACTCTCCCATCCGCCCGCAGGCGTTGAGGAGCTCTTCCTGCGGACGGCCCACATAGGCGCTCTGGAACAGCTGACGGGCCAGACGGCCGTTTTTCCTCAGCTCCCTGACCAGCAGAGGAAGCATTTCCTCACTGACCAGCAGGTCGCTCATGTCCCACCCCAGCAGCTGATTTGCGGCCTCCGGCTCCTGAAGGTGCCCCTCCGCAGTGCTGAGGAGCAGCTCCACCATCCGAAGGGCGGTCTCGGGATCCTGCCGGCCGGTCTCCACTAGAAGATCCATGGTGTCCATCTCCGCCAGCTCCTCCGCGCTCCAGCGGCCGGTGGCCTGGGGAAAGGCGGCGATGAGCAGATCCCGGCAGGCCCACTCATTCTGTTCCAGATCCCACCGACGGACCATGTCCTCCAGCACAGCGCGGGAGAAGCAAGATACTTCCGCTGCCTCCGGCGCGGTGCAGGCAGGGGAGAAGGGCGCTTCCTCCTCCTGGGAGGTCGCTGTCACAGTGACCGTAATCCGCACAGAAGAGGCGCGGGCCTGCGCCAGCTTCGCCTTCTCCGACGGCTGGAGGGAAGAAATGCTGCCAAAATCGCCGCAATAGCCGCACTCCCACCGGCGGCCCCGGAGCATGACGGGGGCGCCGCAGTGGGGGCATCGAATGCTCGCCATACATACACCTCTTTTCCTTCCTTTTTATCTGGCCGGCAGCTGCAATCCGGAACCAAACCGATGCTTCCGGACCAAAAGACAATTCCTGTCCTGCAGTGCGTCGGCGGATATCATGCGATAGGGATAGGGGTTCTCTGGGTTTCAGCAGGAGAGACGCTGAGACGGTCGCCCCTCCGGCGGGGTATCTCGCTTCAAGCATCCGGCCGCCCGGGCCCCATGGGCAGCTCCAGCAGGAAGCGGCTGCCCCCAGATGGAGCCTCCTCCACGCGGACGGCGCCGCCGTGAACCTCCGCAATGGCTCGTACCAGCGCCAATCCAAGCCCCGCGCCGCCCTGCTGGCGGGAGCGGGCGTCGTCCACCCGGAAGAAGGGCTCAAAGATCTGCCGGCGGAGCTGAGCGGGGATTCCGGGCCCCTGGTCAGTGACCTCCATCCGGAAGACGCCGTCCGCCTGCCGGCCGGCAACATGGACAGACCCTCCGGTGGGGCTGTACTTGACGGCGTTCTCCAGCAGGTTGAACACCGCCCGGTGAAGGAGCCGCTCATTTCCCGTCAGGGTGCAGGGGGACACATCCACCAGAACGGAGATCTGCCGCTCTGCCACCGGAAGCGCGAGCTCGTCCGCAGCCCCTTGAATCAGCTGCTCCGCGGAGAGGCGCTCGCCCCGCTCCATCTGCTCCAGATTGGTCAGCTCCAGCAGGCTGCTCACCATAGCGGAGAGGCGATCCACCTCCCCCTCCATGATCTGAAGAAAGTCCTGCACAGCTTCGGGGCGGAAGTCCCGCTTTTTGCGGAACAGGCCGATGCGGGTTTTCAGAACAGCCAGCGGCGTGCGGAACTCGTGGGCGGCGTTGTGGGAGAAGTTCTTCTGCATGACAAAGACCTGGTTCAGCCGCCCCGACATCTGGTTGAAGGCGCGGGCCAGCTCGGCCACCTCGTCCCCGCTGTCCGGGACGGCCAGGGGCCGCTCCAGATCCTCCGCCGTGCGCCCCCGGATCTGTCCGGCCAGCTCGTCCAGCGGGGCCAGCACCTTTCCCACCAGCCGGTAGATGAGAAACAGGCCGGCGGCCAGCACCGCGGCCATGGCCAGCAGGCTCTGGAGGTGAAAGACCCCTCTGGCCTGCCGGACGGTCTCACTGATCTCCAGGGACGCCATGGGAAAATCCGTGTGGGCATCGGCCTCAGCCGTCTGGGCCGGCAGGAGGGGCACGGCCTGGACGCTGTGGGCCATCTGGACGGCGGACAGGTTGTTGGTCAGGGTGAGCAGGAGGCAGCAGAGGGTGAGCAGGGCCGCGCAGAGCAGGGTGAGCCGCAGGCGCAGGGACATGGGCTTTTTCATGCGCGTTCCTCCCCGGCCAGGCGGTAGCCCTGGCCCACCTTGGTCTGGATCGGGTCATAGCCCAGCCACTCCCGCAGCTTCTTCCGCAGGGAGGAGATGTGCATCCGCACGGCGTTGCTGAAGGGGTTGGCGTCCGCCGCCCAGACGTGCTCCATCAGTTCCTCCTGGCTGAGCCACCGCCCCTGGCAGAGCATCAGCTGCTCCAGGATGGCAAACTCCCTGGGCGTCAGGGAAAGGGCCTCCCCCCGGGCGGAGATCTCCCGGGCCACGGTGTCCAGGGCCAGCTCCCCTGCCAGCACCAGGGGCGAGCGCTGGACAAACTCCCGGCGCAGCAGAGTGCGCACCCGGGCCTCCAGCTCCTCCAGCTCGAAGGGCTTGGTCAGATAGTCGTCCGCCCCCAGATCCAGCCCGGCCACCTTGTCCGAGAGCTGCGCCCGGGCGGAGAGGATCAGCACCCGCAGCTCCGGCCGCTCCCGCCGGATGCGGCGCAGCAGCTCCAGCCCCTCCAGGCCCGGCAGGTTCAGATCCAGGATCACCAGGTCATAGGGCTCCACAAACAGCCGCTCGTAGGCGTCCGCGCCGTCATAGCAGCGGTCCACTGTATATTTTTCCAGCTCCAGATCCTCCGCGATCCCGTCGCACAGGAGGCGCTCGTCCTCCACCACCAAAATCCGCATCTGCTCCACCGCCTTTGATAGGTAGGACTATGATAGCACATCCGGATAAATTTTGCATCAAGACAGCCTTGACAGAAACTTTATGTCCCCTGTGCTACAATGCCCCCTGTCCAAAATCTGCCGCAGGCGCGGCAAGGAGGTTTTATCATGAAGCAGATGACCACACGGCGGCTGGCCGCCCTGGGACTGGCCGCGGCCATGGGGCTGACCCTGGCCGCCTGCGGAGAGCAGCAGCCCAGCCGGGAGGAGGTGGAGCAGGCCATCCGGGCCGGCACCCTCACCGTCGAGGACGCCCTGGACAAGGGCTGGATCGACCAGGCGTGGGTGGACGCCTACCAGGAGGAGAACAGCGTGCCCGCCGGCAGCAAGATGGAGGCCGGAGCGGTGGGCGACTTTACCACCACCACCCTGTCCGGCGAGGAGTTTACCCGGGCGCAGCTGGGGGACGTGGTGTTCTTCGCCTTCCTGGACCCCAGCGCCGAGGGGACCCAAGCCTTCTACGACGCGCTGGCCCAGGGCTATGACGGCGTGGTGGAAAACGGCGCCGGAATCGTGGTGTGCACCAAGCGTGAGGACGGCAATGAGCTCTTTGCCGAGGCACCCTTCCCGGTGATCCTCTACAACGACTCGGTGAAAGCGGCCATCGGCGGCAGCAGCGGCATGGTGGAGGACGAGGAGACCCCCAACGCCGCCTCCTGGTATGTGAACGGCTCCTTCCTCTCCGCCTGGTATTCCAGTGTGGACGCCCAGGAGCTGCCGGAGTCCGCCGCCGCCTTTGTGGAGATGAGTCAGGAGCCGGCCTTCAGCGCCGGGGACGGCAGCGGGGCCGCCGCCATGGCCCCCATGGGCTGATATGAGAAAGGCGACGATCTGCTGCCTGGCGGCCGCCCTGCTGATGATTGGCCTGGGCCTTTGGCGGGGGGAGGCGGCCACGGTTCTGCAGAAGGGCATCAACCTGTGTTTGGAGTGTGTGGGCATTGGGTAAGAACAGACACCGCTGGAAGATCCAGCTGGGGGCCGCCCTGGCCTCCAACCCCTTTCTGATGAACTTCCTCCACGGGAAAATCTCCCGGGGCGGCCTGAAGGCCGTGTGCGTCCCCGGGCTGAACTGCTACTCCTGCCCGGCGGCCGCCGCCTCCTGCCCCATCGGGGCGCTGCAGGCGGTGACCGGCTCCTCCAAGTTCCAGGTTGCCTACTATGTGATGGGTTTTCTCATCCTGGTTGGGGTGCTGCTGGGCCGGGCGGTGTGCGGCTTCCTGTGCCCCTTCGGGTGGTTTCAGGAGCTGCTCCACAAGATTCCAACCAGGAAGTTTGGTACCAGGCGGCTCCGCCCCCTGACCTGGCTGAAATACGGGATTTTGGTGCTCTTTGTCATCGTCCTGCCCATGACGGTGGTCAACGAGGTGGGCATGGGGGACCCCTTTTTCTGCAAGTACCTCTGTCCCGCCGGCATTCTGGAGGGTGGCATCCCCCTGGCCATCGCCGACGAGAGCATCCGGGCCGGCCTGGGGGCGCTCTTCACCTGGAAAAGCTGCATCCTGCTGGGGGTGGTCACGCTGTCGGTGTTCTGTTACCGCCCCTTCTGCAAGTGGATCTGCCCCCTGGGGGCCTTCTACGGCCTGTTCAACCGGATCTCCGTCTACCGCCTGACGGTGGACGGGGACCGGTGCACCGCCTGCGGGGCGTGCAGCAGGGTGTGCAAAATGGATGTGGACGTGTTCCGCACCCCCAACCACAGCGAGTGCATCCGGTGCGGCGACTGCGCGGCCGCCTGCCCCCACGGGGCCATCCGCACGACATTTTCCCTGAAAACTGCGCAGAGAAAAAAGGAGACAACAGCATGAAACGAGTTCTGACTGTATTGGCGTCCGCGGCGCTGACGGCCGCCGTCCTGGCCGGCTGCGGCTCCGGCGGAGAGGATTCCCTGGTGAGCAAGACCGCCTTTCCGGAGTTTGATGAGGTGGATATGGAGGGGAATCCGGTCACCAGCGACATCTTTGCCGGCTATGATGCCACCATCGTGAACTTCTGGAACAACGGCTGCGGCAGCTGCGTGGCCGAGATGCCCGAGCTGGAGGAGCTGTACCAGGACTTCCAGGAGCGGAACATCAACCTCATCGGCGTGGGGACCGACTCCGGCGAGAGCGATGAGCCGCTGGACACCGCCCGGGAGATCCTGGCCGAGAAGGGCGTCACCTACACCAACATCTCCCCCGATCCAGATGGGGATTTTTACAAGACGTTCATTGCGGATATTTCCACCTATCCCACCACCTATATCGTAGACAGCGAGGGAAACATTGTGGGCGCGGACATTGTAGGCAATGTAAAAAAACAGCTGGACACCGTGGAGGCGCGGCTGGAGTTGATCCTGGAGGAGCGTGGATCCTGACCCAAAACCGCCGTTTGGGACAGCGGGCTCTGCGCCCCGCCCGGCGCCCGGGCCGCTCCACCTCACTCCATGCGGAGACAGCCTCGAGGGCCGGAGAGGACATGCGTCCACTCCGGCCCTCGAGGCTGTTGATAAACCCTCCATCCAAAGGATTCGGAGAAGGGGCATGAAAGGCTACCCCGGAGGGCTGTCTGCCAACTGCGGGCCCAGCACAGCGGGTCGCAGTTGGGAAGGGGAAGTAAGGGAGCGGGCGGATGATGTCTTTTTTGCCCTGGGCATAAAAAGATGCCAAAGCAACGCGGACTTTGCTCCGAAGGATAGACAAAACCGCCGCGAAGCGGCGGCCCCAAATCGGAGCCCAGCGACAGCGGGTCCGGTTTGGAAGTGAGGAGCAGCAGAATAAGCGCGCGATGAGTTTTGCAATGAAATGAAAAACTCGTCGCAAGCGATATGACGCTTGCGACGAGCTGGTGCCGGTAGTCGGACTCGAACCGACACGATGTTGCCACCAACGGATTTTGAGTCCGTCACGTCTACCAATTCCATCATACCGGCAAATTGGCTGACAAACATTATACACGATAGCGAGGGAATAGGCAAGCCCTTTCCCGCAGAGATTTTACTGAGCCGGGCGGACGGCTGTGAGACGGGGCAGTTCATCCAGTATGCCGGTGGCAAAGGCTGCATGACCGGCGGGGATCTCCCGGCCGTTCTTCCCGGCGGTGCGGATGGGCCAGCCGGCGGAAGCCAGCCGCGCCGTCCAGCGCACCGCTGCCGGACGGCGCGTGCCCCGGTCTGTGGATGACATCCCATCTTTTTTCACCAGTGGGTGCCGGGCGGGTCATCCCCTGATGTAAGACACAGGCTCTCCATGCTCCTCAGACGGAAAGCGCATCCGCCGCAGGCAGAACAGGAACAGCACCGAGCTGATGGCCC
>NBJMR02800__coassemble_1908_pt1 | contig 20019 bp, 19 predicted proteins | sample NBJMR02800__metabat2_high_PE_046 | metagenome-assembled genome bin NBJMR02800
TGGACGGCTTCGACCCCACCAAGGGCGTCATCCTGCTGGCCGCCACCAACCGGCCGGAGGTGCTGGATCAGGCCCTGCTGCGGCCCGGCCGCTTCGACCGGCGCATTACGGTGGACCGGCCCAACCTGGCCGGCCGCCTGGCCACCCTCCAGGTGCACACCCGCAACATCCGCCTGGCCGACGACGTGGATCTGAAAAAGGTGGCCCTGGCCACCGCCGGCGCCGTAGGCGCCGATCTGGCCAACCTGGTGAACGAGGCCGCCCTCCGGGCCGTGCGCCTGGGCCGCAAGGCGGTGAACCAGGAGGATCTGCTCACCGCCTTCGAGCTGGTCATCGCCGGCGCGGAGAAGAAGGGCAGCGTCCTCAGCGAGTTTGAGAAGAAGCTGGTGGCCTATCACGAGGTGGGCCACGCCATGGTGGCCTACAAGCAGAAGCACGCCGAGCCGGTGAGCAAGATCACCATCGTGCCCCACACCCAGGGGGCCCTGGGCTACACCCTCCACCTGCCGGAGGAGGACAAGCACCTGCACACCAAGGACGAGCTGCTGGCCCAGATCACCGTCTCCATGGGCGGCCGCGTGGCCGAGGAGCTGGTGCTGCACACCATGACCAACGGCGCGGCCCAGGACATCCAGGACGCCACCAACATCGCCCGCAACATGGTGGCCATGTTCGGCATGAGCGACGAGTTCGGCATGATGGCCCTGGCCTCCCGCCGCAACCAGTACCTGGACGGCGGCTACGGCATCGACTGCGCCCAGGATACCGCCGCCGCCATGGACAGGGCGGTGCGGGATCTGATCGACTCCTGCTATAAAAAGGCCACCGAAATCCTCTCGGCCAGCCGGGAGGACATGGACAAGGTGGTGGCCTACCTGCTGGAGAAGGAGACCATCACCGGCCCCGAGATGGTGGCCATTCTGGAGGGCCGGGATCCCGCCCTAGCGGACAACTTCCCCGACCGGGAGAGCAAAAAGGAGGAGCCCCAGCCGGTTTCTTCTCCCGATACTCCCATCCCCCTGGACGGCGACACCCAGCCCGGACAGGAGGAGCCCCCTAAGACGGAGCCCCCTCAGGAGAACGGAACCGACTTCGGCCCCGAGGGCAAGCCCAAGGAATAAACGTAAAACACCCCGTGGAGCGCTGCTCCACGGGGTGTTTTATTCTTGTGATGGAATCAGCCGGCCAAACTCATCGAGAATCTGGAGGCGCTCCCGGCCATTTGTCCGGAAGCCGATCAATATACGCCCCGCCTCGTTGGGCACTGTCAGCATGGCCGAGCAGCTGACCCCGTACAGGGATTCCCGCCGACTCACCGGCTCTGCCCGGATGGTCTCCCCGCCGGCGGATTCTGCCTGGAAAAACACCTCTGTGTCCTCCAGTATTTCGGAGTCCTCCAGGATCACCCCCACATAGAGATCCACAACCTCCCGCCCATCCAGTTCATAAGCGAACGGGGCTGCGCGTAAGCTCCACTCTGTAATCCATTCCTTCGGCTCCGGCGGCCCCAGCCGGGCGGCGATGTCCGGAGCCCGGCCCACGGCCAGCCCGGCCAGGAAGCACGCCGCCGCCAGCAGAAGGAGTTTCCACCGGACGCGTGGCCGCTTTTCCGCCGGCTCCTCCACAGGGGCGGGCATTTGCTCCGGCGGGTTCTCCACCTGGAGCAGCTCGTTCAGGGTGAGTCCGAAAAGTTTGGACAGGGCGATGAGCTTGTCCGTGTCGGGCACGGCCCCGTCGGCCTCCCACCGGCTCACCGCCTGGCGGGACACCCCCAGCTTTTCCCCCAATCCGGCCTGGGACAGGCCCAGCCGGAGCCGGTGCTCCTGAATCCGCTGACCCAGCGTCATGGCGACTCCCCCTTTCCGCCTCTATCCTACCCCACCGGCGGGACTTTGACAAGAGGCCGCCCCTTCCACCCTGTCAACCGGCGGTTGACAGGCCGTCTACGGGTCAAACAGGGCCGTCAGCCGCTCCTTTCCGCCGAAGAGGTTGTTGTACTGCACCCGCTGGTAGTCCTCGATCACGGGGGTGAAGCCGTTGGTCTCCAGGTGGCTGTAGGCCCTCCCGTCCGCATCCACATAGCCCACGAAGGTGACGGCGGGCAGCCGGGTCTGGAGCTGCCACAGGTAGTTGTCGTAGGCCGTCCCGCCGATGCCCGCATAGCGCAGGAGATACTGGCCCAGGAAGTTGAGGCTGGTGACCTCCGGCCCGGACTCGGGCAGGGGGTAGTTGGCCCAGATCACGAAGGGGACATAGAACCTGCCCATGTACTGCTCCATGGTCATCTGATCCTGGGTGACGCCGTAGGCCCTGTCCAGGAAGCCCTGCTCCACCGAGGGCTGGTGATCCCCGAACATGACCACGATGGTGGGCTCGTCAAAGTCCTCCAGATACTCCACCAGGGTGCGGAAGGCCTGGTCGGTCTTGTTTGCCAGGGTGAGGTACTGCTCCGCCATGGGGTACTCCCCCGGCGCGTCGGTGAGGGTCACCTGGGCCGGGTAGTCCGCCGCGGTGTAGCCGCCGTGGTTCTGGATGGTCACGTTGAAGAGGAAGAGGGGCCGCCCCGCCTCCTTGTGCTCCAATTCCCAGATGAGCTGCCGGAAATCCGCCTCGTCGCTGACATAGCCGTGCTCAAAGGTCTGGGGCACATCCATGTCGTCGCCGCACTTGTAGGCGTCAAAGCCCAGCCGGGGGTAGGCCCAGTCCCGCTGCCAGGAGGTGCGCTCCCCGGGGTGGAAGGCCAGGGTGTCGTAGCCGTCGGCCCGGAGCAGGGAGGCCAGGGAGGCGGTATCCCCCAGCACATACTGCTGATAGGGGATGCTGCCCGAGGGCAGGAAGGCCATGGAGTTGCCGGTGAGGAACTCGAACTCGCTGGCGCTGGTGCCCGCGCCGAACACGGAGGTGTAGGCGTGGCCGAACACCGCGTTGTCCAGGGAGCGGATGTAGTCGGTGACGCTCTCACTGAGGCGGAGATTGCCGTAGGCCTCGAAGTCGGCCCAGGACTCGTTCATGATGGCCACGATGTTGGGCCGCTCCACGGGCACCACCGCCGGCTCCGGTGCCTCCGCCCCGGCCAGGATCTGCTCCACCCGCTCCGGGGTGCTGTCCTCCGGCTCCTCCACCTTCAAGAACTCCGTATTGCGCAGGAAGACCGCCAGGCATCCGCCGGTGCGGTAGGAGCCGGCCGGATCCCACACGTCGGTGCCCACGCCCAGCAGGCCCAGCCGCTGGGTGGGCACCAGGAACAGCAGGCAGGCCAGCCCCGCCCCCAGGCAGGCCAGCCGCAGGGGCAGGCGCCCGGTGAGGCGCAGGCGGGCCTTGCGCTTCTCCGGGTGGAGGAACACGATCAGCGCCGCCGCCAGGGCGATGGCCGCCAGCATCTGCCAGGTGGGGATGAGGCGGTAATTCCCCGCCACGGCGGCGGCGGTGCCCAGGGCGGAGAGATCCCAGGGCAGGATGGGGGTGCCCCGGAAGGAGCTGACAAACCAGTTGGCCGCGCCCCAGGCCCCGGCGGCGATGTGCACGCCGATGCAGCAGGGGGCCGCCCGCCCGGTCAGGGCGCACAGGGGCCAGTAGACCAGGGCGATGCACAGGGCGTTGGCCAGGGCGGCCGGGAGGGGCATCTGCCAGGGCAGCACGCCGTAGGTGAACTGCATGAGCCAGGCGGCGGTGAGGGGCGTCAGCAGCAGAAAGCCCGCCAGCCACAGCGCCTCTTTCGTTGGAATCAGATTCTGTTTCATAGGGGTTCTCCTGATGCAGAGGGATAGGGTGTGATTATACCGCAGAATCCGCCGCATGTCAAAACAGGAGAAGCTCATGGGCGTTCGGCACGCCGCGGGCATGGAGCTTTGCGCAGCAAAACAGGCGGCCGTCCGGTGGGACGGCCGCCTGTCTGGCGGATGGTTTACGCTTACAGCTCGCCCATGGGCTCGGCCAGATGGCCGCCGAAGGCCTCCACGGCCTGGGCGTCGGCCTGGCGCTTCTCCTCAATGGACTCCTGGAGCAGCATATCCTTGACTTTCATCAGGCGGATGGTGTTGGCCCGCTCGTTCTCGTCCAGCTTCATGGTGATATACTGGATGGCCTCCTCCATCTGGGGGATCTTCACGTATTCCAGGGCGTTGACCCGGCGGCGGGTCTTTTCGATCTCCTCGGCCAGCAGCTGGGAGGTCTTTTCGATCTCCGCCAGCTTGAGCATATCCTGGAACACGCCGGACAGGGCCTCCACCGCGCCGTCCAGCTCGCCGGAGGTGGTGGCGAAGCCGTAGGGATAGATCTCCCCGGCGTCGTCGCTCCTGGTCTTGAACTGGTAGACGGGCACGTTGACGCTCATCACGTTCTGGAAGGTCATGTCCAGCTCCACGCTCTGCTTGGGGTACAGGAGGGCCTGCTCCAGCATCTCGGTGGACATGAGGGCGGAGGCCACGGTGAAGGAACCGTGGGCCTTCATGAGGCCCTCCTCCACCTTTTTCCGCAGGGCCCGGTTCTCCCGCACCACGTCCATGAACTGCTTCATCAGCTCATCCCGCTTGTCCTTGAGCAGCTTGTGGCCCCGGACGGAGGTGCGCAGCCGGGTTTTCAGCCGGGTCAGCTCCTGCCGGGTGGGGTTTACGTTAATGGCCGGCATGGATCACCCCTCCTTTTTCGGGAGGTATTTCTCGATAAACTCCGGCTTGATGCGCTTGAGCTCGCTCTTGGGCAGGATGCTCAGCAGCTCCCAGCCCAGATCCAGGGTCTCCTCAATGGAGCGGTTCTCCTCGCTGCCCTGGGCCACATAGCGCTTTTCAAACTCGTCGGCAAACTTGGCGTACAGCAGGTCGGTGGGGGACAGGGCGGCCTCGCCCAGGATGGACATGAGCTCCTTGTTCTCCTTGCCGGTGGCGTAGGCGGCGAAGAGCTGGTTCATGGTGCCCGCGTGATCCTCCCGGGTGCGGCCCACACCGATGCCCTTGTCCTTCAGACGGGACAGGGAGGGCAGCACGTCCACGGGGGGATTGATGCCCTTGCGGAACAGCTCCCGGCTCAGGATGATCTGCCCCTCGGTGATATAGCCGGTCAGGTCGGGGATGGGGTGGGTCTTGTCGTCCTCGGGCATGGTCAGGATGGGGATGAGGGTGATGGAGCCCTTCTTGCCCATCTGGCGGCCGGCCCGCTCGTAGATGGTGGCCAGGTTGGTGTACAGGTAACCCGGATAGCCCCGGCGGCCCGGCACCTCCTTCTTGGCGGCCGATACCTCGCGGAGGGCCTCGGCGTAGTTGGTGATATCGGTGAGGATGACCAGCACGTGCATATCCTTCTCGAAGGCCAGGTACTCCGCGGCGGTGAGGGCCATGCGGGGTGTGGCGATACGCTCCACGGCGGGGTCGTTGGCCAGGTTGGTGAACAGCACCGTCCGGTCGATGGCGCCGGTGCGGCGGAACTCCTGTACGAAGAAGTCGGACTCCTCGAAGGTGATGCCGATGGCGGCGAACACCACGGCGAAGTTGCCGGCGTCATCCCCCAGCACCTTGGCCTGCCGGGCAATCTGGGCGGCCAGGGCCGCGTGGGGCAGGCCGGAGCCGGAGAAGATCGGCAGCTTCTGGCCGCGCACCAGGGTGTTCAGGCCGTCGATGGTGGAGATGCCGGTCTGGATGAACTCGTTGGGGTAGTCCCGGGCGGCGGGGTTCATGGGCAGGCCGTTGATGTCCCGGTACTCCTCGGCCAGGATCTCCGGGCCGCCGTCGATGGGCTTGCCCATGCCGTTGAACACCCGGCCCAGCATGTCGCCGGACACGCCCAGCTGGAGGGGGTGGCCCAGGAAGCGCACCTTGGACTCCTTCAGGTTGATGCCGGCGGAGGACTCGAACAACTGCACCACGGCGTTGTCGCCGTTGACCTCCAGCACCTGGCAGCGGCGGACGGTGCCGTCGGGCAGCTCGATCTCGCCCAGCTCGTCATAGGTGACGCCGGACACGCGGCGCACCACCATCAGGGGGCCGTTGATCTCCTGTATGGTACGGTATTCCTTGATCATTCGTCAGCACCTCCCCTGGCCGCGGCGGCCTCGATCTCTTCCTCCATCTCCCGGGCCATGTCGGCGTAGACGGCGGGATACTGGTCGTCGGGCACGCTCTTGGCCCGGCCCATCTTCTCCCGGAAGGGGATGGCAAACAGGTCGGCGGCCGCGGCGCCCTTGTCGATGGCGGCCCGGCACAGCCGGTCGTAGTCCAGGATCATGGACAGCATCTTGTCCTGCCGGTCGTAGCTGGAGTACCAGTCCACCTCCATGAAGCCGTTCTGCTGGAGGAAGTCCTCCCGCAGCATCTTGGCGGTCTCCAGGGTGAGCTGGTCACCGGCGGACAGGGAGTCCTTGCCCACCAGCTGGACGATCTCGTTGAGGCTGGCCTCCTCCTGGAGGATGGACATGGCCTGCTCCCGGTGCGCCATGAACTGGGGCCCCAGATTCTCGTCATACCAAGGCTTCAGGGAGTCCAGGTACAGGGAGTAGGAGTTGAGCCAGTTGATGGCCGGGAAGTGGCGGCGGTAGGCCAGAGAGGAGTCCAGGGCCCAGAACACCTTGACGATGCGCATGGTGGCCTGGCTCACGGGCTCGGACAGGTCGCCGCCGGGGGGCGACACGGCGCCCACGGCGGTCAGGGAGCCCCGGCGCTCGGTATCGGAGCCGATGCACTCCACCATGCCGGCCCGCTCGTAGAACTGGGCCAGGCGGGAGGACAGGTAGGCGGGGTAGCCCTCCTCGCCGGGCATCTCCTCCAGGCGGCCGGACATCTCGCGCAGGGCCTCGGCCCAGCGGGAGGTGGAGTCGGCGATGACGGCCACGTCGTACCCCATGTCCCGGAAGTACTCGGCGATGGTGATGCCGGTGTAGATGGACGCCTCACGGGCGGCCACCGGCATATCGGAGGTGTTGGCGATGAGCACGGTCCGCTTCATCAGGGACTCGCCGGTGCGGGGGTCCACCAGCTCGGGGAACTCCCGCAGCACGTCGGTCATCTCGTTGCCCCGCTCGCCGCAGCCGATGTAGACCACGATGTCCACGTCCGACCACTTGGCCAGCTGGTGCTGCATGACGGTCTTGCCCGAGCCGAAGGGGCCGGGGATGGCGGCGGTGCCGCCCTTGGCCACGGGGAACAGGGCGTCCACGATGCGCTGGCCGGAGAGCAGGGGGGTACGGGGGGCGTACTTGTGCTTATAGGGCCGGCCCACGCGGACGGGCCACTTCTGCACCATGGTCAGCTCGTGCTTCTCCCCCTTCTCGTCCACCACCACGGCCACCGTGTCCAGCACGGTGAAGGCGCCGGACTGGATGGACTCCACGGTGCCCTTCAGGGTGGGGGGCACCATGATCTTGTGGAGCACCACGCTGGTCTCCTGGACGGTGCCCAGCACATCGCCGCCGATGACCTTGTCGCCGGGCTTGGCCACGGCGGTGAAGTCCCACTTCTTCTCCCGATCCAGGGCGGGCACCTCCACACCCCGGGGCAGGTTGTTGCTGCCGGCCTTTTTCAGAATCCCCTCCAGGGGGCGCTGGATGCCGTCGTAGATGTTCTCAATCAGGCCGGGGCCCAGCTCCACGCTCATGGGGGCGCCGGTGGTCTCCACCACCGCGCCGGGGCCCAGGCCGGAGGTCTCCTCGTACACCTGGATGGAGGCGGCATCGCCGTTCATGTTCAGGATCTCGCCGATGAGCCGCTGCTCGCCCACCCGAACCACGTCGGCCATGTTGGCGTCCTTCAGTCCGGTGGCCACCACCAGCGGGCCGGAGACCTTGACAATTTTACCGCTCAATAAGCTCAACCTTCTTTCTCGTCGGGACAAGCTTTGTATCCTTCGCCCCGGCGCAAGCGCCAGGGCTCACTCACTCCGCCGTCCCTCCTCCTCCCCGCCGGACCCACTTCGCTGGGCTCCGGCGGGGGTGCGGGCGACCACAGGTCGCCCCTACAGCCTCGCAGAGTTTCCGGCGCGGCGCGCCGGAAAGAAAATCAAAATCCGTGCGGAGCAGGACATGCGCCTGCGCAGCACACCGATGCTTGCTCCGCCACCGGCGGGCAACCACCCGCGCGGGCGCGGGTGAGGGGGGTATCGGCGGCGGTTTCCTTGGGAACCGTCGCCGTATCTAGGGGGGACGAAGTCCCCCCTAGAGGATATCCGCGCCCACGGCCCGTTCGACCGCTCTTTTGACATTGGCCATGCCGATGCCCAGGGAGCCGTCCTTGCCGGGGATCAGGATGATGGCGGGGGTGAGGGCGTCCTTGTATTTCTCCACATCGGCCGCCATGGCGGCGGCGTACCCCTCGGTGAGGTAGATCACCGCCACATTCTCCCTGGCCAGGGCGTGGAGGGTGCGTCTGGCCTCCTCCACGTTCTCCGCCGGGTACACGTCCAGCCCCAGGGCCTTGAAGCCCAGGACGCTGTCCTTGTCGCCCAATACGGCAATCCGATAATTAGACATTTGGCCGCTCCTTTCTCCGCGCCCCAGTACACCGACAAGCCGCCGGAGCGGTCAAATGTGTGCGCATGTGCCGCGCGCCGCCGCGGCACGCGCTGGTATCAAATGTTTGAACTTGTTCAAACATAGGCCTCACGCAGCCTTTCCCGAATGGTATCGCTGTCCAGCCCGGCCATGCGGCCGGAGAGGATGGTGCGGATGGCGGTGAACTCGCTCTCCCGGGCGTACAGGTAGCCGATCACCGCCTGCTCCCCGAAGGGGATCAGCCGGGCCCCCTCCAGGTAGTGCATCACCGCGTCGTCGCACATCCGCTCAAAGGCAGTGAGCTCCCCGCTGCCGGGGCTGGTGAGGGCCGCGCCGGCGGCGGCCGCCTCACCCAGGGGGCCGGCCCGGAACACCGCCGCCAGATCCGCCCCCCGGCCGGAGGAGAGCACCGACACATCCACATTCCCGCCGGGCAGGAGCACCTGCCGCAGGAAATCCGGCCCCTTGCCGATGCGGGCGGCCCGCACGGCGGAGCGCAGGTTGGCCGCGTCGATGAGCAGCCGCACATAGCCCTGGAGGAAGGGGCTGCCCACGGCTTTGGCCGTGTCCGCCATCTCCTGGAAGTAGGCCCGATCCAGCACGAAGTCGGCCCGCTGGGGGTCGTTCCCGGCGTTGAGGGTCTCCCGGGCGCGGAGCACCGCCTGGCGGAAGGGCTCGGAAAAGTCCCCCAGGCTGTCCCGCTGGAAGGCGTCCCGGAGCCTGGCGGGGCTCCACCGGCCGCCCTCCATGAGCATCCGATCCGGCTCGGCCCCGATGGCGGCGGCCTTCACCAGCACCTTGGCATTGTGGTAGTCGTATTTCATCTGGAAGAGCTCCACCACCCGCCTGTCGGGGGCGGCGGTGGACAGCTCCCGGTACAGGGCCGCCCGTGCCTTGGACAGCAGGTCGTCCAGCCCGGCGTTGGTGAGGGCGGGCAGCTCCTCATAGCCGCACTCGGTGAGGATCTTGACGGCCTCCTCGTCGGTGCGGGCGTCCAGCATCCGCTCCATCCGCTCCCGGGTCACCAGCCGGGTCTCCATGACCCGCACGCGGGTGGACAGGGTCAGATAATCGGTATCTCGAATCTTAGACAAGCTTCCGCCTCCTTACTTCTGGAAGGAGCGCGTCAGTCAAAGAGCACCTTGGCCACCTCACGGTCGGTCTCGCCCCGTATCAGGCGCACCAGGGTTTCAAAGCTGCAATTGACCTCCACGTCCCCGTCGCTGAGGATCAGTCCCCCCTGGATGGGGCGGGTCTGCTCCGACAGGGTCAGGTGCCCGTCGCCCAGCTTCTCGTTGGCCCGGGTGACCGCCGCCTTGCCGTAGCGGGCCCGATCCTTGGGGGAGAGGATCACCGCCTCCCGCCCGGTGGAGGAGGCCTCCACCGCCAGCTGGGCCAGCAGATCTGTGTACGCGCCGTCCGGCAGGCCGGTCAGCTTCTCCAGCGCCCGGTCGTAGGCCCTGGCGAGCATCTCCTGCTTGGCGGAGAGCTCCAGCTTGCGGGCGTCCAGCTGGGCCACGCTGGCCAGCCGCTCCACCCGCTCGTCGGCGGCGCGGCGGCCCCGGGCCAGGATGTCCGCGCTCTCCCGCCGGGCCTGGGCCTCGTAGCGGGCAGCAATCTCGTCGGCCTGGCGCCGGGCCTCGGCCTGGATGGCCGCGATCTCCTGGGAGGCGTCGGCGGCGATGCGCCCGGTGATTTTTTCAATTCCGTCCATACGCGCCTCCGCTCAGAAGCCGAACATGATCATCAGGAAGGAGATGAGCAGGGACAGGATGGCGTAGAACTCCACGATGATACACAGCACCATGCCCTTGGACCAGTCGTTGGGGTTCTTGGCCACGATGCCGATGGAGGCGGCGGCCACGCGCCCCTGGGCAATGGCGGACAGCAGGCCGCCCAGGGCCATGGGCAGGCAGGCGGCCAGGATCAGCAGGCCGTTCTGCACCGTGAGCTCGCTCACCGTGCCGTTGAACAGGCCCATCTTCAGCAGGGCCAGGAAGCCGATAACCAGGCCGTACAGGCCCTGGGTGCCGGGGATGACCTGGAGGATCATTACCTTGGAGAACTGGGAGGGATCCTCGCACAGGAGGCCGGCGCCCGCCTCACCGGCGATGCCGGTGCCCTTGGCGGAGCCTACGCAGGCCAGGCCGGCGGCCAGGGCGGCGCCCAGGAAGCCGAAGAAGGGGCCGGCATACATCGTAAAGAATTCACCGATAGTCATGTTACTCTTCCTCCTTGATGTCCACATACTTTGTGGCGATATTCAGGGGGCGCCAGGGGCGGCCGCCCTCCGCGTAGAACTGCTTGAAGAACTCCAGATACTGCAGGCGGGACGTGTGGACGTAGGTGCCGATCACGTTCAGGCCGATGTTGAAGGCGTGGCCCACGATGACGATCAGGAAAAACACCGGGATGCCCACCACCGGGGGCAGCCCCCCGCCGGGCATGGCCGCCAGGATGTTGAACACCTGGCCGATCACCGACCCGGCCAGCATCATGACCATCAGGCGGGAGTAGGAGAGGATGTCCCCGAAGTACCCCGTCACGCCGTTGTACACCGCGCTGATCACCGCCGTCACCTTGCCGAAGCCCTTGGCCGTGCGGGCCTGGGCCAGCAGCATCAGGCACCCGGCAATCAGCACCACCGGCACGCCGCCGACGCTGCCCAGGGCGGTAACCCCGGTCATGTTCAGGGCGAACAGGCCGATGCCCAGGAAGATCACCCACCAGGTGCCGATGTCCCAGATGGCGTCCCACACCTGTCCGGCCCGGCACAGCATCCAGAACTTGACGATCATGCCCACCAGGATCTGCACAAACCCCACGATCAGGGCGAAGACCAGGACGGTCATGGGGTCGTCCATGACGCTGAGCACCGGCCCGGGCACGCCGCTCCCCTCCGGCGCGGAGAGGAAGGGGATCACCGGCTGGGGCAGGCCCAGCATGTCGGTGAACTGCACCAGCAGATCCGAGAAGAAGCCGCCGGTGAGGAAGCCGATCACCGCCGAGGAGATGCCGCACATGATCATCAGCCGGATGAGCTGGCCGAAGCCGCCCTTGGGCCGGGTCTTGATCTGGATCACCGCGCAGACCCCGGCCAGGATGGCGCCGTAGGCCAGGTCGGCGAACATGAAGCCGAAGAAGAACACATAGAAGGGCATCATCAGCCCGTTGGGATCCACCCCGTCATAGGCGGGGAGGGAGTACATCTCCGTGATGGTGGTCAGCGGCTCGGTGAGCACGTTGCTCTTGAGCTTGACGGGCACCTGGGGATAGTCCTCCGGGAGGGGCTCCTCCGTCTCCCAGCAGCAGGTGAACTCCCGCAGCTTTTGCAGGAGCTTCTCCTCCTCGGGCACGGGCACCCAGCCGTCCAGGAAGAAGGCCGTCCCCGAGTCCAGCAGGCGGCAGCGGGCCTCCTCCCGGCTGATCTCCTGGTTGGAGCGATCCAGGGCCTGCTCCAGCGCGCCCTTCCGCGGGGCGAAGGCGGCCACCTGGGCGATGGTCTCGGCCAGGGTCTGCTCCGACTGCGCCAGCTCCTGAGCCAGGCGCTTGTCGTTCTCCGCCGCCGTCCCGGTCCACCCCCGCAGGGCGGAGCGGGAGAAGCCGAAGTCCTTGAGCACCTCCTGGCACTCCTCCTCCGCGCTGCGGTGGCACAGGAACACCAGGTACTGCAGCTGCGCGTCCGACCCGGCCCGGAGGAGCTGGGTCAGCTCGCTCTTCTCCGCCAGGGCCTGCTCCAGGGCGTCCAGATCCGCCGTGCCGGCCACGGTGCCGAAGAGCACCGCCACCTCCTCCGTGGAGGTCGTCTCCAGCGGGATGTCCAGCTCCAGCCAGGGGGCCAGGGAGAGCCGCTGGGTGCGCAGCTTGTTCTGCTCGGCATACAGGGCGGAGATCTGCCGCTCCAGCTCCCCCAGCCGGCCGGCGTCGGCCAGGGTGGCCTCGTAGGCCCTGTCGTCGAAGAGCTCTCCCTCGGTGATCACCGGCCGGGCCTTCAGCAGGCCGCCCTTCTGTCTGGGGCCGTATTTCTTCAGGGTTTTCAGCGCCCCCTCCAGCTCGGAGCGCTGCTCCCTGGCCCGGCCCAGCGCCTGGGTGTCCGGCCGGGTGAGGGAGGCCCACACCGGGTCGTCCCTGAACTCCGTCGGCTCGTCGATCTCCACGCAGCCCATGTGTTGAAGCAGCTTCAGAAGGGCGCCCCGCTCGGCCTGCATGCCGATGAGCCGCAGCCGCTTCATTTTAACAATGGACATCCGTTTTCACTACCCTTCCTACTATGGTGTCCGCGGCCTGATCCAGACGCTCCTCCGCCCGCTTCCGCAGCGCGGCACAGGCCTGCTCGGCCTGGGCCATGACCTCGGCCGCGTGGCCGGCCGCCCGATCCTCCGCCTGGCGCAGCAGCTCCTTGACCTGGGCCTCCGCGTCAGCGCGGGCCTGAGCCAGTGCGGCCTTTCCGTCCCGCTCCGCCTCGGCCACCAGGCGCTTGGCCTGGGCCTCCGCCTCCGCCTTCTGGGCCCGGGTGGTCTGTTCGGCCTCGGTTACCTGCCTCATTGCCTCCAGAGACATACTCTCACCGCCTTTCCTTCCTCGCCAGTGATTGGGACGTATCTCACACAAATTTTCCCGACGATATATGAATCATACTCCATTTTCACAAGAATTTCAAGTTTAATCTAATAAGTTTAATTTTTAACATATTCAGTTTTACTTTTCAGCAAAAAGGCGCACCGCGGAGGGCTGCTCCGCGGTGCGCCTGAGTGTTTCGCTGTCTGTCTACGGCTGTGCCGTCAGCACGGCCCAGCTGTCCGCCGCCTCTCCTGCCTGAGCCAGGATGGGGATTACGGAGGGGCCGTCCAGCTGGGGCAGGGTCTCCCCCTCCCCCAGGCTGACCAGCACCCGGTCGGCCCGCTCCAGCAAGGCGGCGGTCTGCCCGGTCTCGGGGGCCTCCCCGGCGGCGGCCGCCGAAGTGGTCACCAGGGAGACGCGCACCTCCGAATAGTCGGTCAGGGCCTCCTCCACCTGATCCAGAAAGCCCTCCAGCACGGCGGTGCGGCCGTTGGCGGCGGGGTAGTTGTTGTCCGCCAGGATGCCCTCCCCGCCGGCAGGGAAGGCCCAGTTGTCCAGCAGGATCTCGTCAAAGCCCAGTCCGGCCAGCTCCCGGCACACGTCCGCCACATACTGCCGGGCCTCGGCACTGGCGGGGCTGAGCCAGCGGGAGCCGCCGCCGTCCCGCCAGTTGCCCCCGCTGGTGTGGAGGGCCAGGGAGTTCCGGTAATAGGGCACGGTATTGTCCCGGAAGCAGGACACCCGGGCCACGGTGGTGATGTCCCCGTCGTTGAGCAGCTGGATGGCCGCGTTGAGGGCGGGGTCGGCGGCGCTGACCTCCGCCTGGGCCGCCAGGGCCAGCTCGGAGATATAGCCCAGGGTGCCGTCGTCGGCCTTCATGTCAAAGACCGCCGTGTTGGCCCCGGCTGCCTGGAGCTGCTCCGCCGCCGTACCGTCATAGAGGGCGGTGTTGGGCAGCAGCACGGCCCGGAAGTCCGCCTGCTCCTCCGGCGTGGGGGCCGGGGTGGGGATCACCTCCGGCGTGGTCACCACCACGGGGGCGCCGCCGGTCTCCTCCGGCTGCTCCCGCCGGAAAAAGGGCAGGTTGATGCGGATGCCCCCGGCGGAGTAGCCGAGATAGGGCTCCAGCCAGATCAGGGCCGCCACCGCCAGCACCAGCACCACCAGCAGCACGCCGATGAGTACCTTCATCACGGTGCGGAAGCGGCTGCGCCCCCGATAGGAATCATATCCGTTGCGCCTCACCGGCGCCTCCCCCCTCTCTCTGTGGGCCGGGGCTACCGCCCGGACTGCTGCTCCAGGGCCTCGTCCAGCTTGCGGAAGGCCGTGGCCAGCAGGGTGCGCTCCTCCTCGCTCATGCCGCTGAGCAGGGAGGAGAAATAGCCGGTGACGTCGGTGGCCGTCTTGTCCCGCAGGGCGCGGTACTTGTCGGTGGCGGACACGTAGATCACCCGGCGGTCGGTCTCGCTGCGCTGCCGCTGGGCCAGGCCCAGCTTCTCCAGCCGGTCTACGATGCCGGAGACGGTGCTGTTGGCGCTGCCGGTGCGCTCGGCCAGGGCGCTGATGGGCACCGGCCCCTCCTCCCCCAGCACGCTGAGCACCAGGGCCTGGGGAAAGGTGAGATCCATCCGGCCGAAATGGCTGCGGAACTGCTGGGACATGTGCTGTGTCACCCGCAGGTAGGTCATGAAAATATCGGACTGCTCCATCCGTCCGCGCTCCTTTCTGTCTGCTGCGCCCCGGCTATCCCATGGCCTGGGTGGTCAGCCGCTGGAGGATCACCGCCAGCTGGGCCCGGGTGGCCGAGGCGGTGGGGGACAGCTTTCCCCCGGAGCCCTCCAGCAGGCCCATGCCCACGGCGTGGGCCATGCTCTCCTCGGCCCACGCGCTGATCTCCCCGGCGTCGCTGTAAAGGCCCAGGGTGCCCTCCGCCAGCTCCGACCCGCGGTAGGCGTCATAGCGGGTGAGGAAGGCGGCCAGCTCCTGCCGGGTGACAAACTGCTCCGGCTTGAAGTCCCCCCGGGTGTCGCCGTTGGCGATGCCGTTCTCCTTGGCCCAGGCCGCCGCCTGCCCGTACCAGGCGGAGGGGTTCACGTCACCAAAGGAGACCGTGGCGGCCGGGAGCGGGGAGCCCTCCATGCGCCAGAGCACGGTGACCACCGTGGCCCGGGTCACGTAGGCGTCGGGGGCGAACTGGGTGTCGCTGATCCCCTCCATGTAGCCCTGCTCCGTCACCTGATTGACCGCCGCCTCGTACCAGGAGCCGGGGGCCACATCGGCGTACGCCGCCCCGGCGGGCAGCGCCAGGGCCGTGCAGACGCCCAGGGTGCAGGCCAGGGCCATCAGCCGTCTTTTCACTGGAGCCACTTCCTTCCCGTTTGATTGTCCCAATTTTACGATACGGATTTTAAGAAACTATGAACATTCTATAAAGGAATCTGCACAAAGGGGGAGGGCTTCCGCCCTCCCCCGCCGAAGTCCCCGGTTCCTGCCCGCCGATTGTACATGTTGGCATGTTTCAAACAAGCCCTAAGCCAGCGCCCAGTTGAGCATCAGCAGCAGGCCGAAGCCGGGGGCCCCCAGCACGCCCAGGACCAGGGCGTTGACCAGGTTGACCCCCAGGTGGACGCCCATTAGGTGCCCCACGCCGCTGAACAGCCACAGCACCGCCAGGCCCGCCCCCGTCCGGGCCGCCAGGGCGGCCAGCCATTGCAGGGGCCGCCGCAGGGCCGCCAGCAGCAGGATGAGCATGAGCCCGCCCACAATCCAGGGCAGGGCGTTGAGCAGGGCTTCCACCGCCGCCACCTCCCAGCGCAGATTGCCAGTCCCTTGGCGGCGGGCTCCCCCGCGTTATCCCAGCCGTGCCTGTGTGTCCGCCTCCAGCTCCTTCACCCGCCGCAGCAGGTAGGAGTACCGGGCCTGGAGGGCGTTGATCTCAAAGACGTAGGACTCGATCAGATCCGGATCCCCGGCGGCGTTGAAGCCGGCGTAGGCCTGGGCGATCAGTGCCCGGGTCTGCCCCAGCCCCTCCAGCAGCGCCCGCCGCTCGGGATCCTCCGCCGTCCGCCGCCTGCGAAAGGAAAACACTCTGGCCTCATCCGTCATACCGGCCCCTCCTCGGTTGGTTTTATTCCACATTCATGGTATGTCCAGTGTGGACAAATATGACGGCGGTTAAACCAAAATTTTTCGCGCATGCCCCCGCAGAAGCTGCACATACTAGGGCTGGACAGGAAAAGAGGCCTGTTCCTCCTTGCATCTCCTTTTAAGCCGGTGCCGGGTGAGCTCACCCTCTGGCGAAAGGCGGAAGGAGAAAAAGCAAGCTGTCCAAAGCAGGCCGGAGCACCCGCGGCGGAGCGGGAGACACGGCATGCAGAAGGGCCGCCGGGCGACAACGCCCGGCGGCCTTTGTTCGTTTTGCATGGAATCCCTACTCCCCGCTCGGAAGGGCGGACAGCGCCAGGGCGGCCAGCCCGATGCCCAGCATGGACAGGCCGGATCCGGCGTCCAGCCCGTTCAGCGCGGACAGCACCGCCACGGCCACGCCCATGGCCAGGGCCACGCACCGGCAGATCAGGACCACCTTCTCCTGAACCGCCCCGCCGGCGCGGGCGGGCGCCGGCCCGCTCTGCATCAGCTCCTCCACAGAGATCTGGAGCACCTCCGCCAGGTGCGGGATGGAGCCCACGTCCGGGCAGGACAGATTCCGCTCCCATTTGGAGACCGCCTTATCCGTGACCCCCATCTCTCTGGCCAGCTCCAGCTGGGTCATGCCCCGCTCCTTCCGGCGCGCGGCGATGGTCTCCCCCATGGTTTTCTGCTTCAAAATGCTCCCTCCTTTTTCTGACAGCATACCACCTCCGACCCCCTCTCCGCAAGAGGCCCGTGGTTGAGCGGTGGAAACCGCTGGTTTCCCTCCGGTTGAGGGCTGCCAAAGCCCCCGGAACCTCCGCCATTTCTTGACACTTTGGGCGGGTTTGGGGTAATATAATATAATGTAATATTGCGAGATTGGAACGAGTGAGGAGAATTTCATGGCCAAGCGTACCACCAACCAGAGCTACGGCAACGACTCCATCTCCGCCCTGAAGGGGGCCGACCGGGTGCGCAAGCGCCCGGCGGTGATCTTCGGCTCCGACGGGCTGGAGGGCTGCGAGCACGCCGTGTTTGAAATTTTGTCCAACGCCATCGACGAGGCCCGGGAGGGCCACGGCTCCCTGATCACCGTCACCCGCTACGCCGATCAGTCCATCGAGGTGGAGGACTTCGGCCGGGGCTGCCCGGTGGACTGGAACGAGAAGGAGGGCCGGTACAACTGGGAGCTGGTATTCTGCGAGCTCTATGCCGGCGGCAAGTACAACAACAACGACGGGGACAACTACGAGTACTCCTTAGGGCTGAACGGCCTGGGCTCCTGCGCCACCCAGTACGCCAGCGAGTACTTCGACGCGGTGATCCACCGGGACGGCTTCGAGTACACCCTCCACTTCGAGAAGGGCGAGAACGTGGGCGGCCTGAAAAAGGAGCCCTACTCCGGCCGCAAGACCGGCTCCAAGTTCCGCTGGAAGCCGGATCTGGACGTGTTCACCGACATCAACATCCCGGTGGAGTACTACCTGGACGTGCTCAAACGGCAGGCGGTGGTCAACGCCGGGGTCACCTTCCGCTTCCGCAACGAGGTAGGCGGGAAGTTTGAGACCACCGACTTTAAATACGAGAACGGCATCGAGGACTACGTGAAGGAGCTGGCGGGGGAGAGTTCCCTGACCCAGCCGGTGTTCTGGCAGACCGAGCGGCGGGGCCGCGACCGGGCGGACAAGCCCGAGTACAAGGTGAAGCTGTCCGTGTCCTTCTGCTTCTCCAACACGGTGCAGGTCATCGAGCACTACCACAACTCCTCCTGGCTGGAGCACGGCGGCTCCCCGGAGAAGGCGGTGAAGTCGGCCTTCGTCAATGGCATCGACGCCTATCTGAAGGCCCAGAGCAAGTACCAGAAGAACGAGAGCAAGATCACCTGGGCCGACGTGGAGGACTGCCTGGTGCTGGTGAGCAACAACTTCTCCACCCAGACCTCCTACGAGAACCAGACCAAGAAGGCCATCAACAACAAGTTCGTCCAGGAGGCCATGACCGAGTTCCTCCGCGCCCAGCTGGAGGTCTACTTCATCGAGAACCCCCTGGACGCGGGGAAGATCGCCGAGCAGGTGCTCATCAACAAGCGCAGCCGGGAGAACGCCGAGCGCACCCGCCTGAACATCAAGAAGAAGCTGTCCGGCAGCGTGGACATCGCCAACCGGGTGCAGAAGTTCGTGGACTGCCGCACCAAGGATACCACCCGGCGGGAGCTCTACATCGTGGAGGGCGACTCCGCCCTGGGCAGCGTCAAGCTGAGCCGGGACGCGGAGTTCCAGGGCATCATGCCCGTCCGGGGCAAGATCCTCAACTGCCTGAAGGCCGACTACGCCAAGATCTTCAAGAGCGAGATCATCACCGACCTGCTGAAGGTGCTGGGCTGCGGCGTGGAGGTCCACGACAAGCACGCCAAGGACATGGCCGCCTTTGATCTCATGAACCTGCGGTGGAACAAGATCGTCATCTGCACCGATGCCGACGTGGACGGCTTCCAGATCCGCACCCTGATCCTCACCATGCTCTACCGCCTCACCCCCACCCTCATTCAGCGGGGGTACGTGTATATCGCCGAGTCCCCCCTGTATGAGATCACCTGCAAGGAAAAGACCTGGTTCGCCTACTCCGACGCGGAGAAAAATGAGATCGTCAACGGGGAGCTCGCCGGCAAAAAGTGCACCATCAACCGCTCCAAGGGCCTGGGTGAGAACGAGCCGGACATGATGTGGCTCACCACCATGAACCCGGAGACAAGGCGCCTCATCAAGGTCATGCCCGAGGACGTGGAGCGCACCGCCCAGGTGTTCGACCTCCTGCTGGGGGACAACCTCCAGGGCCGGAAGGATCACATCGCCGAGAACGGGTACAAATACCTGGAGCTGGCCGACATCTCGTAGAAGGCATCGGTATTCCACCGGTTTCCAGCGATGTGGTCCTGCGAGCGGGAGCGAGCCGCCGCGAAAGCGGCGCATAAGCGTTTTGGCGGAGCCAAAACCTTGCCGCAGGGGCAATTCATTTGCCCCAAGGAAGTCAAAACCCTGGGCCCCTGGCCGGCGGAAGCCGGCTGGGGAGGCACATCGCCGAGAACGGGTATAAATATCTGGAGCTGGCGGACATCTCTTAGGAGGCGCGTGTTATGAGGCAGAAGATCATCTGGCCCGTCCTCTCCCTGGCGCTGGCGGCAGCCTGTGTGGTGCTGCTGGTTTTATGGCAGGGGGAGAAGAACCGCGCCCCGGAGATGGACGACCTGCGCCTCCACGGCATGGCAGAGGCCCACGCCCGGTTTTCCGACTACCTGCGCCTCGGCAATGAGGGGGATTACTGGTATGGCGCCGCGGAGTTCCAGACCATGGTCAACTGCGCCAGGGCCGAAAATCTGGGCGGCATGACCGACGCCAACGCGGCGGCCGGCGTCCTGATGTTCAACCCGGAGCTGGCCCAAAGCCGCCTGGAGGATGTGTGCGCCATCCTGGAGACGTGCATTGCCCAGCCGGACAATACCGCCCAGTGGGCGGTGTCCATGAATGAGCTGCGCCATCTGCTGGAGGAAGGGAATTAGCCGTGGACAGAGCTTTTCCCCGGCGCAAGGAAATCCGGCTGAAACAATATGATTACAGTCAGCCGGGCTATTATTTCGTGACGATCTGCACCCATCAAAGACAGAAATTGTTTTCCTCGCTCGTAGGGGCGCACCTGTGTGTGCGCCCGTCCTCCGCGGATTCCTTCCTTGGGCTCTTTCTGCACGAACTGGAACAAAAATACTCCGGGGTTCTTGTGGACTGCTATGCCGTCATGCCGGATCACCTGCATGTCATTCTGGCTCTCACGGGCGCACACACAGGTTCGCCCCTACCGGA
>NBJMR02800__coassemble_1917_pt1 | contig 19830 bp, 18 predicted proteins | sample NBJMR02800__metabat2_high_PE_046 | metagenome-assembled genome bin NBJMR02800
CTTGTTGCCGCCGCCGCGGTGGCGGACGGTGATGCGGCCGTAGCTGTTGCGGCCGGCGTTCTTCTTCAGGTTCTCGGTCAGGCTGCGCTCGGGCTTGGCCTTCTTGTCAATCCCCTCGAAGGCGGACACGGTCATGTGACGGCGGGAGGGGGTTGTGGGCTTATAGGTTTTAATCGCCATTTTCTATCTCCTCCTTACACCATGCCTTCGAAGAACTCGATGGTCTTGGAATCCTCGGTGAGGGTGACCATGGCCTTCTTCCAGTTGGCCCGGCGGCCGGCGGGGAACCGGCCGGTGCGCTTGGCCTTGCCCTGCATGTTCAGGGTGTTGACCTTGGCCACCTTGACGCCGAAGATCTCCTCGACCGCCTTGGCGATCTCGATCTTGTTCGCGTCCTTGGCCACCTCAAAGGTGTACTTCTTGGCCTCGGTCTCCGCCATGGACTGCTCGGTGATGATGGGGCGCTTGATGATATCATAAGCGGTGGTAGCCATTACGCAAACACCTCCTCAATGACGGCCAGGGCCGCCTTGTCCACGATAAACTTGCCGGCGTTGACGATGTCGTACACGCTCAGCACCTTGGCGGTGGTGGTGACCACGCCGGGGATGTTCCGGGCGGACAGCACCACGTTCTGGTTCACCTCGGGGGTGACCACCACGGCCTTCTTGGCGCCGACGGCGTCCAGGAAGCCCTTCATGTTCTTGGTCTTGATGGCGTCCAGGTTCAGGCCGTCCACCACCACCACGTCGCCGGAGGCGGCCTTGGCGGAGAGGGCGGACTTGAGGGCCAGGCGCTTCACCTTCTTGTTGACGGTGTAGCTGTAATCCCGGGGCTTGGGGGCAAACACGATGCCGCCGTGAGTCCACTGGGGGGCGCGGGTGGAGCCCTGACGGGCGTGACCGGTGCCCTTCTGGCGCCAGGGCTTGATGCCGCCGCCGGAGACCTCGGCGCGGGTCAGGGCGCTCTGGGTGCCCTGCCGGCAGTTGGCCAGGTGGTTCTTGACCACCTCGTGGACGACGGTCTGGTTGGGCTCGATCCCGAACACAGCTTCGGAGAGCTCCATCTCGCCGACCTGCGTGCCGGCCATGTTCACAACGATTGCCTTAGGCATTTGGGTTCTCTCCTTTCTTACTTGTTACGGGCGGAAGCCTTCTGGGGATTGACGCGGGCGGAAGCCTTCTGCGGGTTGCTGGAGATACCGGCGGCGGCGCCCTTCTCCTTGACGTTGATCACGGAGTTGCGCACGGTGACGATGCCGCCCTTGGGGCCGGGGATGGCGCCGCGCACGGCGATCAGGCCCAGCTCGGTATCCACCTTCACCACGTCCAGGTTGAGGACGGTGACCTGCTCGTTGCCCATCTGGCCGGCTCCGATCTTGCCCTTGAAGATGCGGGAGGGATCGGTGGCGGGGCCCATGGAGCCGGCGTGACGGTGCACAGGGCCGGTGCCGTGGGACTCCTTCAGGCGGTGGGCGCCGTGGCGCTTGATGACGCCCTGGTAGCCGTGGCCCTTGCTGATGCCGGTCACGTCCACGCGGTCGCCCTCGGCGAACACGTCAGCCTTCACCTCGTCGCCCACGTTCAGGGCGTCGCAGTTGGCCAGGCGGAACTCCTTCAGGGTCTTCTTGCGCACGTCGCCGGCCTTCTTCAGGTGGCCCAGCTCGGGCTTGGTGAGCTTCTTCTCGGCCACGTCGCCGTAGCCCAGCTGAACGGCGCTGTAGCCGTCCTTCTCCTCGGTCTTCTTCTGCACCACGGTGCAGGGGCCTGCCTCGATGAGGGTGACCGGGATGACCTTGCCGTCGGCGTCAAAGATCTGCGTCATGCCGACCTTCTTGCCGATAATGGCCTTTTCCATACTGTTTCCTCCTTAAATAAGGTTATTGGTTGACGTAGGTGGGGCATTGGCTCCCCATTGCTCCGCCAACTTGACCCGTCCGCCTCAAAACGCGGCGGACTGCGGTACTGACAAAGGGATTTGCGGGCGCGGGGCTGTTATCACGCCTCGCCTGTTCGCGACGCGCGGCTCGGACGCTTACAGCTTGATTTCAATCTCCACGCCGGCGGGGAGCTCCAGGCTCATCAGGGCCTCCACAGTCTTGGGGGAGGGCTTGAGGATGTCGATGAGGCGCTTGTGGGTGCGGCGCTCGAACTGCTCCCGGGAGTCCTTGTACTTATGGACGGCGCGCAGGATGGTCACAACCTCCTTCTTGGTGGGCAGGGGGATGGGGCCGGACACGGACGCGCCGGTACGCTTGGCGGTCTCCACGATCTTCTCAGCGCTCTGGTCGATGAGCTGATGGTCGTAGGCCTTCAGGCGGATGCGGATCATTTCTTTCTGAGCTGCCATTTGTGGTTCCTCCTTAAAACATACGAAGTGGTGGGTTGAGCACGCTTCGTACGGTGAGAAATCTTCGTACACGTTTCCGTGCGTATCACTCCATGACATGAAGAAAACCGGCACAAGCAGGCCGGTTTGCTCCCCGCATGGCGATATACGCCGTGCACGGATTCCTCAGCCGCCCGATTCTCGCTCGGACATACTCCGCGGAAGTTACCGGCTTTCGCCGCAATCTCCCGCATCATCGCAGACTGCGCCCCTAAACAGGCGCTCTAGTATAATACCCGAAAACCCCGCCGCTGTCAATAGTTTTTCCCCGTTTTTTGAAATTTTTTCTCCGCCCGGCCGGCAGGGGTGCAGAAGCGGCCCGGCCCCCTGTTTCCGGGGGCCGGGCCGCGGCGTTTCTCCCCTATCGGAGGGCCTGCTGGGTGCGGTAGAGCCTGGCGTACTCTCCGTCCAGGGCCATGAGCTCCTCGTGGGTGCCCTCCTCCTGGATGCCGCAGCCGTCGATGACGATGATGCGGCCGGCGGAGCGGATGGTGGACAGCCGGTGGGCGATGATCAGGGTGGTGCGGCCCCGGGCCAGCTCGTCAAAGGCGGACTGGATGCGCTCCTCGGTGACGGTGTCCAGGGCGGAGGTGGCCTCGTCCAGGATGAGGATGGGCGGATTTTTCAGGAAAATGCGGGCGATGGACACCCGTTGCTTCTGACCGCCGGAGAGCATGACGCCCCGCTCCCCCACCTGGGTCTGGAAGCCGTCGGGCATGTCCAGGATGTCCTGGTAGATCTCCGCCCGCCTGGCGGCCTCCACAACCTCCGCCTCGGTGGCGTCGGGCCGGCCGTAGCGGATGTTGTCGTAGATGGTACCGGCAAAGAGGAACACGTCCTGCTGCACGATGCCGATGTTCTCCCGCAGGGAGCGCTGGGTCAGGGTGCGCACGTCCCGGCCGTCCACCAGAATGCGCCCGCCGGTCACGTCGTAGAACCGGGGGATGAGCTGGCACAGGGTGGACTTGCCCCCGCCGGAGGGGCCCACCACCGCCACCGTCTCCCCAGGGCGGACGTGGAGGGTGACGTGCTCCAGCACCGGCTCGGGGGAGGTCTCATAGCGGAAGGTCACGTCGTCCACCAGGATGTCCCCCTGCACGGCGGTGAGCTCTTCGGCGTCGGGGGCGTCCTGGACGGCGGGCTCCACCCGCATCAGCTCCACGAACCGCTTGAAACCCGCCATGCCCTGCATGAACTGCTCCACAAAGGCGGACAGCTTGCGCACGGGAGTAATAAAGGTGGTGACGTACAGGGCAAAGGTAGTGAGATCGATGAAGTCCATGCCGTCCCGCATGATGAGGAAGCCGCCGAAGGCGATCACCAGCACCGACAGGATGCCCATGAAGAACTCCATGCCCGACTGATAGAAGGCCATGGTGCGGTAGTAGCCCCGCTTGGCCCCCCGGAACTGGTCGTTGGCGGCGTTGAACTTGGCGCTCTCCGCCTCCTCGTTGGCGAAGGCCTTGGCGGTGCGCATGCCGGAGATGGAGGACTCCACCTCCCCGTTGATGCCCGCCAGCTTGGCCTTCACCTCGGTGGATGCCTGCATCATCTTCTTGCGGCTCAGGGCGGTGAAGAGGACAAACAGGGGGATCACCGCGAACACGATCAGCGCCAGCTGCCACTGGATGGTCAGCATGATGCAGAAGGCACCCAGGATGGTGACGGAGGAGATGAACAGATCCTCCGGGCCGTGGTGGGCCAGCTCGGTGATCTCGAACAGATCGCCGGTGACCCGGCTCATGAGCTGGCCGGTGCGGTTCTTGTCGTAAAAGGAAAAGGACAGCTTCTGCATGTGGGTGAACAGATCCCGGCGGATGTCCGCCTCCATCCGCACGCCCAGCAGGTGCCCCCAGTAGGTGATGATGTAGTAGAACACGCCCTTGAGCACGTAGGCCAGGGCCAGCAGCGCCATGACGGCGAAAAAGGCCCCGAACTGCCGGCCAGGCAGCAGGTTCTGCATGGAGTACCGGGAGGCCACCGGGAAGGTCAGATCCACCAGGCAGATGCACAGGGCGCACACCATGTCCAGGGCAAACAGCTTCCAGTGGGGCTTATAGTAGGAGGCAAAAATGCGCAGATACCCGCGGGTGCGGAAGGCATTCTCTCCCATCGGTCAAAACACTCCTCTCTGGGCGGGCAGGGCCCGCAGGCAGGGTCGTCCGGCTTTCCGGATCGTATCCATAAAAATAACCACACCTTCCGGTGTGGTTATTTTGGTGGACGATACAGGACTTGAACCTGTGACCTCCCGCACGTCAAGCGGATGCTCTACCAGCTGAGCTAATCGTCCGGACAGCGTAGACTATTATACCGGCAGTGGGACGGCTTGTCAATAGTTTTTTTCATTTTCCCCTTTTCAACAGGGCCGGGGGCTGATATACTCGGATTGTCCAGATCTGATCATCAGAAGAGGAGGGAGCGCCGATGCTGGGTGAGCGGATGCCCCTGGCGGAGCTGTGCCCGGGGCTGGAGACGGAGGCGGTGCTCACCGCGTACTGCCGGGGCCGGACGGGGCTGCTGGCCGACGACGGGGCGCGGTGGGCGGTGCTGATCCTCCCAGGCGGGGGGTATGAGCGCATCGCCCCGGCGGAGGGGGAGCCGGTGGCCCTGGCCTTCGCAGCGGCGGGGGTGCAGGCCTTTGTGCTGTCCTACAGCGTGCTGCCCGCCCGGTGGCCCCGGCAGTTTCTGGAGGGGGCGGCGGCCCTGGCCTGGATGCGGCGGCACGCCGGGGAGTACGGCTTCTGCCCTGACCGGGTGGCGGTGTGCGGCTTTTCCGCCGGGGGGCACTTGGCGGGGTGCCTGTCCTGCCTGTGGGATCACCTTATATTAAAGGAGGCGCTGGGCCTGGCCCCGGCGCAGGTGCGGCCCGACGCGTCCATCCTGTGCTACCCGGTGGTGAACGAGGGGCGCTACCTCTCCCCTCTGGGCGGCGGGGAGGAGCTGCGGCTGGATCGGCGGGTGCGGCCCGACCACCCCCCCGCCTTTCTGTGGGCCACGGCCGGGGACGCCACGGTGCCGGCGGAGAACACCCTGGACTACGCCCGGGCACTGCGGGAAAACGGGGTGCCCTTCGAGCTGCACCTCTTCCAGGACGGGCCCCACGCCATGGGGCTGGCCGACCGGGAGAGTGCCCGGGACGAGGCCCACTACAACGCCCACGCAGCGGCCTGGCACGGGCTGTGCGTGGACTGGCTGAAAGGACGGAGCTGACATGGAGCAGAAGGTGGTGCTGATCACCGGCGCCAGCCGGGGCATCGGCGCGGCGGCGGCCCGGCGGTTCGCCGCCGGGGGGTGCAGGGTGGTGGTGAACTACCACCGCTCCCGGGAGCAGGCGGAGGCCCTGGCGGCGGAGATCGGCGGCTGGGCGGTACAGGCCGACGTGTCCGACCCGTTCCAGGCGGGAAAGATGGTTGACAATGTGTTGGATAAATTTTGTCAACTTGACATTCTGATATGCAACGCCGGGGTGGCCCAGCAGAAATTGTTTGGCGATTTGACCGGCGAGGACTGGCGGCATATGTTTGCCGTAAACGTGGACGGGGTGTTCCACACCATCCGGGCAGCCCTGCCCCACTTCATCCACCGGAAGGCGGGGAAGATCCTCACCGTGTCCTCCATGTGGGGACAGGTGGGCGGCTCCTGCGAGGCGGCCTATTCCGCCGCAAAGGCCGCTGTGATAGGGCTTACAAAGGCTCTGGCCAAGGAGCTCGGCCCCTCTGGGATCACGGTGAACTGTGTGTCGCCGGGGGTCATCCAGACCGACATGAACGCCCATCTGGACGGGGAGACCATGGCCGCCCTGGCGGAGGAGACCCCCCTGGGCGCCATCGGCACGCCGGAGGATGTGGCGGAAGCCATGTGGTACCTGGCCTCCGACGCGGCCCGGTTTGTCACCGGGCAGGTGCTCGCCCCCAACGGCGGACTGGTGATCTGAGGTCCCTCTGTTACAGGTTGTTCATTTTTCCGACAATGGCGCTCCGGTGTGGAGCGCCATTGTGCATTTTACAAGTTGACAATTTCCTGTCCGACGCATATAATTGTCAACAACTTCATCAAGGAGGAAACTATCATGAAAAAGACTCGCATCCTGTCTCTTGCAATGACGGGCGCGCTGTGTCTGTCCCTGCTGGCCGGTTGCGGCGGCGGGAACAGCGGTACTGCCGAGACTCCGGCCGCCGGCGCCTCTGAGACCCCCGCCGCCGAGAACACCAGCACCGCCACCGGCGCGGCCTTCAAGATCGGCGGCACCGGCCCCCTGACCGGCGACGCCTCCATCTACGGCCTGGCTGCCCAGCGCGGCGCCCAGATCGCCGTGGACGAGATCAACGCCGAGGGCGGCGCCATCCAGTTCGAGCTGAACTACCAGGACGACGTGAACGTCCCCGAGACCGCGGTCAACGCCTACAACACCCTGAAGGACTGGGGCATGCAGATCTCTCTGGGCTCCGTCACCTCCCAGCCCGGCGTCAGCACCTCCCAGCTGGCCATGACCGACCGCATCTTCACCCTGACCCCCTCCGGCTCCTCCCCCGACGTGATCGAGGGCAAGGACTGCGTGTACCAGATGTGCTTCTCCGACCCCAACCAGGGCTTGGCCTCCGCCCAGTACATCTATGACCAGGGCTTGGGCGAGAAGGTCTTCATCATCTGGAAGAACGACGACGTGTACTCCACCGGTATCTACAACCAGTTCGTGACCGAGGCCGAGGCTCTGGGCCTGGATGTGGTGGGCAACGCCACCTTCACCACCGACACCTCCACCAACTTCACCGTGCAGCTGACCCAGGCCCAGGAGGCCGGCGCCGATCTGATCTTCCTGCCCATCTACTATCAGCCCGCCTCCATGATCCTGACCCAGGCCGACCAGATGGGCTACGCCCCCAAGTTCTTCGGCGTGGACGGCATGGACGGCATCCTGGGCGTGGAGGGCTTTGACACCTCCCTGGCCGAGGGCGTCATGCTGCTGACCCCCTTCAACGCCGACGCCACCGACGACGCCACCGTCAGCTTCGTCACCAAGTACCAGGAGCAGTGGAGTGAGACCCCCAACCAGTTCGCCGCCGACGCCTACGACTGCATCTACGCCCTGAAGCAGGCCTTGGAGGAGACCGGCTGCACCCCCGATATGAGCGCCGCCGACATCTGCGAGGCCCTCATCGGTGAGTTCCCCTCCATGACCTTCATCGGCCTGACCGGCGACGGCGAGGGCATCACCTGGGACGCCTCCGGCGCGGTGTCCAAGGCCCCCAAGGGCATGGTCATCCAGGACGGCGCCTACGTGGGCATGGACTGAGCATCCCGCCTTACAAATTTTCCTGAGCGATTTACGGTTCCCGGAGGGCCGCCGGCTCGGCCGGCGGTTCTCCGGGCAACTGCTTTTCCAGAGAGAATGTAATGTATGGATGATTGAGGATGGGCGATGGCCTCCGCCGCCTATCCTCAATCATCCATGAAACGAGGTGTGTTGTGTAATGGTATTCCTGAACTACCTGATCAGCGGCATCAGCCTGGGCAGCATCTACGCCATCATCGCCCTGGGCTACACCATGGTCTACGGCATCGCCAAGATGCTCAACTTCGCCCACGGCGACGTGATCATGGTGGGCGCCTATGTGTGCTTCTTCGCCATGGACGGCCTGTCCGGCCACTTTGCCGAGGGCTCCCTGGCCGCGGCCGTGGTGCCCGCCCTGGCGGGCACGGTGCTGGCCATGGTGGTGTGCACCGTCCTGGGCGTGGTGATCGAGCGGCTGGCCTACAAGCCCCTGCGGCAGGCCGGCTCCCTGGCGGTGCTGATCACCGCCATCGGCGTGAGCTACTTCCTCCAGAACGCGGCCCAGCTGCTCTGGTCCTCCAGCCCCAAGATGTTCACCCCCGTGCTCAGCCGGGATCTCCAGCTCTCCCTGCCCGGCGGGCTGTCCATCTCCGCGCTGACCATCCTCACCGTGGTGGTGTGCATCGTCATCATGGTGGGCCTGACCCTCTTCACCGGCCGCACCAAGATGGGCAAGGCCATGCGGGCCTGCTCCGAGGACAAGGCGGCGGCCCAGCTCATGGGCATCGACGTGAACCGCACCATCTCCATGACCTTCGCCATCGGCTCCGCCCTGGCGGCCATCGCCGGCGTGCTCTACCTGTCCACCTACCCCAGCCTGGTGCCCACCACCGGCTCCATGCCCGGCATCAAGGCCTTCACCGCCGCCGTGTTCGGCGGCATCGGCTCCATCCCCGGCGCCCTGCTGGGCGGGCTGCTGCTGGGTATCATCGAGATCTTCGCCCAGGGCTACATCTCCACCCAGCTGTCCACCGCCATCGTGTTCGGTGTGCTCATTGTGGTGCTGCTGGTGAAGCCCGCCGGCCTGCTGGGCAAGGTCGTCCGGGAGAAAGTGTGAGGTGGACGGTATGAAACGACTGACAGCGATGAAAAAATCCACCAAGAACAGCCTGTTTACCTACGCGCTGGTGATCGCGGCCTTCGTGGTGGTGCAGATCCTGCGGGCGGGCCCCGGGGTGGGCTCCCTGCTGGAGGGACAGCTGGTGCCCATCTGCGCCTACATCGTCATGGCCCTGTCCCTGAACCTGGTGGTGGGCATCTCCGGCGAGCTGAGCCTGGGCCACGCCGGCTTCATGAGCATCGGCGCCTTTGCCGGCTCCGCCTTCGCCATCGCCCTCCAGGGCAGCGTGGGCTTCTCCCCCCTGCGCCTGGCCCTGGCCATGGTGTTCGGCGCGGTGATCGCCGCGGTGCTGGGCTTCCTCATCGGCATCCCGGTGCTCCGTCTCAACGGCGACTACCTGGCCATCGTCACCCTGGCCTTCGGCGAGATCATCAAGACCATCGTCACCAACGTGTACCTGGGCGTGGATGAAAACGGGCTCCACTTCTCCTTCCTCAACGACACCATGAACCTGGCCGACGGCGGCACCGAGCTCATCCGCGGCCCCATGGGCGTCATGCACTCCCAGACCATCTCCACCTTTGTCGCCGGCTTTGTGCTGGTGCTGGTGGCCCTGGCCATCATCTTCAACCTGGTCAACAGCCGCACCGGCCGGGCCATCATGGCCGCCCGGGACAACCGCATCGCCGCCGAGAGCGTGGGCATCAGCGTCACCAAGTACAAGATGACCGCCTTCGTGGTGTCCGCCGCCCTGGCCGGCGCCGCCGGCACCCTCTACGGCTGCGGGCAGATCACCTTCGTGGCCACCAAGTTCGACTTCAACACCTCCATCCTGATCCTGGTGTTCGTGGTGCTGGGCGGCCTGGGCAACATGTGGGGCTCCGTCATCGCGGCCACCGCCCTCACCATCCTGCCCGAGGCCCTGCGCCAGTTCTCCGAGTTCCGTATGCTGGTGTACGCCATTGTGCTGATCCTGGTGATGCTGGCCACCAACAACCCCACCCTGCGGGGCTTCTTCACCCGCCTGTTCCGTCGGGAGAAGGAGGACGGCCCCGCCGTCCACGCGGTGAAAGGAGGCGGCAGCCATGAGTAACAAGCGTCCGGAGACCAAGCTGGTCCCCGTGCCCAGCGTCAACAAGATCCCGGAGCGGGACGTGGACAAGAGCCCCATCCTGGAGGCCCAGCACCTTGGCATCGACTTCGGCGGCCTCACCGCCGTCAACGAGTTCAACATGGCCATCGGCCGCACCGAGATCGCCGGCCTGATCGGCCCCAACGGCGCGGGCAAGACCACGGTGTTCAACCTGCTGACCAAGGTGTACCAGCCCACCCGGGGCACCATCCTGCTGGACGGGGTGGACACCCACAACATGAACACCGTGCAGGTCAACAAGGCGGGCATCGCCCGTACCTTCCAGAATATCCGGCTGTTCGACAACCTGTCCGTGGAGGACAACGTGAAGATCGGCATGCACAACGCCATCCACTCCGGCCTGCTGAGCAGCGTGCTCCGCCTGCCCTCTTACTGGCGGGAGGAGAAGATCGCCCACCAGCGGGCGCTGGAGCTGCTCTCCCTCTTTGACATGCAGGATCTGGCCAACGCCAAGGCGGGTTCACTCCCCTACGGCGCCCAGCGGCGGCTGGAGATCGTCCGGGCCCTGGGCACCAACCCCTCCCTGCTGCTGCTGGACGAGCCGGCGGCGGGCATGAACCCCTCCGAGACGGCGGAGCTGATGGAGAACATCGTCAAGATCCGCGACACCTTCCAGATTGCCATCCTGCTCATTGAGCACGACATGAGCCTGGTTATGGGCATCTGCGAGGGCATCTGCGTGCTCAACTTCGGCCAGATCATCGCCAAGGGCACCCCCACGGAGATCCAGAACAACCCGGAGGTCATCAAGGCCTACCTGGGCAACGGAAAGGAGGTGTGACGGCATGGCTGCGATGCTGGATGTGAAGAACATCAATGTATATTACGGCGCCATCCACGCCGTCAAGGACATCTCCTTCCACGTGGACGAGGGGGAGATTGTCACCCTCATCGGCGCCAACGGCGCCGGCAAGACCACCACCCTGCAGACCGTGTCCGGCCTGCTCCACTCCCGCACCGGCTCCATCGAGTTTCTGGGGCAGCCCATCCAGTCCGTCCCCGCCGCCAAGCTGGTGGGCCGGGGCCTGGCCCAGGTGCCGGAGGGACGCCGGGTGTTCCAGCATATGACGGTGGAGGAGAACCTGGAGATGGGCGGCTTCACCCAGCCCAATTCCACCATCGCCCCCAATCTGGAGCGGGTGTATGAGCAGTTCCCCCGCCTGAAGGAGCGCCGCCGCCAGGTGGCGGGCACCCTGTCCGGCGGCGAGCAGCAGATGCTGGCCATGGGCCGCGCCCTCATGTCCAACCCCAAGCTGCTCATGCTGGATGAGCCGTCCATGGGCCTGGCCCCCATCCTGGTGGAGCAGATCTTTGAGATCATCCAGCGCCTGCACCAGAAGGGCACCACCATCCTGCTGGTGGAGCAGAACGCCCAGATGGCCCTCAGCGTGGCCGACCGGGGCTACGTGCTGGAGACCGGGCGCATCACCCTCACCGGCCCGGGTAAGGAACTGCTGGCCGACGAGGCCGTCAAAAAGGCATACCTGGGCGGATAAGTCCTGCAGATCAATTATTGGGAGGCCGGGAGCATTGCTTCCGGCCTCCCGCCGTTTCCACGCGCCTTGACGCCCCCCTGGGGCGATGCTACAATGAGCACATACACAGGGTGCGGCGGAGACCGCGCCGGAAATGGAGGGGTTTGCCATGCGCGAGGAGGAAAAAATCTTCGCTGGGAAGCTGTTCAACAACCAGTGTGCCGAGCTCAGGGCCATCAAGCGGAAAAGCCACGCCGCCAACCAGCGGTACAACCGTCTGGACGAGACCGATCCGGAGCGGGACGAGATTATCCGCAGCATGCTGGGACGGGTGGGAGAGACCTTCCATCTGGTGGGCCCTATCCATTTCAACTACGGCACACACACCTTCATCGGGGAAAATTTTTTTGCCAACTTCAATTTTACCGTCATGGACGATGCCCGGGTTTTTATTGGCGACAATGTCTGTATCGGGCCCAACGTGTCCCTGCTGGCCACCAACCACCCCCTGATCGCTCAGGAGAGGATGGGACTGGATAAGGAGGGGCACACCACCCTGGCTGAGTTTGCCGAGGACATCCATATCGGCAGCAACGTCTGGATCGCCGCCAACGTGTGCGTCACCGGCGGCGTCCACATCGGGGACGGCGCAGTGATCGGCGCAGGCAGCGTGGTTACCCGGGATATCCCGGCGGGCCATATCGCCTTCGGCGTGCCCTGCCGCCCGGTCCGCCCCATCACGGAGGCGGACAGCGCCCGGGGGCGGCTGCTGCCCGAGGACGCGGAATATTTCCGGCACAACTTTCCGGGCTTCTGACAGTCTCAGCAAGCTGGCGAGGGCCGGGAGCGGAACCGATTCCGCTCCCGGCCCTGTTTCCGCGCTACGGCCGGTAGTCCGGTCGCACGAAGGGCGGCTCAATTTTTCGTTCGGTCAGCAGGCCGTATCTGCCGGGGCGCCGGTAGGCGTTTCCGTGGACTTCGCTGGCGCGGTAGGCCCGCAGCCGCTCCAGATCCAGGGCGGCCAGGCAGATCTCCTCCTCTCCGCCGGCCCGGAGGATGCAGGTATCCCGGGAGCCCTCCCCGTCGGGGAGATAGGCCACCCCGTCAAAGACGGTGGAACGGCCGTTGCAGTCGGGCACCGTGTCCGGGTAGTTGCAGGTGGCGATGGCCGTCATATTCTCAAAGGCCCGGCCCCGCAGCTGGGCAAGGCGGTTGATCTCCATGGGGCAGGCGTTGGGCACCAGGATCAGCTCCGCCCCCTTCAGCATGAGAATCCGGGCGCTCTCGGGGAACTCCCGGTCGTAGCAGATCATGGCTCCCACCCGCACGGAGCCCCTGGCGGTGTCCAGTTCCGCCACATAAAAATCATCCCCCGGGGTCAGGTACCGCTCCTCCCCGAAGTCGCAGGTGTGGACCTTGGCGTAGGTGAGGGCCTCTCTGCCAAACCGGTCAAAGAGAGTGAGGGTGTTGCGAGGCCCGCCCCGGTGGGCCTCCAGGAAGGTGACGCCGATGGCCATGCCCAGCTCCGCCGCCAGGGCCTGAAAGGCGCGGACAAAGTCCCCGCCGGCGGGGACCGCCTCCCCCGTCCACACCTCCGGCGGGCGGCCATAGATGCGGTAGCCGTTGCTCCACATCTCGGGGAACAGGGCGATATCCGCCCCCAGGGCCCTGGCTCGGCGGCAGGCCGCCAGCCCCTTCTCCAGATTCCCCGCCAGGGTGCCGGCGGGCGAGAGCTGCAGCAGCGCCAGATTCAGCGGCTCCATCTCCTAGCCCTCCTCCGGCACGCCGCACACCAGCAGGCGGCAGCGGCCGGCGCTCTCCAGGCGGTAGGAGGCCACGCCGTGGGGGACGAACAGCTCATCCCCCCGCTTCACCGACAAGCTGCCGCCCTCCCAGCGGAGGGTGCCCTCCCCCTCCAGCACCAACAGCACCTGGAAATCCGGGTTGGGGCAGGGGATGGCGGCGCCCTCCGCGGTCACCTCGTCCATGTAGAAGCGGCCGGTCTGCCGCCGGGAGATCAGCCGGCGGCGCCAGGGCTGGCCGGGCTCCTCCTCCGGCCGGGACAGATGGGCAGACAGCATGTCCTCCAGGGGCAGGCAGTCGAAGGTGAAGCAGTCCAGCAGGCCGTCCATCCCCGCCGGGCCGTACATGCTCTCCACCGGCAGGCGGGAGCCGTCGGGCCGGACGCACTCCGCCCGCAGGGTGATGTCCACCGGCTCCTGGATCTCCGCCACCAGGGAGCCGCTGCCCATGGCGTGGACGATGCCCGCCGGGATGAAGTACACCTCCCCAGGGCGGATGGGCACCCGGTGGAGGCAGTCCAGCAGGCCGGCGGTGTCCTGCTTCTCGATCAGGGCGCGGAACCGCTCCGGCGTGACGCCGGGGCGGAAGCCCAGCCAGATGCAGGCCTCCGGCCGGGCGGCCAGCACGTACCACGCCTCGTCCTTGCCGCAGGGCAGGCCGAAGTATTTCTTGGCCTTCTCCCCGTCCGGGTGGGTCTGGATCAGCAGCCGGTCCCGGGAGTGGAGCAGCTTGAGCAGGAAGCCCAGGCTGGCCCCCCATCTGGCGGCGTGGGCCTCCCCCAGCCACTCCGCCGGGGCGGCCTCCAGACAGTCCTTCAGAAATTCGTCCGTCCCCGCCACCCGGGACAGGCCGGTGGTGGTGCCCGGCGCCAGGGCCGAGGTCACCAGGGAGGCCAGCCACAGCTGGGAGCACACCTGCGCCCCCGGGCCGTCCCCCAGAAACTCGTTGATCATCTCGCCCCCGGGGATCAGATAGTCCACCTTGTTGGGGGCCATTCTGAGGATCTGTTTGGGCGACACCTGCATCGTTATTTCCTCCCTTTTCTGCACAGTATCGGTCTTTTCAGTATAGCAGGCCGCCTGCCCGCCCGCAAGAGCCGTTCTGTTCTGGAAAATTTTAGCTTTTCAGCGACAGAGATCGGTCACATCCGCCGCCTCCTTTTGCATATACTGGTGTGTACATCGCTTACGAAGGAGGCTGACAGCATGCAGCAGACCAAGCCAATCAAAACCGCCCCGGGCGGCAAGCCCAAGGGGGATATTGACGATCTGATCTTCCGCGCCGACTCCGGCCGGACGGTCAGCGAACGATAAAACCGCCCGCCTCCGGGCGGTTTTTTCCTCTCCCTCCCTTTACAAGCGTCTCTTCCTTGGATATAATAGTAGGGCTAATTTGAGGAAACGAGTGAATGATCATGCTTCAATTTGACGAATACAAGGTAAAACTCAACAATCTCAAGCCCGAACTGGACGAGCTGGAGCAGGCCCTGGGGCTTGAGGCTGCCCAGCGGGAGGCGGAGATGCTGGAGTCGGAGAGCGCCTCCGACGGCTTCTGGGACAACCTGGAGAAGGCCCAGAAGGTACAGCAGCGGGTGAAGCACCTGCGGGACAAGCTGGAGGGGCAGCAGAAGCGCCGCACCCAGTGGGACGATCTCATGACCCTGTGCGAGCTGGGCAATGAGATGGAGGACGAGAGCCTGGTGCCCGAGGTGGAGGAGGGCTTTGCCAAGCTGGAGGCGGAGATCGAGGAGGCCAAGCTGTCCACCCTGCTCACCGGAGAGTACGACGCCTCCAACGCCATCCTCACCTTCCACGCCGGCGCCGGCGGCACCGAGGCCCAGGACTGGGCCCAGATGCTCTACCGCATGTACACCCGCTGGGCCGAGCGCCACGGTTACAGCTACAAGGTGCTGGACTACCTGGACGGGGACGAGGCTGGCATCAAGAGCGCCACCATTATGGTGGAGGGAGAGAACGCCTACGGCCACCTGAAGGGGGAGCACGGCGTCCATCGGCTGGTGCGGGTGTCCCCCTTTGATGCCAACGCCAGAAGGCAGACCTCCTTCGCCGCGCTGGAGGTTATGCCCGAGATCCCCGATGACGTGGAGGTGGATATCCGCCCTGAGGACATCGAGATGCAGGTGTTCCGCTCCTCCGGCGCCGGCGGCCAGCACATCAACAAGACCTCCTCCGCCGTCCGCCTGATCCACAAGCCCACCGGCATCGTGGTGTCCTGCCAGACAGAGCGCAGCCAGTTCCAGAACCGGGACACCTGTATGAAGATGCTCCGCTCCCGCCTGGTGGAGCTGAAAATGCAGCAGCACGCCGAGAAGATCTCCGATCTGAAGGGCGTGCAGCTCAAGATCGAGTGGGGCAGCCAGATCCGCTCCTACGTATTCATGCCCTACCAGCTGGTGAAGGACAACCGCACCGGCTATGAGACCAGCAACATCAACGCCGTCATGGACGGGGATCTGGACGGCTTTATCAACGCCTATCTGAAGGCCGAGGCCACCGGAGTCTGGGCCGAAAAGTAAACAGAAATTCCCATTCACACACTTTTGCGGAAATACCCGCGGAAGTGTGTGTTTTTTTGCATACTTTTTTGTCTCGCGGCCTTGCAATTTTGTTACCGTTTTGTTACCATTAGCTTGTCCCAAATATGCCTTGCTCCGAGAGAGGCAAATAGGAAAGGTGGAAAGAAACCCATGAGAAAACGCGCAAGCAAATTCCTGTCCCTGTTCCTGGTGCTTGCCATGGTGTGCTCCCTGTTCGGGACCGCGATGGCGGCGGAGGGAACGACGCAGGCCGACGGCGACGTCGTGGTGCTCTACACCAACGACGTACACACCTACATTGACAACAATGTGGGCGAGGGCAACGAGAACGGCCTGACCTACTCCAAGGTAGCCGGCTACAAGGACTCCCTGGACAACGCTCTGCTGGTGGACGCCGGCGACCACATCCAGGGCACCGCCTACGGCTCCATGGATAAGGGCGCTACCATCATCGAGCTGATGAATGCCGCCGGCTATGATCTGGCCACCCTGGGCAACCATGAGTTCGACTACGACATGGAGGGCGCTCTGGCCGCCATCGAGGCCGCCGATTTCCCCTATGTCTCCTGCAACTTCTACCACGAGGAGAATGGCGTGGCCGGCGACAACGTGCTGGACAGCTATCAGGTGCTCGAGGTGGGCGGCGTGAAGATCGCCTTCGTCGGCATCACCACCCCCGAGTCCTTCACCAAGTCCACCCCCGCCTACTTCCAGGATGACGAGGGCAACTACATCTACGGCATCGCCGGCGGCGAGGACGGCACCGCCCTGTACGAGGCCGTGCAGGAGGCCATTGACGCCGCCTCCGCCGAGGCCGACTACGTCATCGCCCTGGGCCACCTGGGTGTGGACGCCTCCTCTCAGCCCTGGACCTCCCGCGAGGTCATTGCCAACACCACCGGCCTGGACGCCTTCATCGACGGCCACTCCCACACCACCATCCCCATGGAGGAGGTCACCGATAAGGACGGCAACACCGTGGTGCTGACCCAGACCGGCTCCTACCTGGACGCCATGGGCCAGATGACCATCTCCGCCGACGGCACCATCACCACCCAGCTGCTCACCGGCGAGGATCTGGCCGACGTGACCCCCGACGCCGATGTGAAGGCCATTGAGGACGCCTGGATCTCCGAGATCAACACCGAGCTGGGCCAGGTCATCGGCCGCATCGACGACACCCTGACCAACTACGCCGAGGACGGCACCACCCGTCTGGTGCGCAAGCAGGAGACCAACACCGGCGACTTCGCCGCCGATGCCCTGTACTACCTCTTTGACAACATGGGCCTGGATGTGGACGTGGCCGTCATGAACGGCGGCGGCATCCGCAACACCTCCACCACCGGCGACATCTCCTACCTGACCTGCAAGGAGATCCACACCTTCGGCAACGTGGCCTGCCTGCAGACCGTCACCGGCCAGCAGATCCTGGACGCCCTGGAGTGGGGCGCCAAGGACGTCACCGCTGACGGTGCCGTGGAGAACGGCGGCTTCCTCCAGGTCTCCGGCCTGAAGTACACCATCAACACCTCCATCCCCTCCACCGTCCAGCAGGACGACAAGGGCGTGTGGACCGGCGGCCCCACCGGCGAGTACCGCGTCACCGACGTGCAGGTGCTCAACAACGAGACCGGCGCCTATGAGCCCCTGGATCTGACCGCCAGCTACAACCTGGCCGGCTACAACTACACCCTGCGCGACCTGGGCGACGGCTTCGCCATGTTCGAGGGCGCCGTCAACGTGCTGGACTACGTGATGGAGGACTACATGGTCCTGGCCAACTACGTCCAGTCCTTCGAGAACGGCGTGGTCACCGGCTATGCCGAGCCCGCCGGCCGCATCACCATCGTCAATGAGCCCGTGTCCACCGGCTACCCCGCCGACCTGGACCAGAACGCCTGGTACTACAACGCCGCCGTCAACGTGCTGGACGCCGGCATCATGAACGGCACCAACAAGGGCTTTGAGCCCACCGGCACCGTCACCCGCGCCACCGTGTATCAGACCCTGTACAACATGGAGGGCCAGCCTGAGGCCACCGCCACCGTCACCGACGTGGACGGCAAGTGGTACGCCAACGCCATCAACTGGGCCGCCCAGGCCGGCCTGTTCGAGGGCACCGAGTTCGGCACCGACGCCGTGATTACCCGCGCCGGCATCGCCGACATCATCGCCGACTACGCCGCCTACAAGGGCATCACCGCCCCCGACGCCGACGGCTCCATGGAGAGCGCCTCCGACTACGCCTCCATCCCCGCCGAGAACCTGGAGGGCATGACCTTCTGCTTCTACGCCGGCGTCATGACCGGTGACCAGAAGGGCAACCTGAACCCCGACGGCCAGCTGACCCGCGCTGAGTTTGCCCAGGTTCTGGTGAACTTCGGCGAGCTGGAGCCCAGCTATGTGGAGACTGTGGTCTCCATCCATGTGGATGAGCAGGACGGCATCCCCGCCCACGACATCCCCGCCACCCTGACCATGCCCGTTTCCGCCACCGCCGACGCCAAGGTCCCCGCCGTGGTGATGCTCCACGGCACCGGCTCCAACCGCGACGAAGCCGGCATGGGCTACGCCATGGCCGCTCCCCGCATGGCCGCTGACGGCATCGCCACCCTGCGCATCGACTTCATGGGCAACGGCGACTCCACCGCCAGCTACACCGACTACAACTACACCTCCGCCATCATCGACGCCAAGGCCGCCGCTGACTACCTGGCCGGCCTGGAGACCGTGGACGCCGACAACCTGGGCGTGATGGGCTGGAGCCAGGGCGGCACCGACGCCCTGCTGGCCGCCGAGGCCCACCCCGACACCTTCAAGGCCGTGGTGACCTGGGCCGGCGCCCTGGAGCTGAACGGCGATTCCCTGTTCGCTGGCACCTCCTTTGCCGAGGCCCAGGCTGAGGCCGAAGCCGACGGCAGCTACACCATGACCTTCGACTGGCGTGAGCCCCTGGAGCTGGGCGCCCGCTGGTTCCAGGAGGTGGCCGACACCGATATGCTGGAGATCGTCGCCAACATCGAGGCCCCCATCCTGGCCATCAACGGCGCGTCCGACACCACCGTGACCCCCGACAACGCCGAGAAGATTGTGGAGGCCTCCACCAATGAGGCCAGCGAGGTTCTGCTGATCGAGAACTGTGACCACACCTACAACGTGTTCTCCGGCGACTTCACCGCCCTGTATGAGACGGTGGACGCCACCACCGCCTTCTTCCAGGCTCAGCTGATCCCCGCCGCTGCCGAGGCTGCGGCGTAAGCAAAGCGCCAACATACAAAAGGCCCCCGAAACACTGGTTTCGGGGGCCTTTTCTTGCCCGGCAGGGCGCGGAGGCGGAAAAAGCCCCCGGCTGAAAGCCGGGGGCCTTAAAAGCTCTATCTTAGTACATGCCGCCCATGTCGGGGGAGGCGGGAGCCGCGGGCGTGGGAGGCTTCGTCGTCGCGGACTCCATATCCCTCGCCCCGCCGCAGGCGGCAGAGCTCCCTCATTTCGTCGCTCCTCCTCTCCCCAACGAAACCGCTGCGCTGGGTTTCGTTGGGGACCCCATACGTCGGCCGTGGCCGACAAGCCCCAGCCCCAAAAAAGGCCCCCGGCTGAAAGCCGGGGGCCTTAAAAGGTCTATCTTAGTACATGCCGCCCATGTCGGGTGCAGCGGGAGCCGCGGGCGTGGGGGGCTGGGGCTTGTCGGCCACCAGAGCCTCGGTGGTCAGCAGCACGGAGGAGATGGAAGCGGCGTTCTCCAGAGCTGTGCGGGTCACCTTGGTGGGATCCACGATGCCGGCGGAGATCATGTCCACATAGGTCTCGTTGTAGGCGTCGAAGCCGTAGCCGGTCTTGCCGGACTCCTTGATCTTCTCCAGCACCACGGAGCCGTCGATGCCGGCGTTGGCGGCGATCTGCTTCACGGGCTCGGTCAGGGCGCGGGCGATGATGGACACGCCGGTCTTCTCGTCGCCCTCAACCTCGTTGACCAGCTTCTCCACAGCGGCCACAGCGTTGACGTAGGCGGTGCCGCCGCCGGCCACGATGCCCTCTTCCACAGCGGCGCGGGTGGCG
>NBJMR02800__coassemble_1924_pt1 | contig 19674 bp, 17 predicted proteins | sample NBJMR02800__metabat2_high_PE_046 | metagenome-assembled genome bin NBJMR02800
TGCGCAACTTCGCCAACAAGATCTGGAACGCCTCCCGCTTCCTGATGATGAACCTGACCATCGACCGGTGTGAGCTGCCGGAGAAGCTGGAGCTGGAGGACAAGTGGATCCTGTCCAAGCTCAACTCCGTCATCCCCCAGGTCACGGAGAACATGGACCGCTACGAGCTGGGCGTGGCCGCCCAGAAGGTGTACGACTTTATCTGGGACGATTACTGCGACTGGTATATCGAGCTGACCAAGACCCGCCTCCAGGGGGAGGACGAGGACAGCAAGATCCGCGCCCAGCAGGTGCTGTGCTACGTGCTCACCGAGACCCTCAAGCTGCTCCACCCCTTCATGCCCTTCATCACCGAGGAGATCTGGCAGGCTCTTCCCCACGAGGGCGACTACCTGATGCTCCAGCAGTGGCCGGAGCACCGGGCCGGGCTGGACTTCCCCCAGGAGGAGAAGGCCATGGAGCTGATCATGGACGCCATCCGGGGCGTGCGGGCCAGAAGGGCGGAGATGAACGTGCCCCCGTCCAAGAAGGCCCAGCTCACCGTCTCCACCCTGGAGCGGGACGTGTTCACCCAGGGTATCCCCTTCCTCAAGCGCCTGGCCTACGCCAGCGATGTGACCGTGGTGGGGGTGGCCGACGCGGGCAGCGACGAGGCCATGACCGCCCAGGGCATGGTCACCGTCACCACCCACGCCGCCCGGATCTTCATGCCCCTGGCGGAGCTGGTGGATCTGGAGAAGGAGAAGGCACGCATCCAGAAGGAGCTGGACAAGAACCGCAAGGAGCTGGACAAGCTGGAGACCAAGCTCCAGAATCCCGGCTTTGTGAACAAGGCCCCCGCCCAGGTGGTGGAGGCCGAGCAGGAGCGGGCGGAGAAGCTCCGCGCCCTGATCGCCAAGCTGGAGGAGTCCGCCGCGGCCCTGGCATAACCGGCAGTTCCCCCCGCGGAAGCGCCGCCATCCACAAAGGCGGGCGGCGCTTCCGCTTCTTTTTTGTTGGATTTTGTAACGCATCTGTAGTTGTAGAATGGGCCGGAAGCGGATAAAATAGAAGAAAAACGGATATCTGAGGAAAGGGGGCCGGGTCCGATGAAAAGACTGCTGCCGCTGCTGGCGGTTCTGCTGGTGCTGACCAGCTGCTCCAGCCGGGAGATGACCGAGCCGGCGGACACGGCGGAGCCGGAGCGCCCGGAGACGCCCCAGGTTCAGGACACGCCGGTTCAGACGGTCGCCCCGTCGGCCGCGCCGGCGGAGAGCGCCTCCCCCGCGCCGGCAGAGAGTGAGCCGGTGCTGGTGGAGCCGGTGCCCATGCCCACCCCCATGCCGACGGCCGCGCCGGAGCTTGCGGAGGGCCCCACGGACGAGGAGATCCTGGCCGCCTATCAGATGGCGGAGGAGGCCTACGGCTGGTTCGTCCTGGCCCCGCCGGAGCTGGATCGGACGGAGCAGCGCACGGTGGGGGAGCTCACCTACTGCCGGGTGGACGACCCGCGCTTCTCCAACCTGGCGGAGCTGCGGGGCTACCTGAAAACCCTGTTCTCCGACACGCTGGTGGATCAGCTGCTGCCCATCGACGGCACCCAGTATGTGGAGCTGGACGGCGTCCTCTATACGATTGACGGGGGACGGGGCGCCGACATGACCAAAGGGGAGGAGACCGTCCAGGTGCTCCGGGACGAGGCGCCCGCCCGGTACACCGTCCGGGTGACGGTGGAGGTGCTGGATCCGGAGCAGGACTATGCCGTGACCGGCACGGAGGAGCACGACTTCCTCTATGAGCAGGTGGGCGACCAGTGGATCTTCACCACCTTTTCCGCCGTTCGATAGCACTCGACGGCATCCGCAAAGGAAATATGCTACCATCGCAGTATACCAAATTCTGGTATACTGCGATTTTTTTCGTCTACGAGGAGGGACAAGCCATGGCAGTGACGTGCACCGGCGAGGGGCGGGTGCTCCGCGCCGCCCTCAGCGGCGAGGTGGATCACCACGGCGCCCGCGCCATCATGGAGGAGCTGAACCGCCAGATCGACCTGGAGCTCCCCCGGGAGCTGACCATCGATCTGGCGGGCGTGACATTTATGGACAGCTCGGGCATCGCCGTGCTGCTGCGGGCCTGGCGCCGGGTGGGGGAGCTGGGGGGCAGCGTGCAGGTGGTCAACGTGCCCACCCAGGCGGCCAAGGTGCTGAAGACGGCGGGGCTGGACAAGCTCATGAAGTTTGCATGACAGGAATAGGGGAGGAATTACATAATGAAACCGATCAACGAGGCGGCGGTGAGCTTTCTCAGCCGCTCATCCAACGAGGGCTTTGCCCGCACCGCGGCGGCCTGCTTTGCCGCCCAGCTGGATCCCACCCTGGAGGAGATCAACGACATCAAGACCGCGGTGAGCGAGGCGGTGACCAACTGCATCGTCCACGCCTACCCCGACCGGCTGGGGCGGGTGTCCCTGCGCCTGCGCCTGTTTGAGGACAACAGCCTGGAGATCCAGGTGAAGGACTGGGGCGTGGGCATCGCCGACGTGGAGGAGGCCCGCCGGCCCATGTTCACCACCGGCAGCGCCGAGCGCAGCGGCATGGGCTTCACCATCATGGAGAGCTTCATGGACGCGGTGAAGGTGCGCTCCCGGCCGGGGAAGGGCACGGTGGTCACCCTCCGTCGGAAGCTCTCCCGACGGATGGGGGCGGCCGTGTGAGCGTGGCGGACACCCCCGGCCTGCTGGAGGAGGCCAGACGGGGGGACAACGAGGCCTGCACCCGGCTTATTGAGGAGAACGCGGGGCTGATCTGGAGCATTGTGCGCCGCTACTACGGCCGGGGGGCGGAGCCGGAGGATCTGTACCAGCTGGGGTGCCTGGGGTTCCTGAAAGCGGTGCGGGGCTTCGACCCCGCCTTCGGGTGCCAGTTCTCCACCTATGCCGTGCCCAAGATTGCCGGGGAGATCCGCCGCTTCCTCCGGGACGACGGGGCGGTGAAGGTGAGCCGGGGCCTCAAGGAGCGAGCGGGAACCATCCGGCAGGCCCGAGACAGGCTCTCCGCCCGGCTGGGGCGGGAGCCCGCCCTCAGCGAGCTGGCGGCGGAGACCGGCCTGTCCGTGGAGGAGATCGCCGCCGCGGAGGAGGCCAGCCTGCCCGTGGCCTCCCTCCAGATGGAGACCGGCGACGGTTTCACCCTGGAGAGCGTGCTGGGCGACGGGGGCATGGAGGAGGCTATCGTGGAGCGGGAGGCCCTCCGCGCCGCCATCGCCGCCCTGCCCGACCGGGAGCGGCAGGTGATCCTCCTGCGCTACTATAAAGGCCTCACCCAGGATCGGGCGGCCAGGGTGCTGGGAGTTTCTCAGGTGCAGGTATCCCGCATTGAGCGGAAGGCTGTGGAGCACCTGCGGCACAAGCTGGATGGGCCATAAGAACTGTAAGAAGCAGAGAGGACCGGGCGCGGTGCACCCGGCCCTTTCTGCTGGTGGGACGGAGGGGACTGCTCCTCGTGGAATGTGGTGGTTGAATCGGAAGGAGGATTGTGGTAAACTATATGTAACCTGGGCAGAGAAACAAAGCAGGGGGGGTCGCATGGAACTTCGGATCAAGAGGGCCTCGTTGCGACTGAAGCACCTGATGCTGGCGGTGTTTCTGCTGCTGGTGCTGGATATCCTATATCTGGCAGTGAGCCGCGGAACCGCCCACCGGCAGGAATTTGTGCTGGGTGCAGTGGGGGCAGCGGCGGTCCTGCTGCTACTTCCGCCGATTTTCTCGGCCCTGACCCGCTTGGGCTCCCTAAAGATTTGGCTGCTCCTCTCATTGCTTTGCCTGACCGTCAAGGCGGTCTGGGTGCTTCTGGTACAGGTGCCCCTGGCGGGGGATTACCTGGTATTCTGGGACTACGCAAACTCCTTGGCGAGCCGGGAAGTCGTCTGGGGCGGCCGCTATTTGGCCCTGTTTCCACATATCTTCGGCTACGCCGATTTTCTGAGCTGGTTTATCCGCCTGTTCGGCCCGTCCTCTATGCTGGCCCAGTGGCTGAACGTGGTGTTGAGTGTGTGTGCCGGCAGCCTGCTGTTTCTGCTGGGCTGCCGGTGGTTCGGCCTGACAGCGGGGGCGGGGGCATATCTGTTCTGGATTGCATGTCCTTCCCAGACCATGTACAACAGCCTGGTTCTCTCTGAGCCTTTGTACACCGTCATGCTCCTTGCCTTCCTGCTGGCGGTGACTGAGCTGTCCCGGCGGACGGGGCAGTTCCGCCGGCCTGTGCAGACAGGAGCGTGTTCCGGGCTTGGATGCGCCCTGCTGCTCCGATGGCTCAACGGCGTGCGCCCCATTGCGGCAATTCTGGCCATCGCCATGTTCCTGTGGGTGCTCCTGTTGAATACCGGATGCCTGATGGAGCGGGATTGGCGGCGGCTCTGGCTGCCCTTCCTGGCGGTGCTGGTGGCGGCCTACCTGCTCACCGGACCTCTGTGGAACGGCCATATTGCTCGACGGATCGGCGAGGAGCCCTCCACCACGCCGGGGTATAGCGTGCTTGTAGGCTTCAATGGGGCGTCTGGCGGCCGCTGGAATCAGGAGGACAGCGACCGGCTCTACACCTACAGCGACCAGCCGGGCGCCACCGCACAGTGGGCACAGGAGCAGGCATTGAATGACGCGCTGGCACGGATCACCTCCGGTCGGATTGATTTCCCGGCGCTGCTGCAGGACAAGCTGCACACCTTTCTGGGGGCGGACGATGCCTGCGTGGGCTACTCCGCTGCCGCGCTGGGACATATACGGCGGTACTTTTTCCTCTGCAACGGATTTTATTACGCCTGCCTCCTCCTGGCCCTGGCGGGGGCGGTGCGCCTGTGGCGGCAGAAAACCGGCACCATCGCCCTGATGGCTCCGCTGTATGTGCTGGGGCTCACCTCGGCCCAGATGCTGGTAGAGGTGGCGGGACGGTATCACTACTCCTTGCTGCCCATGCTGATGCTGATGGCCCAGGCAGCGATTTCAGACCGGCGGGGTGTGCGCTCAGGAGCGGACGGCTGTCCGGAGCGAGACTACAAAAGAAAGAAGGAAACCGTAGATGGCTGATATCCTCTATATCGTCGTCCCCTGCTACAACGAGGAGGCGGTGCTGCCCGAGACCGCCAGGCGTCTGCGGGCCAAGCTGGAATCCCTGACTGCATCGGAAAGGATCTCGGAGAAGAGCCGGGTGCTCTTTGTCAACGACGGCTCCCGGGACAGCACCTGGAGCATCATCGAAAAGCTCCATGGGGAGTGCCCCCTGTTCAGCGGGGTGAACCTGAGCCGCAACCGGGGCCACCAGAACGCCCTGCTGGCGGGGCTGATGACCGCCAAGGAGCGGTGCGACATGGCCGTCTCCATGGATGCCGATCTCCAGGACGACATCGACGCGGTGGACGCCATGGTGGAGCAGTACTACGGCGGCTGCGACATCGTCTACGGCGTGCGCTCCTCCCGGCAGAAGGACACCTTCTTCAAGCGCTTCACCGCCGAGGCCTTTTACCGCCTGATGAACTTCATGGGGGCGGAGACGGTGTTCAACCACGCCGACTACCGCCTCATGTCCCGCCGGGCCCTGGAGGGCCTGGCCCAGTTCAAGGAGGTGAACCTGTTCCTCCGGGGCATCGTGCCCATGATCGGCTACACCACCGGCGCGGTGGCCTATGAGCGGGGGGAGCGGTTTGCCGGCGAGAGCAAGTACCCCCTGAAAAAGATGCTCTCCTTCGCCATGGAGGGCATCACCTCCCTGTCCACCAAGCCCATCCGGTACATCACCATGCTGGGCTTCCTGATCTTCCTGGTGAGCATCCTGATGCTGATCTACTCCGTCGTCCGCTGGGCCACCGGGGACACCATCATCGGCTGGGCCAGCGTGATCTGCTCGGTGTGGGCCATCGGCGGGTTGATCCTCCTGTCCCTGGGCGTGATCGGCGAGTATATCGGCAAGATCTACCTGGAGACCAAGGGGCGGCCCCGCTTCCTGATCCGGGAGGTACTGGAGGACACGGACGATGGCGAAGCTGATTGACAAGAGCATCCCCAAGTTTCTGCTGGTGGGGGTGGGCAACACCCTGCTGTCCATGGTGCTCATGTTCCTGCTGGAGGGGCTGGGCTACTGGCCCTCCACCGCCATTGCCTATGTGGCCGGCGCGGTGATGAGCTTTTTCCTCAACCGGCACTTCACCTTCCGGAGTGAGGAGACCTTCCTCCGCTCGGCGGTGAAATTTGCCATCAATGTGGCGGTGTGCTACGTGGTGGCCTATGCCCTGGCCCAGCCCATCGCGGAGTGGGTGCTGGGCCGCACGGCCATCTCCCCCCTGTGGCAGGAGCGGCTCACCAAGCTGGGCGGCATGGCCCTGTACACCGTCCTTAACTACTTCGGCCAGCGATTCTTCGCGTTCCAGAAGAAGGCATAGGGCGGAGGCTTGCCCCCGCCGCGCGCCCCGGTAAACAACAACACACGGCCCTCCCAACCCGGAATCGGGAGGGAGGGCCGTATCTGATTTTTGGAGGGGTTATGGACTATATTCCTGCCAAGCACATCTTAATCCGCAACAGGAGCACGGCCTGGTTCGGCACCGACCACACGGTGAACCTGTACCGGGGGTGCTGCCACGGCTGCATCTACTGCGACAGCCGAAGCGACTGCTACGGAATTGCTGATTTTGACCGGGTGCGGGCCAAGGAAAACGCCCTGCCCCTGCTGCGGGACGAGCTGGCGCGGAAGGTGCGCCCCGGCTTTGTGGGCCTGGGCTCCATGAGCGATCCGTACAACCCCTTCGAGAGGGAGCTCCGGCTCACCCGCCACGCCCTGGAGCTGCTGGACGCCTATGGCTTCGGGGCGGCCATCGCCACCAAGAGCGACCTCATTACCCGGGACATGGACGTGCTCCGGTGCATGAAGGCCCATGTGCCGGTGCTGTGCAAAATCACGGTCACCACCACGGACGAGGCCCTGGCCGCCAAGGTGGAGCCAAACGCCCCCTCTCCCGCTCGCCGGCTGGAGGCGGTGCGGGCGCTGTCCCGGGCGGGGCTCTTCACCGGGATTCTGCTCATGCCGGTGCTGCCCTTCCTGGAGGACAGTGTGGAAAATGTGCTGGCGGTGGCGGAGGCCGCCGCCGGGGCGGGGGCGAAATTTGTGTACCCCGCCTTTGGCATGACCATGCGGGACAGGCAGCGGGAGCACTACTACCGGGCGCTGGAGGAGAACTTCCCCGGCCTGCCGGAGCGGTATCAGCGGCAGTACGGCCCCCGCTATGAGTGCCCCAGCCCCCGGGCCAGAGAGCTGTGGGAGGCATTCTCCCGCCGGTGCGGGGAGCTGGGCCTGCTCTGCCGCATGAAGGACATCACCGCCGCCTGCCAGCGCGGCTACGCCGACCGGCAGCTGTCCTTCTTCTGACTGCCGGCTACTTCAGGGCGTTGGCCACCCGATCCAGGGTGGCGGTGTGGTTCTGATCCAGCAGGTGGGTGTAGATCTTGCCGGTGGTGGCGGGGGTGGAGTGGCCCAGGGCCTTGCCGATGTCGAACAGGGGCGCGCCCTGGGCGGAGGCCACGGTGGCGAAGGTGTGCCGCAGGCCGTGGAGGGTGATCTTGGGCAGGTGATTGGCCCGGATGAACCGGGTGAAGGCCAGGGACACCGCGTTGGGGGAGTAGGGATAGCCCTTGGCGTCCACCGCCACCATGCCGGTGTCCGGCCAGGCGTCCCCCAGGGCCAGCTTGCGCTCGGCCTGCCGGGCCCGCTCCCGGCGGAGCAGGCGGCACAGCTCCTCGCTCAGGTGGAGGATGCGGTTGGAGGAGCGGTTCTTGGTCTCCTTCTGGACAATCTCCGCCCCGGCGGCGGTGCGGGCCTCCTTGATGTGGAGCTTGCGCAGCTCCAGATCCACGCTGCTCCACCGCAGGCCGCAGATCTCCTCTCGCCGCAGGCCCAGGCTGCCCGCCAGCTTGACGATCAGCTCCAGCCAGTGGCCCTCCACCAGCCCGAAGAGCCGCTTGAGCTCCGCCGGGCTGTAGAACCGGGCCTCCTTGGGAATGACCCGGGGAGGCTCCACCCGCTCTGTGGGGCAGCGGAGGAGGATGTCCTGCCGCACCGCCACGTGGAGGGCGCAGGAGAGCAGGTCGTGGTGGCGCCGCACCGTGTTGGCTGTCAGGCCCTTGTCCCGCATGAGCATGGTGTAGTACTGCTGGAGGTGCTGGGGAGTCAGCTTCTGGATGGGGATATCTCCCAGAGCCTCAGCCAGGTGGTTCTCGATGATTTTCCGGTAGCCGTAGATGGTGGTCACCGCCCGGTTGGGCTGGATCACCTCCTCCATCCAGTAGTCCAGCCACTGGTTCAGGGTCATGGAGCGGGGCGCCACCGTCTGGTAGGTGTCCTGCTCCGTCTGGAAGTCCCGCAGGGCACGGCGGGCCAGCAGGAGGGAGGGATAGGTCTTGTATTTCTTCACCCGCTTTCCTGTCTCGTCCACCCCGTAGTCCATGCACACGTAATACTTGCGCCGCGTGTCGTCGTAGGAGATGTTGGTTTCAATTTTTTTCCTTGACATACTGTTTTCCCTCTCTTTCGACAAATCTGGAAGTCCACAGTATCACAACAAAACGCGGAAGAACAGATAAAAAGCCCCATTTCAGCCTTAAAATGTGCTGAAATGGAGCTTTTTATACCAGATGGCAGAAAAATTAAAGCTGGAAGTGTTGGTAGCAGGCCGTCTCCAGTATCCGGAGAAAGAGAATTGCCTCTGGCGAGGAGGCTAACCGGCGGCCACGGCCTCGGCGACCCGGATACCGTCCACAGCCGCGGAGGTGATCCCACCCGCATATCCGGCCCCCTCGCCGCAGGGGTAGAGGCCATGGACGGGGGACTGGCAGTCCTCCCCCCGGAGGATGCGCACCGGAGAGGAGGAGCGGGTTTCCACGCCGGTGAGAAGGGCGCCGGGGTGGGCGAACCCCCGGAGTTTCCTGTCAAAGAGGGGCAGGGCGCCCCGCAGGGTGTCCGCCACATAGTCCGGCAGGCAGCGATCCAGGGCCGCCGGGGTGACGCCGGGCCGGTAGGTGTGGGCCACATCCCCCAGAGATTTGGAGGGCCGCCCCGCCAGGAAGTCGCCCACGGTCTGGGCGGGTGCCCGGAAGCCGCCGCCCCCCAGGGCGAAGGCGGCCTCCTCCCACCGGCGCTGGAACTCCACCCCGGCCAGGGGATGAGCGGAGCCGAAGTCGGCGGGGTCCACCCCCACCAGAAAACCACCGTTGATGTTGGCCCCGTCCCGGGCGCGCAGGCTCATGCCGTTGGTCACCAGCCGGCCCTCCTCCGAGGCGGCGGCCACCACCTGCCCGCCGGGGCAGACGCAGAAGGTGAAGGCGCTGCGGCCGCCGGGCAGGTGGCAGGCCAGCTTATAGTCCGCCGCCGGCAGGCGTTCCCACGCCGGGCCGAACTGGGCCTCCGACACGGCGGCCTGGCTGTGCTCGATGCGTACCCCGATGGCGAAGGGCTTGGGAGCCATGGGTACCCCGGCGTCCAGCAGCATCCGGAAGGTGTCCCGGGCGGAGTGGCCGGGGGAGAGCACCAGCGCGTCACAGGGCAGGGGGTAGGCCCCGCCGGGGCCCTCCACGGTCAGCCCGGCCAGCGCCCCGCCGCGGATGTCAAGCCCCGCCAGCTTATGGCCGAAGCGCACGTCGCAGCCCAGAGAGAGCAGCTCCTCCCGCAGGCGGCGCACCACCTCCCGCAGCACGTCGGTGCCGATGTGGGGCTTATGCTGGTAGAGGATGTCCGCCGGGGCCCCCGCCTCCACCAGGGTGCGGAACACGGTGGAGATGCGGGGGTCGTGGGTGCCGGTAGTCAGCTTGCCGTCGGAGAAGGTGCCCGCGCCCCCCTCTCCGAACTGCACGTTGGAGGAGGGATCCAGCACGCCGGTGGCCCAGAATTGTTCCACATCCACCGCCCGCTCCTCCACCGGGCGGCCCCGCTCCAGCACGATGGGGGGCAGGCCGTTCCGGGCCAGGAACAGGGCGGCGAACAGCCCCGCCGGGCCCATGCCCGCCACCACCGGCGGCAGGGTGGAGCGCCGCCCCACCGCCGGGAATACATAGGGCCGGGGCGGCAGGCAGGGGCTCACCCGCTTATCCCGGCAGCGGGCCAGCAGCTTTTCCTCTCCCTCCACCACGGCCCGGACGGTGCAGACGTAGTGGACGTCGCTCTTCTTCCGGGCGTCGATGGACAGCCGCACCAGCTCCAGGGACTGGAACTGCTCCGGGCGGATGCCCAGCAGCTTGGCCGCCCGCTTTTCCAGCTGGGCGGGGAAGCCCTCCACGGGCAGGGGCATGTTCTGAATTTGCAGCATGGGTGCGGCCTCCGTTTCAGTCGAGTGAGCGTAAATCAGGATAACGCCGCGCCCTGCACGGCGGATTGCAGACAGAGATAGACAGTGCGTCTATTATAGCAGAAGATCGGGAAGGAGAACAGCCTGAAACGGGAAAATCCTCTGTTTGGTAGAGAAACAGACCGGAAAGGTGGGGCCCGGTGGCGATGCAAAAGGGGGACGCGGCAACGCCGCGTCCCCCTGATTGCTTTCTGCGTCCCTTAATAGGACACACCCTGCCAGATCATGGCGTCGGCCACCTTGAGGAAGCCGGCGATGTTGGCGCCCGCCACCAGGTTGCCGGGCATGCCGTACTCCTCGGCGGCCTTGGCGGCGTTGTGGTAGATGTTGGTCATGATGCCGTGGAGCTTCTGGTCGACCTCCTCGAAGGACCAGCTCAGGCGAATGGAGTTCTGACTCATCTCCAGGCCGGAGGTGGCCACGCCGCCGGCATTGGCGGCCTTGGCGGGCCCGAACAGGATACCGTGCTCCTGGAAGTAGGCCACGGCCTCGGGGGTGGAGGGCATGTTGGCGCCCTCGGCCACGGCGAAGCAGCCGTGCTCCACCAGGGCCTTGGCCCCCTCCAGGGGCAGCTCGTTCTGGGTGGCGCAGGGCAGGGCGATGCCGCAGGGGACGGTCCAGATGCCCTGGCAGCCCTCCACGTACTTGGCGGTGGGCACATAATCCAGGTAGGTCTTGATGCGCGCGCGCTTGACCTCCTTGATCTCCTGGATGATCTTGTAATCGATGCCATTCTCGTCTACAATGTAGCCGTTGGAGTCGCTCATGGCGATGACCTTGCCGCCCAGCTGGGTGGCCTTCTGGTTGGCGTAGATGGCCACGTTGCCGGAGCCGGAGATCACCACGCTCTGGCCCTGGAAGGACTTGCCGGCGGCCTTGAGCATCTCGTCAACGAAGTAGCACAGGCCGTAGCCGGTGGCCTCGGTGCGCACCAGAGAGCCGCCGTAGCTCAGGCCCTTGCCGGTGAGCACGCCGTTGAACTCGTTGCGGATGCGCTTGTACTGGCCGAACAGGTAGCCGATCTCCCGGGCGCCCACGCCGATGTCGCCGGCGGGCACGTCGGTGTCGGGGCCGATGTGGCGCTGGAGCTCAGTCATGAAGGACTGGCAGAAGCGCATGACCTCATTGCTGCTCTTGCCCTTGGGATCGAAGTCGGAGCCGCCCTTGCCGCCGCCCATGGGCAGGCCGGTGAGGGAGTTCTTGAAGATCTGCTCAAAGCCCAGGAACTTGATGATGGACAGGTTAACCGAGGGGTGGAACCGCAGGCCGCCCTTGGAGGGGCCGATGGCGGTGGAGAACTGCACCCGGTAGCCCCGGTTGACCTGCACCTTGCCCTGGTCGTCCACCCAGGAGATGCGGAACAGCAGGCTGCGCTCCGGCTCCACAATCCGGTCAATGACGCCGGAACGGACGATGTCGGGCCGCTGCTCGGCCACAGGCTGGAGGGACTCCAGCACCTCGCCTACGGCCTGGAGAAACTCGGGCTCGTGGGAGTTCTTCCGGCAGACCTCCTCATACACGCCCTGGAGGTACGAATTGGTAAACGTAAATGCCATGTTGCCAAACCCCTTTGCTTGGCGGCCCGCGTGGATCTGCGGGCCGGAGAATATTTTGTGGAGGCAGCTCTGCGATCCACTCTGCCATAGTGAAGTCTATTATAACCAGTTTGCCTGCAAAATGCAAGTAAAAAATTCGTAATTGCAAAAATGAAGGGAAAACCGGCGCGTCTATCGGCTGATCTGCAAAAGAAGAAAGATGTCATTCATTTTGCGGCGGAGGTGTAACCTTTTGGCCGCCGGGACGTTGTAGGGGTGAAGGGGGGGAGGAGCATGGAGCCCAGATCGCTGGAGGAGCTGTACCGGCGCTATGCCGGGGAGTTGTATCTCTACGCCTACTCCCTCTGCCAGAACCGGGCCCGGGCCCAGGATCTGACGGCGGAGGCCTTCTGCCGGGCCCTCCTCTCCCTGGAGGGGGAGGGGGTGCAGTGGCGGGGCTGGCTGTTCAAGGTGTGCCGCAATCTGTGGCTGGACGAGCTTCGCCGGGGGAAGCGCCTGGCCCCGGAGCCCCCCGACCCTGCGCGGCTGCCGGCGGAGGGGGATATTCTGGAGGAGCTCATCCGCCAGGAGACCCGCCGGACGGTGTACCGGGCGGTGCAGGCCCTTTCCCCGGCGGATCGGGAGGTGATCACCCTCTATTATTATGGTGAGCTCTCCCTGAAAGAGGTGGGGGCGGCCATGGGCATCTCCCCCGGGGCGGCCCGCACCCTGCTGTGCCGGGCGCGGAAGAAACTGAAGACCAGATTGGAGGGACAGCTATGACATTCCGGGAGCTGCTGGAGAAATATCGGGCCGGGCAGGCCAGCGAGGAAGAGCGGACCCTGGTGGAGGCGGAGCTGGAGAAGAGCGAGGCCATCGCCGACTACCTGGCGGAGCAGGTGGAGGACGAGCTGGGGACGGCGGAGGCCCAGGCCCCCGCCGGGGAGGTGCGGCACATTCAGAAGAAGATGAACCGCCGCCTGCGGCGGACGGCGGCGTGGGCGGCCTGCATCGTGCTGGCTGTGCTGCTGGGGGTGCGCTTTGTGGCCAGCCCCCTGGTGGCGTCGCTGTACTATCAGCCCAACGAGAAGGGGTTCGGGACGAGCATCGAGGGGGAGCCGGACACCGAGTGCGAGGCCATCGCCCTGGATCTCACCGCCCTGTACAGCCTGACCGCCCCGGGGAACACCGTGAACAGCGTCACCGCCCGGCCGGAGGGCTTTGGCCGCTACATCCTCACCTACGAGCTGCGGGACTGGCTCACCGGGGAGACGGACCAGATCAGCGGAACCCTGGACGCCTCCCAGACCGGGGGCTGGGTGCGCACCTTCGGCAGCAACTTTGCCCTGGCCACCATGGAGAGCATCGCAGACTGGGGGAACCTAGCGGACAGCAGCAACGGGCAGGCCGCGGCGGACTATCTGGCGGAGCTGCCCCCCACCTCCTACGTGGCCGCCTGGCTCCACTTCCCGGAGGATCTGAGCACCCAGGAGCTCTTCGCCCTGGAGGAGCGGTACGCCTGGAAGGAGGGCTTTACCTTCCTGTGGGCGGGCGTGCGCAGCGGCGAGGAGCTGCTGCCCGGCCTGGTGGGCTTCAACATGTCCGGCGCGCCCTTCAACAGCATCGCCCCCAGCTGGGAGGACTACCCCATGTTCAACTGGTACCAGATGCGGGCGGAGGGGAAGTACTACAGCGGGGCCGCCTATGCGCAGCACTTCCTGAGCATGCTGTCCTTCATCGCCGGCCGGCCCCAGGCGGAGAACGCCCTGGCCTGGGGGCAGAATTTCTCCGCCGTGCTGGACTACGTGGAGGAGCACGGCGTCCAGGTATGCGGCGTGCTGGTGTACGCCGAGGCGCCGGATCTGGTGCAGATGTGGGAGCGGGGCGACATTGACGGCATCTCCATCTCCACCGTGCTGCCCTCCCGATATTCCGCCGAGGGCGGGCAGTACTCCTGGTAAAATCCGCTTTGACGAACCGGCCGGTTTGTATTATAATAGAAGTAGGATAGGAGGTGTCCTTATGAAGCACGTTGTCATCACCATCGGCCGGGAATATGGTTCCGGCGGGCGGCTCATCGCCAAGAAGCTGTCGGAGGAGCTGGGCATCACCTTCTACGACAAGGAGCTCATCGCGGCGGTGGCCAAAAAGACCGGCTTCTCGGAGAATTTCATCCGGGATACGGAGCATCAGCGCCCTACCAACAGCTTCCTGTACGACCTCTATACCGCGGTACAGACCCCCTCAGTGCCTGATCAGGTGTTTGTCGCCCAGGCCAAAGTGATCAAGGAGGCGGCGGCCAAGGAGTCCTGCGTCATTGTGGGACGGTGCGCCGACTACATTCTGCGGGACGATCCCTGCCTGCTGAGCGTGTTTGTCCACGCCCCCCTGGACGAGCGGGTGCGCCGTGCCCGGGTGGAGTACGGCGTGGAGCAGGCTAACCTGGAGAATTTTGTGATCCGCCAGGACAAGGCCCGCGCCTCCTACTACAACTATTTCGCCAACGGCCGGTGGGGACAGAGCCGGGAGTACGATCTGTGCGTCAACAGCACCCTCGGCATCGACGCCTGCGTGATGATCATCAAGGCCGCCGCCCAGGCAATAGCCGGGGTGTAAGGCCATGCCCTACCTGTCCATCAAGTGCTATCCCAGGGATGAGGCGGCCAGGCGGGCTGCGGTGGAGCGGCTGAACCAGGCCCTGATGGAGGTCTGGGGCTGCGCCCCGGAGGACATCACCATCTCCCTGGAGGAGGTGGCTCCGGAGGACTGGGACGACCAGGTGGAGCGGCCGGAAATCCGCGCCCGCCTGGATACCGTATGGATCCTGGACGGAGAAAAACGCTATCCCCCGGGAAAATAGAACAGCAGTACGGCGGAGGCCTCTGGCCTCCGCCGTTTTTGCGCCGGGCGGCTTCCAATGCTCGGAACATAAAAAAGGATGACCACACCTTCGGTGTGGTCATCCTTTGGCAGCGGGTGAAGGATTCGAACCCTCACATACAGAGTCAGAGTCTGCTGTGCTACCCTTACACAAACCCGCTATTTGTTTGTCCGCAGCGAACAGATATTATTATACAGGAAAGTCTCATTTTGTCAATACCTTTTTTTGCTTCTTCGGGCTTTTTTTCGGAGGGCACGGTTCCCCGTGCCCTCCTGTTATGTATCTTCAGTTCTACTGTCCATGCAGACCGTCCAGGAAGCCCCGCAGGAACCCGCCGCGGCCGCCGGACTTTTCCAGCCGGGCCGCTGCCTCCCGGGCGCCCTCGTATTCCTGCTGGGCCGCAGCCTGATACAGCTCTCTGGCCCGCCGCAGATCCCGGGGCACGCCTTTTCCATGCTCATAGCACCAGGCCAGGTTGTACTGGGCGCGAGGATAGTTCTCTTCCACCGCCTGCTGATACCACTTCACGGCGTCCGCCCAGCTCTGGGCAACACCGGATCCCGTCTCGTACAGGTAGCCCAGATTGCAGGCCGCCACGCAGTCGCCGCCCTCTGCCGCCTGGCGATACAGGGCCGCCGCCCTGACCGGGTCCCTGGCCACGCCGTGGCCGAACTCCCAGCAGACCCCCAGGTTGCACTGGGCACGGGGATAGCCCTGGTCCGCCGCCGCCTGATACCAGCGGACAGCCTCCTGCCAGTTCTGCTCCACCCCTTCGCCAGATTCATAGAGGTATCCCAAGTTGCACTGGGCGGCAGCATCCTCCCGCTCTGCTGCCTGACGGTACAGCCGGGCAGCCTCGGCCGGGTCTTTCCGAACGCCCTCTCCCCGCTCATAGCAGACGCCCAGATTGCACAGCGCCGCCACAGAACCGGCGTCTACCGCCCGGCGGTACCACTGGACCGCCTCTTCCCAGTTTTCCTCCACACCGCGGCCATACTTACAGCAGACGCCCATGCAGAACATCCCTCTGGGATCCTCCTGGTCCGCAGCCTGGCGATACCAGTGGACGGCCCGTTTGAAATTCTGTTCCACGCCCTTGCCGTACTCATAGCACCAAGCCAGGTTGCACTGGGCACGGGGCAGGCCCTGCTCCGCTGCGGCCCGGTACCACCGCACCGCCTCCTGCCAGCTCTGCTCCACGCCGCGGCCGATCTCATAGAGATAACCCAGGTTGCACTGACCTGCGGCATTGCCTGCCTCTGCGGCCCGGCGGTACAGGCCGACCGCCTTGCCCAGGTCCTGCTCCACACCTTCGCCCCGCTCATAGCAGACGCCCAGGTCGCACATGGCCGGTGCGGAACCGGCGTCCACTGCCCGCTGGTACCACTTCACCGCCTCAGCGCTGTCCTGTTCCACACCGCGGCCATAGTCAAAGCAGTGGGCCACGGAGAACAGGCCGCGGGGATCATCCTGTTCCGCTGCCCTGCGGTACCAGCGGTAGCTCTCCGCCGAGTCCTGTGCGACGCCCTTGCCGTACTCATAGCACCAGGCCAGGTTGCACTGGGCGCGGGGCAGGCCCTGCTCCGCCGCGGTACGGTACCACCGCACCGCCTCTTCCCAGCTCTGCTCCACGCCCTGGCCGGTCTCATACAGATAGCCCAGGCAGCACTGGGCGTCTTCCTCCCCCTGCTCCGCCGCCTTGCGGTACCATTCCGCAGCGGCAGCCAGATCCAGCGGGACGCCCCGCCCCCGCTCACAGCAAAGCCCCATGCACAGCTGCCCCCGGGGATACTCCTGCTCCGCCGCCCGCAGATAGAGCCGGGCCGCCTGGGCGTAATCCCGCTCCACGCCTTTTCCGTACTCATAGCACCAGGCCAGATTGCACAGGGCACGGGGATAGTCCTGGTCTGCAGCGGCGCGGTACCATCTCACTGCCTCCTGCCAGCTCTGTTCCACCCCCTGGCCGCTCTCATACAGAAAGCCCAGGCAGCACTGGCCCGGTGCGTTCCCATTGTCTGCGGCAGAACGGTACCACTTCACCGCCTGCTGGATATTTTGGGGCACGCCGGTGCCAAACTCCAAGCAGCGCCCCAGCTCCGTCTGGGCCGGCGGATAGCCCAGCCATGCGGCAGACTGATACCAGCGGGCGGCATCCTCATCGCTGCGCTCCACGCCCAGGCCCCGGGAATATGCCTCACCCAGCAGGAACTGGGCCCGGGGAAAGCCGTTTTCCGCCCCCTTCCGGAAGCACTCCACAGCCTTGTCGTCATCCCGGGCCACACCCACACCGTGGGCATAGCAGTAGCCCAGGTTCGTCAGCGCAGGCATGTAGTCCTGGGCCGCGGCCTGGGCATACAGCACCACTGCCTGCCGGGGATCCGCCTCCACGCCGACGCCTGCCTCCAGGCACCAGCCGAGATTGGTCAGCCCCAGCGCGTCGCCTGCGGCTGCGGCCTGCTGATAGCAGGCCAGGGCATCCGTGTTCCGCTCCTCATCCACGGCGCGGTTGCCCAGATGCACCCAATCGGAACCTGTCAGCTCCTCCTCATCCACAGAGAGGAAAAACGTGCCGCCGCAGTGTGGGCAGACATCCGGCTCCTCCTCTGCCAAAAATCCGCAGTCCGGGTTTTCGCAGCGATAGTAATTCATGGTCATGCCTCCTCTGTATCCGCAGCCGGCGCCTGCGCCCCGGCGGGAAAGCCGGGCAGATCATAGGCCTCCTCAAAGGAGAAGGCCCTTCCCCGGAACTTAAAGCCAGGGAAGGTGTCCAGCTGGACACCGTGGATCGCCCGGAACATGCTTTTCTCGATATTGGGATTGGTCTTCTTCAGCTGCCGCAGCAGCAGCTTCATCTCCTGGCGCTTGCTGTCTCCCACGCCGTCGTCTGCGCCGTCCCGCTCTTCCGTGAACCGGCAGGCACACTGGAGAAAGCGCAGGCCGTTGTAGTTCTTCCAGGCGATGATAGCGTCCTCATGGACACAATACAGCGGCCGGATCAATTCCATGCCCGAAAAATTTTTGCTGCGGAGCTTGGGGGGCATGGTCTGCAGCTGAGCGCCGTAGAACAGCCCCAGCAGCGTGGTCTCGATCACATCAGAGAGATGGTGGCCCAGGGCGATCTTGTTGCAGCCCAGCTCCCGGGCCTTGCTGTAGAGGAACCCACGGCGCATCCGGGCGCACAGGTAGCAGGGGTTCTTCTCCACCTGATAGGCCACGTCGAAAATGTCGCTCTGAAACACGGTGATAGGGATGCCCAGCCGGGCGGCATTCTCCTCGATCAGTGCCCGGTTGGCCGGGGCATAGCCGGGATCCATCACCAGAAAGACCAGTTCGAATGGCTGCTCCGTATGGCGCTGGAGCTCCTGCATCAGCTTGGCCAGCACCATGGAGTCCTTGCCGCCGGAGATGCAGACGGCGATCCGGTCCCCGGGGACGATCAGCTCATACCGCTTGACGGCAGCAATAAAGGGGTTCCACAGCTCCTTCCGGTATTTTTTGATGAGACTGCGCTCCGCAGTCTCCTGTGGCGTCAGTTCACGGGACATAGTGCCTCCTGAGAAAATAAGATCAGCGGCCGGCCCCGTAGAGCCATGCCTTTAAAACCAGATGGCCGCCAGCCGCAGCAGCGAGGCGCACAGCCTGCGCAGCCAGGAGCGCTCTTGCCACTCCTTCAGCGTATAGGGCTCGCTCTGTGCCACGATGTGGTCCATGTCCTCCAGCAGGTCCTCCACCGCCGGCATGTGATAGAGCAGCACGGCGCACTCGTAGTGGAGCTGGAACGTCCGGTAATCCATGTTGGTGCTGCCGATCAGAGCCACCTCCCGGTCCACCATGACGCTCTTGGCGTGGATAAAGCCGGGGGTGTAGCGGTAGATCTTGACCCCGTGCTCCAGCAGCTCGCCCCAATAGGTCTCCGCCACCATGTAGACATACTTCTTGTCCGGGATGGCGGGCACCATCAGCCGCACGTCCACTCCCGCGTCCGCAGCGATGCACAGGGCCTTCTGCATGGACTCCTCCACCGCGTAATAGGGCGTGGTGATATACAGCATCTTCTGGGCGGATGCGATCAGCTGGAGATAGGTGTCCTCGATGGGGTTGTCCGGATTGTTCAGCGGCCCGTCCGTAAAGGGCTGGCACCAGCCGGTGCCCTCCACCTCCACCCGGGGACGGTAATAATCGTCCTCGTTGGGCAGAGAGCGGCCGATCATCTTCCACATCTGGATGAACTGGGAGGCGAACCCCCAGGCGCCGGCGCCCTCGATCCGGACGCCGGTATCCTTCCAGTGGCCGAAGCGGACCAGGATGTTGGCGTACTCATCGGCGATGTTGATGCCGCCGGTGTAGGCGTACAGCCCGTCGATAACAGCGATCTTCCGGTGGTCCCGGTAATTGAAATAGATCCGATTCACATACCGGTGGACGGGGTTGAACACCTCCACCTCGATGCCGGCGTCCTGAATGGCCTGCAGCGTCGCATCGGACAGGCGGGTCAGGTTTCCGAAGTCGTCAAAGATAATGCGCACTTCCACGCCGGCGGCGGCCCGCTCCCGCAGGACAGAGAAGATCCGGTCCCAGACCTGTCCCTCTGCCAGAATGTAGTACTCCAGAAAGATATAGATCTCCGCACGCTGCAGATGGAGCACCAGATCGTCAAAAAATTCGGCGCCCTCCGCAAAGTAGCGGGCCTGGGAGCCACTGTACAGCAGGAAATCCCGGGATTGCAGATAGGATGCCAGCCGTCCCCAGGCAGGGGACCGGCGGTTCAGCCTGGCCACATTGGCGGCGCTCTCCATCCGGGTGCTCTCCCGCTCCGCCGGCGGGGGGACCTTTCGCAGGCTCAGGCTCTTGGCCTGATGGGTCCCGCCCCACAGCCAAAAGAGAATCATACCGGAC
>NBJMR02800__coassemble_1960_pt1 | contig 19219 bp, 17 predicted proteins | sample NBJMR02800__metabat2_high_PE_046 | metagenome-assembled genome bin NBJMR02800
AGCTGGTGCGCACCACCGTGGGCCGCCTGATCTTCAACGAGGGCATCCCCCAGGATCTGGGCTTTGTGGATCGGAACGACCCTGAGCAGATGTTTGACCCCGAGGTCAACTTCATCGTGGGCAAGAAGCAGCTGGGCAAGATCATCGACAAGTGCATCACCAAGCATGGCTTCACCGTGTCCGCCGGCGTGCTGGACACCATCAAGAACCGGGGCTACAAGTTCTCCACCCGCGGCTCCCTCACCGTGTCCATCTACGACATGACCATCCCCGAGAAGAAGTACGGCCTGATCGCCGACACCGAGAAGGAGATCGTCAAGATCGAGCGGCAGTACAAGCGTGGCTTCCTCACCAACGAGGAGCGGTACCGCCTGGTGGTGGAGGCCTGGGAGAAGACCACCAAGGACGTGACCGACGCCCTGATGGCCGGCCTGGACCGGTACAACCCCATCTGGATGATGGCCGACTCCGGCGCCCGCGGCTCCTCCGCCCAGATCCGTCAGCTGGCCGGCATGCGCGGCCTGATGGCCGACACCTCCGGCCGCACCATCGAGATCCCCATCAAGTCCAACTTCCGTGAGGGCCTGTCCGTGCTGGAGTACTTCATCTCCTCCCGAGGCGCCCGGAAGGGCATGGCCGATACCGCCCTGCGTACCGCCGACTCGGGCTACCTGACCCGCCGTCTGGTGGACGTGTCCCAGGAGGTCATCATCCGCGAGCACGACTGCGGCACCGACGACGGCATCACCGTCAGCGAGATCGTGGAGAACGGCCAGGTGATCGAGACCTTCGGCGAGCGGCTCAAGGGCCGCTACCCGGTGGAGGACATCTGCGATCCCCAGACCGGCGAGGTGCTCATCGACCACCACACCATGATGACCGAGGCCGACGCCAAGCTGCTGGAGGCCCACGGCATCCACTCTGTGAAGATCCGCAGCGTGCTCACCTGCCGGGCCCGCAGCGGGGTGTGCTCCAAGTGCTACGGCATCAACCTGGCCATCGGCGAGCCCGTTGGCGAGGGCGAGGCGGTGGGTATCATCGCCGCCCAGTCCATCGGCGAGCCGGGCACCCAGCTCACCATGCGTACCTTCCACACCGGCGGCGTGGCCGGCGGCGACATCACCCAGGGTCTTCCCCGTGTTGAGGAGCTGTTCGAGTCCCGCAAGCCCAAGAAGATGGCCCAGCTGGCCGAGGTGGGCGGCAGGGTCACCCTGGAGGAGGCCAAGCGCAACTCCATGTGCAACGTCACCATCACCGCCGACGACGGCGAGGTGGTCACCTATCTGCTGCCCTATGCGGGCCTGCGGGTGAAGGACGGCGACGTGATCGAGAAGGGCTTCGCCCTGAACGACGGCGCCCTCTATCCCCAGGACGTGCTGCGGGTGCGCGGCATCCACGCCGTGTACGACTACCTGATTCAGGAAGTGCAGAAGCCCTACCGCCAGCAGGGCGTGGACATCAACGACAAGCACATCGAGGTCATCTGCCGCCAGATGATGCGCAAGGTGCGGGTGGAGGACGCCGGCGATTCCCAGCTGCTCTCCGGCTCCACCATCGATCTCATCGAGTTTGAGGACGCCGTGGCCGAAGTCCGGGCCCGCATCGAAGCGGGGGAGACCAACGACGGCATGGAGCTCCAGCTGCCCACCTGCACCCGCCTGCTGATGGGTATCACCAAGGCCTCCCTGGCCACCGACTCCTTCCTGTCCGCCGCCTCCTTCCAGGAGACCACCAAGGTGCTCACCGAGGCCGCCATCAAGGGCAAGGTGGATCACCTGCTGGGCCTGAAAGAGAACGTGATCATCGGCAAGCTGATCCCCGCCGGCTCCGGCCTGTCCATCTACCGCAAGTACGACCAGATGGACGACGAGGGCGATGCCCAGAGCGGCGAGACCGCTCCGGAGGAGGAGGACGTGGTGGAGGCCGAGGCTGTCGAGCCTCTGGCCGAGACCGGGGACTCCGTCATCGAGGAGCAGCCTGAGTTCTGATTCCGATCCCATCCGTTTCAAGTGGCCCGGGGCACGCCCCGGGCCACTCAGCCTGTCGAAAAAGTCTTTTCGACAGGCTGCTGAACTTTTTGAAACTTTAAAAAAAGTTTCATAAAGTTGTTTGATCCAACGCGAAAGGGAACCCTGACGGTTCATCTCCGCGCCAAGTGCCGCCGCTTTGCGGCGGTTGCGCTCCGAAACGCCCTGCGGGGCAGCCTTTCACACTATTCTTCCCTCCGAATCCTTCGGCGGGAGGTTTTTTCGACAGCCTCATGCTCCTATTGCTGGGAGGTATTCTGTCTATGAACCGATCCACCGCGCTCCCCTGGGCGGGGGCCGGGCTGTTTCTGCTGGGGCTGGGCCTGCTGCCCGCCGGGGCGCTCTCCCTGGGCGGGCCGGCCGCCCACACCGCCGTATATCTCCTCCTGCTGGCCCTGGCCGGGCTGGCCCTCTGGCTGCTGCGCCGCCTGGGCCTGGGCCGGGAGCAGATGCTGGCCGCCCTGCTGCCCATCGGGCTGGCGGTTTTCCTGCGGGCCCTGCTGCTGGACTACCAGTCCGCCGATTACCAGATGTTTCTGTCCCAGTGGGCAGCCACGTTCCGGGACAGCGGCGGCTTTGCCGCCGTGAAGCTGCCCATCGGCAACTACAACGCCCCCTACCTCTATTTCCTGGCCGCCATCTCCTACCTGCCCATCCCGGATCTGTATCTGATCAAGCTGTTCTCCGTCCTCTTTGACGGGATTCTGGCCTGGGGCGGCTTCCGGCTGGTGCGGCACTTCACCCCGGGGGACAAGAACCGTCCCCTGCTGTGCTTCTGCCTGCTCCTGCTGCTGCCCACGGTGGTGGCCAACGGGGCCTTCTGGGGCCAGTGCGACGCCCTGTACGGCGCCCTGGTGCTCCACGCCCTCTCCTCCCCCCTGGAGGGGCGTCCCTGTGCCTCCCTGGCCCTGCTGGGGGCGGCCTTCTCCTGCAAGCTCCAGACCGTCTTTGTCCTCCCCCTGTGGGGGGCGCTGGTGCTCCTCCGGCGGGTGCCGCTGCGCGCCCTGCTCTGCTTCCCCGCCGCCTATGCCGCCACCTGCGTGCCCGCCCTGCTGCTGGGCAAGCCCCTGGGGGACATCCTGGGGGTGTATCTCGGCCAGGCCTCGGAGTACTCCGACTACCTGAACCTGAACGCCCCCAACCTATACGCCCTCCTCCCCTACGACGCCCAGGTGGACACCGCCGCCGCCGCCCGGCTGGGCATCCTCATCGCCTTTGCCCTGGCGCTGGCGGTGATCGCCGCACTGTGGCTGCTCCGCCGGCGGGCGGACGACCGGGTGCTCCTCACCGCTGCCGTGCTTCTGGCCGTCGGGGTACCCTTCTTCCTGCCCCACATGCACGAGCGGTACTTCTTCCTGGCCGATGTGCTCTCCCTGGCCTGGGCCTGCGCCGCCCCCCGCTTCTCCCCCGCCGCCCTGCTGGTGCAGCTGTCCTCCTTCGGCGCCTATGTGGTGGTGCTGCGGGAGGCCTACACCCGCATCATTGCCCTGGGCGGGAAGCTCTATCCCATGCTGTGCGAGGGCAGCCTCATGCTGGGGGCCCTGGTGTTCACCGCCGCCGCCTTCGCCGTGCAGCTCCGCCGGCTGCCCCCTGCCCCGGAAACCTGAAACATCAGCGCGCCCACCGCTTGAAGCGGTGGGCGCGCCGTACTGTCCTTACCTATATAATAGAAATGGCTGTGGCTCAGTCCCGGGCGGTGCGGACGCCGAAGCCGTTGAGCTCCACGTCCCCCTCCACGGGGATGAGCAGATAATTGCGCCCGTCGATGGTGCGCCGCTCCACCAGGTAGCTCTGTTCCGGGTCGACGGAGAGGGTGGCGGCGGCGGTCTTGAGCTCAAACTTGCCGCTGTCGATCAGGTTGGCCGGGCTGAGGACGGCCCCCTCCCCAAAGCGCTCCCCGCACTGCGCCAGGAAGGCGGACACCTTGTCCTCCCCCACGCCGCAGTCGGCCAGGAGCGCCCCCACCTCGCCGGGGGAGATGGTCAGGGGCTCGGGATCCTTCTCCTCCTTGTGCCGCAGGATCCGCTCCCGCAGGCCCTCATGGACGGCCTGGGCCACCTCCATGCTGCACGCCTCCCCCAGGGCGTCGGTCAGGGCACCCTGGAAGGCCTCCCGCTGCTCGGCGGCGGACATGGGCGGCTCGGTATGGAACACCGCGTCGATCACCTCCTGGTGGAGCTGGTCGGGCTTGCGGGCGTAGAACAGGGCGTTGTAGAGGTTGGCCGCCCGGTCGTCGAAGGCCGGGAACAGGAAGCCCAGCTCCGGCGGCGCCACCACCCGGCAGGGGGTGCAGGTGTGGAACTCGTTGTCGCCGGAGAAGTAGCCCAGCTCCGGCTTGCCCTCCTTTACCGGACAGACGCAGCAGACAAAGTAGGAGAACACGGTGTCCGAGCCGTCCACGGTGTCGTCTTTGGCCCGGTGGGGCACGTCGTAGACGTCGTGAGCCAGCAGGATCAGGTAGTTGCTCTCCTCCAGCTCCAGGGCGCCGATGAGCTTCTCATAAAAACTCTGCCGCAGGGTGCTGTCCTTCAGCTGGCAGTCCCGCAGGGCGGTGAGCAGCCGGTGCTCCTCGCTGTCCGCCACCTGCCGGGTGGAGAACACGATGTCGATCAGGTTCCGGCCCAGGGTGCCGGACAGGGCCTTCTTCAGCAGGCCCAGGTACTTCTCCGCCTCCTCCTCGGGCATGGTGCCCAGGGGCGCGTCCAGATAGGAGATGATCTCCCGGCTGCTGTTGACATAACATCCGTAGATGCGGCTGATGGCGCTCTTCTCCGGCTTGAACCGGCGGCGCAGCTCGCTGACTTCCTTTTGATTCATCGGTATCGCCTCGCTTGTTTCCTCAGAATAGTCCGACAGCCCCGATTATAGCACATCTGTTCCCGTTTGTCAGCCCTCTCTCCCTCGACACGCTGTCCCCCGATCCCGGACAGAACCCCGGCTTGTCCGCTTTTGGGAGACATTTCCTGAAAAAACTCCGGGAAAGCGGTTGACGGAACGGAAACAATGTGTTACAATTTGGTTACAGTTTTTAAGAATCGTAACAAATCCTCAAAGGAGGCCGCAATGGCAAATCAGAACAATACCCTCACCTACAAGGGCCACCCCCTCCGCCGGAAGGACAGCCTGATCTACTACGGCAGCATGGCCCAGAAATATATCATCATGCTCCAGATTCTCTCCCAGAAGAAGGAGAAGGACATGGACGTGGCCACCAAGGTGTCCGTCCAGCTCCAGCTCACCGATCCCGATCTGAAAAGCCGGGACCGGGTGGTGAAGAAAACCGAGAAGGACAGCCTGTACGCCGCCATGGACGTGGCCTCTGTCTGGCTGGATCGGGCCCTGGCCAGCGCCTGAGGCCCCCTCACGAAAGAAAAGACAAAGCCCCGCTCCGGCGGGGAAAACTTTGAAAGTGGAGGAATCTACCCATGATAACGCCTGCCAAGTTGCTGCGCACCGCGCTGCTTACCGTTGCCATCTCCACCGTCTGTGTGGTTTCCGCCTCCGCCGCCAGCGTGGGCGTGGGCACCGTCAACGCCGATGCTCTCCGCCTCCGGGATGAGGCTACCACCGACTCCACCATCCTGGCCACCGCCGCCAAGGGCGACACCGTGGTGGTGCTGGAGGATACCGGAGACGGCTGGTACAAGGTGGACTACAACTCCGTGGAGGGGTATATGTCCGGCGAGTACCTGGACGTGGCCACCAAGGCCGATGTGACCATCGGCTACGGCCTGGTGCAGTCCGACGGCTCTATCCTTAATGTGCGCAGCGGTCCTGGCACTGGCTATGACAAGGTGGCCTCCCTCAGCGACGGCGCGGTGGTCAGCATTGTGGGCATCGACAGCGGCTGGTACAAGATCACCACCTCCGGCGGCCTGTCCGGTTATGTCAGCAGCGACTACATGGTCACCTGCAAGGACTCCGCCGGTTCCCGTGGCGACGGTACCGCCGTGGCCGCCAGCAGCAGCCTGGGCCAGCAGGTGGTGGACTACGCCAAGCAGTATCTGGGCACTCCCTATGTGTACGGCGGCAATGGTCCCAACAGTTTTGACTGCTCCGGTTACACCAGCTATGTGTACCGCCACTTTGGCTACACCCTGAACCGCACCGCCTCCGGCCAGCTCTCCAACGGCACCTCGGTGTCCAAGAGTGAGCTCCAGCCCGGCGACCTGGTGTTCTTCCGCTATAACACCTCCAAGGCCGCCTCTCACGTGGGCATCTACATCGGCGGCGGGCAGTTCATCCACGCCTCCACCAATACATACACCGTCAAGATTGACACCCTGACCAGCGGCCACTACGCCAACGTCTACGTAGGCGCCCGCCGGATTTTCTGATCTCCTTGGCAGGCTGGATCAGAAAACGGGAAAGAGAGAGAGAAACCGCCCCGCTTTGCAAGCGGGGCGGTTTTTTTGAAAAAGACGGCCCGCTGTCCCGGACAGCGGGCCGCTGAGACACGGGCTTACTCCTGGGGCTTGTCGTCGCCGGGTGTCTCGTCCGCAGGGGGCACGAAATCGCTCTCCACCGGCTCCTCAGGGGGCACGTCGGTCTTCACCGGCGGCACATCGGCGTCGGACACGCCGCTCTCCGCCTTCAGCTCGGCGATGCGGGCCTTGTTCTCCTCAATATTGATCTTGGCGGCGGTGATCTTCTCGCACAGGGACACGTAGGCCGCCTCGGGGGCCATGCCCCGCTCGGCATAGTAGAGCTTGCCGATCTCCACATACGCCTTCTTGATGGCGTCCTCCTCGCTGGCGTTGTTCAGAGAGAGGCGGGTAATCTCCGCCAGCTGCTTGGACTTGGCCACGCCGGCCCGGCCCAGATCCATCGCGCGGTCTCGCAGTTCATCCAAAAAAGCCATATTCAAAAACCTCCTTACGGTGTGGCTCGCTTGGTTTTGCTGGCCTTATTCTACCCCGTTTTGGCCGGCGGCGCAAGGGGACGAAGGCGATTTAACGGATTTTTAATCTTGCCCGGCGTTGATTTGCTCCGCCGGATCCAGTACAATGGGGCGGGCGGGATTGTCCCGCCCCAATTCGGACGGAGGAGGGGGCGCCATGGCACCCGATCGGCAGACCAGCATCCTGGTGGTGGACGACGAGGAGGAGATCCGCCACGTGCTCCGGGTGCTGCTGGAGAGCGAGGGCTTTTTGGTGACGGAGGCCGCCAGCGGCGAGGAGGCCCTGGCCAAATTTGTGCCGGATACGGATCTGGTGATCCTGGACGTGATGATGCCGGGCATCTCCGGCTACCAGGTGTGCCTGCGCCTGCGGGAGCGGTGGAACGTGCCCATCCTGTTCCTCACCGCCAAGACCCAGGACTCGGATCTCACCATGGGCTACTCCTCCGGCGGGGACGACTACCTGGCCAAGCCCTTTTCCTATCCGGAGCTGATGGCCCGGGTGAAGGGCCTGCTGCGCCGCTACCACGTGTACAAGGGAAAGGCGGAGGACGAGGCCGAGGAGTACGCCGAGTGGCGGGGCCTGCGGCTGTGCCGGACGCGCAACGAGGTGTGGCGGGCCGGGCGGCAGCTCAACCTGACGGAGAAGGAATACCGGCTGCTGCGCCTGCTGCTGCTCCACCACGGGAAGATCTTCTCCGCCCAGAATCTGTATGAGAGCGTATGGGAGGAGCCCTATTTCGCCCCTTCCAGCAACACGGTGATGGTACATATCCGAAAGCTGCGGGAAAAGGTGGAGGAGGATCCCCAGAACCCGGAGCTGATCAAGACCGTATGGGGAAAGGGGTATCGCATTGACTAAGCGGCACCGCCCCTCCCGCCTGGGGCTGAAATTCCTGGCGGTGGCGGCCGCGGCCCTGGCGGCGGCCCTGGCCCTGCGCGCCCTGCTGTACGACACGGCCCTGCCCGGGCTGCTCCAGTCCGCCGGCTTCGAGTCCTACTGGTACGACCGCTACGGCGGCGCGGCGGAGGACTTCCAGAGCTATGTGAGCGCCCACAGCCTGAGCGTGCAGGAGGCCCTGCGGGACACCGACTGGACGCGGCAGCATCCCCAGGTGGAGCTCTACCTGGAGGGCCTGGTGGACTCCAGCCTGGACACCGACGCGCTGGAGGGCTACGGCGGGCGGGTGATCGCCTGTGCCGACGGGCTGCTCTACGCCTACCCCATGCCCAACTACTTCTACTACGACGGGGCATGCCGCCTCCTCTCCCTGCTGTGCGCGGCCCTGTGCTTCTTTGTGATCCTGATGCCCTACACCGCCCTGCTCATCCGGCGCATCACCCGGCTGTCCCGGGACATGGAGGTGCTGGCCGGCGGGGACCTGTCCTACCAGGTGGTGTCCAGGGGGCGGGACGAGCTGGCCGAGCTGGGCCGCAGCATCGAGGAGATGCGCCTGGCGGTGCTGGAGCAGATGGCGCGGGAAAACCAGGCCATCCGCGCCAACAGCACGCTGATCACCTCCCTCTCCCACGATCTGCGCACCCCCCTGACCAAGCTGATGGGCTATCTGGACATTCTCCAGCACGGCAAGTTCCGGGACGAGGGGGAGCGGGCGGAGTATCTGCGGCGGGCCGCTGACAAGGCCCTGCAGATGCGCGCCCTGTCCGACGAGATGTTCCGCCATTTCCAGGTGCGGGAGGCGCCCGCGCCGGAGGAGGGGCGGGAGGCCGTGGACGGCCCTGTGTTTCTGGGCCAGCTGCTGGCCGAGCAGTGTTTTGATCTGGCGGATGCCGGCTTCGCACTGGAGCCGCCGGTGCCGGACGGGGACTACCGGCTGTACATCCGGACGGAGGACATCTGCCGGGTGTTCGACAACCTGTTCTCCAACCTGAAAAAGTACGCCGATCCCGCCGCCCCCATCCGCCTGGCGGTACGGGAGGAGGGGGAGCTGGTGGCGGTGGAGCTGGCAAACCGGCCCGGGAAGATCCGCCGCTCCGACAGCCGGGGCATCGGCCTGCCCACCGTCCGCGCCCTGCTGGAGCGCAACGGCGGCCGGATCGAGATCACCCGGCAGGGGGAGGAGTACCGCACCACCGTCTGGCTGCCCAAGGCGGCCCGGGAGGCAGATTCAGCAGAATAGATACCACGTCAGCGTCCCCGCCGGGTTTCCGGCGGGGACGCTGCTTTTCTGCCCACAATTAAGGTTTTTTAAGATTTGCACCCCACCGGGATTTAAGATTCTGCATGTATTCTGTTGCCATACCGGGGCGGCGTGTCCCGGGAGAATACCTGGGAAAGGGTGCGTAGAAGATGCAACGCAGAGATTATTTCCTCCTGCTCCCCGCCGTACTGGCGGTGCTGCTGGGGGTGTGCCTGTGGGTGGTGTGGGGCCAGTGGGAGCCCCGTCCCCTGGACAAGGAGGCCCAGGCCGGGATCATCCGCCAGGTGGCGGAGCAGCCCTCCAGCTGGCGGGGGTGGGAGCTTCTGCACCGCCCCAGCCCCGACTGGACAGACCCCCGGCTGGCAGACCAGGCCGTCCGCCCCGTGGCCCAGCCCCTCTCCCCGCCGGAGCCCTTTTTCCTGGTGGACGGCTCCCGGAGCCTCACCCCCGAGGCCGCGGCCAGGGAGGCCATTCACGGCATGCTCCACTACATCCGGGCCAACAGCGCCGGGGAGGGCTATCAGCTGCTGGACTTCAAGGTGGGGGAGCCCCGGCTTCTGAACCGGGAGGAGATCATACAGCGGGCCCTGGCCCGCTGCGGCACCCGGGAGCTGAACAAGCGGACGGAGGCACAGCTGCGGGCCTGGTGCCGGGGCTTCTTCCACCGCTATCCCGGCCTGGGCGAGGACATGTGGATGGTGGAGCCCGCCTTCTCCGTCAAGTGGAGCGGGGAGATCGCCTCTGTCCCCTATGAGACCTGCGTCAGGAGCGGCCTGGCCGACGGGGACGGCCTCGTGGACCTCCCCCACCTGTTCCGCTATCCCGCCCGCTCCAGCCCCCTGCTGCTCATCCGCCAGGGGCACCAGTACCGCCTCCAGCATGCCGAGGCCTTCTTCGCCCAGTATGAGGCCGAGGCACAGGGCGGACAGCCCGCCTGACAGACCATACAGAAAGGACGATACGCAATGCGGTTATTTCAAAAGAAGGAGGGCGCCCCGGCCAAGGGGCTGCCCCGTCGGATTCTCCCCCTGGCCCTGGCCGCCGCCGTACTGGCGGCGGGGGGCTTCGGCGCCGTGCGCCTGCTGGGCGGCGTCGGAGGCGGGGAGCAGATCGTCACGGATCTTGTGACCCGGGATACCATTCAGAGCACGGTAAAGGGCTCCGGCGCGGCCTCCGCCCGGGAGTCGGTGTCCCTCAACCCGCCGGTGAGCGCCACCGTGCTGGCTCTCCACGTGAAGGAGGGCGACCGGGTGGAAAAGGGGACGGTGCTCTACGAGCTGGATCCCGCCGAGGCCCAGAAGGCCACCGAGGAGGCCAAGAAGAGCCTGACCGAGGCGGAGAAGGGGGTCACCGCCGCGGCGGAGCGCCTCCAGGCCGCCCAGAAGCAGCTCTCCGAGACCGAGGAGGAGTACCAGAAGCTCCTGGCGTCCAAGGCCGATCTGACGGTCACCGCCCCCTTTGACGGCAAGCTGGTGGAGGCCGCCTCCCTCCTGCCCGACGCGGAGATCACCGCCGGGCAGAAGCTCGCCACCCTGGTCAGCTCCAACCGGCTCAAGCTGTCCCTGTATTACAGCTACGCCTATCTGGATCAGCTCCGGGTGGGCCAGGAGGCCGCCGTGTCCATCCCGGCGGTGATGGCCTCCGTACCGGGGAAAATCAGCGAGATCAACAAGGTGGAATTTGTCACCCCCGAGGGCTCCAAGTGCTTTGAGGTGGTGGTGGCCCTGGACAACCCCGGCACCCTCACCGAGGGCATGGCGGCCTCCGCCGGGCTGACCGTGGGCGGCCAGGCCGTCTATCCCTACCAGAACGGGAAGCTGGCCTACCAGGAGACCCGGGAGGTGACCGCCAAGGTGCCCGGCCCCCTCAAGACCAGCTTCCTCCACAACCACGCGCCGGTAAAGAAGGGCCAGGCCATCCTGGTGCTGGGCCCGGATGAGCTGGACAAGCAGCTGGAGGAGAAGCGGGAGTCCGTGACCTCCGCCCGGGAGAGCGTGGACAGCGCCCGCACCGCCGTGGAGAGCGCCCAGGAGACCCTGGCCTCCGCCCTGGACAAGGTGAAAAAGGCCCTGGAGCAGGAGGCGGACATGGCCGTCAAGGCCCCCATCACCGGCACGGTGCTCACCTGCCTGCTGGAGCAGGGGGAAAAGGCGGACGCCGGCCAGCTGGGCATCCTGCTGGCGGACACGTCGGTGATGCGCATCGATATCCAGGTGGACGAGCGCAATGTGAGCCGGGTGAAAACCGGCATGACCTGCACCATCACCCAGACCGGCCTGGGCGGTGAGGAGAACACCTTCGAGGGCACGGTGGAGAGCGTCAGCCTCACCGGCAAGTCGGAAAACGGCGTGTCCTTCTTCCCCGCCGTGGTGAAGGTGGACAACGGGGACGGCGCCATGCTCAACGGCATGTCCATCGAGTACGAGCTGGTGCTGGCCCAGTCGGAGGACTGCCTGGTGGTGCCCGCCCAGGCGGTGCAGTACACCGAGCAGGGCAGCTGCCTCTTCGTGAAGGCCGACCGCCGTCCGGACAACGCCGTGGATCTGGGCGACGGGGTGGAGATCCCCCGTGGCTTCTACGCCGTGCCGGTGGAGACCGGCCTGTCCAACAGCGCCCAGGTGGAGATCAAGAGCGGCGTGGAGGAGGGCATGGAGGTCTTCACCCAGAAGCTGGTGGAGTCCGGCAGCTCCTTCGACATGATGTGAGGAGGTGCCCCATGAGCCTGATCCAGCTGGAACAGATCTACAAGATCTACAACGAGGGGAAGGAGAACGAGGTGCGGGCCCTCAACGGCGTCACCCTGTCCATCGGCCGGGGGGAGTTCGTGTCCATCATCGGCGCCTCCGGCTCGGGCAAGTCCACCCTGATGAACGTGCTGGGCTGCCTGGATCTCCCCACCCGGGGCAGCTATCACCTCAACGGCAAGCTGGCCAGCAGGATGAACGACGACGAGCTCTCCCACATCCGCAACGTGGAGATCGGCTTCATCTTCCAGGGTTACAACCTGATCCCCGCCCTGGACGCCCTGGAAAATGTGGAGCTGCCCCTGATCTACCAGGGAGTCGGGGCGGAAAAGCGGGCCAAAATCGCCAGAGAGGCCCTGGAGCGGGTGGGCCTGGGCGACCGGGTGCACAACTACCCCTCCCAGATGTCCGGCGGCCAGCAGCAGCGGGTGGCCATCGCCCGGGCCATCTCCACCGGCGCCCCCATCCTCATGGCCGACGAGCCCACCGGCGCCCTGGACTCCAAAACCGGGGAGCAGGTGCTGGGCATCCTCCGCCAGCTCCATAAGGAGCAGGGCACCACCGTCCTGCTCATCACCCACGACAACAAGGTGGCCGCCGCCGCGGAGCGGGTGATCCGCATCGCCGACGGGCAGATCGTGGTGGACTGCCCCAGAGAGGAGATCGCCCTATGAACCTGAAACAGTCCTTCCGGATGGCCTTCAAGTCCATCCGCTCCAACCGGGTGCGCTCCCTGCTCACCATGCTGGGCATCATCATCGGCGTGGCGGCGGTGATCATCATGGTCTCGGTGGTGCGGGGCTCCAACCAGCAGCTCAGAGCCTACTATGAGCGGCTGGGCAACAACCGCATCACCGTCTCCGCCCAGCAGTGGGGCGGCAGGGACATCTCCCAGACCCTCTATGACTACTGCCTCAGCCTGGGGCCCCTGGTGCTGGGGGTGACCCCCGACGCCACCACCGAGGGGCCCATCATCTACCGGGACAAGAACACCGAGGACATGGAGAACGGCTCCCCCACCATCAAGCTGGGCAGCGCCCAGTTCTCCCTGTGCAACAACTTCCAGATCGAGAAGGGCCGGGATCTCTGCCAGATGGATGTCCAGTCCGGCCAGCAGGTGGTGGTGCTGGGAGAGCGGGCCGCCCGCTATCTGTTCAACTATCAGAACCCGGTGGGCAAGACGGTGCTCCTCCACGGCCACCCCTTTGAGGTGGTGGGGGTCTACAGGGCCAAGGATCCCGACTCAGAGTACTCCATGGACAACATGGCGGTGGTGCCCTACACCCTGAACCGCCTGCTCAACCGCCAGAGCACCCTGGACGCCTTCACCGTCCGGGCCGCCAGCAGCGCCGCCACCGCGGAGGTCTCCTCCCGGGTGTCCGGCTTCCTCAAGGGGCAGATCGACACCGAGCGGGGCTACTTCAGCGTCTATTCGGAGAATCAGGACGCCAAGGCCTCCGACGATCAGAACCGGATGATGAGCATGGTGCTGGGCGGCATCGCCTCCATCTCCCTGCTGGTGGGCGGCATCGGCATCATGAACATCATGCTGGTCACCGTCACCGAGCGCACCCGGGAGATCGGCATCCGCAAGGCCATCGGCGCGCGCCGCAAGTCCATCCTGGCCCAGTTCCTCATCGAGGCCTCGGTGGTGTGCGGCATCGGCGGCCTGCTTGGCATCGCCCTCGGCGTGGCCGGCACCCTGATCGCGGGGCAGCTCATCCTGCGGGCGGTGATCCTGCCGGATCTGCCCATGTCCGCCGGCGCCTTCCTGTTCTCCGTGGCCATGGGGGTGGGCTTCGGCATGTATCCGGCCGCCAAGGCCTCCAAGCTCCAGCCCGTGGTGGCCCTCCGGGCCGACTGAGCCCGGCAAATTTCTCTCCGACAAAGACAGACAGGAGATGCTTATGGAAATCACGTGTAAAACCAACTACGACCGCAAGACCCTGGCCGCCATGTCCCTGGCGGCGCGCAAGACCCTCCGCCGGCGCTTCGACCGGCTGGTGCGCATCTACCTCTGGGTGGTGGTGGCGCTGATGGCGGTCTCCCTCTGGCTCTCCCTGGACGAGCCGCCGAGCGCCGCCCTCTACGCGGTCTTCATCGCCCTGCTGGTGGTGATTCAGCTCCGGCAGGACGCGATCAACGCCTTTTTCGCCCATCGGCGCCAGGTTCCCGGATGCGAGGTGAGCCGCACCGTCTTTTACCCCGACTGCTACGTGGTGACCTTCCTCGGCGCGGAGGCAAAGTGGCAGTATGACAAGATCCTCCTCCCCCTGGAGACCCGGGATTACTTCATTCTGCTCCTGGGGAAGGCCAACGCCCACGCACTTCCCAAGGCCGGCCTGGAGGGCGCCGCCCCGGAGCAGTTCCGCGCCTTCCTGGCGGAGAAGACCGGCAAGCCCGTCCAGCGGGTCAGGAGGTGGAACGAGCGATGAGCCGTGGGAAAAAAGCCGTCTGCCTGGGGGCGCTGGCCCTCTGCCTGGGCGGCCTGGCCTGGTACAGGCGAACCTACCGCATGCCCTTGAAGGAGTACACCCGGCGGGCCCTGTACATGGCGCTGCTGGATGATGAGATCTGCCGGAACGAGCTGGAGGGAAACATCATCGGCGGGGAGGAGATCCGCTTTCCCCCCAAGGCCGAGTCCCTCCACTACCGGTACCGCCTCTACCTGTCCATGAACCGGGGAAAGAACCGCAGAACCCTCCAGATCGAGACCGCCCGCATGGAGCGGCGCCTGGAGGAGTCCCGGCAGTACCTGAACCGCCCTCAGGAGGAGCTTACAGTCTCCGTGGGCCCGCTTCCACAGTAAAAAGCAGCCCGTGGGGCGCCGGATTACGGCGCCTCACGGGCTGCTTTATCTTCCTTCAATCTCCATGGTCGCCATCTGCTCCCGGGTGACACCGCCGCGCCTCCCCATGTCCGTCCAGTAGGCCGTGGAGGCCCGGAGGAACAGCCGCTTGGGGAGCGGCATGGTCACCTGGAGGCTCCGGTGCCGCCCGGCGGACATGGCGCCGGCCAGCTTCCGGAGCTTCCGGCGAACCAGCCCCCGAAAGGGGGTGTCGAGAATGGCCTCTCCCCCGCCGATTTTCAGGACAGAGCCGAAGGGGTACCCGTTCTGCCCGCAGAACAGCTCCACCATCTGCACCGCAACGTCGTTCTGACCGGGCTCCAGGAAGCCGCAGTTGATGAGGACGGACACCGTGGGCCTGTGCCGGGGCGGATGCTCCTCCAGCGTTTTCAGGAAGTTCAGCAGCGTCACGGGGATGCCGTCCGCATAGAGGGGAAACACCAGCAGCAGGTCGGAATAGTGCTCCAGCTCCCCGCAGAGCTCCAGATGGTTGGTCTTTGTGAGGGCAAAGCAGGCGCTCTCCCCCGGCCAGGCCCGGATAAACAGCTCGGCATACCGCCTGGAGTTGGATCTGGGCGCCCTGGGGCTTGCGTTTATCAGCATGACGCTTCCCATGCCAGCACCTCCTCCCTGACGATCTGCTCCAGATCCTGCTCCGCGGCAAACACGACCCGGTGGCGCTCAAAATTCATGTTCCGGGCATTGCGCGCCACCAGCCGGCGGAACAGCGCCCGCTCCGCGTCAGACCGCGCCCCGTAGCCGATGATAACCGCCCGCTTGGGAACCACCCGGCGCTGAACGTGGTGAGTCTCCCCCTCCACCAGCCGGATAAAGGCCTGCTGGATGGGAATGGCACGCTCCAGCATGGTTTTCATGGGCGTGTCATAGCCCCCGTACCGGATCCGGCTGATATACATCACCTGGCTGCTCTCCGCGATGCGGGGGTAGACCCTCACTGCGTCGTCCCGGATCACACACTTCCCAGGCGTCCTTGTCCAGCAGCCAAAGCAGCCGACACAGTTTGTAATGTCCAGCTGGGACAGATCAATCCACTCCACATCGAAGCCGCACTCCGGCAGCGCCAGCGTTCTGTCACTTAAAATCAGTTTCATATCCACTCCTTATTCTTGAGGGCTGTCCGGCAATCCCTGCCTCCAGTATACCATAACTCTGCCCTCTTATGAAGACAATATGCAGGTCACTCCTTCCCGCGGTCGCCGCTGAAACGGCGGGAACCACTTTTTTGAAAAAAGCACTTTACAATCGCTAAATTTATGCTATAATATCTGAGTGCCTGCGAGTCGCTTCTTATGGCAGGGCTGTTTGTCAGCAGCCGTCGCCCATCAGGCCATGTCTCTCGTTTTTGCAGTATATTTCATATATCTGCTGTGTAGTCTGCATCAGCATAATACTTTTTGATATGGGCCCATAGCTCAGCTGGGAGAGCGTACGGTTCGCATCCGTAAGGTCGTCGGTTCGATCCCGATTGGGTCCACCAAAATGGAAATCGCCGTGGTTTTTACCACGGCGATTTCTCGTTTGACCACAGAAATACCACAGACAGGTTCTGGTTTTGACCACTTGAAGGGCACCTTTTTTCGGAAGGAGTGCCCTTCATTGTTTACTGTCCCGCAAAATCTGAGGTGGCATTTTGTGCTTTACGTTTGCGGTACCGGACTTTCCTCGCCCCTGAGTTCCGCCCGAACCTCATCATAGTATCTCTGCACGGTGGTCATGGCCATACCCAGCTGCCTTGCAAGATAGCTTTTATTGCTCACGCCGGGATTTTCACGCAGGTATTCGGCCAGTTGTTTTTTCTTGGGGCTGACCCCCGTCTGGGTACTCCGTTACTTTACCAGATTTGATGGCAGCGATTTCCGCCTTCATCTGTAGGATCAGTTCTTTTAGCTTTTCCTCGCACTCCGCCGACTGTTCCATGGCCTTTTTCAGGGCAGTCCCCGATTTGACGATTTGATCGTTGGGGGTGATGTTTCCGAAGTACAGGTTTTCCAGCGTGTCTCGCATGTGTGCCGCCTCCTTATCCGCAACACACAATACCGCAGAAACAGGAAATAGCCAGGGGGCACGGCGCACTGTTATCAGAAAGTTATCATCTCACTTGCTTCTCCTACTTCGAAGCTTTTTTGCTGTTTATAGCCGCCCCGCAATTCTTGAAGGGGGTACATCCCACCCATGACCATTCCGCCCTGGGTCTGCTCCTCCTCGTCGTCGTCCGGCTTATGACCCATGGCGATCTTCTTCTCCTGGATTTTTCTTCGGAGTTTTCTGTCGACATGAAGGCCGGCGCTGGAGTGGGGCAGGGTGTGGTTCTCAAAGATCCGGCTCGCGTAGTAGAGCAGGCGGGTGGCCGCCAGCATGACGGAGGGCGGATGGAGGGCGTTTTGCCGTTCGAGGAGGAGCAAGGAAGCGGAATGGAGACCTGACATATCTGTCGGGTGGAATGGAGCGAACTTTGCAACGACGACATGAGTTCATACCCACTGGACGGTGATACGCCCAGCACCTTCCCCTCGTCGTCACAAGCTCCATATCCCTCGTCCTGCCGAAGACGGCAGGGCTCGCTCATTCCTCTGCTTCTCCTCTCCTCAGCAAAACCTCTGCGTTTGGTTTTGCCGGGGCCCCGATTTTTGAGTTGAGAAGCAACGGCAGCTCGTCATAACTTTTGTAGATAGATCCTTTCATGTCGACCATCTCCCTTCATTCTATCTCCCGCCAGACAGGAAGCTTTACAAATGTATAGCGGAAGAATAATCTTCAAAGTTTTGGCCAAACTGAAACAGTTTAATTTGGCAATCTTACCGGCCAGTAACCACCGTAATATCCCATACATCCCAAACTCCCTCTACTCATTATTTGGGAAAACATATCCATTCGACATACTTTTGACAGAAAAACGGAGCGCCTGCCTTGTCGCAGGAGCTCCGTTTGTGGTTCCGGTAATTCACTTTTGTTTTGATTTCCGCAGTCGGCATATTCTTTCCGCCTTATCTCGCTCCCCCAGAGGCTGGGCAAAAACAGAGAAGAACTCCCTGATGCACACACAGTCTCCCATCAATCCCACCAGAAGTACCAGACGGTGGACTGCCGTAGCACGTCGGCCAGATTGCCCACCGTTGGGTCTTCCTCCTGATCCACAACGTCCGGGCAGAAACCGTACTGCTCCACCGCCGTCCCCATGGCCTTCTCCTCGGGGACAGGGGCCGGGAGGGTAAACTCCAGCTCGTCATGGGTCATGGCAGCAGGGACCGCCCCATGCTGTTCAAACCAGTATTTCGCAACTGCCATTAACTCCGGCGTGTTAGGACATTCATTCCAGCCACCAAAGGGCAGATAGGCAAAAATCTCCCAAGGATTCTTCACGGGGATTTTAGCCAGAATGAGAGGATAGGTTATTTTGCTATCGGAATTCCAGTAGCTTGAAAAACGACGGTTCTCATATCCGCCCTCCATCTCGCCCAGGATCTCCTCATCCCAGTCCATGTCGTCGTCCTCGGCTTCTTCCTTACGCTGCCCAACCAGTCCCTCCAGAACGGCCTTCCCGTCCTGGAGGGGGGCGGCAAGCATCTTTTCCCGGTATTCGGCAACCTTGCCCGGGTTGAAAGCATAGTTGTCCTCGCCATCGCTGTCCGGGTCGGAATTTAGAATCAGGCATTCCCACAGGGTTTCGTCATCCGCTCGCAGCAATACCGGCACAAATCCCTCTTTCACGCCGTCCCGTTTGGCATAGCTGTATGCCGACATGATGGGGTCGTCGTCTGCCATCGAGGGAAAATAGGTGCATTCACAGTTCAGATATTCCATCATGGCTTTTGCGAGTTCCGAAGGTTCCAGAGTGGCCTCATCGAAACTTTGCCCCTGCCAGTTGACGAATCGTTTTTCAATGATTTTTGCCATAGCCTGATAATAGTTTTCATCAAAGGGAATAAACAGATAGGCTTCCTCCTGGAACTTATCGGAATAATATTGCTCTGAGCCGAAATATTCCAGGGCATAGTTGTCAATGTCGCTGGGGAAGTAAGGGCTGTCCGCCTCCCCATAGTAGTATCCGGCAAAGGCTGCGCCCTCCTTGTTGAACAGCGCCCCAAAGAGCTGCCCTTTCAGCTGGTCTCGGATAAAGCCTCGCAGATCGGCGCGGCTCAGGTCCGCCATAAACGGCTGCACCTGCTCCCAGTACCGCTCCATAAATTCCACGCTCATCAGGTCATGTTCCATACACCAGCGCAGATAAATCGCCATGTGGTTGTAGGCATTGATTTCATCCACTGGCAGACCCTTTTCCTGAATGGATTCCAGGTGCCAGGCGGCATCATCCATATCGCCGGTGAAATCCTCATCCGCAAACCTTCCTCTGGTGATGGCATCTTGGCGGGTGGGATTGACCACAAAGCTGATGCCTTCCATCTTTTCCAGCAGAGCGTCCGCGTCATGCTCCATCTTATATTCCATCTCATCCTGATAGAGAGGGATCACCTGATAGAAGTTGACCTCCTCGCCGCTCGGCAAAGTGCAGACTTCGC
>NBJMR02800__coassemble_1982_pt1 | contig 18955 bp, 20 predicted proteins | sample NBJMR02800__metabat2_high_PE_046 | metagenome-assembled genome bin NBJMR02800
CCAGGCCCATGCCCACGATGGCGGAGGTGGGGTTGAGCATCTCCCGCATGCCGGGTCCGCCCTTGGGGCCCTCATAGCGGATGACTACCACGTCGCCGGGGACGATCTTGCCGGCGTAGATGGCGGCAATGGCCTCCTCCTCGGCGTTGAACACCCGGGCGGGACCGGTGTGGGTCATCATCTCGGGGGCCACGGCGGAGCGCTTGACCACGCAGCCCTCGGGGGCCAGGTTGCCCTTGAGCACGGCGATGCCGCCGTCGGGGGAATAGGGATTCTCGATGGGGCGGATGATCTCGGGATTGCGGTTTTCCACCCCCTCCAGATTCTCCGCCATGGTCTTGCCGGTGACCGTCATCACGGAGGTGTCCAGCAGGCCCTTCTTCGTCAGCTCCTTCATGACGGCATACACGCCGCCCGCGCCCTCCAGGTCCTCCATAAAGGTATCCCCGGCGGGGGCCAGGTGGCACAGGTTGGGAGTCTTGGAGGAGATCTCGTTGGACATGTCCAGATCCAGCTCGATGCCGCACTCGTGGGCGATGGCGGGCAGGTGGAGCATGGTGTTGGTGGAGCAGCCCAGGGCCATGTCCACCGTCTCAGCGTTGTGGAAGGCGGCGGGGGTCATGATGTCCCGGGGCTTGATGTCCTTCTCCACCAGCTCCATGATCTGCATGCCCGCGTGCTTGGCCAGCCGCAGGCGGGCCGACCACACGGCGGGGATGGTGCCGTTGCCCCGCAGGCCCATGCCGATGGCCTCGGTGAGGCAGTTCATGGAGTTGGCGGTGTACATGCCGGAGCAGGAGCCGCAGGTGGGGCAGGCGTTGTTCTCGTACTCCTCCAGGCCCGCCTCGTCCAGCTTGCCGGCGTAGTAGGAGCCCACCGCCTCAAACATGTGGGAGAGGCAGGTGCGGCGGCCGTCGTTCATGGTGCCCGCCATCATGGGCCCGCCGGAGACGAAGATGGTGGGGATGTTCACCCGGGCGGCGGCCATGAGCAGGCCGGGCACGTTCTTGTCGCAGTTGGGGATCATCACCAGACCGTCGAACTGGTGGGCGATGGCCATGGCCTCGGTGGAGTCGGCGATCAGATCCCGGGTGACCAGGGAGTACTTCATGCCGATGTGGCCCATGGCGATGCCGTCGCACACGGCGATGGCGGGGAACTCCACCGGGGTGCCGCCGGCGGCCCGGACGCCGGCCTTCACTGCCTCGGCAATCTTGTCCAGGTTCATATGGCCGGGGACGATCTCGTTGTAGGAGCACACCACGCCGATGAGGGGCCGCTCCAGCTCCTCCTTGGTGTAGCCCAGGGCATAGAACAGGGAGCGGTTGGGGGCGCGCTCCACGCCCTTCGTCACGTTGTCGCTGCGCATAGGGAAAACCTCCTCCAGAAAAATGGGCACAAGTTGTATGATAACACTTGTATTGTCTGACTATATATTATAGGATAGAGGAGAGGCTGTCAAGGACTGACTGAAAGGAAAGTGAGATCCATGGAGAAAAAAAGCCTGGCCCAGCAGACCGCCGAGCGGCTCTACGGCCAGATTGTGGTGGAGAAGGCCCTGGCGCCGGGGGAGAAGCTGCCCAACGAGATGGAGCTGTCCGCCGCCCTGGGGGTGAGCCGGGCCACCCTGCGGGAGGCCATCCGCACCCTGTCCGCCGAGGGGGTGCTGGAGGTGCGCCGGGGCAAGGGCACCTTTGTGTCCGAACGGGTGGAGGAGATTGACGACTTCGGCTTCTCCGGCCTGGAGCGGGTGAAGGGCCAGCTGCGGGATCTCTTCGAGCTGCGGGCCATGTTTGAGCCCAAGGCCGCCGCCCTGGCCTGCCGCCGGGCCACGGAGGCCCAGCGGGCGGAGATCCTGGAGAAGGGCCAGGCGGTGGAGGAATGCATCCGGACGGGCAGAGACCGCACCGCCGCAGACCGGGCCTTCCACGCCGCCATCGTCCGGGCCGCCCACAACGAGTTCCTCATGCGCCTGCTGCCGCTGATTGACCAGGCGGTGGCCGCCGCCCTGACGGCGGGGGAGCACCAGGAGCAGCTGGCGGAGGACACCCTGCGGGATCACGCCCTGCTGATGGAGTTCTTCCAGCGGCGGGACGCCGAGGGCGCGGAGCACGCCATGGCCATCCACATGCGCCACAGCATGGACGTGATGGGGCTGAAAGAGTAAAACACGGAGCGCCGCCCGGTTCGGGCAGCGCTCCTGTGTTCTGCGGCAGAGGTCACTCGCACTCCCAGTGCCGGTCGGTTTCCAGCCCGGCCTCATGCCAGGCGCTCACAATGGCGTCGATGCGCTGAAAGCAGGTGGGGTCGTCCAGTGCCTCATCGTCCAGGATCTCCTTGATCCGGCGGAGCAGCTGAACCGCGCAGAGCTCTGTCATATGGGCAATGGCTTCATCGCTCAGACAGTCCAGATATGTTATGATATAGTTGCCGATGGCGTTTGCACAGAGCTGCCTGGCCGTTTGATCGAAATTCATTGCACTCACCTCTGCCTCAATTATAGGTCAAAATCACCCTATTTTCAATAGGTCAATTTGCCATACTGTCTTTGGGTGATGATGATGTCAAGACTGAGACAGCTGAGAGATGCGCTGGGTTATTCTCAGGTGAAGATCCAGATGCTGACAGGGATTGACCAGAGCGATTACTCCAAAATTGAGAACGGGAAGCGGCACATGTCCTTTGAACAGTGCAAGCGGCTGGCGGTGGCCTTAAAGACCAGCATGGACTACCTGGCCGGCCTGACCGACGAGCCGGATCCCTATCCTCCTGCTCAACGGAGGTGACGATGCCATGTACAAGAACCGGGGGCCGGACGGGAGATGCAACCTGTGCGGCCAGCGGGTGGCCCAGCTCCGCAAGTCCATGAAGCCGAAGGTCTCCCAGCGGGCGCTGGCCGATATGCTCCAGCTGGCCGGGGTAGACGTGGATAAGAATGCGATTCAGCGAATTGAGTGTGGAAAACGGTTTGTCACAGACGTTGAGCTGAAGATTCTGGCCCAGGTGCTGGGCGTGACTGCGGACGAGCTTCTGCAATAGAGGGGGAAGCAGGTTCCCTGCCGGGCGATGGGCCGCACCATGCGCAGAGGCCACAAAGCATTGGGGGAGAAGGACTCTACCGCTGGTCGGTTGACGGGGGCGCCTCTTTCGGCTAGGCTGGAGGGGCGAAGGAGGAAACCGATATGAGCGAACACTGTGAGATCGACAAGGAAAAATTCGGGGCCTTTCTGGCCCGGCTGCGGAAGGAGAAGGGCCTGACCCAGAAGGAGCTGGCGGACCGGCTGTTTGTCTCCGACAAGGCGGTGAGCAAGTGGGAGCGGAGCCTGAGCCTGCCCGACGTGGCCCTGCTGCTCCCCCTGGCGGACTGCCTGGGGGTGAGCGTCACCGAGCTGCTGCGGGGGGAGCGCACCACCCAGCCCCAGCTTCCGGTGGAGGAGGTGGAGGCCCTGGTGGGCTCCGCCCTCCGCATGGGCGGGGAGGATCAGGCAGAGCGCCGGACAGACCGCCGGCGGTGGCGGCTGGCCTGCGTGCTGTGCGTGCTGGCCGGGGCGGCGGAGACGCTTGCGCTCCGGGCCCTGGGCTTTTCCTGGGCGGAGCTGGGCCCCGCCGTGCTGCTGGTGGAGGGGATGAGCCTGGTTTTCGCCCTGTGGCTGTGCTTCTGGGTAAAGGAGCGCCTGCCCGCCTACTACGACGAGAACCGCATCAGCATCTACAGCGACGGGGTGTTCCGCCTGAGCCTGCCGGGGGTGCACATCAACAACAGCAACTGGCCCCATATCCTGCGGGCCATGCGGGTGTGGCTGCTGGGGGCCATGGTGCTCTTCCCCCTGCTCTGGGGGGCGCTGGCCGCCCTGTGGCCGGGGCGGCTCTCCGCCGTCAGGCTGGCCCTGGTGCTGGTATTCTGCCTGGGCCTCTTTGTCCCCGCCATGCTCGCCGCCAGGCGGCACGCATGATAAAAAAACTCCGCCTGCTGTGCAGGCGGAGTTTTTTCCCGGTGAAATGATTAGTGAGGAATGCGCTGGCAGTCCTTGGGGGTCACGCAGGTGCCCTCGGCAATGCACACCACCACGGGCTCGGCCAGGAAGTCGGCGGCGGAGGGGCTGATGTCCGGGCGGGACACGGCCACCTTGCGGGCCTCGAACTTCATCTTGCGGGAGGTGTTGCCGATGTGGGTGATCTCACCGTAGGCCTCGATGTAGTCGCCGGCGTAGACAGGCGCCTTGAACTCGATGTTGTTGTACGCGCAGAACAGGCCCTCATCGCCGTCGCACTGGATCAGCAGCTCGGTGGCCACGTCGCCGAACAGGTGAACCATGTGGGCGCCGTCCACCAGGTTGCCGCCGTAGTGGGCGTCCTTGGCGGACATGCGCAGGCGGATCATAGAGGTATACTTCTTCTCTTCCATGTCATTCCACTCCTAAACTTTTTTTGGGAAATTTGATGAAATGGTACGTGAAATTGCGCAGATCTATTGTACGGCTTTGGACGGAACTTGTCAACACCGGCTTACGCCAGAGGCAGGTGGGCCCGCTTCATGGCGGAGCGGATGGCCAGGTACAGGGGCGGAGCCGCCGCCACCGCCGCCGCCCCGTTGAACAGGGAGGCGGGGATTTTCAGGGGCAGCAGGGCCGCCGCCGCGGCAAAGGGCAGGCCGCCCACCAGCATGTTGTCGTAGAGCAGGGATTTTCCGAAGTAGAGCGCGTAATAGACCAGACAGCCCGTCAGGGCCGCCACCAGACAGCGGGGATAGCCCAGCCGTTCCCGCCGCTGGGCATTGCCGGCCACCAGTCCGGCCCCCAGGCCCATGGCCCCCTTGGTCAGGAAGGTGAGCCAGCACTCCGGGGCAAAGACCGGGTTGGTCAGGTCGTACAGGGCGGAGCCCAGGCCGGAGGCCAGGCCGCCCACGGGCCCCAGCAGCAGCCCGGACAGGACGCAGGCGATGTTGGCCAGGGTGAAGGAGGTCTCGCCGGTGGGCAGGGGGATGATGATTCTGGGGTAGTTGACGGCGAACACCACCGCCGTCATCATGGCCAGCATGACCAGCCGCTGGGTGGTGAAGCCCTTTTGTCCAGACATGGGACACACCTCGCTGTCATTGACTTGCGGGATCAGTATAACACCGGACTGACCTTAAAACAAAATCCAGATTCAGAAAATAGAGCAAGGTCAGACAGGGCGCAGAGCCGCCGCGAGAACTCGCGGCGGCTCTGTATTTCAGGCAGGCGGGTTACAGCATGCGCTTGAGGTACTGCCCGGTATAGGACGCCTCACAGGCAGCCACCTCTTCGGGGGTGCCCGTGACGACGATGTTTCCGCCGCCGTCGCCAATCCCCACGCGGCAGGCCGCGCGGGGGCCCCGGATTGATTTTATCTGCTCGGGCGGAGTGAATCCGCCCGGCATCAAGGTTTTGCCAGAGGCAAAACGCTTGGTGGGTGGCGACGGCGGCCGTTTTTTTACAGCATGCGCTTGAGGTATTGCCCGGTGTAGGAGGCGGCGCACTGCGCCACCTCCTCGGGAGTGCCGGTCACCACAATGTTTCCGCCGCCGTCTCCGCCCTCGGGGCCCAGATCGATGATGTGGTCGGCGGTCTTGATCACGTCCAGGTTGTGCTCGATGACCACCACGGTGTTGCCCACCTCCACCAGCTTCTGGAGCACCTCAATGAGCTTGTGCACATCGGCGGTGTGCAGGCCGGTGGTGGGCTCGTCCAGGATATAGATGGTCTGGCCGGTGGAGCGCTTGGCCAGCTCGGTGGCCAGCTTGACCCGCTGTGCCTCGCCGCCGGACAGGGTGGTGGAGGGCTGGCCCAGCTTCACGTAGCCCAGGCCCACCTCGTAGAGGGTCTGGAGCTTGTTGTACAGCCGGGGCAGGTTCTCGAAGAAGGGGAGGGCCTCCTCCACCGTCATCTCCAGCACCTCATAGATGTTCTTGCCCTTGTAGCGCACCTCCAGGGTTTCCCGGTTGTACCGCTTGCCCTTGCACACCTCGCAGGGCACGTAGATGTCGGGGAGGAAGTGCATCTCAATTTTCAGCAGGCCGTCGCCCTGGCAGGCCTCGCACCGGCCGCCCCGGACATTGAAGGAGAACCGCCCGGCGTTGTAGCCCCGGCTCTTGGCGTCGGGGGTGGAGGCGAACAGCTCCCGGATGTCGTTGAACAGCCCGGTGTAGGTGGCCGGGTTGGAGCGGGGGGTGCGGCCGATGGGAGACTGGTCGATGTCGATCACCTTGTCCAGGAACTCCTCCCCCTCAATGGAGGCGTGCTTGCCCGGCCGGGTCTTGGCCCGGTTCAGGTCGGCGGCCAGCCGCTTGTAGAGGATCTCGTTGACCAGGGAGGATTTGCCGGAGCCGGACACGCCGGTGACACAGGTGAAGGTGCCCAGGGGGATGGACACGTCCACGTTCCGCAGGTTGTTCTCCGCCGCGCCCCGGATGGTGAGGAAATTTCCATTGCCCTTCCGACGCTCGGTGGGCACGGGGATCTTCTTCCGGCCCGACAGGTAGTCGCCGGTGATGGAGCCGGGGGTGTTCATGACCTCCTCGGCGGTGCCGCAGGCCACCACCTGGCCGCCGTGGACACCGGCGCCGGGGCCGATGTCCACGATGTAGTCGGCAGCGCGCATGGTGTCCTCGTCGTGCTCCACCACCAGCAGGGTGTTGCCCAGATCCCGCAGGTGCTTCATGGTGTCCAGCAGCATGTCGTTGTCCCGCTGGTGCAGGCCGATGGAGGGCTCGTCCAGGATGTAGAGCACCCCCATGAGGGAGGAACCGATCTGGGTGGCCAGGCGGATGCGCTGGCTCTCGCCGCCGGACAGGGTGGCGGCGGCCCGGCTCAGGGTCAGGTACTGGAGCCCCACGCTCTGGAGGAAGCCCAGCCGGCTCTTGATCTCCTTGAGGATCCGGCCGGCAATCATCATCTTCTGCTCGCTCAGCTCCAGGTGCGCGATGAAGTCCAGGGCCTCGGTCACCGACTTGTGGCAGAAGGTGTCGATGTTGATGTCCCCCACCGTGACGGCCAGGGCCTCCTTGCGCAGGCGCTTGCCGCCGCAGTCGGGACAGGGGTGCTCGGCCATGCACTCCTCCAGCTCCCGCCGCATGGCGTCGCTCTGGGTCTCCTTGTAGCGGCGCTCCAGGTTGTTGACCACGCCCTCGAAGGCCTGCATCAGGGTGCCCTTGCCATTGGCCCGGTCATAGGTCAGCTTCAGCTTCTCCCCCTTGGTGCCGTAGAGGATCACGTCCATGACCTCCGGGGGAAGCTCCTCCACCGGGGTAGTGAGCTTGAAGCCGTACTGCTTGGACAGGGCGTCGAAGTACATCCGGGAGATGGAGTCCCCCTTGATGTTGTTCCAGCCGGAGGCGGTGATGGCCCCGTCCAGGATGGACAGCTTCTTGTTGGGGATGATCAGGTCGGGGTCCACCTTCAGCTGGGAGCCCAGGCCGGTGCAGGTGGGGCAGGCGCCGAAGGGGTTGTTGAAGGAGAACATGCGGGGGGACAGCTCCTCGATGGAGATGCCGCAGTCCTCACAGGCGTAGTTCTGGGAGAACAGGATGTCCCGGTCTTCGTTCACGATGTTGATCACCACCAGACCGCCGGCCAGGGCGGCGGCGGTCTCCACGCTGTCGGTGAGGCGGCGGTGGATGTCCTCCTTGATCACCAGGCGATCCACCACGATCTCGATGTTGTGCTTCTTATTCTTGTCCAGGGGGATCTCCTCGGTGAGATCGTAGAGGGAGCCGTCGGCCCGGCAGCGGACGTAGCCTGACTTGCGGGCGTCCTCAAAGATCTTCTGGTGGGTGCCCTTCTTGCCCCGCACCACCGGGGCCATGACCTGGATGCGGGTGGCCTCGGGCAGGGCCATCACCTGGTCGATGATCTGGTCGATGGTCTGCTGCTGGATCTCCTTGCCGCACTTGGGGCAGTGGGGGGTGCCCACCCGGGCCCACAGCAGGCGCAGGTAGTCGTAGATCTCCGTCACCGTGCCCACGGTGGACCGGGGGTTCTTGGAGGTGGTCTTCTGGTCGATGGAGATGGCGGGGGACAGGCCGTCGATGTAGTCCACGTCGGGCTTCTCCATCTGGCCCAGGAACATGCGGGCGTAGGAGGACAGGGACTCCACATAGCGGCGCTGGCCCTCGGCGTAGATGGTGTCAAAGGCCAGGGAGGACTTGCCGGAGCCGGACAGGCCGGTGAGCACCACCAGCTTGTCCCGGGGGATGTCCACGTCGATGTTTTTCAGGTTGTTCTCCCGTGCGCCTTTGACGAAAATATGGTCGAGCATAGGTTTGGTTTCTCCTTTGAAATGGCAATCGGCCCGGCGGGCCGGACTCAGAACAGGGGGCGGAGGATAAAATGCCACAGGGCCCACAGCAGAAGGGCGGCGCCCAGCACCCCGGCGGGCAGGCGCACCCACCTGGGCGGCCTGGGCCAGGCAGCCAGGCAGATCAGGGCGAAGGCCGCCAGCCCCAGCAGGAAGGGGGCATAGATGGTCAGCAGCACGCCCCAGTCCAAGTCCCAACGGCCCATGTCAGCGGCCGAAGATCCTGGCCACATCCATCAGCATGTCCCGGATGGGCAGGCCGTAGGGGCAGCGCTTCTCACAGGCGCCGCACTGGACACAGGAGCTGGCGTGATAGGTCATGGCCTTGTACCGGGCCTTGGCCCAGTCGGCCAGACCGTACTTGCGGGTGTAGTTGGCCATGAGGAAGCAGCTGGGGATATCAATGCCGGTGGAGCAGGGGGCGCAGTAGCCGCACCGGCGGCAGAACTGGGTGCCCAGCTCCTTGCGGACGGCGGCGCACTGCTCCTGCTCCGCCTCGGTGAAGGGGGCTTCCAAATCTACGGCGGCGTTGCGGTCCACCTCCTCGGGGGAGCCCATGCCGGGGATGGAGATGTCGATGACGCCGGAGGCGGCGATGTACCGCAGGGCCAGCTTCCAGTCGTCCAGATTGCCGCCGGCCATGGGCTTCATGGCGATGGTGCCCATGCCCTTCTCCCGGGCCAGGGCCAGCACCTCCTTGCCCTGATCCTCCACGATATTATAGGGGAACATGACGGTTTCCAAACGGTCAGAATACTGCTCCACCAGGATTTTCAGCGCGTCCGCGTTGTGGGCGGTGACGCCGATGTGGCCGATCTTCCCGGCGGCCTTGGCCTCCGCCAGGGCCTCGTAGGCCCCGTCAGGACCGAACACCTTCTCGATGTCCTTCTCCGGCAGGTTGTGGAGCTGGTAGAGCTCGATATGGCCGGTGCGCAGGTTGGACAGGCTGGTCTCAATGTCCTTCGCCATGCTCTCTTTGTCCCGGCTCATGCTCTTGGTGGCCAGGATGAACTTGTCCCGGCGGCCCTCCAGCGCCGCGCCCAGATACTCCTCGGACACGGTGTAGCCCCGGGCGGTGTCGATGTAGTTGATGCCGTACTCCTCCAGCTTGTCCACCACGGCCTTCGTGTTGGCCGCGTCGGCGCGCTGGATGGGGATGCCGCCGAAGGAGACGATGGAGGCCTTCAGGCCGGTTTTGCCGAGCGTTACGTATTTCATTGCAAAAACCTCACTTTTTTAGTTGAATTATTGAATTGAGGGAAAACAGCTCAGTGAAGAAAGAGGGAGAGCCCCGCCAGATAGGCGATGAGGGCGCCCAGGAGAAGAAAAAGAGGTGCCAGCACCCGCCGGGCCAGCTCCCAGTCGGAGGGCTCCGCCCGCTCCGGATCGCGGATATGGAAAGACAGCCTGTGGCGGAACAGCTGGTCGGCAAAGAGAATCTCTGCCAGGGCCACCACAGCGGCGAAGGTGCCCAGGAGCCAGAACAGGGGATTGCCCCGGCGGATCAGCTCCGGCGTGCCATGGGAGAGGGAGAGCAGCGCCTCCAGCGGAGGGGCGTGGGGATCGTCCTCCCCGTCCTCCGGGACGGCGCTGTCCCATACAGGGGTGCCGTCCTCGGCCAGAAGCAGGAAGGTGTCCCCCGCCTCCAGCCAGCCGCCCCGGAAGAGCACCTGATCTCCCCGACGCAGCTCCACGCCGGTGAGAAAGTGGGCCATCTCGCCGTCCGGCACCGCCGTGGGATCCGGCCGGACGGTATAGGGGCCGTATTCCGTCTCGCCCCACCGGTAGGTGATGGCGCCGTCCTCGCCTACCGTCAGGACCGCCCACGCCCCATCCACCCGCCCGGTGTAGACCGCCCCCTCCCCGCCGGTATCCGCGGGATAGAGCAGCCCGTCCCCGAATTCCAGGCCGGGCCGGAGCTGGGCCAGCAGGTAGAGCAGGGAAAAGAGCAGGATCAGGCCGACAGCGGCCACGGCAAGCCACCGGCGGAGCGGCGCCAGAGCGGTATTTTTCTCTTTCATGGCAGGTCCTCCAGCTCCTTCTGGACATATTTGGGCAGCTTTTTCACCACCAGCCGGTGGGAGAGCGCGCACAAGTCCCGCAGCACCTGGTCGGGCAGTTCCCCGTCCAGCAGCACCGCGATCCAGGTGCGCTTGTCGCAGTAAAAGCCGGGGAGGATCTCGGGGTACTGCTCCCGCAGGCCCTCCGCCAGCCGGGGATCGCATTTCAGGTTCACCAGGGGATGGCCGCCGTAGACCTTGTATTTCGAGTCTGGCGTGCACAGGGCGGCGAAGTGCCTGCCGCGCACGGTGTAGCGGTGCCAGTTCCACTCCTCCTTGTAGCCGTGCTCCGCCCCGGGCAGGGCCCGCAGCCAGCCGTCCAGCCAGTCATACATAGTAGCAGTCCTCCCGCCATTTCAGCGGATTGGTGTCAATGTAATCCCATACGCGCAGATAATCCGCCTCATTGCGGATTACATGGTCGTGAAAGGATTTTTGCCAGAGGGGAAAGCCGACCATCTTGGATGTATACCGCTTCATAGACCCGACGATTGTGGACAACGACTTTGTAGGGGCGGATATCATCCGCCCGACGCTCTGATCAATTGCCAGGATCAGGTGAATGTGGTTGGGCATGACTACATATTTGTCCAGCCTGACATTGGAGTAATGGGCGGGAATTTCGCGGATTGCCTGTTCAACCATGGAGCCTATTTCTGATAGGGAAGGTGCCTGGATCGGGCGGATGATATCCGCCCCTACATCCCCTGTTTGCAGAGTTGACCCATAGATCGCAGGTGCCCAGAGTACGGGGCGCTTATCCTTAGTGCAGACTGTGATGAAATAATACCCCGCCCGGCTGTAATCATATTCCGGCAGCCGGTTGGGCTTCCGCCTGGGCAGCTCCATGGCCCCTCACCCCTGCCCCCGCAGCTCGATGATGCGGTCGCGGAGGACGGCGGCGTACTCGAACTCCAGCCGCTTGGAGGCTTCTCTCATCTCCTTCTCCAGATTGGCGATGGCGTCCTCCCGCTCCTTCTTGGAGAGTGCCTTCTTGGAGTGGGGCAGCTCGCCCTTCTCGTCGGACAGGTCGATCACATCCCGCACCGACTTGATGACGGTCTTGGGCACGATGCCGTGCTCCTGGTTGAAGGCGTCCTGCTTGGCGCGCCTGCGCTCGGTCTCGTCGATGGCCCGGCGCATGGAGGGGGTGATGGCGTCGGCGTACATGACCACCATGCCGTCGGCGTTTCGCGCGGCCCGGCCGATGGTCTGGATGAGGGAGGTCTCGGAGCGGAGGAAGCCCTCCTTGTCCGCGTCCAGGATGGCCACCAGGGACACCTCGGGCAGATCCAGGCCCTCCCGGAGCAGGTTGATGCCCACCAGCACGTCGAAGGTGCCCAGGCGGAGATCCCGGATGATCTCCATGCGCTCGATGGTGTCGATGTCGTGGTGCATATAGCGGACCTTGATGCCCGCGTTGGTCAGGTAGGCGGTGAGATCCTCCGCCATCTTCTTGGTGAGGGTGGTGACCAGCACCCGCTCCGAACGCTGGGTGCGGGTGTTGATCTCCCCAATGAGATCGTCGATCTGCCCCTCCACCGGCCGCACCTCGATTTTGGGATCCAGCAGGCCGGTGGGGCGGATCACCTGCTCCACGATCTGGCCCGACCGCTCCCGCTCATAGTCGCCGGGGGTGGCGGAGACGTAGATCACCTGGTTGAGCCGCTTCTGGAACTCCTCAAATTTCAGCGGCCGGTTGTCAAAGGCGCAGGGCAGGCGGAAGCCGTAGTCCACCAGGGTGGTCTTGCGGGCCCTGTCGCCGTTGTACATGGCCCGCACCTGGGGGAGGGTGACGTGGCTCTCGTCGATGAACAGCAGAAAGTCCTTGGGGAAGAAGTCCAGCAGGGTGTGGGGGGGCGAGCCGGCGGGCCGGCCCTCGATCACCCGGGAGTAGTTCTCGATACCGGAGCAGTAGCCCAGCTCCTGCATCATCTCCACGTCGTACATGGTGCGCTGCTTGAGGCGTTGGGCCTCCACCAGCATGTTGTTTGCCTGGAAGTAGGCCACCCGCTCCTCCAGCTCCCTGTAGATCTCCTGGATGGCGGCGTCCATCTTCTCCTTGGGGGTGACGTAGTGGGTGGCGGGCCAGATGGGGATGGTGTCTAGGCGTCGGATGGTGCTGCCGGTGACCACGTTGATCTCGCTGATGCGGTCGATCTCGTCCCCGAAGAACTCCACCCGGATGGCGTGATCCTTCCAGTAGGCGGGGAAGATCTCCACCGTGTCCCCCCGCACCCGGAACATATTGCGCTCAAAGGCGATGTCGTTGCGCTCGTAGCGGATGGCCACCAGCTTTTTCAGCAGCTCGTCCCGCTCCATGGTGCTCCCCACCCGCAGGGAGACCATCATCTTGGCAAAGTCCTCCGGCTCGCCCAGGCCGTAGATGCAGGACACGGAGGACACCACGATCACGTCCCGCCGCTCCATCAGGGAGGCGGTGGCCGCCAGCCGCAGCCGGTCGATCTCCTCGTTCACCGCCGAGTCCTTCTCAATAAAGGTATCGGTGTGGGGAATATAGGCCTCGGGCTGGTAGTAGTCGTAGTAGGAGACGAAGTACTCCACCGCGTTGTGGGGGAAGAACTCCTTGAACTCGGCGCACAGCTGGGCGGCCAGAGTCTTGTTGTGGGCCAGCACCAGGGTGGGCCGCTGGACGGCCTCGATCACCTTGGCCATGGTGAAGGTCTTGCCCGAGCCGGTGACCCCCAGCAGGGTCTGCTCGTCCAGGCCGTTCTCCACCCCCGCCGCCAGGGCGGCGATGGCCTCCGGCTGGTCGCCGGCCGGCTGATATTCGCTGACCACTTCAAATTTGGGCATACGCTCACCTCGCAAGATGATAATACCAAAACAAATGTTCGATTGCAAGAGCCTTTTCTATAGGCGGGGGCTTGCCCCCGCCCCTCACGGCCGGTAAAACCCGCTGTCCCGGAGGGACACCATGTCGTCATCCACGAAGATCAGATGATCCACCAGCTCCACCCCCATGCGCGCCAGGAAGGGGGCCAGGCTTTCCGTTGTGGCGATGTCGTCCTCGGAGGGGAAGGCGATGCCGGAGACGTGGTTGTGGGCCAGCACCACCGCCGCGGCGTTGAGGGAGAGGGCGGCCTCGGCGATGAGCCGGGTGGTGATGGACACGGCGTTGACATTGCCCTCCCCCAGCTTTCGGATGCCCAGCACCTTGCCCTTGCCGTCCAGGCACAGCAGGCAGAGCTGCTCGTTCCGCGCCCCGAAGAAGTAGGGCCGCAGCAGGGCGTAGTAGTCCCGGCTGTTCCGGGCGATGTCGTCCACCCGGGTGCGGGCGGTGAGGTAGCGTCCGGCCAGCTCCTTGGCGGCCTTGAGGAGTACCGCCCCGTGCTCCCCCATGCCACTGACCTTGCACAGCTCCTCGGGCGCGGCGTCCAGCACCCCGGCCAGGGAGCCGAAGCGGTCGATGAGCTCATGGGCCAGGGGGTTGGTGTCGCTGCGAGGGTTGGCGTAGAACAGCAGCAGCTCCAGCAGCTTGTGGTCCGGGAAGGAGTCCGGCCGGGCCAGAAATTCAGTTTTCAGACGCTGGCGGTGGCCGTCGTGGGTGCCCATGGCCGGGCCTCCTTTCTCAGCGGACAATGGAATGGGAGCATCAGAAGAAGATGAAGAAGGTAAACACGATAACACCGAAGCCAACGCACGAGAGGACGGTATGAAAAATTCGCTTGCTCTCATCCTCGGTCCGGATGGCGGTGATCAGGGTATAGGGAAATACAAAGCCAAAAACAATCGTTATCAGTGAAAAGAGACCTTCCACGAAAGGCTCACACTCCTTTCCATTCGTTTCAGCCGGACGGGGAAATCAGTTCCCCGTCCCGTATTGCTCCAGATAGGCCTCCATCCAACGCGCGGCGCGCTCTCCGAGGGGGACGGAGGGATTTATTTTTTTGCTCCGTACTGCTCCAGATAGGCCTCCATCTTGCCCTTCATCTCGTCGTCGATGTAGACCTTGCCGTCGATCTCCCGGTTGTGGAGGAAGGAGATGATCTCCCGGACGGTGACGATGGGGTAGACGGCGATGCCGTAGTCCTCCCGCAGCTCGTCCAGGGTGGAGCACTCCCGGGTGCCCCGCTCCATCCGGTCCACGGAGACGATAAGGGCCTTCATGTTGACCTTGGCCACGTGCTGGAAGAGGGCGATGGTCTCCCGCACGGCGGTGCCGGCGGTGACCACGTCCTCCACGATCACCACGCTGTCCCCATCCTGGGGCTTGTAGCCCACCATGGTGCCCCCCTCGCCGTGGTCCTTGGCCTCCTTGCGGTTGAAGCAGTAGGGCAGGTCCCGGTCGTAATTGCGGTACAGGGAGGCGGCGGCGGACACCGCCAGGGGGATGCCCTTGTAGGCGGGGCCGAACAGGCAGTCCACCCCGTCAGGCAGGTGGTGCTGGATGCAGGCGGCGTAGTAGTCGCCCAGCTTGGCGGCCTGGGCGCCGGTTTTGTAGTTGCCGGTGTTGATGAAGTAGGGGGTCTTGCGGCCGGACTTGGTGGTGAAGTCGCCGAAGGTGAGCACGCCGGCGCGCACCATGAAGGTGATGAATTCCTCCTGATAGGTCATGATCTGAAACCTCGCTTCCTTCAAAATGTCGAATCATATTATTATACCACGCCAGGGCACGGGGGACAAGGCCAAAGCCGGAGAGAAAAAATCCATTTTTCATCAAAATGGAATACCCTTCTTTTCTGGGATGTGATACAATGTCAGCAATGCTCCGCAGCGCGGGATCTCCCGCGGAGCGGCGGCTGAAAGGAGCCTTCAAATTGGAACTGTTTGAGTGGCTGACCTCCACCACGTGGGGGGAGAGCCTGATGACCCTGCTGGTGTCCATGGTGCCGGTGATCGAGCTGCGGGGCGGCGTCCCCTTCGGCACCGCCCTGGGCCTGGCCCCCCTTCACGCCCTGGTGGTGTGCATCATCGGCAATATGATCCCCATCCCCTTTATCATTGTCTATATCCGCCGCATCTTTCAGTGGATGCGCCGCAAGTCCCCCAAGCTGAACAGTCTGGTGGACCGGCTGGAGGCCAAGGCCCACCTGAAGGGCAAAAAGGTGACCCGCTACAAGTATATCGGCCTGTGGATCTTCGTGGCTATCCCCCTGCCGGGCACGGGGGCGTGGACGGGCGCGCTGATCGCCGCCCTGCTGGACATGCCTCTGCGCAAGGCGGTGCCCTCCATCTTCCTGGGGGTGGTGACCGCCGGGCTGATCATGACCCTGGCCACCGGTACGGTGGTGGCCATTTTCGCCCCCTGAGGGGCCGTTTCCCACCGCCGGGCATAGAATGGCCCGGAGGTGAGCGGAATTGAACGCGATCTGGCAAGTGCTCCTGGCCCTGCTGGCCGTGGTGGGCCTGCTGGCCCTGGGGTGGCTGCTCTTTGGAAAGCTGGTGACCCCGGTGGGGGGCGGCGGGGGCGGCCCGGTGTACGCCGTGGTGCCCGCCGCCGGAGACGGGGAACACCTGGAGCAGGATGTGAAGGGCCTGCTGTGGCTCCGGGGCGGGGAGCTGGCCCGCTTTACCATTGTCATCGCCGACAGCGGCCTCAACGACACCGGCCGCCGGGTGGCCGCCGCCCTGCTCACCGGGAGCCGGGGGATGGTGCTCTGTCCCATGGAACAGCTGGAGACCTACCTGAGAACCTGAAAAAAGTCCGCCTCGGGCGGACTTTTTTCAGGCTTGGATTCGACAAACGGCGCAGAAGATGGTAAGATAGAGAGAATGAGACGGGAGGGAGAGCGGCCATGCAGGAGGCGGAGCGGAGCTTGATCGAGGGCACCGTGGAGAGCGTGATCTACCAGAACCAGGAGAACGGCTACACGGTGCTGCGGCTGGACGGCGGGGAGGGGCAGACCCTGACGGTGGTGGGCTGCATGCCCGGCGTGGCCCCCGGCGAGGGTATCGCGGTGGAGGGCACCTGGACTCGCCACGCCTCCTACGGGGAGCAGTTCAAGGCCGAGGCGGTGGAGCGCCGCACCCCGGCGGGCACCAAGGCCATCTTCGACTATCTCTCCTCCGGCGCGGTGAAGGGCATCGGCGCCGCCACCGCCAGGCGCATGGTGGAGGAGTTCGGGGAGGAGACCCTGACAGTGCTGGAGGAGCACCCGGAGCGGCTCACCCAGATCAAGGGGATCACCCGCAAGAAGGCCCTGGCCATGGGGGAGAACTTCCGCCTCCAGATGGGCATGCGCCGCCTGCTGGAGTTTTTGGGGGAGCACGAGGTGCCCCTCCAGCTGGCCATGCCCTTGTACCGCAAGTACGGCGATCGTGCCCTGGAGATCATCCGGGGCAACCCCTACCTGCTGGTGGACGGGGAGCTGGGGGTGGAGTTCTCCACCGCCGACAAGCTGGCCCTGTCCATGGGCATGGAGGGGGACGACCCCCAGCGCATCGAGGCCGGGCTGCTCTTCGAGCTGGCCCACAACCTGGACAACGGCCACACCTTTCTGCCCCGGCGCAAGCTGCTCCCCGCCACGGCCCAGCTCATCGAGCTGGAGGGGGAGCCGGAGGCCCTGGAGGACGGGCTGGAGGCCCTGCTGGAGCGGGGCGAGGTGATCCAGGAGACGGTGGCCAACGAGGAGGCGGTGTACCTCCACGACCTCTGCGAGGCGGAGCAGTACGTGGCCTTCCGCCTGGCCGAGATGGCCCGGGGGGAGCAGGTGCCCCCCCACGGGCTGGACGGGCTGATCGACCGCATCCAGGCCGAGCAGGGCATCGTCTACGCCCCCCAGCAGCGCCAGGCGGTGGAGCTGGCCGCCGCCAGCCAGGTGATGCTTCTCACCGGCGGGCCGGGCACCGGCAAGACCACCTCCCTGCGGGGGGTGCTGGCCCTCTTTGAGCAGCTGGGGCTGGAGACCGCCCTGGCCGCCCCCACCGGCCGGGCCGCCAAGCGGCTGGGGGAGCTGTGCGGCATGGAGGCCGCCACCATCCACCGCCTGCTGGAGACCCAGTACGACCCCCACTCCGGCCGCCTGGTGTTCGCCCACGACGAGGACGAGCCTTTGAAGGCCGACGCGGTGATCGTGGACGAGACCTCTATGGTGGACATCACCCTCATGTACGGCCTGCTGCGGGCCCTGCGGCCGGAGTGCCGCCTGATCCTGGTGGGCGACCCGGACCAGCTGCCCAGCGTGGGGCCGGGCAACCTGTTTTCCGACCTGATCCGCAGCGGGGTGGTGCCCATGGTGCGGCTCACCGAGATCTTCCGCCAGGCCGCCGAGAGCGCCATCATCCGCAATGCCCACGGGGTCAACCGGGGGGAGCTGCCCGACCTGCGGGACAACAAGCACGACTTCTTCTTCCTCCGCCGGAAGGACCCCGCCCGGGCGGCGGAGACCATCGTGGAGCTGGTGCAGACCCGCCTGCCCCAAAACATGGGCATCCCGCCGGAGCAGATCCAGGTGCTCTCCCCCACCCGCAAGCGGGTGACGGGCACCGCCGCCCTCAACCGGGCCATCCAGGAGGCGGTGAATCCCCCCGCCCCCGACCGGCCGGAGCGCCGCTTCGGGGAGTATGTGTTCCGCCAGGGCGACCGGGTCATGCAGGTGCGCAACAACTACGACGTGATCTGGAAGGACGGCCTCACCACCGGCATGGGGGTGTTCAACGGGGACATCGGCCGGATCGTGGAGGTGGACAACCGCTCCGAGCTGCTCACCGTGGACTTTGAGGGCCGCCTGGTGGAGTACACCCCCGATATGTTGGGGGAGCTGGAGCCGGCCTACGCCATCACCGTCCACAAGGCCCAGGGCAGCGAGTACCGGGCGGTGATCCTGTCGGTCAGCGACGGGGCCCCCGTGCTCCTCACCCGGGGGGTGCTCTACACCGCCATCACCCGCGCCCGGGAGCTTTTGATCCTGGTGGGCGACGAGGACGTGGTGGCCCGCATGACCGCCAACGACCGCCAGCAGCGCCGCTACTCCGGCCTGCGCTGGCGGCTGGTGCAGATCGCCAACTCGTAGGGGCGGATATCATCCGCCCGAACCCGTAGGGCGCGGCATCCCTGACGCGCCGTTTGTAGGGGCGTACCTGTGTGTGCGCCCGCCTCATGGAGGCCCGGCCTCCGGCGGGGGCCTACCCGGCCGGGGCCCGGCGGGCCAAGTTGGTACAGCGCAGCAACTTTCAGGGCTTGCAAGGTAATCCCGATGCGTGCCGCCCGAGGCGCGGCAGCGCCTGCAAGAAAATCGCCAGGAAAATGGGCGGCAATGCACGCCCGGTCTCTGCCCTGTCCGTACAGCCCACCGCCGCCATGAACCCCCGTACTGGGGGGCCCAGGGTGGGCGAAGCCCCCCGGCCCTTCTTTTCCCCTATTTCTTCGGGAAGAAATAGGGGCGCCCGCCGCGCAGGCGCGCCCCGCGGGGGGGGTACCCCGGCGCGAGAACGAGGAACCCCTCATCCGTCATTTGCTCCGCAAATGCCACCTTCCCCCCAAAGGGGGGAAGGCTTCGGGCGGATGATATCCGCCCCTACAGAGCATGGTAGCTGCCAGCCAGCCTCAGATTATCAAAGGGGGTGAGAATATTTCTTGCCGTAAAAATGCACTAAAAATAAACTAAGATTAAAAC
>NBJMR02800__coassemble_2063_pt1 | contig 17696 bp, 15 predicted proteins | sample NBJMR02800__metabat2_high_PE_046 | metagenome-assembled genome bin NBJMR02800
TGGACTTCAAGGTGGCCGGCACCAAGGCCGGCATCACCGCCATCCAGATGGACATCAAGAACGACGGCCTGAGCCACGAGATCATCAAGGAGGCCCTGGAGATCACCCGCGACGCCCGCTACGCCATCCTGGACGAGATCATGCTGCCCTGCATCTCCGCCCCCCGGCCCGACGTGGCCGACACCGCCCCCAAGATGGTGAAGATGAAGATCGACGTGGATAAGATCCGCGAGGTCATCGGCTCCGGCGGCAAGGTCATCCAGAAGATCTGCGCCGACACCGGCGCCAAGATCGACATCGAGGACGACGGCACCATCTACATCGCGGGCACCGACAAGGCCTCCTGCGACGCGGCCAAGAAGACCATCGAGACCATCGTGTTCGTGCCCGAGGTGGGGCAGCTGTACTACGGCAAGGTGGTGCGCATCCTCCAGTTCGGCGCCTTCGTGGAGCTGGCCCCCGGCAAGGACGGCATGGTGCACATCTCCAAGCTGGCCGACCACCGTGTCAACAAGGTGGAGGACGTGGTCAACATCGGCGACATGATCTGGGTCAAGGTCACCGACATCGACGAGAAGGGCCGGGTCAACCTGTCCTACAAGGACGCCCTCAAGGAGATCAAGGCCAAAAAGGCCGCCGGCGAAATGGTGAAATAAGCACGGCCTGCGGAAGGAAGCCTCGCAGAGTTCCCGCGGCCGCAGCCGCGGGAATCAAATGAAAATCCGTCATTTCCGGGGACATGCGCCTCGGAAATGACACTTCTCATGGCGGAGGAGACGAAAATTTCGCAAGAAATCGAGTCTCTTCCGCCATGCAACCTTTCTCGGGAAAGCGGCCTGACGCTTTCCCGAGAGGCTGATCCGGGCGGGAATTTCCCCGCCCGGTTTTTATTTTGTGTGTGACATTGGGGGCGGAATGTGATATAGTATGTTGACCATGGGAAGGGAAAGGAGAACCCGACATGAAAAAGAAGGTGCTGGGGTATCTGGCGCTGATCCTGGCCATCACGGCGGTGGTTCTGCTGTTCATCGCCCTGCGGGGGGCGTAAACCGCCCCGTTTTTGTCCATACTAAGCGCAAAATACACAGGAAGTGCGAGGTTATTTCGTTTGTTTTATGAGAAAAAGACGCTCCCCAACGGGGTGCGGATTCTGACGGAGCACGTGCCCGGGGTGCGCTCGGCATCCCTGGGCATCTGGGTGGGCACCGGCTCCCGCCACGAGAGCGCGGCGGAGAACGGCGCGGCCCACTTCATCGAGCACATGCTGTTCAAGGGCACCGGCCGGCGCACCGCCGGGGAGCTGGCCGAGGAGATGGACGCGGTGGGGGGCCAGATCAACGCCTTCACCACCAAGGAGTGCACCTGCTTCTACGCCCGGGTGCTGGACACCCACCTGAACCAGGCGGCGGACATCCTGTGCGACATGTTCTTCCACTCCAAGTTCGACGACGCCGACGTGGAGACCGAGCGGGGCGTCATCCTGGAGGAGATCGGCATGTACGAGGACAACCCGGAGGATCTGTGCGCCGAGCGGCTGGCCGGGGCGGTGTTCAAGGGCTCCTCCCTGGCCCGGCCCATCCTGGGGCGGAAGGCCACCCTGGAGAAGATGGACGGCGCCTGGCTGCGGGAATACCAGCGGGAGCACTACGGCCCCGACCGCATCGTGGTGGCCCTGGCGGGCAGCTTCACCGACGCCGACGCCCAGGCCCTGGCCGACCGCTTCGCCGGGCTGGAGGGGCGGCCCGGCCGGGCCGTGCGCCCCGCCGCCTACGTCCCCGGCGTGACGGTGAAAAAGAAGGCCATCGAGCAGAACCACCTGACCCTGGCCTTCCCCGGCATCCCCTTCGCAGACCCCCGGCGGTTCCAGATGCAGCTGCTGTCCTCCATCCTGGGGGGCGGCATGTCCTCCCGCCTGTTCCAGCAGGTGCGGGAGCAGAAGGGCCTGTGCTACTCCATCTACTCCTACGGCACCTGCCACGACGACACCGGCTACTTCGGCGTCTACACCGCCCTGGGGAAGGAGACCGAGGGCCAGGCCCTGGACACCATCCTGGCCGTGATCCGCGACTTCGCCGACCACGGCGTCACCCAGGCCGAGCTGGATCGGGCCCGGGAGCAGTCCAAGGCCAACGTGCTCATGGGCCTGGAGTCCACCCAGGCCCATATGAGCAGCCTGGGCCGGGGGGAGCTGCTCATGGGCGAGGTGCTCTCCCCCGACGAGATCATCGCCGCCTACGACGCGGTGAGCCGGGAGGACGTGCGCACCCTGGCCCGGGAGCTGTTCCGCTTCGAGAACGCCTCCCTCTCCGCCGTGGGACGGGTGGGCTCCGCCGAGGGGTACCAGGCCCTGCTGAGCTGAGAGCGGGCAGGGGCGGGCCGGCCAGGGGGCCGGCCCCTACAGCGAAAGGCCGGAATCAGGGCGCAGGGGCCGCCGCCCCCGGCGGCCCGGCCGCACAGTGCAGCACAACCCCAGAGGAGGACGGGACACCGTCCTCCTCTGTCTGCTAACAGGAGTTTTGTTTTACATTGACAAGAGTTTCACTCCGTGATACCATGGAGGCGAAAACCGGGAAAGGGGCGGTGAAGCATGGGGAAAAAGGCCTGGAAATGGACGGGAAAGCGGATTGTCCTGCTGGCAGCGGTGATTCTGCTCGCGGTTTTCTGCGTGTGGTGGCTGCGGCCCCGGAGCGTGGAGAGCCTGGTGGGCGCTCCGGTGGGCGGAGTCGGGCAGGCCGTCCTGGAGGAGGGGCTGGGCGACGGGAAGACCGACGTGTCCGGCGGCCTGGAGGAGCTGTACGGCTTTTCCTTCACCCGGCCTGTGTTCTCCCCCACCCTGCAATATGAGGGGCGGAGCTATGATCTGGCCCTGGCGGTGGGAGACCGCTGGCAGTACTGGACGCTGACCGACGACGGCGTCCTGTGGGACGGCACCTGGCGGTACGCCCTGTCCGGCGGGCAGGCCGCCCGGGAGCGGCTTGCGGCCTGGCTGTCGGGGCAGACCGCCTGAGGGGGGAAAAGGCCGCATGAATGGAAGCTGCCGTCCGACGCCTCGGGACGTGATCACAATCGGAGCGCACAGCGCCGAGGAAATTCTGGAGGCCCTGAAACGGGAATTTGCCATGGAGCGGCTGGCATTTGAGAAACTGAATCCCGTAACCAGAGGCGGCTTTCAGAAAGAAAAGGAATTTCAACAGAAGAACGGGCTGCCTGTACGGGACTGGGAAAACATATGCTGCTACCGGCTTTCCCGGGATCAAACCAGCCTGCCGTATTACCGCTACCTGGAACACAGGTATCAAATGGTACCGGTGGATTTGTATGTATTCCATGAGCGGAACCAGGGGAAGCTGTTTTCCAATTGCGAGCTGCTGTCCATAAAGCTGGAGCTCATGAGAGGGATCGGGCAGGCTGAGGCAGACGGAGAGACAAGGGCGTACAGGAATTACCTGTATCAGGCCAATCTGTTTTGTAAAGCATGGGAGCAAGACCACCTGAGTGAGGAATCAGGGGAGACATCGCTGAAAGAGCCGCTTTCATAAAAACGACCGGCGGAACGGGAGAGCGTTCCGCCGGTCGTTTTGTCTGTATCAAAGCCTCTGCTTCCGCAAAAGCCGGATGTCCTCCCCGTAGAAGGGCAGCACCCGGTACTCCCCCTCCAGACGGGAGGCGATCTGGGGGGTGTAGCGGGCCCTCACCTGATCCATGGTCAGGTTGGAGGAGATCACCGTCCCCTTGTCCGCCGTCAGGCGGGCGTTGATGAGGGTGTACAGGGCCGACTGGACAAAGGGGGTGGTGAGCTCACTGCCCAGATCGTCCAGGATTAAAAGGTCACAGCCCAGATAACGGCGGGTCTCGTCCCTGGCCTCCCCCACCTCCTGCCGATCCCGGGCGAACTTCTGCTCCTCAAAGCGGGCGAAGATGTTCACCGCCGTGTCGTACACCACGGAGAAGCCCTTCTCCGACACGGTGCGGGCGATGCAGGCGGACAGGAAGGTCTTGCCCAGCCCCGGCGCGCCGGTGAGGAACAGGTTGCGGAAGTAGAACTTCCCGAACCGCCGGGCGTAGCTGGAGCACACGTCGAAGATGAACTCCATGTTCTCCCGGGGGGTGAGGGATTCCCCGGGAAATGGCAGGGGGGAATAGTAGTCCAGGGAGAAGGTGTCGAAGGACTGCTCCCCCAGATCCAGCAGCTTGGACAGCTCGGCAATCTGCTCCTGGGTGCACAGCTCTTTCAGGCAGGAACACATACTGGCCCCCACCCAGCCGGTGTCGCCGCACCTGGGGCAGGCGGGAGCGTCGTCCAGGGCGTCGGCGGGGTAGCCGTTGGCGGTCAGCAGCTCCGCCTTTTCCCGCTGGAGATCCAGGTTCTTGTCCCGGATCACCCCGATGGCGGGCACCGGGTCGCTGCCGCTGCGCAGGGAGGCGGCGATGATCTGGGTGATGGTCTGCCGCAGCTCTTTGTCGATGGCCGCCACCCGGGGGAGCTTGGCGTAGATCTCCGCCCGCAGGCGATCCTGCCGCTCCTCCCGGGCCTTCCGGGCCTCCTCCAGCCGCTTGGTGGCCCGGCGCAGTACGCTGGCTTCGTATCCCATGGCTTAGCCTCCCTCCTTCTCCCGCTCCCGGCGGAGAAATTCCCGCATGCGCTCCAGATCCTCCCGCACCCGCTGCTCCGCCTCCCCGGGCTTGGCCGGGTGGGCCTGCATGGGGGGCTGGGCGGGCTGGGCCGTGCTCCGGCGGGGGGAGTCCCCCGCCTCGATCTCCGCCAGGGTGTGCAGATTTTTCCTGTGCCAGCCCAGCAGGATGCCGTTCATGTAGTCCCAGTCCATCTTCTGCTTCTTGTACACCGTCTTCTCGTAGGCCAGGCGGAGCACCGCGTCGGGGAAGCCCATGTCCGTCCAGGCCGCCACCTTTTTCCGCTCCTTCTCCACCAGGGGGCGGGGCGGCAGATCCAGCAGGCGGAGGATCTCCCCCTCCCGGCTGCGGTAGAGGGCCTGCTTTTTCAGGTGCTCCTCCGCCGCCTGGGCGGTGTCCACCCCCAGCCGGTGCCACACAAAGCCCTCCTTCTGGATCTGGCTCATGCGGGGCTTCCGGCCGGGGCCGTACTTGCGGGCAAACTCCTCCACGCACCAGCTCACCAGCAGGCAGATCACCTCCGCCGGCAGGGCCAGATAGTCGTAGAGGGTGTACAGGCTCTTGAGATCCGCCGTGGACAGAATCTTGCCCAGCCGCCGCTGCACCTCGTTCACCAGGCCGGGGAAGGTGGAGGCCTTGTCCTCCAGCTCCCTGGTGATGTCGGCGGCGGTGTAGTCCGGCGGGCCGGGGGGCGCCTCCGGCGGGGCGGCCGCCTGGGCCGGGCCGGCCTCGCCGTCCGCCAGGCCCAGGGACACCAGGGCCTTCCACCCCTCCTCCAGCCGGGCCTCGTCCCAGTGGAGGGCCTTGCGGGCCGCGGCGGCGTCCAGCTTCCCGCCCCGGGCCAGCAGGTGCAGGTAGAGCAGGGCCGCGTCCCCGTTGCCCCCGGCCACCAGCCGGTTGGCCGCCCGGGCCGTCATGGATACAATCTCGCCGGGCAGCAGCAGCTCCGCCATGGCACTTCCCCCCTTCTGCGGTGTGGTTGTCTCATGATCATACCACAGAAGGGGGAACTTGTAAAATGGGATCGGGGCCGCCGGCGGGTTTTGCACACTGCGGGCCGGAATTGTGGAAAACCGCCGGCCAAAAAACGAAAATTCATGAAGATTTCATTTCTCACGGGGGCCATACTATGGTATAATAATCTAAATCACTATATGCAGGAGGGGGATCCCATGAAAAACCGGGTTACCGTCACCATCGCCGGCCAGGAGTACACCCTGGTGGGCTCCGAGGACGCGGGCTACACCAAAAAGGTGGCCGACCACGTGGACGCCAAGGTGCAGGAGGTTCTGGACGGGGCCCACGTGTCCCTGGTGGACGGGGCCATCCTGGCCGCGGTGAACATCGCCGACGAGTACTTCAAGGAGGTGGAGGCCGCCGAGAACCTGCGCCGCCAGCTCAAGGAGTACCTGGAGGAGGCCACCAAGATGAAGCTGGAGCTGTCCGAGGCCAAGCGGGAGATCTTCAAGCTCCAGAACCAGAACAACAAAAAGTAAAGGGGAATGTCCCCAACCGGAGGTTTCCGACCATGCTGGAACTGCTCGCCCCCGCCGGATCCATGGAGGCGGTGGCCGCCGCCGTGCAGAACGGCGCGGACGCCGTCTACCTGGGCTACGGGGATTTCAACGCCCGCCGCAACGCGAAAAATTTCTCGGAGGAGGAGTTTGCGGCGGCGGTTTCTTACTGCCATATCCGGGGGGCCAGGGTGTACCTGACCCTCAACACCCTGCTCACCGACCGGGAGCTGCCGAAGGCCGCCGAGGTGGCCGCCCAGGCCAGCGCCATCGGCGCCGACGCGGTGCTCATCCAGGATCTGGGGGTGCTGCGCATGCTGCGGCAGGCGGCCCCCGACCTGCCCGTCCACGCCTCCACCCAGATGACCCTCCACAGCCTGGACGGGGTGAAGATGGCCGCCGACCTGGGCCTCACCCGGGCGGTGCTCTCCCGGGAGCTGAGCCGGGATCAGATCGAATACATCTGCCAGCGCTCCCCCATCGAGATCGAGGTCTTCGCCCACGGGGCCCTGTGCATGTGCTACTCCGGCCAGTGCTTCCTGTCCTCCGTCATCGGGGGGCGAAGCGGCAACCGGGGATTGTGCGCCCAGCCCTGCCGCCTGAAATACGGCTGGATGGACCGGGCGGACGGCTATCCCCTCTCCCTCAAGGATCTGTCCCTGGCGGGGCACCTGCGCCAGCTGCGCAAGATGGGGGTGGCCTGCGTCAAGATCGAGGGGCGCATGAAGCGGCCCGAGTACGTGGCCGTGGTCACCGGTATCTATGCCCGGGCCATCAAAGAGGACCGGGAGCCCACGGCGGAGGAGCTGGAGCAGCTCCGCGCCGCCTTCTCCCGCCAGGGCTTCACCCAGGGCTACTACCTGGACCAGCAGGGGCCCGACATGTTCGGCGTGCGGGAGGAGACAAAGGAGCCGAAGGAGCTCTTTGCCGCGGCCCGCAACACCTACCAGAGCGGGGAGGCCCAGCGGGTCCCCGTCACCTTCTACGCCATGCTCCGCCCCGGCGAGCCCGCCCGGGTGGGGGTGGAGGATCCCGACGGCCGGGTGGTCACCGTGGAGGGGGCCGTGCCCGAGGCCGCCCGCACCCGCCCCCTGACGGAGGAGGCGGTCACCACCCAGCTCTCCCGCACCGGGGGCACCCCCTACCGCTGCGAAAAGGTGCGGGCCCTGGTGGAGGACAACCTGTCCCTCCCCCTGGCCTCCCTCAACGCCCTGCGGCGGGAGGCCCTGGACGGCCTGACCCGCCAGCGGGGGACGCCCCCCCGCCGCCGCGGCGGCGAATACCACGCCGGCGCCCGGTACGAGAACCGGCGGGAGGCCCCCGTCCTCACCATCTCGGTGCGGAAGGCCGAGCAGGTGACGGGGGAGCTGCTGGCCCTCAAGCCCGCCATGGTCTACATCCCCCTGGACGAGCTGGCGGCCCACCCGGAGCTGGCCGCCGGTACGGCGGACACCGCCATCGGGGTGATCCTCCCCCGGATCGCCTGGGACCGGGAGTTCCCCGCCCTGCGGGAGAAGCTGGAGCAGCTCCGCGCCCTGGGGGTGAGGGACGCCCTGGTGGGCAACCTGGGTATGTTCCCCATTGCCCGGGAGCTGGGCTTCACCCTCCGGGGGGACTTCGGCCTGGAGATCTACAACTCCCAGGCTCTCAAGGAGTACCGCCACCTGGGGCTCCAGTCCGCCACACTGTCCTTTGAGCTGAAATTTCCCCAGATCCGGGACATCTCCAAGGGCATCGACACGGAACTCATCACCTACGGCCGGCTGCCCCTGATGATCATGGAGAACTGCATCATCAAAAACCGCACCGGCTCCTGCAGCTGCCAGAACACCAACATACTCACCGACCGGAAGGGCGCCCGGTTCCCCGTGGTGAGCGCCCCCGGCTGCCGCAACGAGCTGCTCAACTCCCAGAAGCTGTTCCTGGCCGACAAGGCCGCCGACTACCGCCGGCTGGGCCTGTGGGCCCAGCGGCTCCTGTTCACCACCGAGAATCCCCGGGAGTGCGTCCAGGTGGCCCAGCGGTACCTGGAGCAGGGCTCCTGGGCCCCCAACGAGTACACCCGGGGACTATACTACCGAGATGTGGAGTGAAACCCTTGATCCTGAAATATAAGGCCGTATCCGACAAGATCGGGCGGGAGATTCCCGTTCCCTTCTACGCCACCCCCGGCTCCGCCGCCATGGATCTGTGTGCCTGCGTGGACGAGCCGGTGGAGATCGCCCCCCGGGCCCTGGTGAGCATTCCCACCGGCATCGCCATCGCCCTGCCCTCCCCCGCGTACGTGGCCCTGGTGTTCGCCCGGTCGGGGCTGGGCATCAAGCACGGCATCTCCCTCTCCAACGGCGTGGGGGTCATCGACAGCGACTACCGGGGGGAGATCCGGGTGGGGCTCACCAACCTGTCCGACACCCCCTACACCGTCATGCCCGGCGACCGGGTGGCCCAGCTGGCCGTGGTGCCCGTGGTGCAGGCCGCGCTGGAGCGGGTGGAGGAGCTGGACGACACCGGCCGGGGCTCCGGCGGGTTCGGCTCCACCGGGCGGTAACCACCCCGGCGGCCGCCATATATGGCGGCCCTGCGCCGCCGTAACCGCCCCGGCAATTCAGGGGCATGGCACCGACGGCGGCCCGGCGGGCCAGGCCGGTACAGCGCTGCCGCCATCAGGGCCTGCGGGGTAATCCCGATGCGTGCCACCCAGGGCGCGGCAGCGCCTGTAACGAAACGGCCAGGAGAGCGGGCGGCAATGCCGACCCGGTCTTTGCAGGCCGTACACAGCCCACCGCCGCCATGAACCCCCGCACTGGGGGGTCCAGGGTGGGCGAAGCCCCCCGGCCCTTCTTTCCCCCCATTTCTTCGGGAAGAAATGGGGGCGCCCGCCGCGCAGGCGCGCCCCGCGAGGGGTGGACACCCCGGTAAATAAACGGCGCGTCAGGGATGCCGCGCCCTCCAGTCAGCCGGAGAGGGGCGGGCGCACACACAGGTGCGCCCCTGCGGATCGATTCAGAACAGTTCCTGGATCCCACCAGACGGGCGACTACAGGTCACCCCCGCGGGCGGCGCGCCGAGTCGTCGCGCCCCACGAGGCCGGCAGCCGCGGGGGAACCGGGCGGATGATATCCGCCCCTACGAGTCAGGCAGTTGACATACCGCACCGCACAGGCGGCCCCGCGGCCCACTGAGAAAGGAAGATAGACATGGACATCATTCTGGCCTCCCAGTCGCCCCGGCGGCGGGAGCTTCTGGAGCGCATGGGGCTCCCCTTCCGCATCATCACCCCCGACATTGACGAGCGCATGGAGCGGGAGCTGCCGCCGGGGGAGCTGGTGGCGGCCATCTCCGCCGAGAAGGCCGGGGCGGTGGCGGCCCAGGCCGGGCCCGGCGCCGTCGTCATCGCCGCCGACACAGTGGTGGCCCTGGACGGGGCGGTGCTGGGCAAGCCCGCCGACGAGAGCGACGCGGCGCGGATGCTCTCCGCCCTGTCGGGGCGCACCCACCAGGTGTTCACCGGCCTCACGGTGGCCTGCGGGGCAGACGTGCGCACCGTCAGCGAGGAGACCGCCGTCACCTTCCGCCCCCTGACGGCGGAGGAGATTGCCGCCTACGTCCGCACCGGGGAGCCCATGGACAAGGCCGGGGCCTACGGCATCCAGGGCTACGGCGCCCTGCTGGTGGAGGGCATCCGGGGGGACTACTACAACGTGATGGGCCTGCCGGTGTGCCGCCTGGGCGGCCTGCTGAGGGAGCTGGGCGTGGACTGCCTGGCCCTGGCGGGACAGAGATAAGAGGTAGAACGTGAAGGATTTTTTCCGAAACAACGGGGTCTTGATCCTCATTGCCGCCATCCTGCTGGCCCTGGTGACGGCGGTGGTGTCCGCCCTGCTGGGCGGCGGGGCCAATCCCCTGGCCAACCTGGTGAACATCGTCACCACCCCCGTCCGCAGCGGCATCAGCGCCGTGGCCGGCTGGGCGGAGGAGAAGTACAACGACACCTTCCAGCTGGAGCAGACGAAGGAGGAGCTGGAGGCCCTGCGGCAGCGGGTGGCCGAGCTGGAGGCCAAGGAGCGGCAGTACGAGGCCGCCCTCCAGGAGAACGAGCGGCTGCGGGACTTCGCGGGCCTGCGGCCCAGCAGCCTGAGCTTCGACCCGGAGTCCGCCACCGTTACCGAGCGCTCCACCTCCAACTGGAACTCCACCCTCACCATCAGCAAGGGCAGCTCCATGGGCATTGCCGTGGACGACGTGGTGGTGGATCAGTACTGGAACCTGGTGGGCGTGGTGGCCGAGGTGGGCGAGAACTGGGCCACGGTGCGCACCCTGGTGGACGTGGGCACCGAGATGGGCGGGCAGATCGCCCGCACCGGCGGCGCCGCCATCCTGGAGGGGGATTTTGCCCTCATGGGAGAGGGCAAGCTGAAGCTGACCTATCTGCCGGAGAACAGCGAGCTCATGTCCGGGGATCTGATCACCACCTCCGGCCGGGGCGGCGTGTATCCCCCCGGCCTGGCCGCCGGCCACGTGGAGGAGGTGCGCACCGACCCCTCGGGCATGACCCGCTATGCCGTGCTCATCCCGGAGACCGACCTGGCCGGTCTCCAGCAGGTCTTTGTCATCAAGGACTTCGAGGTGGTGGAGTGAGCCTGCGGCTGAGCGTTGAGAATCGGCGTCCTGCGCCGGGGCGGGCCTGCCCGCCGGGCGGGACGGCAAGGGAGGTGAGCCGGTGACCCGGCAGGATTTTCTCATCAAGTGGGGCGTGTACGCCCTGGCCCTGCTGCCCGTGTGGTTCTGCGAGGTCTACATCCTCAACCGCATCCCCGTGCTGGGGGTGATCCCCATGCTCCTCCCCCTGGCCGCCGTGTGCGTGGCGGTGCTGGAGGGGGCCACCGCCGGGGCGGGCTTCGGCCTGTTTGTGGGCATGCTGTGCGACGCGGTGTACTTCAACGCCGACGGGGCCATGACCGTGGTGGTCTGCCTCATCGGCGTGGGGGCCGGCGCCCTGGCCCAGTACGTGCTGCGGCAGAACCTGCTGGGCTGCCTGCTGTGCTCCCTGGCGGCCCTGGCCTTCATCGACGCCGGGCGCATCGCCGCCCGGCTGCTCACCGGCCAGGCCGGCCTGCCCGCCATGCTCAGCGTGGCCGGGCGGGAGATTCTGTGGTCTATGGTATTCGTTTTCCCGGTGTACGCCCTGTTCCTGTGGGTGTTCCGCCGGGTACCCAAGAAAACCGTGCTGTAGGGCCGCGGCCCATCGGCCGCAGAGGCATCCATTGCTCATAGAATAAAAAGGAGGTCCCATGGAGGGAAAGCAATTCAACCGGCGCACTCTGGCCGTGGCGGCGGTGCTGGCTGTGATACTGGCGGTATTCGTCGGCGTGCTCTACAATCTGCAGATCGTCCACGTGGAGGACTACCGGGCCATGTCGGTGGTGAAAATCGACAACCGGGTCACCGTGGAGGGCGCCCGGGGGGAGCTGCTGGACCGGTACGGCCGGGAGCTGGTGACCAACCGGGCGGTGTACCGCATCACCCTGAACACCCGGCTCATGGGGGACGAGGCCGAGCGCAACCCCAACCTGATGGAGCTCATCACCATCTGCCGGGACAACGGCCTGTCCTGGTCGGACAGCCTGCCCATCTCCACCACCGCCCCCTTCACCTACACCACCGACACCCCCCTGGCCTACGAGCTGGAGGGCGGCGGCGTGGCCTTCACCCGGCTGGGCCGCCTGCTCAACGCCCTGCCCCTGGGGAGCACGGTGAAGGAGTCCCTCAACCTGCCCGACACCCGGGACATCGAGGCGGCCAAGGATCTCACCGAGATCCCCGCCGGGCCCACGGCGGAGGAGCTCATTGCCGCCCTGCGCAATTATTTTGAGATCGACCCCGCCTGGTCTGACGAGGACGCCCGGGCCCTCATCGGCGTGCTCTACGAGGTCAACCTGCGCACCTATGAGATCAACCAGCAGGAGTATATCTTCGCCCAGGACGTGGACATCGACGTCATCTCCGCCATCAAGGAGCGGGGGCTCACCGGCGTGTCCGTGGACGCCACCACCGTCCGGGAGTACCAGACCAGCGCCGCCGCCCATCTGCTGGGCCGGGTGGGCTCCATCCAGAACAGCACCTGGGACTACTACCGGGAGCTGGGCTACAGCATGAACGACAAGGTGGGCATCGACGGGGCGGAGAGCGCCTTCGAATCCTACCTGCGGGGGGAGTCGGGCACCCTGGTGCAGGAGCTGGACACCTCCGGCCGGGTGATCAGCGAGTACTGGTACACCAACGCCAAGACCGGAGAGACCGACGAGCCCCAGCCCGGGGACAACGTGATGCTCACCCTGGATCTCCGCCTCCAGGAGAAGGTGGAGGAGATCCTGGCCAACACCATCGAAAACCTGGATTCCGAGGACACCCGGGGCGGCGCCGTGGTGGTGGAGAGCGTGGAGGACGGGGAGATTCTGGCCATGGCCTCCTACCCCACCTACGACCTGGCCACCATCTACAGCGACACCGCCCTGTACAACGAGGTGCTCAACGACCCGCTGGAGCCCTTCAACAACCGGGCCACCAATGGACAGTACTCCCCCGGCTCCACCTTCAAGCCCCTGGTGGCCATCGCCGCCCTGGAGGAGGGGCTGGTCACCCCCACCGAGGAGATCCAGGACACCGGGCGGCTGGAGCTGCCCGAGGAGGAGCACTACCCCTACGGCGACTCCCACCCCCAGTGCTGGATCTACCGGCAGTACGGGGGCACCCACGGGTGGGAGAACCTGGCCGAGGCCCTGCGGGACTCCTGCAACATCTACTTCTACACCCTGGGCCACCGGCTGGGCATCGACAAAATCGACGAGTACGCCGCCGCCTTCGGCCTGGGGGAGGCCACCGGGTTTGAGCTGTCCGAGAAGGCCGGCCTGGTGGCCGGCCCCGCCACCAGCGAGGCCCTGAACCAGACCTGGTACGGCGGCGAGGTGCTCAACGCCGCCATCGGCCAGGGCAACACCCTGGTCACCCCCCTCCAGCTGGCCAACTACATGGCCACCCTCCTCAACGGCGGCGACCACCTGGTGCCCCACCTGCTCAAGACCGTCAAGTCCAGCGACTACTCCGAGACGGTGTACGAGCAGGAGCGGGAGGTGCGCAACAGCCTGGAGCTGGATCCGGCCAACGTGGACGCCGTCAAGCAGGGCATGTGGGCCGTGGCCAACGACCCGGAGAGCACCGTGGATCAGTACCTCAGCAATCTGGCGGTGGAGGTGGGCGCCAAGACCGGCTCCGCCCAGGTGGGTTCCGCCGAGCGGGAGGCCAACGCCATCTTCACCCTCTTCGCCCCCTACGACGACCCGGAGATCGTCATCTCCATCGTGGTGGAGGGCGGCGCCTCCGGCGGCAACCTGGCACAGGCCGCCGGAGAGATCGTCAACTACTATTTCAGCGCGGAGCACACGGTGGAATCGGTGGACGCCGAGAACACCCTGCTCCGCTGAAGGGAGCCCTTTGTTGTGTGTGATGCCCAGACCTTTGACAGCCGGGATACCCGGTACAAGCAGCCCTACGGCGCCGTCCCCTCCGGAACGGTGGTTCAGCTGACCCTCCGCCCGCCCCGGAGCGGGGGGTTCTCCAAGGGCGTCCTGATCGCCTACTTTGAGCACCGGCAGGAGGAGCGGCACGAGCAGCCCATGACCTGGGCCGGCCTGGACGGCGACCGGGACGTGTTCCAGACGGCGCTGGACACCGGGGACTATGTGGGCCTTGTCTGGTACTCCTTCCGCCTGGAGGGTCTGGACGGCCGGCAGGAGGAGCTGGGACCCTACCAGCTCACCGTCTACGACGGGGCGGAGGATGTGCCGGAGTGGTTCGGGGAGGGGGTCACCTACCAGATCTTCCCCGACCGCTTCCGCCGCACCCGGGTGCCCGACCCCACCGGCATGGTGGGGGGGCGCAGCGTCCACACCGGCTGGGACGAGGAGCCGGAGTACCGCCCCGACCAAAACGGCGAGGTGCGCAACCGGGACTTCTTCGGCGGCAGCCTGGCCGGCGTGCTGGAGAAGCTGCCCTACCTGCGGGGCCTGGGGGTGGACACCCTCTACTTCTGCCCCGTGTTCGAGGCGCCGGAGAACCACCGCTACGGCACCGGCGACTACGAGAAGATCGACCCCATGCTGGGCACCGAGGCCGACTTCAAGGCCCTGTGCGACGCCGCCCACCAGCTGGGCATGCGGGTGATGCTGGACGGCGTGTTCAACCACCAGGCCTTTGTCAGCCGGTACTTCAACGGCGACGGCTCCTACCAGAGCGTGGGCGCCGCCCAGTCCCAGGACAGCCCCTACTACCCCTGGTACCACTTCTCCCACTGGCCCGACCACTACGACTCCTGGTGGGGCATCTACTCCCTGCCCGCCGTGGACGAGAGCCAGCCCACCTACCGGGACTTCATCTTCAGCGGGGAGAACAGCATCATCCGCCGCTGGCTGAAAGCCGGGGCGGACGGCTGGCGGCTGGACGTGGCCGACGAGCTGCCCGACGACTTCGTCCACGGCATCCATGCGGCCGCCCGGCAGGCCAAGCCCGACGCGGTGGTCATCGGTGAGGTGTGGGAGGACGGCTCCAACAAGATCGCCTACGGCGTCCGCCGCAGGCACATCCTGGGCGGCCACTGCGACGGGCTGATGAACTACCCCTTCCGCAACGCCCTGCTCTCCTTCCTGCTGGGGGACGACGCCTTCCACTTCAAGCAGGCCATGGAGACCATCCGGGAGAACTATCCCCCCTTCGCCTGGAGCTCCGCTATGAACTTCCTGGGCACCCACGACACCCCCCGCATCCTCACCCTCCTGGGCGTGGGGGGCGACGGCAAGGATCACTCCAAGGACTGGCGGGCCGCCTTCCGCATGAGCGATGAGCAGTACCAGCGGGGCAGGGCCCGGCTCAGGCTGGGGGCCCTGGTGCTCTTCGCCTTCCCCGGCTCCCCCACCATCTATTACGGGGACGAGGCCGGGCTGGAGGGCTTTGAGGATCCCTTCAACCGCCGCACCTTCCCCTGGGGCCGGGAGGACGAGGAGCTGCTGGCCTGGTACCGAGCCCTGGGGGCCGCCCGGGGACAGCTGGAGGCCCTGCGCCGGGGGGAGCTGACCTGGCTCCACACCCGGGGCAGGGTGCTGGCCTTCCTGCGGGGCGAGGGGGAGCGCGCCGTGCTGGCCGCCGTCAACGCCGGCGACAGGCCGGAGGCCATCACCCTGCCCTGGCCCGCCCGGGACTGGATGACCGGCGGGGAGCTGCCCGCCGGTGCCTGTGAGCTGCCCCCCATGACCGGCTGGCTGCTCACCCCGCGGAAACCGGAGGGCTGAGGATGGAGCGGCCCCTGATCAGCGTCATTATACCGGTATATAACGTGGCCCCTTATCTGGAGCGGTGCCTGGACAGCATCGCCGCCCAGACCTGGGAGAACCTGGAGGTATGGCTGGTGGACGACGGCTCCACCGACGGCAGCCGGGAGCTGTGCCAGGCCCAGGCGGAAAAAGACCCCCGGTTTCATGTGCTCCACCAGGAAAACGCCGGGGTGTCCGCCGCCCGCAACCTGGGGATGGACCACGCCGGGGGCCAGTACCTCCAGTTTGTGGACGGGGACGACTTCCTGCCCCCCGACGCCACCGAGAACCTGGTGCGCACCGCCGCCGCCACCGGCGCCGACCTGGTGGTGGGCCGCTTCTGGCGGGTGGCGGGCGGCCGGGCCGCCGTCCGGGGCCACATCCGGGAGGCGCGGGTGCTCACCCGGCAGGACTACGCCGAGGAGATGCTCAAGGCCCCGGCCAACTTCTACTACGGCGTGCTGTGGAACAAGCTCTACCGCCGCTCCATTGTGGAGGCCGGGCACCTGCGCTGCGACCCCGGCGTCAGCTGGTGCGAGGACTTCCTGTTCAACCTGGAGTACCTGCGCCGGGCCCGCCTCATCGCCGCCTGCGCCCGGCCGGTGTACTGCTACGTGAAGCGGCCGGGCAGCCTGGTGGCCACCCAGGCCACACCCGCCCGCACCGTGGAGATGAAGCGCACCGTCTTCGCCGCCTACAAGCAGCTTTACCAGGCCCTGGATCTCTACGAGGAGAAGAAGCTCCAGGTCTACGGCTACCTGATCTCCGCCGCCCGGGACGGGGGGAGCGTCTCCCTCCGCCGCCCCCGCCGGCGGCGGCAGCGGAAACTTAAGGAATCCTTTATGTCCCGTTCACAGTTCGTTCACCAACGGCTCCAGAAAGAGGAGTAGGATCAAAAGCGTCAGGAAGAAGTGCTTGCAGACACAACTCCTCACATCTCTCAAACCTCTCTCTATCCACACACACACAACAGGAATGGCCCGCCGTTCGGCGGGCCGTTCCTGTTTTTGTTTTTTTGCCCCAGGGGAGACGCGGACATGCCACTTTTGCCGCCGTCCCCCGATCCCATAGAGGGGCCCGGAGGAGAGGAGGGGGCGCCGGAACAGGGCGGCTGGCCGCCGCCGGGGAGGGACATGCTTGGCGAGGTTACAGGAGTTGGCAGAGGACTATATGGACGCGGCGATCAGATTGCGTGCGGCCCTGGACGAGGTGCGCGCCGCCATGGAGGACGAGGGGGCGGATCGGAGGGCGCTGGAGGGGCGGGCCCGCCTGCTGGAGGGGATGCTGCGGGAGATGCGGGAGCTGCGCCGGCTCACCGAGGGGTATTACACCCGGCCCAGGGACGGGACATACACCGCTGCGTTCTGGTACGCACCCAGGCGCGACAGCTTGGAGTGAGGGCGCGGCGGGGGCAAGCCCCCGCCCTACGCGGGAGCGCCCAGCATTCAGCGGGGAGGAAGGGGGAGTCAGATGTCGGAGGCCCGGGAGGTGCGGGCGCGGGCCAGGGCGCTGCGGGAACAGCGGGGGGCGCTGGAGGCGCGGCTGGCCGCCGGGGAGGGGGACCAGCGGGCCCTGCGGCTGGAGCTGGCCCGGCTGAAGGAGGAGCTGGCGGACTGCGCCCACCGGCTGAAGGAGCTGGAGCCCCGCCACCGGGTGAGCCATGGCACCACCTGGGCGGGGGTGGACGGCTGGAGGTGGGACAGGCTCCAATACCAGACCTGGGCGGAGCTGGAGCGCATGGAGGAGCCGGAGGGCCCCACCCGGCAGGACAGGATGCGTCTGGCGGCCAGGACGGCCCGGGAGCGGGCCCCCACGGAGAAGCAGGGGGAATACCTCGGCATGGTGGAGGAGGGGCGCAGCGCGGCCCAGGCGGCCCGTGAGGCGGGGCGGGACCCCTCCGCCGTGGCCCGCACCCTGCGGCGGGGGAGGGCCAGGATTGCCCGGGACGCCAAGGCCCTGTATGCCGTCCTGGAGGCCCAGGAGGGGCCGGGGCCCCTGGTGCTCGACCTGGCCCAGCCCTCCGTGCTGGGCGCGGTGCTGATCCTGCTGACGCCCCGGCAGCAGCTGTATTTGTACCTGTATTATGGGGAGTGGCTGAGCCTCCGGGAGATCGGGAAGCTGCTCCGGGTGGACCACGCCTCGGTGCTCCGCTCCATCCGGTGCGCGCTGGAGCGGCTGGAGGCCGTCA
>NBJMR02800__coassemble_2162_pt1 | contig 16393 bp, 12 predicted proteins | sample NBJMR02800__metabat2_high_PE_046 | metagenome-assembled genome bin NBJMR02800
ATAGTGTGAAAGGGAACCGTCAGGGTTCCCTTTCGCGTTGGATCAAACAACTTTTCGAAACTTTTTTGAAGTTTCAAAAAGTTTAGCAGCCTGTCGAAAAGATTTTTTCGACAGGCTGGGCTTCGGGCGGATGATATCCGCCCCTACATTGACAGACCAGCGCCGGGCAGGCCCGCCGCCGGGGCCCCCACCGGAACATGGTCATGATGAGACATACAGCAAGCAGAAATCAGGCGCCCGCGATTGCGGGCGCCTGTTTTTGTCTTGCGGATATGGGGGGTTACTCGCCCACCACGGCGGCGCAGCGGGGGCACAGCTCGGGGTGATGTCCCTCAGTGCCGATGTGCTCGTTGTGGTTCCAGCAGCGGGGGCACTTGGGGGCCTCGGACAGCTTGACGGCGATGGTGCAGGGCACCAGGCAGTCCTCCATCTGCTCCCCCTCCACGGGCCCGGTGGTGACAGTGACCTTGGACACGATGCACAGGGTGGCCAGATCCACGCCCTCCAGGAAGGCGGCGTCGGCGGCGGAGACGGACAGGGTGATGTCGGTGTCCTGGGCCTTCTTGAACACGCCGGCATTGCGGGCGTTCTCCAGGGCCTTGTTCACCGCGTCGCGGAGGGAGACCAGCTTGTCCCAGCGCTCCTGTCCGGCGGCGTCCAGGGCCAGCTTCTCCTCATAGCCGGGCATGTCGTTGAGCAGCACGCTCTCGGCGTCCACGCCCTTGGCGTGCTTCATGGCGTGCCAGATCTCGTCGGAGGTGAAGGCGAGTATGGGGGCAATGAGCCGGGTCATGCCGTCCAGGATGGTGTACAGGGCGGTCTGGGCGGAGCGGCGGCCGGCGTCGTCGCCGCAGTACAGCCGATCCTTGATGATGTCCAGGTAGAAGTTGGACATGTCCACCACGCAGAAGTTGTACACGGCCCGGTAGACGGCGTGGAACTCGTAGCGGTCGTACGCCTCCCGGCAGGCCTTCACCAGGTTGTTGCAGCAGGCCAGGGCGAACCTGTCCAGCTCCTCCAGCTTGTCATAGGCCACCGCGTGGGTGTCGGGGTCGAAGTCGCACAGGTTGCCCAGCATGTAGCGGGCGGTGTTGCGGATTTTCAGGTAGGCCTGGCTCAGCTGCTTCATGATGTCCTTGGAGATGCGCATGTCCTGGGTGTAGTCGGCGGAGGCCACCCACAGGCGGAGCATGTCGGCGCCGTACTCCCTGATGACCTCGTCGGGGGAGACGGCGTTGCCCAGGGACTTGTGCATGGCCTTGCCCTCGCCGTCCACAGTCCAGCCGTGGGTGGCGATCTGGTGATAGGGGGCCACGCCGTTGACGGCGATGGAGGTGAGCATGGAGGACTGGAACCAGCCGCGGTACTGGTCGCCGCCCTCCAGATAGAGGTCGGCGGGGTACTTCAGATAGGGGCGCTCCGCGGCCACGGCGGCCCAGGTGGAGCCGGAGTCGAACCACACGTCCATGATGTCGGTCTCTTTGGAGAAGTGGGCCTTGCCGCACTTGGGGCACACGAAGCCCTCGGGCAGCAGGTCGCGGGGCTCCTTGTCAAACCAGATGTTGGAGCCGTGCTCCCGGAAGAGCCGGGCCACGTTGGCGATGGTCTCGGGGGTGACGATGTCCGCCCCGCAGTCGTCGCAGTAGAAGATGGGGATGGGCACGCCCCACACCCGCTGGCGGGAGATGCACCAGTCGGAGCGCTCGGTGATCATGGAGATCATGCGCTCCTTGCCCCACTCGGGCTTCCACTGGATGGCGTCGCAGGACTTCACCGCGGCGTCCTTGATGGCGTCCACGGAGCAGAACCACTGCTCGGTGGCCCGGTAGATGATGGGGTTCTTGCAGCGCCAGCAGTGGGGGTAGGAGTGGGTGATGTTCTCCTTGGCCACCAGGAAGCCCTCTCGCTCCAGATCCTCCACCACCATGTCGTTGCCCTTGGCGTAGAACTGGCCGTTGTATCGCTCGTCGGTCATGACGCCCTTGGCGTTCACCGGCACGGGCACGCCGATGTGGGTCAGGCCCGCCTTGTCGTACTGCCGGCAGATGGCGAAGTCCTCGGCGCCGAAGCCGGGGGCGGTGTGGACGCAGCCGGAGCCGGCGTCCAGGGTCACGTGCTCGCCGTTGAGGATCACGCTCTCCCGGTCAAAGAGGGGGTGCTTGGCACTCATCAGCTCGAACTCGCTGCCCTTGAGGGTGGCCAGCACGGTACAGGCGGCATAGTCGATGTGGGCGGCCTTGCACACGCTCTCGGCCAGATCCTTGGCCAGCACGTACACGTCGCCGCCGGGCACCTGGAGGAGCACGTAGTCAAACTCGGCGTTGAGGCAGATGGCGTAGTTGCCGGGGATGGTCCAGGGGGTGGTCGTCCAGATCACGAAGTAGGTGCGGCTCAGATCGGTAAGGCCCCCCAGCTTGCCCTTGTCGTCCAGCACGGGGAACTTGACGAAGATGGTGGTGCAGGGGTCGTCGGCGTACTCAATCTCCGCCTCGGCCAGGGCGGTCTGGTCGGCGGGGCACCAGTACACCGGCTTCATGCCCTTGTAGATGAGGCCCTTCTCCGCCATCTTGCCGAAGACCTCAATCTGCCTGGCCTCAAACTCGGGCAGCAGGGTGATGTAGGGGTTCTCCCACTCGCCCAGCACCCCCAGGCGCTGGAACTGCCCGGTCATCTTGGCGATATAGCCCTCGGCGTACTCCCGGCACTTGGTGCGGAACTGGGCGGTGGTCATCTCGTCCCGCTTGACCTTCTTGTCCTTCAGCACGGCGGACTCGATGGGCAGGCCGTGGGTGTCCCAGCCGGGCACATAGGGGGCGCAGTGGCCGGTCATGTTCTTGTGCTTGACGATCATGTCCTTGAGGATCTTGTTCAGGGCGGTGCCGATGTGGATGTTGCCGTTGGCGTAGGGGGGGCCGTCGTGGAGGACAAACTTGGGCTTGCCCTCGTTGCGCGCCACCATCTTGTGGTACAGATCGTGGTCGTACATGGCCTGGAGCATGTCCGGCTCCCGCTTGGGCAGGCCGGCCCGCATGGGGAAGTCGGTCTGGGGCAGATGGACGGTCTGGTTGTAATCCATGGGTGGTTCTCCTTTTTTCAGTGAATAGTAAAAAGTGAATGGTGAACAGTTTTGGGGGAGGGACGCGGGCCGACACGCAGGCGCGCCCGCCCGGGCAAACAAAAAGCGCCCCTGCCTCACAAAGAGACAAAGGCGCAAACCTCTGCGGTACCACTCTCATTGCCGCGGACAAGCCGCGGCCCCTCGGCGGCCGGTAACGGGGCCAGACGTCCGCACCTACTGGGCAAAGAGGCCGTTGGGGCGGCGGCTCGGAGGTGATCTTCCCGGCCCGCCCTGTCCGCCTTGCACCAAAAACGGCGGCTCTCTGCACAGGGTTGGGGGCGGTACTCGTCCTCGTCACAGCGTTTGGCTGGATAAAAACACTCGGAGGCGCGGTTTTCCGCGTCTCCGAGTATCTTACCTGTAATTCCGCCTTCTGTCAAGAGGCTTTACCGGATTTCGTAGTCCTTTCCGAACTGGAGGTGGTCGAAGTCGATGCGGCGGGTGGGCTCGGTGGGCTCCTCCGGCTCTTCCTCCTCCCCGCCGTGGGAGCGGCTCAGCTCCAGCAGCTCGGCGTACAGGCCGCCCTCCTTCTCCGGGGCGGGGCCGCCCAGATCCACCGTGTCCTCCCGCTGGCCGGCCTCGGCCTCCGCGCTCTCCTCGGCCACCAGCTTCTCCACGTTGTGGGAGATGTCCTCCACCGCGGTGTCCACCGGATCCGCCGCAGGGGCGGGCTGGGCGGCGGCGGTGAGCTTGGACAGGCCGTTGAGATAGTCCATCTCGTGCTGGTACAGCTCCTTGAGCTTGGACACGTAGGCCGCCGTGGCGTTCTGAGCCGCGGTGAGGCGCAGCTGCTCGTCCCGCAGGCCCTGCTGCAGCTCCGCCATGCGGGCCTTGGCCTGGGCCTCCGCGTCCTTGAGCATCTCCGCCTTCTTGCTCTCCGCCTGGGCCACCATCTCGTCGGCCATCTTCTGGGCCGTCAGCAGGGCCTTGCGCATGGCGTCCTCGGTGGAGCGGTACTCCTCCACCTTGTCCACCAGTACCTTCATCTTGGCCTTGAGGGTGGCGTTCTCCTTGTAGAGAGTGGTGTAGTCCGCCGTCAGCACGTCCAGGAACTCGTCCACCATTGCCATGTTATAGCCCCCGAAGGACGCCTTGGCAAAGGCGTGCTCCGATACTTCCTGCGGTGTCAGCATTACTCAAACCTCCGGTTTAATTGATAATTGACAATGGATAATGGATAATTAGGCGGGGGGCGGAGCCATGCAGCACAGGATCGTTCCCCCGGCAACTGCCACTATCCGCTTGCCAATCACAATTTTCAAGTCAATTGACCATTGACAATGGATCCTCGATAACCGGGATGGGACCGAGCCCATATGGCGGGTATCGTCTCCCTCCCAATTATCAATTTCCCATTCTCAATTATCAATTGCTCAAAAGTACAGCCCGTTGTTCTCCAGCTCGTCGATCAGATCGCCCAGGATGTCCACGTTGTAGGGCGTGATGATGTAAGTAGAAATGGCTACCTTCTTGATCTTGCCCTCGTTGGCGTAGGCCACGCCGGACAGGAAGTCCAGCAGACGGCGGGCGATGTCCTTGTTGGTGGACTCCAGGTTGAGCACCACGGTGCGCTTCTCCCGCAGGTGGTCGGCAATCTCGCTGGCGTTCTCAAACCGCTCGGGCTTGACCAGCACCACCTGCAGCTGGGTGGTGGTGTGGATGTTGACCACCTTGTTGCTGCGCCGCTCGTTCTCCACGGGGTAGAGGGTGCCGGTATTCTCCTGGCTGCTCTTGGCGGCGCGGCGCTCCAGCCGCTCGCCGCCGGTGCGGTCCATCCGCTCGCTGCGGGAGACGGGCTCGTAGTCGTCAAACTCCTCCTCGTCCTCCTCGTCCTCATAGGGGCGGGCCAGGCGCTTGATCTCGTCCAAAAATCCCATGTCGGTAAACCTCCCGATGTGATTCCTATCCCTTGTGCATGGGGGGACGGGGGCCGAACAGGGCGGTGCCCACCCGCACCAGGGTGGCCCCTTCACGGACAGCGTTCTCATAGTCGCCGCTCATGCCCATGGAGAGGCAGGTAAAGCTAGTCTTATTATCATCCATCTGACTTCTTATGTCAACAAAAAGCTGACGCATTTTTGCAAAAAACGGGCGGTTTCCGTCGGGGCCGGCCACCGGAGGGATGGACATGAGGCCCCGCAGGCGCACATGGGGGCAGGCGGCGGCCTGTTTCACCAGGGCGGGCAGCTCCTCCGGGGCGATGCCGCTCTTGGACTCCTCCCCGCCGATGTTCACCTCCAGCAGGATGTCCTGCACCAAATCCAGCTTGGCCGCCTGGGCCTCGATGGCGTCCAGCAGGTGGGCCGAGCCCACCGACTCGATGAGCTCCACCCGGCCCACCACCTGCTTGACCTTGTTGGTCTGCAGGTGGCCGATGAAGTGGAGGGCCGCCCCGTCGTAGGCGTTGTCCGCCAGGTGGGCGGTCATCTCCTGCACCCGGTTCTCGCCGCAGATGGTGACGCCGGCGGCGATGGCCTGGCGGATGGTGTCCGAGGTCTGCACCTTGGTGGCGGCCACCAGGGTGATCTCGGAGGGATCGCGGCCGGCCTCCCGGGCGGCGGCGGCAATGTTTGCGTTGACCCGGGCAATGTTCTCTGCAAGGGACATGTGAAAAACCTCCCGTATTAAGAATCCAGAATCACGGCTCCGTCTGTGAGCTCCACCGAGGAGAGGATAATCTGGTCGCCGGCCCGCAGGGCCTCGCTGTCGGACACCCCGTCGGCGGGCACCACCAGGGCGAATTCCTCCATCTGCTCCACCACGGTGACGGGCTTGAACTCCGCCTGTTGGCCCACCAGCACGAACACGCCGGTGGTGAGCACCTGGCTCTCCTCCTCCGTCTCCGGGTCGGTGACGGTCTGCTCCACCACCCGGATGGACTCGGTGGGAACCCGGATGCCCTCCCGGCTGTCAAAGACCAGCTCCACCGTCTGCCGGCGCAGCAGGGTGGTCTCGGACAGGTAGCGGTCGGTGGACAGCACCACGGCGCACTGCCCGTCCTCCTCCGGCTCCCCCACCCGCTCCACCGTCATGTCCACCTCGCCCGACCAGTCCCGGGAAAAGCGGACGGTGACGCTGCTCCCCTGGTGCAGGCGCTGGGCCTCCTCGCTGCCGGCGGCAAAGACGAAGTACCAGGTGGCGTCGGTGATCAGCTTGCCCACGGCGCCGGAGTCGGCGGCGGGCTGCTGCCGGGCGAGCTGGGTGAGCTCCGCGGCGGTGATGGTCTCCAGCTTGTCCGGGGTGAGCTGGCTCTCAAAGCCGTCGGTCTGGCCGGAGAACACCCCCGACTGGCCGGCGGTGACCGCGGTGGTGTCCTGGGCGGCCTGGGCGGTGAGGGCGGAGATCTGGGCCTCCACCTCGTCCAGGGAGGCCTGGATGGCGGCGGAGGCGTCCCCCTCCCCCTCCCCTTCGCTGAAGGTGTACTCCCGCTTGTAGACCAGGCTCTTCAGGTTCTGGGCCTCCTCCTCCAGCCGGGTGAGATCCCCGGCGGCCACCGAGGCGTGGAGATCGGCGATGGCGTCCAGCACCTGCTGGCTCAGCTGGGAGGCGTCGCCGCCGGTCTGGGCCCGCTCCAGGGCGTACTCCAGCTGCTCCCGCTCCAGGGTCAGGCTCTCCAGCTCCTGCCGCCGCTCCAGGCCCTCCCCGCTCTGGTAGAGCAGGGCCACCGTCTCCCCACGGGCCACCTTCTCCCCCTCCTCGGGCAGCAGCTCCACCGTGCCGCCGCCGCCGGAGAGGACGGTCTCCTCCCGCACCAGGAAGCCGGTGGCCTCCAGGCTGTCGTCCACGGTGTAGGCGTAGGACATCACAAAGGTGTACGGATCCCGGAAGCTGCGCCAGGCGGAGGCGGCCAGATAGACCACCACCGCCGCCAGCAGCACCAGCATCATGATTCGGTTGATCAGCTTCCCTTGCTTCATGGGCGCTCCTCAGTCCGCCGCCGCCTCCGCCTCCAGGGAAATGGCCCGCTCGGGCACGATGGTGGAGATGGCGTGCTTGTAGATGACCTGCTGCTTGTCCCCCGTCATAAGTACCACCACGAAGGCGTCGTATCCCGTGATCTGGCCCCGCAGCTGGTAGCCGTTCATCAGGAACACGGTGACAGCGGCGCGGGTTTTCCGGGCCCGGAGCAGGAACAGGTCTTGCAGGTTGTTGGTCTTTTGCATGTGGATGCACTCCTTCTTTCTGTAAGATGCATCCAATATATACCAATTATCAGGCGAATGGTGTCGCTTTTTGTTTGGAAACCGGGCTTCCCCCGCTATGCCCTCCCGAACCGCTTCTCCAGCTGCTGCCGGGTCAATTCTATCGCCACCGGCCTGCCGTGGGGACAGTATTTGCTCCCCGGCGGTCAGGCCCGCCGGGGGCCCCAAATATTTCTGCATCCTCGGGGCAAATGAATTGCCCCTGCGGCAAGGTTTTGCTCCGCAAAACACTTGGACGCGCCAAAGGCGCGATGCGCGGTCAAATTATGCTCTCCCGAACCGCTTCTCCAGCTGCTGCCGGGTCAATTCTATCGCCACCGGCCTGCCATGCGGACAATATTTGACCGCGCCGGACATGACGGCCTCGGCCACCTTGTACAGCTCGCCGGGGCTGTTCTTCTGTCCGCCCTTGATGGCCGCCTTGCAGGCCATGGTGTGGAGCAGGGCGTCCCGGGCGGCGTCCGGATCGGCGGAGCTGCCGGTGAGCAGCTTTCCCGCCAGCTCCCCCAGCACGTCGGGGATCTCCCCGGCGGCCACGTCGCTGGGGGCGGCCCGGACGATCAGCGTCCCGCCGCCGAAGTCCTCCGCCTCAAAGCCGAACCGCTCCAGCAGGGGCAGCTGGGCCAGCAGCGCCGCCCCCTCCTCCGCCGGCGGGGTGAACACCACCGGCTCCAGCAGGGCCTGCACCATGGGCTGGTAGCCCTCCGCCTTCAGGCGGTCGAAGTTGAGCCGCTCGTGGGCGGCGTGCTTGTCGATGAAGAGCACCTTGTCCCCCTGTTCCACGATGATGTAGGTGTTGAGCACCTCCCCCGCCATGCGCCAGGGCTCGGGCTCCGGAACGGGTTCCGGGGCGGGCACAGGCTTGGGCGCGGGGGCGGGCACGCTCCCCTCGTCCGGGGCCGCGCTTTGGGCCGGGGCGGCCCCTGCCGGGGAATCGGGTGCATCCTCCTGCTGTAGGGGCCGGACATCTGGCCGGCCCGCCGCCGGGGGCGCCGGTTTCGCCGGGGGCGCGGTGAAGTCGCGGAGGGGCAGGGCCTCCTGAACGGGGGAGCGGCGCGCCGGGGTCGTCGCGCCCCACGCCGGGCCGCCGAGAGCGGCGGCCCCTGCCGGGGAACCGGCCGCTGCGGCCGCCGGTTTCACCGGGGGCGCGGTGAAATTGCGGAGGGGCAGGGCCTCCTGGACGGGGGAACGGCGCGCCGGGGTCGTCGCGCCCCACGCCGGGCCGCCGCCCTCCGCAGACAGGGTTGACACAGGGCGCGCCGGGGCCGGTTTCCCGTCGTCCAGGGTGAGGGCGGGCCGGGTGTGATCCCCCTCCAGGGTGGACTTGACGGCGTAGTACACCGCGTCAAAGACCTTCTTGTCGCTGCCGAACTTGACCTCCTGCTTGGTTGGGTGGACGTTCACGTCCACGGCGTTGAGGCGGGTCTTCAGGTGGAGCACGCAGCCGGGAAACCTGCCCACCATCTTCTGGTTGGCGTAGGCCTCCTCCAGGGCGGCCATCATGGTGCGGCTCTTGACGTAGCGGCCGTTGACGAAGAAGTGCTGATACCCTCTCGTGCCCCGGCAGCAGGTGGGCAGGGTGACAAAGCCGGTGACCGCCATGTCCTCGCCGGAGCCCTTCACCGCCTTGTACCCCAGGGCCATGTCCCGGCCCAGCACGGCGTAGAGGGCGGACTGGAGCTGCCCGTCGCCGGGGGTGAGCAGCTCCTGCTTCCCGTCCCGGAGGAACTTGACGCTCACCTCCGGGTGGGACAGGGCCACCCGCTGCACCATGGCGAAGCAGGCCGCCCCCTCGGCGGCGTCCTTCTTCATGAATTTCAGCCGGGCGGGGGTGTTGTAGAACAGATCCCGCACCACCAGGGTGGTGCCCCGGGGGCAGCCGGCCTCCTCCCGGCTCACCACCGCGCCCCCCTCCAGGGACAGGGCGGCGCCCAGCTCCTCCTCTGCCGTGCGGGTGAGCAGCTCCACCCGGGACACGGCGGAGATGGCCGCCAGGGCCTCCCCCCGGAAGCCCAAGGTGCCGATGGCCTCCAGATCGTACTCGGTGCGCAGCTTGCTGGTGGCGTGGCGGAGGAAGGCGGTGGACGCCTCCCCCGCGGCGATGCCGCAGCCGTTGTCGGTGACCCGGATCAGGCTCATGCCGCCGTGCTGGATCTCCACCGTCAGGGTGTCCGCCCCGGCGTCGATGGCGTTCTCCATGAGCTCCTTCACCACCGACGCGGGGCGCTCCACCACCTCGCCGGCGGCGATCAGATCCGCCACATGGGGGTCAAGTTGTTGGATGTGGGGCATAAGGGTTACCTGCTTTCTAACTTTGGGAGATTGGATGGGAACCGGCGGGCCGCCGAGGGCGGCGGCCCCTACATTTCCCGTCTGATGTGTGCGGTGTGTATGGGGCGGTCGGTGCCCCGGCCGCGATCTATCGCGGCCCTACGTACCCGCCTGTAGGGCCGCCATACATGGCGGCCGTCGAAGCATGGCCCCTGATGGGCGGGGGCGGGCGCACACACAGGTGCGCCCCTACGAATAAACCGGCGGATGTTCGGGTAGGGGCCGACCTATGTGTCGGCCCGCCGCCGGGTCAGGTCACCGCAAAAAACAGGGTGAAGGCGTTGATGACGGCGTGGAGGGCGATGGGGCTCCAGATGGAGCCGCCGTTGTCGTAGCACCAGGTGAGGGCCAGGGACATGGGCAGATACTGGACAAACAGCAGCAGGTAGCGGAAGTCCACCTGCCCGTAGGTAAAGACGAACTGCCACACGCAGTAGACGGCGTATACCAGGGTGGAGAGCACATAGCCCAGGGCCCGGCTGTACCGCCGGCTGGAACCGAAGAGCAGGCCGCGGAACAGGGTCTCCTCCACCACGGGCATGAGCACCACCAGAATCACCACCGTGGCGGCGGGGGCCAGGGCGAACTGTTCCGGATAGCTCAGGCTGTTGGGGTTTTCCACCGGCAGGGGGATGCGCATCACCAGGAAGTGGAGCACCCCGGCGGCGATGAGGCCGGTAACGAAGGCGAACAGGTTCTCCGGCAGCCAGTCCAGCAGCAGGTGGAAGCCGTGCTTCAGGAACGTCCAGAACACCAGGAACACCAGCACCGCCGAGAGCAGGTAGTACACCACGTTGGCCTCCGCCACCGGCAGGGCCCCCTGAAAGGCCCGCTGCACCCACCCCATCACCCAGGGGAACACCAGCACGTACAGGGCGAAAAACACCCATCCCCGGCCCATCTCGGCCTTCGTCATCTGGGGACGCCAGGCGCGGCGCTGTCTGGTTGGCATGGTTTTCCTCTCTTTCTCTCGGGGGCCTGTCAGGGCGGGGCGGCGGGAAACGGGCGGATGATATCCGCCCCTACATGCCCGCTGTACCGCCTGTGTTTTCCGTAGGGCCGCCATATATGGCGGCCGCAGGGGGAGGCGGCGCGTCAGGGATGCCGCGCCCTACAAGGGTATTGTAGGGGCGGATATCATCCGCCCGCCGCGGCTATCACAGCATCTGCTTGAGCTCATACACCAAATTCATGGCCTCGATGGGGGTGAGGACGTTCACGTCCACCTGCCGCAGGCGGTCGGCCACTTTGGCGGCCCCCATGTCCAGCAGGGAGACCTGGTCGTCCGCCGCCGCTTTGGCGGGGGCGGCGGGGGTTGGCGCGGGGGCGCCCCCCTCCTCCAGCTCGGCCAGGATCTTCCGGGCCCGCTTCAGCACCGGCTCGGGCACGCCGGCCAGCTGGGCCACCTCGATGCCGTAGCTCTGGTCGGCCCCGCCCCGGACGATCTTGCGGAGGAAGAGCACCGTGTCCCCCTTCTTCTTGGCGGCGATGTTGTAGTTCTTCACCCCGGGGATGAGCCCCTCCAGGGCGGTGAGCTCGTGGTAGTGGGTGGCGAACAGGGTCTTGGCCCCCAGCTTCTTCCGGTCGGCGCAGTACTCCAGCACCGAGCGGGCGATGGCCATGCCGTCGTAGGTGGAGGTGCCCCGGCCGATCTCGTCCAGGATCAGCAGGCTGTGGGCGGTGGCGTTTTTCAGCAGCTCGGCCACCTCGGTCATCTCCACCATGAAGGTGGACTGCCCGGCGGACAGGTCGTCGCTGGCGCCGATGCGGGTGAACACCCGGTCCACCACCCCGATGCGGGCGGCTTTGGCGGGCACGAAGGAGCCCATCTGGGCCATGAGGACGATGAGGGCCACCTGCCGCATGTAGGTGCTCTTGCCCGCCATGTTGGGGCCGGTGATGATGGCCACCGTGTCGTCCTCCAGATCCATGTGGGCGTCGTTGGGCACAAAGGGGGCGCCGGTGAGCATCTTCTCCACCACCGGGTGCCAGCCCTCGGTGATGTCGATGCGGTCGGACAGATCCACCTCCGGCCGGCAGTAGCGCCGCTCGGCCGCCACGGCGGCGAAGGAGCACAGCACGTCCACCTGGGCCACGGCGGCGGCGGAGCGCTGGATGCGGCCCACCTGGGCGGCGGCCTGCTCCCGCAGGTCGCAGAACAGCTGGAACTCCAGGGCGGTGAGGCGATCCTGGGAGGTGAGGATCTCGTGCTCCAGATCCTTCAATTCCTGGGTGATAAACCGCTCGCAGTTCACCAGGGTCTGCTTGCGGATGTAGTCCGCCGGCACCTGGTCGTAGTAGGACTTGGACACCTCGATGTAGTAGCCGAACACCTTGTTGAAGCCCACCTTCAGGCTCTTGATGCCGGTCTTTTCCTTCTCCCGGGCCTCGATGGCCAGCACCATGTCCTTCCCCCGGGTCTGGATGTCCCGGAGGCGGTCGACCTCGGCGTCGTAGCCCAGGCGGATGAAGCCCCCCTCCCGCACGGAGAAGGGCGGCTCGTCCACGATGGCCCGGCCGATCAGGTCCCGCAGCTCCTCCAGATCGTCCAGCTCCCCGGACAGGCTCTTCAGCAGGGCGGAGGAGTAGGGGGCCAGGCGCGCCCGCAGCTGGGGCAGCCTGCCCAGCCCGGCACACAGGGACACCAGATCCCGCCCCCCGGCGGTGCCGTAGACGATACGGCCGATGAGCCGCTCCAGATCGGTGATCTCCCGCAGGGTGTGGATGAGCTCCTCCCGGCCGATGGTGTCGTTCACCAGATCCTCCACCGCCCCCAGCCGGCGGGAGATGGCCGCCGGGGAGAGCAGGGGCCGCTCCATCCAGGCGCGGATGAGCCGGTGTCCCATGGCGGTACGGGTCTTGTCCAGCACCCACAGCAGGCTCCCCTTCTTCTCCTTGGTGCGCAGGGTCTCGGTGAGCTCCAGGTTGCGCCGGGCGGTGAGGTCCAGCTCCATGAACTGCCCGGCGGTGTAGTAACTCAGGGAGGCGATGTGGGACAGGTCGGTCTTTTGGGTCTCATAGAGATAGGCCAGCAGGCCGCCCACCGCCTGCACCGCCGCGTCGCAGGGCAGCTGGGCCAGGCCGTCGGGGAACTGCTTGGCCGCCGCCGAGCGGGCGGCGTCCAGCCGGAAGCGGCCCTCTCCCCCGTTTTCACAGCGGCAGTCCAGCTTCTGGGTGAGAAACTCCACCAGGCCGGCGTCGCTGTACGCCCCGTCGGACAGCATGGCCTCCCGGGGGGCATAGCGGCCCAGCTCATTATAGAGATGCTCGTCGGTGTCGGGGCCGTCAAAGGCGGTGACGGCGCACTCGCCGGTGGAGATGTCGCAGAAGCACACGCCGGTGCCGGCGGAGTCCCGGTAGACGGCGCAGATGTAGTTGTTGCGCCCCTCCTCCAGCATGGAGGCGGTCATCACCGTGCCGGGGGTGACGATGCGGATGATGTCCCGATCCACCAGGCCCTTGGCGGTGGCCGGATCCTCCATCTGCTCGCAGATAGCCACCTTGTACCCCTTGGCAATCAGCCGGGCGATGTAGGCGTCGGCGGAGTGGTAGGGCACCCCGCACATGGGGGTGCGCTGATCCTCCGGCTTGCCCCGGTCCCGGCTGGTCAGGGTCAGCTCCAGCTCCTTGGACGCCAGCTTGGCGTCCTCGTTGAACATCTCGTAAAAATCACCCAGCCGGAAAAACAGAATGCAGTCCGGGTGCAGCTCCTTTATGCGGAGATATTGCTGCATCATGGGGGTGTTCACTGGCGGCATGGCTTCTCTCCTGTTCTGTCTCTCTATCATGATGGTATGAATGGCCTTCCCCCCGGCGGGGGGAAGGTGCCCCAGTGCGCACACTGGGGCGGATGAGGGGTTCCACGTTCTCACGCCGGGGGTGCCCCCCGCAGGGCGGGCCTGCCCGGCCGGGGCACCGCTTTCTTTCCAAAAGAAAGCGGTGGGAAAGAAAGGCCGGGGGGCTTCGCCCACCCTGGCCCCCCAATACGGGGGCTCATGGCGGCGGTGGGTTGTAATTGGCCCGCAAAGACCAGCCGCGCATTGCCGCAAGTTTTCCTGGCGGTTTTGTCACAGGCGCTGCCGCGCCCTGGGTGGCACGCATCGGGATTACCTTGCAGGCCCTGACAACGGTTGCGTTGTACCGGCCTGGCCCGCCGGGCCGCCGTCGGTGCCATGCCCCCGAAAAACAAGGGCGCTTGCGGCGGCGTTCGAGCGGCGGAGGCGTTACGAAGTAAGCCTTCGCCGCCGGTAAACTACCTGTAGGACAGCTCTGGGGGGTACATCCAATAGGGGGGCCGAGGCCCCCCTGATTGGTCGTTTCAAGGGGTGGGTGCAGGGAGGGGGAAATCGAAATCCCCCTCCCTGCTGGTTTTCCCCCCGCTTTTGCCATCAAAAGCGGGGCGCCCGCCGTGCAGGCGCTCGCCGGAGGCCGGGCCTCCATGGGGCGGGCGGATGATATCCGCCCCTACGGGCTGTCTGTCCGGCCCACCAGGTAGTCGATGGACACGCCGAAGTAGTCGGCCATGCGGATGAGGGTGGAGACGGTGGCCTCCCGCTCGCCGTTTTCATAACGGTGATAGGTTCGGAGGTTAATGCCCACGGCGTCTGCGGCCACGGACTGGGAAACATGCTTTCCCTCCCGCAAGATTAAAAGACGTTCCGCAAAAGTTGCCATAAAAACTCCTTGACATTGACCGAACGGGAAATATATAATAAAAGTACAAATTGACCGTACGGTCAAATTTTTGGAGGATTATACGATGCAGGATATCGTAGACTATCTCTTTGAATACGTCCAGGAGCACCGGCTGGCGTTCTACCTGAACGCCGACCCGGAGTATCAGAACGCGGGGCGGATGGCGGAGCGGGCGGCGGACTGGCTGGCGGCCAATCTTGGCCCGGAGGCCAGGGGCCAGCTGGAGCGCCTGACGGACTGCAGTCTGGAGCAAGGGGATCTGACCGAGCGGGCGCTGTTCCGCTGCGGCCTGTCCCTGGGGCTGGAGCTGGGGGCGTTAGGCCGGCTCCCCGGATAGAGACCACTTGTTGGCCCCGGTGATCTTCACGTCCACGAACTGCCCAATGAGGCGGTCGTCCCCGGTGAGGCGCACCAGCCGGTTGCCGGGGGTGCGGGCGGTGAGGCCCTTATCGTCCTTCCCGTCCACCAGACAGCGGACGGTCTTGCCGATGTAGGCCCTGTGCTTTTCCTCGGAGATCTGATCCTGCCGCTCCACCAGCCGCTGGAAGTGGGCGGCCTTCTCCTCCTTGGAGATGGGGTCGTCCATTTTGGCGGCGGGGGTGCCCTCCCGGGGGGAGAAGATGAAGGTAAAGAGGGCGTCGAAGCGCACCTGGTCGATGAGGGTCATGGTCTGTTCGAAGTCCTCGGCGGTCTCGCCGGGGAAGCCCACGATCACGTCGGAGGTGATCACCACGTCGGGGATGGCCGCCCGCAGGCGGCGCACCTTGTCCAGGTAGCCCGCCCGGTCGTACACCCGGTTCATGGCCTTGAGAATCCGGTCGCTGCCCGCCTGGAAGGGCAGGTGGAAGCAGGGGGCGATCTTGGGGGAGGAGGCCATGGTGTCGAACAGCTTCTGGGAGGCGTCCTTGGGGTGGCTGGTCATGAAGCGGAGCAGGAAGTCGCCGGGGATCTCAGAGGCGGCCTTCAGCAGGTCGGCGAAGTCCATGGGCTCATCCAGATCCTTGCCGTAGGAGTTGACGTTCTGGCCCAGCAGGGTGATGTCCTTGTACCCCTCGGCCACCAGGCCGCGGATCTCGTCCAGAATCACCTCCGGCTGCCGGCTCCGCTCCCGCCCCCGGACGTAGGGCACGATGCAGTAGGTGCAGAAGTTGTTGCAGCCGTACATGATGGACACCCAGGCCTTCACCCCCTCCTGGCGCACCAGGGGGATGCCCTCGGCGATGGAGCCGGGCTCGTCGGCGATGTCGAAGATGCGCCCCCGGCGGGTCACCAGGCGGTAGAGCAGCTCCGGGAACCGCCACAGGGCGTGGGGGCCGAAGACCAGATCCACCTGGCGGTAGCTCTCCTTGATCTTTTGGGCCATGTGGGGCTCCTGGGCCATGCAGCCGCAGACGCAGATGAGCTGCCCCGGCTTGGCCCGCTTGGTGTGCACCAGGGCGCCCACGTTGCCCAGCACCCGCATCTCCGCGTGCTCCCGTATGGCGCAGGTGTTGATGACGATCACGTCGGCCTCGGCCTCGCTGTCGGTGAAGTGGTAGCCCATCTCGCTGAGATAGCCGCGGAGCCGCTCGGAGTCGGCCTCGTTCTGCTGGCAGCCGTAGGTGTCCACGAAGGCCAGGGGGGGCGCGGGCCGGGCGGCGTTGCGCTCCAGGATTTTATGGCAGAAGTCCCGCTGGCGGGCGATCTCCTCGGGGGAAATCTTGGTGGTGGTTCGGTTCAAGTCGTCTCCTCCAGTTTCGCAGGTTCAATCATTAAATTTTACCACTTTTCTTGTCGGAAAACAAGCGCCAACCCCCGCCGTCCCTTTTCAAGATAAGTAGTGATGGCTTAAACTCCGTCGGTTTCACGAAACACGGATGGCTAAGGCGCTGGCCTTGTAGGTAGCATATAGATATGATAAGTTAAAATGAAAAAATTTTATGGCGGGAACATAATATTACGGTCTATCAAAAAAAGCCATACTGGCATGCCGAAATGACATGGCTTTGTTTGTAGCTCCATGGTATAATTTTCTCAAAATTATATTGCCAGAGCGACATCGGAAGTG